>Ga0066652_100001940_pt1 | contig 11062 bp, 11 predicted proteins | sample GraSoiAngelo_101_FD_71413 | JGI IMG/M metagenome (GOLD analysis project Ga0066652, IMG submission 71413) | Grasslands soil microbial communities from the Angelo Coastal Reserve, California, USA - 14_0903_02_30cm | ecosystem: Environmental > Terrestrial > Soil > Grasslands | place: USA... | reverse complement strand
CACTACGTGCTGCGCGTGAAGGGCAACTCGATGATCGACGAGCACATTCGCGACGGCGACTTCGTGGTCGTGAACGAGCGTCGCAGCGCGGACAACGGCGAGATGATCATCGCGATGCTGCACGGATCATCAGCCACGGTGAAGCGCATGTACCGCGAGCGGGACGGACGGATTCGTCTGCAGCCGGCCAATGAAACGATGCAGCCGATGTATGTCCACGAGAACGATATCTCCATTCAGGGGATCGTCGTCGGAGTGCTCCGCCGGTATTAGGAAAAGAGGCTCACGCTCACAGGAGCCCGCGGTCCCGACCGCGATCATGGACGTTCCACGCGCCCGTGTGCCGAAGTCAGTTGCGCTGTAAAGAGCGACCGTATGCGCGCAGTTCTGAGCGATTTTTCATGAATACGCAGAGCGCAGCCTTTCCAGCGCCTCGATTCCCTTCCCCTGCGTGAGGGCGTCTTCGGCCATCTCCACACCCTCGGGAAACTTCCCGGCTCGCCCTCCCACGTACAGCGCTGCTCCCGCGTTGAGCAGCACCGCGCCGCGTGCGGCCTTGTTCGATTTCCCGGACAGGACGGCGATGATCGTGTCCGCGTTCTCCTTCGGCGGACCACCCGCGAGGTCGCCGGCCGCGAGCCCCGTGTAGCCAAACTTCGCCGGGTCGAGCGTCCATTCGCTGATCTTCCCCTCGCGAATCTCGATCACGCGCGTCGGCGCGAGCGGCGAGATCTCGTCCATACCGTTGCCGTGCACCACGAGCGCGTGCCGCGACCCGAGCTCCCTGAGGGCGCCGGCCAGGAGCGGGACCCGGCGTTCATCGGCGACGCCGACCACCTGACGGCCGGCCATCGCCGGATTCGCGAGCGGACCGACGATGTTCATGACCGTCGGGATCGCGAGCTCGCGCCGGATGGGACCCACGTGCTTCATCGCGGGATGCATCAGCGGCGCGAACATGAAGACGATGCCGGCCTCCTTCAGCGCGCGCTGCATCTTCTCGATCGGGGCGTCGATCTTCACGCCGAGCGCTTCGAGCACGTCAGCGCTCCCGCACAGCGACGTGAAGGAGCGGTTGCCGTGCTTCGCGACGCGCAGCCCGGCGCCGGCCGCGAGGAGCGCCGCCGCCGTCGAGATGTTGAACGTCTGCACGGTCCCGCCGCCGGTGCCGCAGGTGTCCACCAGCTCGTCCGGGCGATCGGCCGGCAGCCGCACCATGGCCGCGCGCATGGCCTCCACCACGCCGGCGACCTCGAACGGCGTCTCGCCTTTTACACGGAGCCCGATGAGCAGCGCCGACAGCTGGACGGGTGACGCTTCGCCCGACATGACCATGACGAACGCGTCCCGCGCCTCGTCCGCCGTGAGCGATTCACCCGCGGCGAGCTTCCGGATCGCGTGCTGGAGCGCGGTGGTGGATGCGTCAGCCGACACTCAGCGTCTCGACGAGACGTTCCGGGAGCCTGGCGTGTGACGCAACCGCCGAGATCACGAGGCTCAGGAGACGGACGCGCTCGACATCCTCGTCGACGAACACGCCCTGCATGAGGCGGTTGGTGAGATTCACCACCCCGATGAGCTCGTCGTCATAGACGAGGGGAAAGCTGATGAACGAGCCACTGGTGAAGTACTCGTCCTTGAGCAGCGGATGTCCCTTCGTTTCGGTGACGTCCTGCACGAGGATCGGCTCACGGTTCGCCGCGACTTTCCCGGCCACGCCCACGCCGATCTTCACGCGAGCGCCTTCGGTGATGTTGGGCGCGATGCCCTTCGCGGCGGCGATGTAGAGATAGCCCTCCTCCGGCGCGCGCAGCAGGAGCGAGCAGCGCTGCGAATGCATGTCGTCGCCGACGAGCGCGAGCAACCCGTCAACGAGCTGGCGCGGGTCGTCCGTCGTGTTGTCCAGCGTCAGCACGCGATCGATCAGATACAGCGTGCGGGTGCGCTGGCGCAGCTGCTCGCTGCGACGATGCAGCTCGATGTGCGTATGCTCGAGCTGTTCCACGGCGTTGCTGACCGTGTTCTCGACCGCGTCTGCGCGCTTCTGCGTGCGACGCAGATCCTCCTGCGCGCGCGCGAGCTCGCGTTCGAGCTCGATGACCCGCGAGGGATCAGCCCCGACCGGAAACTCGCCCGTCGCGGCGATGAGCTTCGCCTCGAGATCCGCGAGCTTCTTCTCGTACTCGCCATGCACGCGCTGCGTGAAGCTCTCCAGCACGGTGACGGCCTCGTCGCGCGCCTCGTTCTCGAGGAAGCGCGCGTGCGCCAGATCGAAGAGCGCTGCCGCCGGTGCGAAGCGCTCCGCGGTGCGCGTGCCGAAGATCTTCTTCGGCTCGTAGAGCACGAGCATGGACGACAAGCCGCCGTCGAAACGCAATCCGCGCACGGTGAGAATCCCGCCCTCGGGCGGGCGCTCGAGCGCGAAGAGTCGCGCGTATTCGTCCGACGAATCGCCGAAATCCACGAACTGCCCGCCCTGCGTGATGGCGTTCCGCTCGCGCGTCGGCAGGTGATCGAGCGTCGTATCGAGATTCGCGCTGGTCGTCCCCTGCAGTGTCACGAGCCGACGCTCGCGCATCAATTGTTTGCGCGCGTCGAAGCGCACGAATGCGAGCTGTGCGAACCGGTCCAGCTCGGCCAGCGATTCCACGAGCGCACGCAACGCGCTGTCCACGTCCGTGGCGACGCTGAGCGTTTGAGCCAGTGATGCGAGCGTGCGCGGAGGCATGGAAAACGACGGTCCCGTGGAGAAAAAGCAGGGTGAACGGGCGCCACAATGTGAGGGCGTACGTTCAACAAAGTCAATCGGTTGGACGATTTCCCGTTTTCTTGACTTCACTCCCCGCGTTTCTAGGTTTCAAGCACATGGCGGAGCGCACCGTGCAGCTCGTTCTGCACTATGACGGCTCGGGATTCAGCGGCTGGCAGCGACAACCCGAGCAGCGCACCGTGCAGGGCGTTTTGGAGCCGGAGCTCGAACGCCTCTGTGGCCAACCGACCAACGCCCTCGGATCCGGACGCACCGACGCGGGCGTGCACGCTCGCGGCCAGGCCGTCGGCGTCCGCGTGCCAGAGCGGTGGACGCCGGACACGCTCCGCAGGGCCCTGAACGCGCTCCTGCCGGAGGACGTCTGGGTCGCCGCCGCGTACGAGATGCGGCCCGAGTTCCACGCGCGCTTCAGCGCGGTCTCGCGACGCTACAGCTATCAGGTGGGCACCGACGACGCTGCGAACTCGCCGTTTCGCAGCCGCACCGAATTCCCCTTCAGGTTCGCCGTCGATCGCGCGAAGCTCCACGAGTCCGCCGGCTTTCTGCTCGGCGAGCATTCCTTTCGGGCGTTCGCGGTGAAAGGCACGGCACCGGAGCATGACGAGCATCGCTGCGACGTACGCGTGGCACGCTGGGAGGATCGCGCGAGCGTCCTGGTGTTCGTCATCGAAGCGAACCGGTTCCTGCACCACATGGTGCGCTTCCTCGTCGGCACGATGCTCGACGTCGCTTCCGCCAGGCGTCCGGTGAGCGACATCCGGGCATTGCTGCACTCCGCTGACAACTCGGACGTCTCCGCGCCCGCGCCGGCCAATGCCCTGTTCCTCGAGTCGGTAGAGTATCCACGCGAGCTGTACATGACCGCATGAACGCTCGCGGTGCGTACCTCACGATGCTCCTGGCGACCGCGGCGGGTTGCCAGGGATCACCGCAGGCGTCGGCGGCGCAGATCTCGGATTCGCTGCGGCACGCGAGCACGGCAAACGTCAGCGACTCGCGCCGCACGGCGATCACGCGCGCGGTGGAACGCGTCGCGCCGTCCGTGGTCACCGTGCAGACCGAAGCTGTCGAGACGGTGCGGTCGGATCCGTTCTTCGACTGGTTCATGGGCGGTGGTACGCAATCACGTGTCGTGCCCGGACTCGGCAGCGGGTTCATCGTCGATCCGGGCGGCGTCATCGTGACCAACGCGCATGTCGTGGCCAATGCGCGGAGCGTCAGCGTGATGATGCGGGACGGGAAGACGTATCCGGCCACGACCCTCGGCACCGACGAGACGAACGACATCGCGGTCATCAGGATCGACGCGAAAGCGCTGCCCGTCGCGCCGCTCGGCAATTCGTCAGCGGTGCTCATCGGCGAATGGGCGATCGCGATCGGGAATCCCTATGGGTTCGTGCTGGGCAATCCGGAGCCGACCGTCACCACCGGGGTGATCAGCGGCGTGGGACGCAACCTGCTCGCGCGCGGTGAAGGATCCGGCACGTACCTGGACATGATCCAGACGGACGCGTCGATCAATCCGGGCAACTCGGGCGGTCCGCTGGTGAACGCGGACGGTGAGGTGATCGGCGTGAACAGCTCGATCTATTCGCCGAGCGGCGGCTCGGTGGGCATCGGCTTCGCGATCCCGATCAACCGGGTGCGGCACGTGGTCGAGGACCTGGTCGCGCATCGCGCCGTGCGCAGACCGTGGGTGGGGATTCGAATGCGATATCCGCGCACCGAGAACGTTCGTGAGGCCATTGCCAGCGGCGCCGTCGTGGCGACGGTGACTCCGGGATCGCCCGCCGCGCGTGCGGGCATCCAACCCGAAGACGTCGTCCTCCAGGCGGGACCGCGTGCGGTTCGCAATCCGTTCGACTGGGAGGCGACGCTCCTCGATCTCCGCGTGGGCGATGCGGTACCGCTGCGCATCCGCCGCGCCGGGCGCGACATGCAGTTCACGGTGAGCGTCGCGGATCTGCCGGAGGCCGCGGCGCCCAAGGTCCAGGTGCTGCGCGAGCTCGAGCTGGTGACACTGACGCCCGCGATCCGGGCGGAGCGACAGATCCGCAGTCGCACAGGAGCGCTGATCGTGAGCATCGGCCAGCAGACGGCGCAGGCGACCGGCGTGCAGACCGGGGACGTGATCGTGCAGATCAACCGGTCGACCGTCGCCACGGCGCAGGACGTCGCCAAGGCGATCGACTACTACTCGCAGCGCGGCGCCATCCGCATGTTCGTCGAGCGCGAGGGCGCGATCTACACCACCGACTTCCTGATCCGATGAGCGACCGCGACCGGTACACCTCCCCGCTCTCGGAGCGCTACGCGTCGAACGCGATGCTCGAGCTGTGGTCGCCGAGCATGCGCCATGGCCTGTGGCGCCAGCTCTGGCTCGCTCTGGCGGAGGCCGAGAAGCAGCTCGGGCTCGCCATCCCGGACAACGCGATCGTCCAGATGCGCGAGCATCTCGACGACATTGATTTCGACGCGGTAGCGGCGTACGAACGGCGCTTCCGCCACGACGTCATGGCGCACATCCACGCGTTCGGCGACGTGGCGCCGGCGGCGAAGCCCTTCATCCATCTCGGCGCCACGAGTGCGTATGTCACCGACAACACCGATTTGATCCTGATGCGCCGCGGCCTCGAGCTGTTGCGCGGGAAGCTGGTGCGCGTGCTGCGGGCGCTGGCGACGTTCGCGCGGCAGTGGCGCGACGAGCCCTGTCTCGGCTCCACACACCTGCAGCCGGCGCAGCCGACGACTGTCGGCAAGCGCGCCACGCTGTGGATGCAGGACCTGGTGCTCGACCTCCACGAGCTCGACCATCGCATCGCGAATCTCCCGTGTCGCGGGGTCAAGGGCACGACGGGGACGCAGGCGACGTTCCTCGAGCTGTTCGACGGCGACCACGAAAAGGTGCGCGAGCTGGAGCGGAAGGTGACGGCCGCCATCGGCTTCACGTCGGCCATCCCGGTGTCTGGCCAGACGTACTCGAGGAAGCTCGATGCCCAGGTGCTCGACGTCGTCAGCGGCGTCGCGGCCAGCGCCGCCAAGTTCAGCTCGGATATCCGTGTGTTGCAGGCGTTCGGCGAGATCGAAGAGCCGTTCGAGCAGACGCAGATCGGGTCGTCGGCGATGGCGTACAAGCGGAACCCCATGCGCTGCGAGCGGATCGCGTCGCTCGCGCGCTTCGTGCTCAATCTCGAGGGGAATGCCAACGAGACGCACGCGGTGCAGTTCCTCGAGCGCACGCTCGACGACAGCGCCAATCGGCGTCTCACGATTCCCGAGTCGTTCCTCGCGACCGACGCGATCCTTGTACTCATGGAGAACGTCGTCAGCGGACTCGACGTCCATCCCGCGCGGATTCGTCGCCGCCTCGAGGACGAGCTTCCCTTCATGGCCACCGAGCAGCTGCTGATGCGCGCGGTGCGCGCCGGAGGCGATCGGCAGGAGGCACACGAGCGCATCCGGCAGCACAGCATCGAGGCGGCGCGCGCGATCAAGGAGGGCGCGCCGAGAAACGACCTGCTCGAGCGCCTCGCCGCCGATCGCGACTGGAAGGTTCCCGTGCGCGAGATGGAGCAGGCGCTGGACCCCGCCAGGTTCGTGGGTCGCGCGCCGCAGCAGGTGGACGAATTCCTCCGTGAGGTCGTGGCGCCCCTCCTCGACGGGGCCGACGTCGTGGATGCCGAAGAGGTCCGGGTATGAGCATCACGATGTCGCAGATGCAGCAGCTGCCGCTCCGCCACCTGCGTCGCGGCAAGGTGCGCGAGGTGTACGAGGTGGACGGGAGCCGGCTGCTGCTCGTCGCGACCGACCGCGTGAGCGCGTTCGACGTGGTCATGAAGGAGCCCGTACCGCACAAGGGCGCGGTGCTGACGCAGATGACCGCGTGGTGGCTGCGGCAGCTCGAGCACGAGTCACCGCCCCGATCGGCGCCGGCGCTTCACCATCACATGATCTCGGCGGACATCGACGCGATCATCGGGCAGGTGCCGACACTGGCCCTGTTCCGTGAGCAGCTGAAGGGGCGCGCGATGCTGTGCATCCGCGCGGAGGTGTTCCCGGTCGAATGCGTCGTGCGCGGCTACATCTCGGGATCGGCGTGGAAGGAATACCGGGAGCACGGCACGCTCGCGGGCGAGCGGCTGCACCAGGGGTTGCAGGAGAGCTCGCGCTTCGATCCGCCGATGTTCAGTCCCGCGACGAAGGCCGAGACCGGGCACGATCAGAACATCACGCGCGCGCAGGCCGCCGAGATCCTCGGCACGGCAGTCGCCGAGGAGCTGGAGCGCCTCAGTCTCATGGTCTACTCGCGCGGACGCGACGTCGCGCAGGAGCGCGGAATCATCATCGCGGACACCAAGTTCGAGTTCGGGCGCGATCGCGAGGGCCGCACGACGCTCATCGACGAGGTGATGACGCCGGACAGCTCGCGTTTCTGGCCGGCGGATCGGTACAGTCCCGGCGGTCCGCAACCGAGCTTCGACAAGCAGCCGCTGCGCGACTACCTGGACGGCGTCCGGCGCGCGGGGCGCTGGAACGGCGAGGCGCCGCCACCACCGCTCCCCGCGGAAGTCGTGCAGGCCACCAGTGCCCGGTATCTCGATGCGTTTCGGCGCATCACGGGCCGAGATCTTTCGGAGGTCGTCCGCCAGTGAACTTCGCGCGCGAAGGACTGACGTTCATCATCATCGCCGCGCTGATCGCGGCCGGCGCGTATGCGTTCGCGCTGAATCGCCGCTCCTGGCCGCTCTGGCTGGTCGCGTTCCTCCTCACGCTCATCGCGCTGTGGGTCGCGTATTTCTTCCGCGATCCGGAGCGCACCGGCGAGCGCGGCCGTCAGCTGGTGATCGCGCCCGCGGACGGCAAGGTCATTCAGATCGCCGACGTCGATGAGCCGGCGTTCATCAAGGGCCGGGCGCGTCGTGTGTCGATCTTCATGAACGTCTTCAATGTGCACGTGAACCGGTATCCCGTGACCGGTCAAGTCGAATACGTGCACTACAATCCCGGCAAGTTCTTCAATGCGGCCGCGGACAAGGCAAGCCTCGAGAACGAGCAATCGTCGATCGGGATCGTGAGCGAGTCGGGGCACAAACTGCTCGTGCGTCAGATCGCCGGCCTCATCGCGCGGCGCATCGTGACGTACAGCAAGCAGGGTCAGCACGTCACGCAGGGCGAGCGGCTCGGCATCATCCGCTTCGGTTCACGCGTGGACGTGTTCCTCCCGATGGACGCGAACGTCCGCGTGCGGGTCGGTCAGCTAACTTACGCTGGCGTCACCGTCCTCTCGGAGCTCCCCGCCCAGTGAAGCCCGCGATCCGTACACCCGACGTCAGACGCGTCGTCGTCCTGTTTCCCAGCGGACTGACGCTCGCCAATCTGTTCTTCGGCGTGTTCGCGATCGTGACCGCGTCGCGCGGCGATTACGCGCGCGCGGGCTGGTACGTGATGTTCGGCGGCGTCGCGGACGCGCTCGATGGGCGCGTGGCGCGGGCCACGAACAGCGGCGGCCGATTCGGCGAGGAGCTCGACTCGCTCGTCGACGCCATCACGTTCGGTCTGGCACCGGCGCTCATCATGTACTTCGCGGTGCTGAATCGCGAGGGCTGGGACTGGTTCTGGTGCTTCCTTTTCGCCGCGTGCGCCGTGCTGCGCCTCGCGCGCTTCAACATCGAGCAGGCGGGCACGGCGAAGAGCTACTTCCAGGGTCTGCCCAGTCCCGCGGCGGGCATCACGCTCGCCACGTACTACTGGTTCAGCCAGTCGCCGCTGTACGCCGAGACGAACGTGGCGAACTGGCCCTGGCACCAGATGCTCCGCATGGTCATGGCCGTGCTCAGCTTCCTCATGATCAGCAATGTGCCGTATCCGGTGCTTCCGAACGTCGGGTTGCGATCGCGCGCCGGAGTCGCGGGGCTCGCCGTCGTGGTGCTCGGCATCGCGCTCCTCATCTTCGGACAGAACGAATACTTCTTCCCCATCGCCGTGCTGTACGTGTCGTTCGGCCTCGTGCGCGCGACGGCCCTCGGGCTCATCGAACGCCGTCAGAACGTGGGCGGCGGCTGGATACCCGGCGGCCGGCGGGCGGAGGACGTCGCGATCGACGAGCATGTGGGCGGCGAGGAACGCGCGCACCGGCGCCGGCGCCGTCGTCGGCGCAGCAGCAGCCAGCGACTCGACCGCGAGGATCGTCCCAGCCGCGAGATTCCCGGCGACAGCCCATCAGCGTCTTCTCCTCCCCCTCCCCCTCCCCCGCCTCCCCACTCGGGTGCGCCCCGACCATGAGTCGATTCAAGGTTGCCGTTCACATCGTACCGCGTCGCGGGCTGCTCGATCCGCAGGGCAAGGCCGTCGCGGACGCCCTCCATACGCTCGGCTTCAAGAGCGTCGAAGACGTCCACGTAGGACGCCACATCGTGATGGAGCTGAACGCGAAGAGCTCCACCGACGCGGAAAAGGACGCGCGCGCGATGTGCGAGCGGTTGCTCGCCAATCCCGTGACCGAGGACTTCGAGATCGCGACCGTGAGCACATCATGAAATTCGGAATCGTCACGTTCCCCGGCTCCAACTGCGACTACGACACGTTCCACGCCATCGTGGACGTGTTGAACGAGGACGCCGTGTATCTGTGGCACAAGGACCACGAACTGCAGGGCTCGGACGTCGTGATTCTTCCCGGGGGGTTCAGCTACGGCGATTACCTGCGTCCGGGCGCGATCGCGCGCTTCAGCCCCATCATGCAGGAAGTGGCGGCGCACGCGAAGCGCGGCGGCCCCGTGCTCGCGATCTGCAACGGATTTCAGATCGCCTGCGAGGCGGGCCTGCTGCCGGGCGCACTCCTCCGCAACGAGGGCCTGAAATTCGTGAGCGAGCCCGTGCGGCTCCGGGTCGAGAACCCGGACACCATGTTCACGAACCGATATTCCGCGGGCCAGATTCTGACGATGCCGATCGCGCACGGCGACGGCCGCTACACGGCCGACGAGACGACGCTCGATCGGCTCGAGGGTGAGGGACAGGTTGTCTTCCGCTACATGCATGGCGCCGGCGACACGGACGCCTCCTGGAGTCCCAACGGAGCGATGCGCGGCATCGCCGGCATCGTGAGCGACGCGGGGAACGTGCTCGGTCTCATGCCGCACCCGGAGCGCGCGGCGGACGCGCTGCTTGGATCGAACGACGGAACCGGAATCTTCGAGTCGGTGCTCGCGCGTGTCGCGGCCTGATCCTCGATGTCATCCCGAGCACATTCGTTTCGCTCAGTGCAGGCTCCGCGCCCGCCCTCGAGCGCAGCGAAGGGAAGCATCTGCACTTCACACTGAAAACAATCATGGCGAATAAGCCGGTCAATGAAGGACCCAGCCGCAACGAAGACGAGTACTTCGCGAAGCAGGACGCTGACCTCATCAAGCAGATGCGCGCGAAGCTGGACAAGGAGCGCGATCAGACGGAGCGGAAGTCGCACTACATGCGGTGCCCGAAATGCGGGGCGACGCTGCAGGAAGAGACGCACGGGCATGTGAAAGTGGACGTGTGCCCCGAGTGCAAAGGCCTGTGGCTCGACGCCGGCGAGATGGAGTTGATGCAGCACGTGCACAAGTCCGGGGGCAGCGGCCTGTTCAAGGGTCTCATCGACATGTTTCCGAGTCGATCGAAAGGAGCGTCGCGGAAGTGACCGTCACACCCCGGCCCGGCGATCCCGCCATCAGCCCGGCACTCGTCGCGGAGCACGGCCTCACGGACGAGGAATGGCGTCGCGTCAACGATATGCTCGGTCGCGTACCGACGTTCACCGAGCTCGGAATCGTGAGCGCCCTGTGGAGCGAGCACTGCGCCTACAAGCACTCGCGGCCGCTGTTGAAGACGTTGCCGACGAAAGCGCCGTACGTGCTGCAGGGCCCGGGTGAGAACGCCGGCGTCATCGCGATCGGTGACGGTATCGCCGTGGCCTTCAAGATCGAGTCGCACAACCATCCGAGTGCGGTCGAGCCGTATCAGGGCGCTGCGACCGGCGTGGGCGGCATTCTTCGCGACGTCTTCACCATGGGCGCGCGCCCGATCGCGCTGCTCGACTCGCTGCGCTTCGGCATGCTCGACTCCCCGCGCGCCCGCTACCTGTTCTCCGGTGTCGTCAAAGGCATCGGGGACTACGGCAATTGCGTGGGCGTCCCCACCGTTGGCGGCGACGTGATGTTCGACGAGTCGTACGAGGGCAACTGCCTCGTAAACGCGATGTGCGTCGGCATCATGCGAGAGGACGAGCTGATTCGGGCGGTGGCGAGCGGAGTCGGCA
>Ga0066652_100001939_pt1 | contig 11063 bp, 8 predicted proteins | sample GraSoiAngelo_101_FD_71413 | JGI IMG/M metagenome (GOLD analysis project Ga0066652, IMG submission 71413) | Grasslands soil microbial communities from the Angelo Coastal Reserve, California, USA - 14_0903_02_30cm | ecosystem: Environmental > Terrestrial > Soil > Grasslands | place: USA... | reverse complement strand
GGTCGTGACGCGACCTTCGCATGCGACCACGCGCCACAGGAAGCGCGTCTCGCGCTGGGCGATCGCATCGGTCGGGCTCGGCGTCCTCGCGCTCGCCGCGGTCGTGATCGGCCTGGTCGCCGTTCACGGACTGCCCCTCCATACCGGCGGCACGCCGGCCGCGGCCGCCACGATCAAGCTGAAGGGCATCGGCTCGTGGGACCCGTTCGGCGACAACGAGGAGCACAGCTCGGCCGCGCCGAACGCGACCGACAAGAACGACACGACGTACTGGGACACCGAGCACTACCGCGGCGGCCTCAACAAGGCGGGCGTCGGCCTCCTGCTCGACGCCGGGCATCCGGTGAAGCCGCGCGGCATCACGATCGTCACCACCACGCCGGGATTCAAGGCGGAGATCCAGGCGGGGAACGACCGCGGCAGCTCCGACTTCCATCCGGTCTCCCTCGGCGGGCCTGAGCTCATCAACGGCAGTACGACGCTGCAGCTCGACCTCCACTCCGCGCAGCGTTACTTCGTCGTGTGGATCACGCAGCTGGCGGACGCATCCTCGTCGGTGGACATCAACGAAGTGACGGCCGCCTAGAAGACGAGCCTCGCGCGGCGCTCGTGCCGCTCGAGCGCGAGGTCGATCAGCTGCCGCAGCAGCTCGTCGTACGGAACGCCGGAGGCCTCGAACAGCTTCGCGTACACGCTCGTCGAGGTGAATCCGGGAATGGTGTTGAGCTCGTTGACCACGACCTCGCCGTCGACGACGAAACAGTCGACGCGCGCCATGCCCTCGCACTCGGTCACCCGGAACGCAGCGACCGCAACCTCCTGCGCGCGCGCCACGAGCTCCTCGGACAGGCCCTCCGGCGGGATCACGAGCTTCATGCCGCCCTCGTCGTACTTCGACGAGTAGTCGTACCACTCGTGCCCGAGCGGGACGATCTGACCCGGAAGCGACGCGATCGGCTCGCGGTTTCCCAGCACGCCGACCTCGACCTCGATCCCGTCCTGGAACTCCTCGACCAGAATCTTCTCGTCGTGCCGGAAGGCGAGCTCGGCCCCGGCGCGGAGCTCCTCCTCGTCGTGTGCCTTTGTGATCCCGACCGACGAGCCCAGGCGTGCGGGCTTGACGAAGGCGGGGAAGCCGAACGGATTCTCGACGCGCTCGCCCTGCCGGAAGGCGACACTCCGCGCGACGGGAATGCCGCTCGCGCGCAGGACCTTCTTGAACAGGTCCTTGTCCATGCAGACCGCCGACCCGGCGACGCCGGCGCCGACGTAGGCGACGTTCGCGAGCTCGAGGAGGCCCTGGACCGTTCCGTCCTCGCCGAACGGGCCGTGGAGGATCGGCAGCACCACGTCAACCGCACCGAGCGCGGCGGGCGCGTTCGCGGCCGGTACGGGAAGGGTCTCCGCGACGGAGCCGTCACCGGACCCGAGCTCCCAGCGTCCGTCGCGGCCGATCGCGACCGTGGCGACCTCGTAGCGAACCGGATCGAGCGCCTCCAGGACCGAACGCGCCGAGGCGAGGGAGATCTCGTGCTCGCTCGACCTGCCGCCGGCGAGGACGGCGACGCGGATCCGCTCTGTCATCAGGGCGGCGGGCCGGGCGACTGCGTCAGCTTCCCGACGACGATCGTCACGGTCGAGCCGGGAGGCGCCTGCGAGCCGCCGCTCGGGGTCTGCGAGAGGACGACGCCGTCCTGGGACGGGTCGGTCACGTCCTGCGGCTCGACGCGCACCTTGAACCCGGCCGCCTTCAGCACGTCCTGAGCCGAGGCCTGGTCCTGGCTCGTCACGTCGGGAACGTCGGACGTCTTCGGCCCGCGCGACACGCTCAGGGTGACGGTCGTCCCGGGCACCTGGGACGTCCCGGCCGACGGATCCTGTGCGACGACGTTCCCCTTGGGTGAACTGTCGTCGACGCGTTTCGTGGCGACCGCGAAGCCGGCGCCCTGGAGGATCGAGCTCGCGCTCTCGACGCTCTGCCCGACGACGTTGGGGACGGCGATCGGCTGTGGCCCCTTCGACACCTTGAGGCGAACGACCGAGCCCTGGTCGATGGTCGCACCCGCGCTTGGCGTCTGCGAGATGACCGTCCCACTGTTCTCGCTCGAATTGACCTGGGTGATCTTCCACTTGAGCCCCGCGTCCTTCAGGTCGGAGACTGCGTCGGTCGACTGCTTGCCGCGCTCGTCCGGAACGGTGACCTGCGGAGGGCCCGAGGAGACGTAGATCGACACCTGGCCGCCCTTGTTCACGTTCGCGCCCGGTTGCGGGTCCTGACGAAAGACGTACGTCTCCTGCACGTCGGCCCTCGGCTGCCGGATGACGTTCGGAACGAGGCCGAGGTCGTGGATCTTCTTGTCGGCGAGGATCTCACGGAGACCCTTGTAGTTCTCGACCCGTACGGATCCCGCGCCGCTCAGCTGGTTCTGGATCTGGTTGTAGAGGAAGTACCCGCCGACCACCGCCGCCGCGACGAACAGGAGCGCGAGCAGCCATGGCCAGAACGCGCGCCTGCGCGGCTCGTCGTAGGCGTAGTACGCGGCGGGCGGCGCGTACGGCACCGGCTGGCGCGCCTGCGTGATCGCCGTCGGAGCCGTCACGGTCGGCCGGGAGATGATCGCGGTCGCCGCTTCCTCGGTTGCCGGGGAGACCGCCCCGCCGCGCGCAACCCGGGCCAGATCGTCCTCCATCTCTTCGGCCGACTGGTACCGCTCGGAGGGGTCCTTGGCGAGCGCGCGCATCACGACCATGTCGAGGTCGCGCGGAACGTCCGCGTGCAACTCCGACGGCGCGGCCGGCACCGTCGAGAGATGCTTCATGGCGATCTCCACCGGCGTGTCGCCGCTGAACGGGACGGCGCCGGTGAGGAGCTCGTACAGCACAACGCCGACGGAGTACAGATCCGAAGTCTGGTCGACGGGTGCGCCCCTCGCCTGCTCCGGCGACAGGTATTGCGCCGTGCCGATGATCGAGCCCGCCTCCGTCATCTGGCTCGCGCCGGCGCGGGCGATCCCGAAGTCGGTCACCTTGAGCCGGCCCTCGGCGTCGACGAGGACGTTGTGCGGCTTGATGTCGCGGTGCACGATCCCGTGACGGTGCGCAAAGCGGACCGCGGCGAGGATCTGCCGCGCGTAGTCGATCGCGACGGAGATCGGCGCCGGACCGCGCGAGACGATCAGCTCCTTGAGCGAGCGACCGTCGAGGTACTCCATCGCGATGTAGTACGTCCCCTCCGCCTCGCCGCGGTCGTAGATCGAGACGATGTTCGGATGCGACAAGCCCGCGGCGTTCTTCGCCTCGCGGCGGAAGCGCTCGACGAACTGGTCGTCGTTCGCATGCCGGTCGTTGAGAATCTTGATCGCAACGCGGCGGCCGAGCTCCTGGTCCTCTGCGAGGTAGACGTTCGCCATGCCGCCCGCGCCGAGCTTCCGCATGATGCGGTAGCGCCCGTCGAAGAGCGTGTTGATCAGCGTGTCGGAGACGGCCATCTAGGCGCCGGCTGTCGGCGCCGCTCTCAGGACATGCGGGCTACGCCCGCATGTCCCTCTGAAACGACCGATCGACCCGATGGGAGTTTGATCGCTCACGCTCGACCTCTCAGGGTAGGCATTCGCGCCTACCGCAGCAGCGCCTCCATCACGTCCTTGGCGATGGGAGCGGCGACCTTGCCTCCGAACCCGCCGGGCTGGTTCTCGACGACGACCGCGACCGCGACCTTCGGGTGGTCGGCCGGCGCGAACGCTATGAACCACGCGGTGTAGATATCGCCGACGCCGGTCTCGGCGGTCCCCGTCTTGCCCGCGACCTTGACGCCCGGGATGGCCGCGGCCGGGCCGGTTCCACCGGTGACGACGGCCTGCATCATCGAGTTGAGCTCGGCCGCGACCTGCGGCTTCATCACCGCAGCGAGCTTGTGTGGCTTCGTCCGGACGATCGTCTTCCCGCCGGGGGCGAGGACGCGCTGCACCAGATACGGCTCCATCTCGACACCGTGGTTCGCCACGGTCGCGGCGATCATCGCCATCTGCAGCGGCGTCACCTGCAGGCGCTCCTGCCCGAACGCGAGCCTTCCGGGATCGACCTGGGTCTCCGGGTGCTTCGGATCGAAGAGCCGGCCGCGCCGGTCGTACAACCCGCTCGCCGCACGCTCGTTCTCGGGCGTCTCGAGCGGCGGCAGCTTGTAGAACCCGTACCGCTTCGCATAGTTGAGCACGGTGCGAGCGCCGAGCGTCTTGCCGACGTTGCAGAAGACCGAGTTGATGGACTGCTCCAGCCCTGTGAACAGTGTGACGCTGCCGAACGTCTCCGGCGCCTCCGGGTTGCCGGCGTTCCGCACCTGCTTGCCGTACTCGGTGCAGTAGCCCGGATCGTAGAAAGGCGAGTCCGGCGTGAAGCGGCCGCTGTTGAGGGCCGCGGTCGCCGTGACGACCTTGAACGTCGAGCCCGGCTGGTACTTGCCGGCGGTCGCTCGATTCAGCAGCGAGCCGCACTTGCCGCCGGAGCGAATCGCCTGCCGGTAGTGGTGCTCGATCAGGTTCGGGTTGTACGCCGGGCTCGACACCATTGCGAGCACCGCGCCGGTCGTCGTGTTAAGTGCCACGACGGCCCCGCACTTCCCGCGCATGTCTCGGAGCGCCCGCGACTGAGCTCCCGGCCGCAGCGTCAGGACGAGGTCGTTCCCTTTCACCGTCGAACCCTTCAACCTGTCGAATGCGGACCGGAAAACCGTGTCGAGATTCGCGTTCGAGCCCGTCAGGTAATCGTTGTACGAACGCTCCAGCCCGGTCTGGTTCCGTGACTGCGTCGAGTAGCCGACGATGTCCGAGAAGATCGGCCCCGTCGGATAGCGCCGGAAGTACAGCGTCTGGTCGCCGACCTGCTTCTTGACGTTCGTGGCGAGCACCGTCCGTCCGTCGCCGGCGTAGACCTTCCCGCGCTTGATCGAGAACTGCGCGACGAGCCTGATCGCGTTGTCCTGCCGCTCGGCGAGTCCCGCGTTCGCCCACGTCTGCCAGTAGGTCGTGCCGACGATCAGCGCCGCGATCAGGACGAGCGCCGCGACCCCGACCTGCGAGACCTGCTTGTTCATCGCAGGTTCCCTTTCGTCCGACTCGTGCTCGTGAGCCGCGAAACGCCGCTCGAGAAAGGACGCAGGGAGCGTTCGTAGCCGGAGCCTACGGGCGCGACTGAGGACGCCGCGAGAGCGAGCGCTGCAGCGCCCTCACGAGTGCGAGGCGGGTGAGAGGGAGCCGTCATCGCAGCACGTCCCTGTTCGCACGGTTCGACACCAGCAGGAGGCCCGCGAGCAGCACGAAGTTCGCGACGACGCTCGAGCCGCCGTAGGAGACGAACGGCAGCGTGATCCCGGTCAGCGGGATCAGCCGCAGGATGCCACCGACGATGATGAACGCCTGCAGCGCGAACGCGAACGTGAGCCCGAGCGCGAGTAACTTCGAGAACCCGTCCTGTGCGAGCAGCGCGATCCGGACGCCGCGTAATACGAACACCATGTAGACGAGCAGGAATGCGGCCGTGCCGACGAGTCCCACCTCCTGCGCGACGACCGAGAAGATGAAGTCCGTCTTCGCGTACGGGATCAGCTGCGTGCCCCCGAGCGTCGTCACGGTGCCTCGCCCGAGCCCCGTCCCCGTGTAGCCGCCGTGCGCGATCGAGTACATCGACTGGACGACCTGGTAGCCCTGGCAGTTCTGGCGGAGCGCGAGATGACCAGGCGCAGATGGGCAGTAAACCGGGTGGCTCGTCCACGGGTGGCGCCACACGGTCACCCGCTCCTGGACGTGCGGCGTGACCTTCCAGACGCCGACCGCCCCGACGACGAAGAGAGCGATCCCGGCCAGCACATAGGCCACACGCGCCGTCGCCACGTAGAGCATCGCGAGGAAGATCCCGAAGTAGAGGAGGCCACCGCCGAGGTCCCGCGTCTCGAGCAGGACGAGCATGGCGAAACCCCAGATCACGAGTAGCGGCCCGAAGTCCTTCAAACGGCCCTGCGCCAGGACCTCCCGCTTCTCGCGCAAGTAGCCGGCGAGGAAGACGATCAGCATGATCTTCGCCAGCTCGCCCGGCTGGAACTGCAGCGAGCCGACGTGCACCCAGAGACGCGCGCCGTTCACCGTCTGCCCGAGCACCGGCAGGATCGGCAGGAGGAGCAGACCGACGGCGGTCAGCCCGAACAGGTACTTGTAGCTCTCGAGCCGCCGGTAGTCGTGACGCAGCACGAACAGAACGGCGGCGAACAGGCAGAGGCCGATGATCACCCAGAACCCCTGCTTGAACGCGTCGTTCGGGTGAAGGCGATAGATCTCCGTCACGCCGATCGCGCTCAGGAGACCGGCGATCGGCAGGAGGTACGGGTCGGCGAACGGAACGGTCGCGCGGGCAACGAGGTGCGCGGCGACGAACACGCCGAAGAAGATCGCGGCGTACGTGAGCGATGCGCTCGACACCACCGACTGTCGTGCGATGTAGACGCTCGCGAAGCCGATCGCCGTCAGCCCCCCGACGACGATCAGGAACGCAAGCTCCCGGTTCCGCGCGCTGAGGGTCACGTGAAGAGCCTCCAGACGACAGCCGCCGCCACGAGCGCAGCGAACAGGAGCAGCGCCAGCCAGGCCAGCACGCGCCGGCGCCGGTGCCGTCGCTGCGCCCGCTCCTCGGCGGCGACGTGCTCCTGGATCGCGTCCGTGGAAATCACCATCGTGTCGACGGTCGGGACCCCGTCGATCTCGTCGAGCGTCTCCTCGTCGGCGATCTTCTGCGCGATCTCCGGCGGCAGCGCCTGTTCCTGCGTCTGGCCGTCGTTGACCGGGGCATCCGAGATCTCGAATGCCACGACGGTGATGTTGTCCTCGCCCCCGCCTCGATTCGCCGCCTTGACGAGTGCGCGCAGGGCCGCGTGAATGTCGCCGCGGTTCCGCTCGACGAGCTCGAGGATCGACTGCTCGTCGACCATGTCCGTGAGGCCGTCCGAGCAGAGGAGGAAGACGTCGCCCGTCTCGGCCGGAATCGTGAAGGTGTCGACGTCGACGTCCGGATCCGTCCCGACCGCCCGCGTGATCACGGACCGCTGCGGATGCGACTCGGCTTCCTCGGGCGACAGCTTGCCGCTCTTCAGGAGCTCGTTGACGAGCGAGTGGTCCTCCGTGATCTGCTCCATCAGGCCCTCGCGGATCAGGTAGGCGCGCGAGTCACCAACGTGGCCGAAGGCGACGCGGCCGTCCTCGACGAGCGCGACCGTCATGGTCGTCCCCATGCCCGACGCGTTCGGATCGGTGTTCGAGCGGTCGTACACACGGCGGTTCGCCTCCTGGATCAGGTCGACGATCCGCTGCTCCCCGCCCGTGCCCGCGCCTCCCTCCTTCAGCGCGGCCGCCGCGAGGCGAGACGCCACCTCCCCCGCCTGCGCGCCTCCCATGCCGTCGGCGATCGCGAAGAGCGGCGGCTCGCAGACGTACGCGTCCTCGTTGCGACGCCGCTTGCGGCCGGGGTCCGTGATCACGCCGACGCGCCCGATCACTGGTCGAACCTCAGATCCGTCTCGCCGACTCGGACGATGTCGCCGCTAGTGAGGCGCCGCGGCCGCTCGAGCCGGATGCCGTTCAGGTACGTGCCGTTCGTGGAGCCGAGATCCTGCACCCAGACGCCGTCCTGCCGCGGCTCGAAGCGGACGTGACGCGCCGACGCGTACTCGTCCGACGAGAGCGCGATGTCGTTCTGCCCGCCGCGCCCGACCGTCAGCTGCGCGGAGTTGAGCTCGAAGTCGAGGCCTTCCTCGAGCTCGGGGCTCTTGACGACCACGAGCCGCCCCGAGTGGACGGGCGGCGGTGTCGTCGCCACGCCGCCCTCACGCGACGGGGCGAGGATGAAGCTCTCCTGCGGCAGGCGCAGGTCGCGGCTCGCGGTCCGCACGATCCGCCAGATGAAGAGGTAGAGGAGGACGAGGAAGGCGAGCTTCAGGATCAGCAGCGCCGTGTCGACCGCGACCGAGCCGACGGTCATTGCGTCTCTCGGTCGAAGGTGATCTCCGTCGACCCGAGCGTGACCGTGTCCCCGGGCTGCAGCTTCGCCCGCTTCATGCGCTTGCCGTTCACCTCGATCCCGTTCGTCGAGCCGAGGTCGACGATCCAGTACGACGCACCCTCCTGGCGCAGCTCGGCATGGCGGCGCGAGACGTTCGCGTCGGTGAGCTGGATGTCGCAGTCGCGCGAGCGGCCGATGACGACGCGCCGCTGATTGACCTCGTGCCGCTCGCCGTCGACCGAGAGGGTGACGAGCTCAGGCTCCATGCCGAGCTCGACTGCGGAGACAGCCTCGGTCGGAACCGGCGCCTTCGGCTTGTAGATCATCGTCGCACCGGGCTCAAGCTGCTCTTCGGGCTCGTCGGCGTCCCCACCCCCCTTCTCCGGCTGAACCATGCGCGTCGCGATGCCGAACTCGCCGACGTCGAGGTCCGCGTCCGTCTCCATCAGCACGCGGGGGGACGAGAGCACGGCGTACTGCTCACGCCGTGCATGCTCGGCGAGATACTCCTGGAGCTCGGTTCGCAGGTTGCTCTCGTAGCTCGCGAACTGATCGCGGTCGCCCGGAGACAGGTAGATCGTGTACTCGTTCGGGACGTAGACCCGGGAGACGGACACGGTCCGGTGGTCGTCCATCTCCTTCGCGAGCTTCCGTGCGAGCTCGACAGGCTGCACGTTCGTGCGAAAAGCGCGGCCGAAGATCCCCTCGAACAGGGCCTCGATCTTCTGCTCAATCGCGCGGAGAACCATCTAGGCGGGGAGTTCATCCCCGGCCGGCGATGCTAACGGAACGCCACCGCCGCACAGGTGGCCCAAACGCATACCACGAGCGGCAGGGCGCTCACGTCGGGCGCCGGCAGCAGCGTGGCCGCCAGGGCGACGGCGCCGAGCCCGGCGATCCCCCAGAGGCCACGTTCGCGCGCCCGCGGCAGGAATGCGGCGACCGCGGCGAGCGCCAGCGCCTCGAAGAGCAGTGCCGGCCGCGAAATCAGCGCGTGCCAGAGGACGGACCCGGTCGCAACCATGCTCCGGCTGCCGGCGATTCCCAGGTCGTGCGGCGCCGAGGCGCCGTCGAACGGCAGCGGCGAATGCCGGACGCCCGCGACGATCGCAGCGGCGAGGACGGCGGCGCCGCACTGCAGCGCGCGGCGCATCGACGACCGCACCCCGAGCATCAGGACGGGAAGCAGGCCGAGCGCCGAGAGCGGCGCGAGCAAGGGACCGAGGGCCGCGAGGAACCCGCTCTCCGGCTCTCGCCAGGACAGCGCCACGATCCCGGCGGCGACGACCGCGTAGAGCAGCGCAGCAGCGAGCGCCAGGTTCCCCAGCGGGAATACGGGCACGGCGAGCGCGAGCACGAGACCGATGCGCGGCCGCCAGAAGGTCGCGGCGGCGCTCAGGACCGCGAGGCCGATGGGCCAGCCGCTCGGGAAGAACGGCATCGCAAGCGCCGTCCAGCCTGCGAACAGCCCGGCAAGCACGGGCGGACCGAGACGCAGTACCGGCGCCGGCACGGAGAGGTCGCGGCCCCGCATCCGCCTCCGCGGCCGGCGTTTCCGGACCAGCTGAAGCGTCTGCCCGAGCGCGGCCGCAGAAGGTCGCCGTGCCGGATCGAGATCGAGCGCGCCGTCGACGGCGGCGAGGATCGGCCGCGGCAGGTCGGGGCGAACGCTCGCGAGCGGCGGCGCGCCGCCCTCGATCGCGCGGGCCGTCTCGAGGAGCGACGACTGCCAGAACGGATGCCGGCCGGCCAGCGCCTCCCAGAGGAGGACGCCCACCGCCCACACGTCGGCCGCGGCGGTCGCCGGGTCGCCCGCCAGCCGTTCGGGAGCGATGTACGCAAGCGTTCCGGGGACGTCGCCGGCGGCCGTGAGCGTCTCCGCCTGTGGCAGGCGCGCGAGGCCGAAGTCGAGCAGCCGGACAGAGACCTCGCGATCGTCGGCGAGCAGCACGTTCGACGGCTTGACGTCTCGGTGGACGATGCCGCGCTCGTGCGCGTGCGCCAGGCCGGCAAGCATCTGCGCGGCCGCACGGATCGCGGTCGTGTCATCGAGCTCCCCGGCGCGCAGCACCTCGCGAAACGTTCGGCCGGGCGTGTATTCGTAGGCGATGTAGACGTGCTGCGAATCGCGACCGAACCCGTACGCGCGGGCGCAGTGCGGATGGCGGAGGCGGGCGGCGGCCTCGGCCTCGCGTTCCGCTCGCGCTCCGGCCTTGCCCTCGCGCGCGACGATCTTCAGCGCCACGTCGAGACCGTTCTGCTCGTCGCGCGCGAGCCAGACGGAACCGGTCCCGCCGCTTCCGAGCGGCCGCAGCGGCCGGTATCGGCCGAGGACGAGCTCGCTCTGGAGCGGGGTGGCGAGAGCGTTCGACATGGGTTCCGAACGGGTTGGCCGGTCCTCTCCAAACTCCTTTCCCGGCCGCCTAACGGGGTAGAGTGACCGCGGCCTCGGCTGGAATAGGGATGAGCGAGCGCGAAACCGACATCGACTTCGACTTTTTCGACGAGCCGGAGACCGAGGAGGCGACGGAACGGGCCCGCGCCCCACGGCGGCCGTCGGGAGGTCCACCCGGGCCCCGGCGACCCATGCGGACGCCGCAGGGCTTCATCCCCATGCTCCGCCTCGCGGGGCTGATCGCGTTCCTGATCCTCGCCGTCATCCTCCTGGTCTTCGTTCTTCGCGGCTGCGCCTCGAGCAGCAAGCACTCGACGTACTCGAGCTACATGGACAAGGTGCGCACGATCGCCAACGACTCCGCCGGGATCGGCAAGCAGCTCAACACGGCCCTCGCGGCGACCGGCATCAAGGAATCCGACCTCGAGGCGAAGATCAAGGGCCTGGCCGCGACGCAGCAGCAGCAGGCCGACCAGGCGCGATCGATCACGCCGCCCGGTCCGCTGCACAGCCAGCACGACCACCTGATCGAGGTCCTCGATCTCCGTGCGAGCGGGCTCGGCCGCCTCGCCGACGCGTTCGCCGCGACGGCGACCTCCAAGGACGCGACGCAGGCCGGCAGCCTCCT
>Ga0066652_100001936_pt1 | contig 11074 bp, 8 predicted proteins | sample GraSoiAngelo_101_FD_71413 | JGI IMG/M metagenome (GOLD analysis project Ga0066652, IMG submission 71413) | Grasslands soil microbial communities from the Angelo Coastal Reserve, California, USA - 14_0903_02_30cm | ecosystem: Environmental > Terrestrial > Soil > Grasslands | place: USA... | reverse complement strand
GAGCGAGGTTCCTGCGGACAGCACGGGAGCCCTCAGCTTACTTCAGACTTCCCAGCATCTTCCTCGCGCGTTCCTTGAATTCGTCGTCTTCCGGTTTCCATTCCGGATATCCCCGCGCGTCAATCGTTTTCTGCAGCTCCGCGCGCGCCTCCGCCTTCCGGCCATCGTCCAGATAGAGCTCTGCCAGGAAGACGTGCGACGCGGTGCCGTCGGCGTCGTAGCGCAGCGACGCTTTGAGGTGCTCCTCGGACTTCGCGCTGCTGCCGCCGAACAGGCGCGGCACCCTGAAGTACCAGCGGCCGAGCGCGCGGTCCGCGGATCCGTGCTCGAACGATCGATCGATCCGCAACACGGCTTCGAGTTCGTCCTTGATGGCGCGGCGGTACTTCAGGCCCTGCCGCATGCCGTACGACTCGGCGAGCGCGCCCATATTGGCGGCGGTCCAGAAATGGCCTTCGGGTCTGTTCGGCGCGATCGCGGATCGCTTCTGCCCGGCGTCCACGCCCTTCTCGAGCAGCGGCCGCCGCTCGGCCTCCGGCGCGTGCGTGCCGAGCCAGTAGTACGCGCGGGCCAGCTTCCACCCGGCCTCCGATTGCGGATTCTGTGCAAGTTCGACGGCCCACAGCGCCGCGGCGCGCCGTGCGCTCTCGAGATTCGCGCGATCCGCGTACAGCGTGTCGGCGTCATGCGGGATCGCCGGCGCCTGCGCCCCCGCGAGCGAGATATACAATAGCCAGATGCAGGAACTGATTCGAAGACTGCTGGCGGAGATGGGCGAGGATCCCACTCGCGAAGGACTGCTCGACACTCCGAAGCGCGTGGAGAAAGCGTACAAGTTCCTGACCAGCGGATACGACGCCGACATCGATCAGGTGCTCAACAATGCGCTGTTCACCGTCGATTATAGCGAGATGGTGATCGTCAAGGACATCGACTTCTACAGCCTCTGCGAGCATCACCTGCTGCCGTTCTTCGGCAAGTGCCATGTCGCGTACATCCCGACGAACAAGGTGATCGGGCTGAGCAAGATCCCGCGCCTCGTGGACGTCTTCGCACGGCGCCTGCAGGTGCAGGAGCGCCTCACGAATCAGATCGCCGACGTGATCCGCGAGAAGATCTCGCCGCTCGGCGTCGCGGTCGTGATGGAGGCCACGCATCTGTGCATGTCGATGCGCGGGGTGGAGAAGCAGAATTCGTTCGCCATGACGAGCGCGATGGTGGGTGCGTTCCGCGACAGCGCGCGGACGCGGATGGAATTCCTCGAACTGATCAAACTGCGAAGCGGTCCGGCGATCGCCGATCGGGCGACCGCCGGACTGGCCTGCATCGGTGAAGACTAGCTACCGCCTCAGAACTGATACTGCACGTTGAACCGTACGACGCGCGGCGACAGCACGCTCGTCGGCGACAGGAACGACGCGATCTGCGTCGTCGGCGCCGTCGCGTCGCCCGCCACCTTGATGCTGCTCTGGCCGGTCGACGTGCGGACGGCGAACGTCGTGTTGGCGTTCGTCAGGTTGTAGGCGTCGACGCTCAGCTCCAGCTTCTGCCTTCCGAAATTGAACCGCCGGCCTCCGCGCACGTCGAGCGTCGGGAGCCACGGCAGCTCCACCTCGCCCCGCGGTTCGGCATTCACCGTCGTCGCCGCCTGACGCACGCAGTTGGACACCACCGTCGCCGAGCAGCTCTGGATCTGCCACGTCCGCGTAATCGGCAGCCCCGAATTCAGACGGAAGCCGAACGCCACCAGGATGTCGTGCGGCATGTCGTACGCGCCGCTGACCTTGAAGTTGTGCCGGCGGCCCCCGCTCTCGCCTTCGGCAAAGACGAATGCCGCGTTGGGATTGGAGAGGCTCGTCGTGTCCTGTTTCGTGTGCGAGTACGTGTAGCCGCCGAGCAGCGTCCAGCCGTTGCTGTAGCGCCGGTTCACGACGAGGTCGATGCCGTGGTACCGCTGGGCGAGGCGGTCGTCGTTGAGCGTCACCGGCGAGGTCACTGTGCCCGTCACGTTCTGGTTGTAGATGGTGATGTTCTGATCGTCGCCTGTGTTGAGGACGCCGTCACGACCCGGATCCTTCAGGACGGTCTGCGTGAACAGCGACGGCCACTGATTGATGTTCTGGTCGACGTTGCCCTGCGTGTCGTGCTCCTGCGTGTGGAAGTAGGACACTGACAGCAGGAGGTTCGGCATCAGCTCGTGGTCGAGGCTGACCGTCGTTTCGTAGCGGATCGGCCGGCGCACCGTCTTGTCGAACACGGCGACCGCCAGGTTGTTCGTCTGCACCAGCGAGCCGAACTCTCCGCCGACGTACTGCAGACCGTTCCAGGTGGCGTTGCCCGGCTGGAAGATGAAGTCGCCGTTCAGATCGTTCCAGTTGTATTGCTGATTGAGATTCGCGTTCGGATTCGGCGGGGTACCGGTGTTGATCTGATCGAGGTACTTGCCCCACGACGCCTTGAGCACCGTCTTGCCGTGTCCCGACAGGTCGTACGTCGCGCTGATGCGGGGGCCCCAGTTGTACCAGAGCGGATCACCGCGCACCTCGTCGAACGACTTCCGGACCGTGTAGTCCTGCACCACGTTGTTGATCGTGACGCCCTTGAAGAGCAGGCCGTCCGGGAAATAGCGGCTCGACGGCGTGCTCTGCGCCGGCAGGTAGCCTTCGATGCGCTCCCAGCGGATGCCGCCGACGAGCGTCAGGCGGCCGATCGAATACATGTCCTGACCGTACAGCGCCGTGCTGTTGACCGCGCGCTCCTGGTGCAGCGGCGAGTTGAAGATCTGCACCTGGTTGGGCTTCGCGACAATCGGATTTCCGCTGCTCGTAATCGTCAGGTTCACGTCGTCGACCCGTGTCGTATCGACGTCCTCCGGCGTGTACCCGTTGTCGAAGCCGGCCTTGAACTCGTGGCGGCCGCCGGCGAATTGCGGCAGGAAGTACTGGAAGTTCGAGACGATCTGTGTCCGCCGCCGGAACATGATCTGCGTGCTCGTGCGGTTCCGGTACAGCACGCTCTGGGTGTTGTCGTTGATCGGCTCGAGATCCGTCTTCTGATACAGGGGAAAGTGCGTGTTGTTGTAGCTGACCTTGCTGTCGAGGAACATGCGGTCGCTGAGTACCCGGTTGTACGAGAGCTGCGTGATGACGAACGTGTCGAGCTCTTTCGAATTGGACTCCTGCGTCACCGCGTTGCTCGCGCCGCGGTTCGGCTTGTCGTACCGCTGCTTCGACAGATACCCTTCGAACCGGTTCGACGGTCCCAGCTGGTAATTAATCTTTCCTTCGCCGGCCAGAATGTCGGTGGTGTCCTTGTCGCTGGTGCCGGCGAGCGGCGTCGGCACGAACGAATACGGGACCACCGCGGGGAAGCCGACCACGCTGACGTGCGTCGCCTGATAGTTGATCGATCCGAAGTAGAACAGCTTGTTCTGCACCAGCGGACCGCCGGCCTGGAAATTCGAGTTCGTGATGAGATCGGTGGCGTTCGCATTCGGCCGGAGGCCGGCCTGTTTCAGCGCATCGTCGATGTTGTCGGACTGCGTGTTCTTGCTCTGATAGGTCTGCAGCGCGCTGCCGCTGAAGCGGTTCGTGCCGCTCTTGGTCACCATGTTGATCAGGATGCCGCCGGTGCCGACCGAGATGTCCTGCGCGCCCGTCGACACCTGCACGTCTTCGAACACGGTGGGGACGTAGTAGTTCATCGAGAAGCCCTGCGCGGCCGGGTCGTTGACGTTGACGCCGTTCAGCAGCTGCGTGTTCTGCGCGTTCGGCGTGCCGCGCGATGACATCGAGCGCTGCAGCCCGCCCTGGTTGCCGCCGACGTCGGGCGACTCGACGACGATGCCCGGCGCCTTGTACTCGAGCATGTTCCAGATGTCCTTGCCGCCGGGGGTCGCGTCGAGAAGCACCTTGTCGATCGTCGTGTTCGATCCGACTGTTTTTGTGTCGACGACCGGCGATTCGCCCTTGACCGTGATCGACTCCGAGAGCGAGCTGACCGTCATCGGAATGTCGAGCTGCACGATCTGCCCCTGGACGACGACGACGTCTTCACGGACGACGGTCTGGAAACCGCTCAGCACCGTCTTGACCGTGTACCGTCCCGCCGAAAGACCGGGAATGCGGTAGATGCCGCTCGAGTCGGTGACGCCGACGATTTCCTGCGGCCGAATCGGGCTCGAAATCGTGACCGTCGCGCCCGGCATCACCGCGCCCTGCTGATCGACCGCCCTCACCTGAATGCTGCCCGTCTGCACCTGCGCGCTCACTACGCTCGAAAATGTCAGTGGCAATAGCACCGTCAAAAGTCGCACAATTCGTGTCATGCACCCTCCTGCGCGTGGTCAATCTAACAGAGGGGAACGTATGCATTTCACGAACTTTTCATGCGAACGCCATGGACGAGCCGTCCGTACGAAACGTTGGATTCGCATCGTCCACGTTTGTGCCTCAGCGCTCGCAGGCGTTACTGTCCTGTTGAGTCCGCTGGTCGCCGAGCAGGCGCCTCCTGTGAGCGGCGCGCTGACGATTGATGGGCTCATCGACATAAAACATCCGTCAACCCCGATGTGGTCGCCCGACGGGCGCCACATCGTGTTCGTCTGGGATCGCGCAGGTGCATCGAAGGTCTATGTGACCGATTCGTCCGGCTCCGCGGCGCCTCGAGAGCTTGGCGAGGCCGGATCCGGGCTGAACGGCGCGTTTTGGAGCGCCGACGGCAAGTCGCTGATGGTGTCGCGAAACGGCGACCTCTGGCGCGTGCCGATCGACGGCAGCGCCGCCGCCGCGGTGTGGACGACGCCGGCGTTCGAATCGAACATCGTTCCCTCGCCTGACGGGGCGCGGGTGGCGTTCGTGCGTGCGGTCGGGCAGGCGGGTCAGGCGGGACGCGGCGGCCGGGGGCGCGGCGGTGCATTCGGGTCAGGAGGCGGTGAGCTCCTGATCAGGAATATGTCCGATGGCGCCGAAACCAGCGTCGTGAAGGCCGACGACGGCATCGGCGGCGTCGCGTGGTCGCCAGACGGGCGGTCGCTGCTCTACACGTCGGGCGGCAGCTCGATTCGGCACGAGCAGACGCCCGCATACTCCGGATCGAAAATCATCTACACGATCAACGAGAACGTTCCCGGGCAGGCGTTCGTCGTCAGCGCGGCCGGCGGCGCCGCGAAGCCGATCGGCGCCGGCGGTGGATTGGGCGGTCGCAGATGGCTCGACGCGCGGCATTTCGTCATCGATCGCACGTCGGCCGACTTCAAACGGCGGACGACGTCCGGCGTCGACATCGACACGGGCGAAGCGAAGGTCCTGCACGAGGACGTCGAAGAAAAGTTCTGGAGCATGACCGGCGACGCCGCCGGCGGCGCGCAGCCGTCGCCGGACGGGAAATGGATTGCGTTTCTCAGCGACCGCGACGGCTGGGATCACCTCTATGTGATGCGCTCGCAATCCGGCGCGGGTTCTGAGCGCGAGGCTTCAGCCGAGCGGAGCCAGCCGATTCAGATCACCAAAGGCCGGTTCGAGGCCTGGCGTCCGCAGTGGTCGCCGGATAGCCGGCGCATCGTGTTCGACGCGAACGAGCCGGACAAATACGGCACGCGCCATCTCTACGTCGCCACGATCGGCGACGACCCCGCGCGGGCGGTCGTCTCGCCGCTGACGCAGGATCGCGGCACGGACATCGCGCCGCTCTGGTCGCCGGACGGGACGCGCGTCGTGTTCCAGCATACCGATCCGTATCACTCGGCGGATCTATTCGTCGTCGACGTGCCAGCCGCGTCGAAAGCGACGCAGCTGTTCGGCGTTCCGCGCCGCCTGACCGATTCGATGCCGAAGGGCCTGAATCACGATGCCTTCGTCGCGCCGGAGGCCGTTCACTATGCCGGGCCGGACGGCCGGCAGGTGCCGGCATGGCTGTTCGTGCCGAAGAATCTCGATCGATCGAAAAAGCATCCGGCGATCGTCTGGATCCACGGCGACGGGGTGAATCAGAACTACGACGGCTGGCACGTGCAGCGGAACTACGCGGTCTACTACAGCTTCCATCAATACCTGCTGCAGCAGGGTTACGTCGTCATCGCTCCGGACTACCGCGGCAGCATCGGCTACGGCCGCGACTGGCGCACGGCCGTCTCCATGGACGTCGGCGGCAAGGACGCCAAGGACGCGTGGCTGTCGGCGAATTATCTGAAGACGCTGCCGTATGTCGATGGCGATCGCATCGGCGTCTGGGGACTGAGTTACGGCGGCTTCTTCACGCTCATCGCCGTCACCGATCAGCCGACGCTGTTCCGCGCGGCGGTCGACGTCGCGGGGGTGGTCGACTACGCGATGTATTACGAAGACCCGTATCACGGCGGCTGGACGGCGAGCCGCATCGGAACGCCGGAGCAGCATCCCGACGTGTACGCGAACGCGTCGCCGCTGTCCCATGTCGATCGTCTGCAGCGTCCGCTGCTCGTGCTCCACGGAACGTCGGACGTCAACGTGCCGTATCTCCACTCGGTCCGCCTGATCGACGAGCTGATGAAGAAGGGAAAGGGCGACCTCGTGTCGTTCATGACGTACCCGGGAGAGTTCCACTACTTCACGCGCGAGCACGTGCTGCGCGATGCGTGGACCCGCGTGGCGGCTTTCTTCGACGCGAACCTCAAGCAGAAGGGTCCGACGACCTCGCAGTAGTGCAGGCCTTCAGACGCGATGGCAGTCCTCGAGGGCAGGCGCTACGATATGCATATGCGTCAGGCCTGTACGATCGTCCTCGTGGCGGCGTTTGCGACGTCGGCGTTCGCGCAGACGCGCAAGCCCGCAGCTCCAGGGACGAAGAAGCCCGCAGCCCCGCCGCCGCCAGCGACGACCAAAGAGGCGCCCGAGCTCGCCTGCCCGAACGATCTCGGCGTCGGCGTCAGGACGAAGCTGCGGTTCTGCGACGTGATGACCGGGCGCGATCCCGCGGGCGGCATCCGCGTCAAACTGCCGCCGCACAAAGGCCCCGTCGCGCTGACCTTCGATCTGCACAACCGGCAGACGTACTCCGAGGAGCAGGTGCGCGCGAAGAAGGCGTACGCGCGCTACACGGCGACGGTCGGCATCCTCACGATGGACAACACGCTCATCAGCCGGGCAGTCGTGCAGAGCGAATTCCGGACGGCGGCGGACCTCGTCGACCGCGTCGGCGGCGGGGCAGGCGGTGCGGTGAAGGCCGTGGCTCCGACCGGCACGGAGTCGGTGACGATCGCGATTCCCGAAGAAGAGCAGGAAGTCAGCATCCTCGGCGAAAAGCTCGTCGTCGAGCGCACCGACGGAACGGCGACGTACTCTCAAGCGGGACGTCCGGTTGCGGACATCAGTAACGTGATGATCGAGTACAAACCGGCGCCCCCGCTGAAGAAGAAGAAATAGGCAGGATGGAGGAATGTCGATGCGCAAGTCACTGATCGCGCTGCTGGTGCTCGTTCCCGTTCTGGCCGCCGCGCAAGGCGGCCGTCCACCGCTCGTCAAACGGACGAATCCGCCCGCGCTGTCGACGCCGACCGGCTATACGCATGTCGTCGAAGTAAACGGACCCGCGAAGACCGTGTACGTCTCCGGCCAGATTGCCCTCGACCGGAGCGGCAACGTCGTCGGCGCAGGCGACATGAAGGCGCAGGCCGACCAGGTCTTCAAGAATCTCGAGGCCGCGCTCGCGGCGGCCGGCGCGAAGTTCGGCGACGTCGTGAAGATGAATACCTACACGACCGACATCTCGCAGATTCAGGCAATCCGCGATGTCCGCAGCCGGTACTTCGGGCCGGTGACGCCGGCGAGCACGCTCGTGCAGGTGGTGCACCTTGCGCGACCCGAGCTGCTGCTCGAAATCGAAGTCGTGGCGGTCGTGCCCGTGTCGCCGTCGGTCGTTCCCGCCAGCCGCTAGCGTCCGCGCGAGATTTCGGTCACGAGCTCCGACGTTCGCGCCGCCGGGCCCGACGTCGCGATGTCGGCCTGCGCGATGATGCCCACGCAGCAGCCGTCGCCGTCCGTGACGAGGACGCGCCGAATCTTGTGCTCTTCCATCGTCGAAACGACCTCGTCGATCGGCGCGCTGTCGCGGACGCTGACGACCGGCTTCGTCATGCACGATTCGGCCGTATGGGCCGCCGGATTCTTTTCCTCGGCGACGACGCGGCACACGATATCGCGGTCGGTGACGACGCCGATCGGACGATCGGCGGTGTCGATGACGGGGATTTCCCCGCAGTCGTTCTGCGCCATCATCTTGGCGACCTGATCGAGCATTGTCTCGGGCGAGCAGCAGGCCGGGTCCGAGGTCATCACGTCGCGTGCGAGCTTGGCCATAAGTCCTCCAGGTGGAGATGCGTTTGCAACAACAAAACCATCGGGAGACGGATATGCCTGAGAAAGAAACGCTGAGACGCGCTCGTGAAGACAAGCGTGAGGGGAAGTCGCCGACCACGCAGGCCGGAGAGTTCGTCCGGGAAGAGATGCACCACATCCGCGAAGGAAAGCACGGCGCGCGGTCGACGAAACAGGCGATCGCGATCGGGCTGTCGAAGGCGAGGCGCGCCGGGGTCGAGCTCGGTCGTCCGCCCGCGCGATCGAAATCGAGCACGAAGCGCAGCGCCGCATCAGCCGAACGCCGGCGCGACAAGCGGCCGTCGCCGCGGCGATCGCGCGCCGTCCAGAAGGCGCTCAAGCGTGAAGGGCACCGGGCCGCGTCGCATCGGTCGCTTGCCCGTCAGGCGAAGTCGTCGGCGCGGCGCCGGTCGGGAGCGTCCTCATGATCCGGAAGCTGTCGTCGGGCGGCTACCGGCTGTATTCGCGCAAGCGGAATCCGAAAACGGGCAGGCGGCGCAATCTGGGGACGTTCAAAACCCGCGCCGCGGCCGAGCGCCACGAGCATGCAGTCCAGTTCTTCAAGCGCGGGGGATAGCCGGATGTCAGACGCCGAACCCGCCGAACCCGCGGAAAAGAATTCTTTCCGCGAGTTCTGCGAGTTCGGCGTTGTCGTCCGTCAGAACAGGAACTTCGCCGCGAACTGAATCTGCCGCGCCGATCCGGAGTCGCCGGTCGGGAAGCGGGTGTTGCTGATGACCCCGAACGACGTGCTGCCAACCGACAGGATGCGTCCGGGCTGACCGTAGTTCGCCTGGTTGAACAGGTTGAAGATCTCGACGCGCAGCTGCGCGCGTGCGTTGCCTGTGATCGCGATGTTCTTGATGAGCGAGAAATCGGTGTTGCCGAATCCCGGACCGTACATCACGTTGCGCCCCAGGTTGCCGAAATGCGCGACGCCGGCGGCGTTGTAAGGCAGCGCAAACACCGACGATGCCGTGCACGCGCCCGTGCCGCCGGTCGCGACGCGCGGATCGCACACGGTGGTCTGGCCGTCGAACCACTGATAACTGATTGGGAACCCGTTCGGGTCGTTGTTCGCGTGCGGGGTGATCGACGGCAGCGAGCCGATCAGATCCGGCCGGACGATGTTGTTGATGCCGGTGATCGTGCTGATGCCGGTCACCATGTTGAACGGATTGCCGGTCTGGGCCTGCTCGACGACGACGACCTGCCAGCCGTTCTTCCAGACGTTGCCCTGGAACGGCAGCTCGTACGACAGGTTCACCGATACGCGGTGGCGGACGTCGAAGTCCGATGCCCCGACGCTGTCGGCGAGGTTGGTGCTGTCCTGGGCCGTCAGCGTGCCGTCGTACGAATTGGTGTCGGTCGACTTCGACAGGGTGTACGACCCCTGGAGCTGCAGGCCGCGGCTCAAGCGGCGGTTGGCCGTGATCCACAGGCCTTTGTAGTCGGACCAGCCGAGGCTCGTCGATTCAGTGATATTGCCGAGTGTCGTGCCCGGAAGGATCGGACTCGCCGCCGACAGCTTCGGGTACGGGCGCACGGTTCCGCCTGGGGTCGTGAACTGGTTCAAGTTGATGGGGATGCGCTGACGATCGCCGTGCGATCCGAAGTAGCCCACCATCACGCCTGTTCCCATGACGTCACGCTCGACGTTGACGTTCCACGACTGCATGCGGCCAGGCAGGAAGTTCGGGTCGGTGAACGTCGGAGCGACGGTCGCCGCCGAGCCCGCGCCATTGATGGCGTTGTCCAGCTTGATGTTGCTGGCCGCCGTGCCGTTCGCCTGTGCCGACAGCGGGTTGACGATCGGCGGATTGCCGGTTTCGCCGGCGAAGTAGCCCGTGTTGCTCTGGTTGACCATCACCGCGTAGGCGCCCCGGACCACGGTCTTGCCGTCGCCATTCGGGTTCCAGATGACGCCGATGCGCGGCTGGAAATCGCTGCCGTTCTTGGTCACCTGCGTGAAGCCGTTCGTACCGATCTGGATGAGCGACGACGTTGACGGATCGAACGTGACGAGCTTGTTGTCCTGCTCGGTCGGCGAGGGCAGGTAGTCGTAGCGGAGACCGAGATCGAGCTTGAGGGTCGGGCCGACCGTGATCGAGTCCTGCACGAATGCACCGATCGCGTTCACGAACGCGTTGAACGCCTGCTCGCCGAGCGTGATGCCGAACGTGTTGCCGAATCCCTGCTGGAACGCCGCGACGCTCGGGTAACCGAAGCGGCCCGGGTCCCCGCTGAAGCCGTAATGCTTCACGTGACGGTACTCGCCGCCGAACTTGATGATGTGATTGCCGTGCAGCAAGGTGGCCGTGTCGGCAATCGCCATCGTCGTCACCTCGCGTCCGCTCGGGAAGCCGCCCGGACCGCCGAAGTTCAGGCCGGGCCCGGTGATGGTGATCGACGGGAGGGCAATCGGCATCTGGGACGCGGGAATCCCGACGTTGATGCCGAGCGCATTCGTATCGACGAGCGTCTGCGGCACGAAATCGATGCTGATGCGGTTGTAGCCGCCGCGCACCTCGTTGACGAGCGCCGAGTTGAAGATGTGCGTTTCGTTCAGCGTCATGATCTGACGGTGGCCGCCGCGTCGGTCCGGATATCCCGGAACCGTCTGGCCCTGCGCGTTCGACTCGAGGCGCGAATCGGACTGGAAGGCATAGTAGACGTGGAGGTCGTCGCTGTTGCGGAGGTTGTTGCGCGAATCGATCGTGTAC
>Ga0066652_100001935_pt1 | contig 11077 bp, 8 predicted proteins | sample GraSoiAngelo_101_FD_71413 | JGI IMG/M metagenome (GOLD analysis project Ga0066652, IMG submission 71413) | Grasslands soil microbial communities from the Angelo Coastal Reserve, California, USA - 14_0903_02_30cm | ecosystem: Environmental > Terrestrial > Soil > Grasslands | place: USA... | reverse complement strand
CCCGCGCCCCGGGAGGAGACTCAATGTCGGTACAGGTGACCCCCCACCCAAAATGGGTGGCCGACCTGGATGCTGCGCTGGATCCCAGCCGCGAGGCGATCCTCAACACGCGAGTGATTGTGGACGCGTCTGAGAACCAGCTGGCCGACGGCCGGATCCAGAACTTCCTGGTGGCCTTCTATCCCATCATCCGCGACTTCCCGCAGTGGTTGCAGCTGCTGCTGGACCGATCACCGGAGGATGGCAAGGCGTTCTTCCGGGACAACATCCGCGTCGAGAAACGCCATGACGCGATGTGGCGCGCGATGGGCGACGGGTTTAACGTCCCCAAGGAGCGGTTCCAGATTCCGGAGCCGATGATTCCCGACGTGCGAGACTTCCACGCGTACCTGACCGAGATGTGTCGGGGAGCCACGTTCGGCACCGCGGTATCAGCGACCAACTACGCCGTCGAAGGCGTGGCGCAAAAGATCTCTGAGAAGGCGCTGCGGGGGCTCGCGAAGAACGAGAAGATCGGTCCCCGCGGGCGCTGGTGGCTCGAGGAGCATGCGAAGTACGACGATGAGCACCCGATCCAAGCGCTCGAGATCATCAAGGGATGCGTGAAGCGCGGAGAAGCGCCGCAGATGGTGACCGAGTCCGCGCTCAAGAGTCTCAGCCTGATGAAAGAAGCCATGGCGGCCTCTTACGACTCATGAGTAAGGGCCGGCGCGCCTCGCCCACGCGGGGGATGCCCGCCCCCGCTGTTTCCACCAAGACGGCCCCCAACCGCCCGACACACGACCCCCTGCGGATTGCCGCGGAAATCGTGGCCGCGCTCGCGGACGCGGTGGTGGTCACGGGCGTGGATCGCCAGGTGCTCACGGCCAACCGGGCGGCAGCCGAGCTGTTCGGGAGGCCGCTTGACGACCTGCCCGGCACGCCGATTGACGAGCTCGTCAGCATCGGGGAACGGGAACACGTGGCGGAGCGGGAGCAACGCGCGGTCCAGGGCAAGGCACAGCACTACGAAACGAAGATCGTTAGTGCCACGGGGGACGAGCGGAGCGTCGCGGTGTCCACCACGCCGCTCCTGGTGGAGGGTGAGCTGATCGGGACGGTGGCGACGTTGCGGGACGTCACCGAGCAGAAGCGGGCGCAAGAGACCCTGGCGCGGTCGGAGGCGCGGTACCGCAACCTGTTCGAATCCGCGTCCGATGCGATCGCGACGTTCGACGCCAACGGCCGGTTCACGACGTTCAACCACGCGGCCGAGATCATCTCGGGCTACCGTCGTGAGGAGCTTCTGGGCCAGTGGTTCGCCCCCATGCTCCCGGACGACGAGCTTCCCAAAGCGCTGGCCAACTTTCAGAAGGCGCTCGCCGGCGAGACCGGTCTGTTCGAGACGAACTTCTATCGCAAGGACGGCGAGGTCCGGACCATTCAGGTGACGTACTCCACACCGCAGCTCGACGAAGAAGTGCTGTGCGTGATCCGCGACGTCACCGACCAGAAGATGCTGCAGGAGCAGCTGATCCAGTCGGAAAAAATGTCGGCGATCGGGCAGCTGGTCTCGGGTGTGGCGCACGAGCTGAACAATCCGCTCGCCGGTATCTCGGCGTTCGCCCAGCTGCTGCTCTCCGAGAAGCGCTTCCCGCCCGATCAGCGGACGGCGGCCGAGATGATCTACGCCGAGGCGCGGCGGGCGTCACGCATCGTGCAGAACCTCCTGACCTTCGCCCGCCAGCACAAGCCGGAGCGCACGCCGACGTCGGTCAACCAGGTGCTCGACGACACGCTGGAGCTGCGTGGCTACGAGCTGCGCGTGCGGGGCATCGACGTGCAGCGTGACTACGACGAGCAGACGCCCGAGACCATGGCGGACGCGCACCAGCTGCAGCAGGTGTTCCTGAACCTGATCACCAACGCCGAACAGGCAATGGAGCGCGCCGAGCGCGATCAGCAACGGCTGACGGTCCGGACGCGCCGCACGGGCGACCTGCTCCGCACCGAGGTCGAAGACACGGGCCCCGGCATCCCGCCGAACCTGCTGGAACGCATCTTCAACCCGTTCTTCACCACGAAGCCCACGGGCTCGGGCACGGGGCTCGGGCTCTCCATCTCCCTGGGCATCGTGCGCGAGCACGAAGGCCGCATCTGGGCCGAGAACGCGCCGCAGGGCGGCGCGCGGTTCGTCATCGAACTGCCGATCGTGGCGCCGCGGGGCACAGGCGAGTTCCAGACCAGCCAGCCGACCCACTCGGTCACCGATCGACTCCGCGTGCTGGTCGTGGACGACGAGGCCTCGGTCCGGGTCGCGCTGCAGCGCTACCTCTCCAGCCGGGGCCACGAAGTGGAGACGACGGCCAGCGGACGGGAAGCCCTCGCGCGAATGCGCGAGGACGCGTTCGACGCGGTAATCATCGACATGCGGATGCCCGACGTGTCGGGCGAGCAGCTGTTCGGGGAACTGAAGGCCCGCGACCCGTCCTACGCGGAGCGGGTGATTTTCACGACGGGGCAGCTGGTGGACGACACGGTGCGCAACTTCCTGTCCTCCACGGGCCGCCCCTGTGTACCGAAGCCGTTCGAGTTTGCCTCCTTCGATCAGGTGCTGCCGGCGCGCCGCTCGACCTGATCAAACCCGCTGCAAGTGCAGCCGCCGCACCTTGACGCGCGGCATCCAGCTCTGCTCTTCCCGGTCGTCTGTGCCTTCGTGCAGGCGCCAGAAGCGGTCCTCACGCGAGGGCACTTTCCAGGTCACGGTCGAGCGCTTCTGCTTGCGCAGGATGTCGATCGACACCGTCTCGCCCTTTTCGTACGACCGCAGAATGCGCATCGCGTGCTCCGGGCTGGCCGGCTTCCGGCCCCCGATCGCCGTGATGACGTCGCCGCCCCTGAGGGGCAGGGTCGAATCGGCCGGCGCTTTCACGACCAGGACCCCTTCCTTGGCCCCGAAGTACTCGCCCAGATCGGCGTTGAGGCTCACGAGCTTGAGATCACCCCAGGGTGAGCCGAGGAGCTCCCAATGGTCCATCATGCCGGCCATCGGCCCCACGGCGATCTCCGGCCCCTGGGGCATCCGCATCTCCATCCGCATGCCCATGTCCTCAGCCACGAGGGTCGCCTTCTTGGACTCGGTGCCACGCCGGAATTCGACCTGCACGGTGTCGTCGGGCTCGAGCTTCCGGGCCAGCTGCACGAGCTTCATGCCGGGTCCGGACTCATCCTCGTCTTCCGCTTTCACGCCGGCGAGCGACGTGCCGCTGAACTTGGTGATGATGTCTCCGACCTTGATGCCTGCCTTGTCCGCGGGTCCGCCAGGTGTCACACCCTCGATTTTGGCGCCCAGCTTGTCGGTATCGGCACTCGCATCGGTTTGTACGATCACTCCGATACGCCCGCGATGGTCGCTGAAGGCGAACGTGCGCACCCGGGGAGGACGAGGCGGGCGGGGTGTTCCCTGCGCAACGAGCCCGATCGGTCCGGCGGCGAGCGCCGCCGCGACGATGATCCACTTGGACTGCATCTGTATATCCCTCCGGGCCTCAGAGGCCCACGTACGCGGCACGCGTGACGCGAGCGCTCACGAGCTGCTGCATGAGATCCACCCGCTGCTGCCACAGTTGGACGAGCTCGGCGCTACGTGCCTGGACCTGATTCGGGTCCAGCTGAGCCAGCTCGCCGTCGATGACGGCAATCCCGTCCTCCAGCGCGGCGCAGAGCGCCGCGGAGCGGCCGCTCGTCACCTGGCCGTCGGGGTCGTAACGCCGCAGCTGCTGCTCGAGCGTCGCCGACTGCGCCTTGACGCGCGCGAGGTCGGCGGCGTCGACCGATGTGGTCCAGAATGGCCGGAACACGAGCAGCGCTGCGACGGCGGCGGCCGCCGCCACACTCCATACGCCCCAGCGCTCTCGACGACGGCGCCGTGCGGCAAGAACGGCGTCGCGCACGGCCGGCCAGCGGTCGCGCCCGGGCCGGCGCGTCGGCAGGGCCTTGAGCTGCGCGACGCGCTGGTACAGCGCCTCGAGCTCGGCCCCGCATGTCGCGCAGGCCGCTACGTGTTCACGCGCCCACACCGACGCCTCCCCGCCCTGGAGCGCCAGCAGATCTTCCATCGTACAGTGCATCATCGCGCGACTCCTTCGTCGAGCATCCACCGCAGGCGGGTGTGCGCCCGCGCCAATTGCGACTTGGAAAAGCTCACTGTCTTGCCCATCTGCTCCGCGATCTCCTCGTGGGTGTACCCCTCGACGTCGTGTAGCCACACCACGGCGCGCGCGGTCTCCGAGAGGCGCTCGAACGCGCGCTCGAGATCGACGCCCAGCGCGACACCGGCTCCGCCCCCCACCCCCGCCACCGACTCCTCGTAGAGCTCCTCGGTCTGCCGCACCTGCTCGCGGCGGATCCGCATGAGCGCCTTCGACGCCGCTATCTGCCGGATCCAACCCCACAGATGTCCCTCGCCCCGGTACTGCTTGATGCTGCGCACCACCTCGAGGAACGTCTCCTGCAGCACGTCCTCCGCGTCCTCCGGGCGCCGCAGCACCCGGAGCGCGAGGTTGTAAACGGGCGTCTCGAACGCCCGGTACAACGCCTCCAGCGCTTCCAGGTCGCCAGCCTTCGCCCGGGCTACGAGAACGTCGGGGACGGCGAGTGAGATGGTCATTCTCCTGAAGAACATAGATGCGGTGACTACGAAAGGCGTCGCGCAAAGGCGTCACGCGAGACCGTCACATGGACGTCGTCGCGCTGACGGCGTTGTGATACGTCGGTGCGAGGCGTCGTTGCGTGACGTCGTCTAACCAATTGCTATCCTGTCAGTTGCAACTAAGTTTCGGCATGCCGACCCTCGACAAATCGACCCTCAAAACCTGGCTCGAGCACTGGCAAGACGAGTCCGACGCCGCGTTCCTCTACCTGGTGCTCGCCGGCCAGGAGCCGGAAAAGAAGAGGAAAGACATCTACATCCAGCTCGCGGGCGTGGAAGAGCGGCACACCCAGATGTGGGAAAAGCTGCTCGCCGAGCATGGGCATCGGGTGGGCCGCGCCCGGCCCTCGGTGAACGCGCGGCTGCGGGCGTGGTTCGGGCGCCGCTTCGGACCCCGCTACCTGCTCCCGCTGCTGCTGAAGGAAGAAGGGCTGGAGGTCAAGGGATACATGGACCTCCACCGCGAGTCGAGCCTCGACGATGCCCGGGATGTCTCGCTCAAGCTCGCCAAGGAATCTGCCCTGCACGCCGAGACGCTGGCCGACCTGTCCGGCGTGGCGAGCGAGCCATGGCACAAGACCGAGTCGGGCGGGTTCCTCCGCAACGTCGTCTACGGGTTCAACGACGGGCTGACGGCGAACCTTGGGCTCGTGGCCGGCGTGATCGGTGCCGAGGTCGCCCCGCACATCGTGCTGGTGTCGGGAATCGCGGGGATGATCGCGGACGCGCTGTCGATGGGGTCGTCGGGCTATCTGGCCGCGAAGAGCGAACTGGAGGTGTACGCGCACGAGATCGCGATGGAGAAGGAAGAAATCCGGATCATGCCGGAGGTGGAGCAGGAGGAGCTGACGCTAGTGTACCGGGCGAAGGGCATCGAGGCGCGCACCGCGCGGCGCATGGCGGAAGAGGTGATGCGCGACCCGCAACAGGCGCTGGACGAGCAAGTACGCGAGGAGCTGAAGATCGGGGTCGCGCACGCCACGCCGTTCCGGGAGGGTTGGATCACGGGGGCGGCCACGGCGATCGGCGCGTTCATCCCGGTCGCCCCGTTTCTCGTGATCCCCGGGCCGGCGGCGAGGTGGACCGCCTTCTCCATCGCCATGCTCTCCCACTTCGCGGTCGGCGGCGCGCGCAGCTTCTTCACCGGGCGCGGCGTGATCCGCAGCGGCGTCGACATGTTCGCCGTGGGGCTTGGCGTGGCGGCCGTGGGCTATCTGGTCGGAGATCTCGTGGCGAAGATCCTATGACGGCGTGGTGAGTGGTGCGTGGTTGCATCCGGTGCCAACCACTCACCACTCACCACGCCTTTTTCGTTACACGACCAGATTCAGCAATCGATCCTGGACATACACCGTCTTTCTCACCGGCTTGCCGTTTACGAACTTCCGCACCGATTCGTCCTTCAGGGCGAGGGCCACGACTTGCGCTTCCGTTGCGCCTGGGGAGACCGTCACCCGGCCGCGCACCTTCCCGTTGACCTGCACCACTACCTCCACGTCCCCGGCGGACGCCAGCGCGGGGTCGTGGCTCGGCCAGCTCGCGGCGAAGATCGTGCGGTCGTGCCCCAAGACTGCCCAGAGCGCTTCGGCGAGATGTGGTGCGTATGGGGCTAGCATGATCAACAGCGGCTCTACCGCTTCCCGGCTCCCCGCTCTCTGCTCCCGCACGAGATTGATGTACTCCATCATCGCCGCGATCGCCGTGTTGTAGTCGAGGCTCTCGGTGTCCGCCGTGACTTTCCGGATGGTCTGGTGGAGCTTGCGCTCGACCGCCTGGGGTAGGCCCGGCCCCGCACCCGGCGTCCGTGCGGCGGCTTCATGCGCGGCAGCCCACACCTTGTCGAGGAAGCGCCGGATCCCTACGATGCCGGTCTCGCGGAAGTCGCCACCTTCCTGAAACGGCCCGAGGAACATGAGGTACATCCGGAACGTGTCCGCGCCCCATCGTTGGATGTAGGCGTCGGGGATCACGACATTCCCCCGCGACTTCGACATCTTCGCGCCGTCTTTGATGATGAGCCCGTGAGCCCGGAGCTTGGGGAACGGCTCGTCGAAGGTGACGTGCCCGAGCTCCTGAAGCGCCATGGTCACGAAGCGCGAGTAAAGGAGATGCAGCACGGCGTGCTCGTTCCCGCCGATGTAGGTGGTCACCGGCAACCACGTCTTGGTGCGCTGTGGATCCCACGGCCGGTCGTCGAACTCGGTCGACGGGTATCGCAGGAAGTACCAGGCTGAGTCGAGGAACGTGTCCGAGACATCGGTCTCACGCCGTCCCTGGGCGCCGCACTGCGGGCATGCGACGTAGTACCACTCCTTGTGCCGGGCGAGGGGGCTCACCCCGCTCGCGTCGGGGCGGAAGTCCTCGATGAACGGCAACTCCACCGGGAGGTCTCGCTCCGGCACGCCGACAGGCCCGCAGCGGTCGCAATAGATGATCGGAATCGGCGGGCCCCAATAGCGCTGGCGCGAGATGCACCAGTCGTGGAGGCGGTACTGCACTTTGGGCGTTGCGAGCCCTTTCGACTGGAGCCAGGCGACGATGCGCGGCTTCGCTTCCCGGCACGAGAGCCCGTCGAACTGGCCCGAGTTGACGAGCACGCCGTCCTCGGTCTCACTCGGGAGCGGCTCGCCGGTGCGCACCACCTCGCGGATCGCCAGCCCGAACTGGCTCGCGAACTCGAAGTCGCGCTTGTCGTGAGCCGGTACGGTCATGATCGCGCCGGTGCCGTAGTCCATGAGCACGAAATCGGCGATCCAGATGGGGATCGCCTCGCCGGTCGCCGGATTGCGCGCGTAGGAGCCGAGGAATACACCGGTTTTCGTCTTGTCGCCGACCCGGCGCGACACGAGGTCCTTCCCCTGCACCTCGCGCCGGTACGCGTTCACGGCGCGGCGCTGCTCCTCGGCAATGAGCTGATCCACGTACGGGTGCTCGGGGGCGAGCACGAGAGCCGTCGCGCCGAACACCGTGTCGGGTCGAGTCGTGAACACGGGGATCTTGGGGCCCGCAGGTGTCTCGATGATCAACTCGGCTCCCTCGCTGCGGCCGATCCAATTGCGCTGCAGCACGGCCGTCGACGAGGACCAATCGAGGCGGTCGAGGTTCTGGAGGAGGCGCTCCGCATAGCGGGTGATCGCAAAAAACCACTGCTCCAGAAAGCGCTGCTCGACCTTGGTGTCGGGGTGGCGCTCGCAGAACCCGTTGATCACCTGCTCGTTGGCCACGACGCTCATGTCCTTGGGGCACCAGTTGACCGCCGCCTTCTTCCGGAACGCGATGCCGGCCCGGAAGAGCTGCAGGAAGATCCACTGCGTCCACTTGTAGTAGCGCGGGTCGGTGGTGGAGAGCTCGTGGCGCCAGTCGAACATCCCGCCGAAGCGCCGCAGCTGGCGTCGGAACGTCTCGATGTTCTGCGGGATGAGCTTGGCCGGGTGCGTGCCGACGGACAGTGCGTAGTTCTCCGAGTGGATTCCGAATGCGTCGAACCCGATCGGCTCGAACACGTCGTGTCCCTGGAGCCGTTTGAACCGGCCGTAGATATCGGCGCCGGTGAACGCGAACATGTTGCCCACGTGCAGCCCTTCCGCCGACGGATAGGGGAACATCATGAGGTTGTAGAACGGCCGGCGGGGCCGATCGAGGTCGGGCTCGTTGATGCGGTCGCGCGCCCAGCGTTCCTGCCAGCCTGCCTCGACGGCCGCCGGGTCGTACGTAAGCACTTGGGTCATAAGTCTGTGAAAATAAACAGGCTTGCCCGGTCGGGTAACCCTGCGTACCTTCGCTCCCGACCCTCGACATGTCCAGCCGTGCTCCGCAGCTCCGGCAGACCTACGTCCTCACGGGGGCGGTCGTCGCCCTGGTGGTGGTGGCCGGGTTCGCCCTCCTCGCGAGCCGCAGGGTCACCACGATCGTCGAGCGCCAGGCCAACGAGCGAGGCAAGGACGTCGCCAGGCACGCCGCGTCCCTCGTGAGCCTGTATATGCGGGAGCGACACCGGGAGGCCGAGGCGCTGGCCCGGTCGCCCGCGCTGGTGCAGGCTGCGGTAGAAGCCTCGCAGCGTGCCCTGAGCCAGCACCTCCCGCAGCTCGATATCGGCACCTTGGAGCGCTCGTTCAGCCAGCGTCGAGTGCTGGGTGGTGACCCCGACCTCGCCGTCTACCTGCGCGATTACACCAAGCGCTCCGACTTCGCGGAGCTGTTTTTCACCGAGAGCCACGGCTACAACGTCCTCGCCTCGAACCGGACGTCCGACTTCGTGCAGTCGGACGAGGAGTGGTGGCAGCGCGCGATGGCGGACGGGGTGTACGAGGGTGCTGCGCGATACGACTCGTCGGCCGCCGCGGTAGCGCTCGAATATGACGTCGCAATCCGCTCCCCGCGGACGTCTGCGCCGGTGGGCGTCCTCAAGACCTTGTTCGCCCTCGAACGACTGTCAACGCTGCTTGCGGGTGCCGACCAGGAGGGTGGGGGGGGTGGGGGGGGTGGTGAGCGCCTCCAGGTGCTCGACGCCCAGGGCCGCCTGATCGTGGACGCGAGCGCCGATCGGACCGAGCTGCTTCGCTCCGTCTCAGAGGGGGAGCCTGGCCCGAAAGGTGCGCGTCCCGATTCGACGACCATGCCGGAGGAGGCGTCGGAGGACCTCGTGGTGAGGGTTCCCGCGAACGACGGCAAGTGGTGGGTCGTGTTCCGCGAGCCCAAGGCGATCGCATACGCGGCTGCTCGCACAACCGCAGCAAGTCTCGTGCTCTGGACCGTGACTCTGCTCGGCGCCGCGCTCGCGGTGGCCGTCGGGTTTTGGCGCCGCGTGAACCGGCGCGTCACGGAGCCCGTGAAGGCGGCGGGCGCGATAGCGAGCCGCGTGGCGAATGGCGACCTCTCGGTCACGGTCGTGACGGAGCGGACCGAGACCGCCGAGGTGGGCGATCTGCTCTCCTCGGTACACACAATGGTCGTCGCGTTGCGGCGCCTGGTGGGAGCGATCCGTTCAGCCGCGGACGAAGCGGCCGCGATGGCCACGCAGATCTCGGCCGCCACCGAGGAGATGAGCGCCTCGACAGAGGAGATGTCCGCCACGTGCCAGGATCTCACGAAGCGGGCGGCAGAACAGGCTCAACTGGTGCGCGCCGGGGCGGAAGACGCGACGAAGATCCTGCAGATCGCGACGATCCTCGCTGCCGGAGCCGAAGACTCGGTGCGGCGCAACGCGGGGGTCGCCGAGGTGGCCAAGCGGAACAAGGCCGTCCTGGATCAGAGCACGGACCAGTTGGCGAAGCTCGTGGAGGAAGTCAACCGCGGGACCGCGGAAGCCGAAGCGCTGGCGCGCGCATCATCGGAGATCCAAAAATTCGTGACCCAGGCAAAGGCGGTGGCCACCCAGACGAACATGCTCGCCCTGAACGCCGCGATCGAGGCAGCGCGCGCCGGGCCGCAGGGACGGGGCTTCGCCGTCGTCGCGGATGAGGTGCGCAAGCTCGCGTCCGTGGCCGCCGTGGGTGCGACCGAGACGGCCGACACGGTGCGCGGCGTGCTGGCCCGCGTTCAGGCGACGCGCGACCGGTTTGCGCAGCTTGCGCAGGGAGCGGGGGTCGCCCGCGACGCGGCCCAGACGGCGGCCCAGGGACTCGGGACGGTGGCGGCCGAGGCGCAAGCGAGCGACATCTGGGGTCGGGAGATCGCGAAAATGGCGGGAGAAATGCGCACGCTCGTTGAAGAAATCAGCGCGCGACTGGGAACGCTCACGCAGGGGACGGAGACACTGCTCGCGTCGGCCGAGGAGATCGCCGCCTCGAGCCAGGAACAGAGCGCTTCGACCGAGGAGATCGCGTCGTCCGCGAACCAGCTCGCCGAGGCGGCGGACAAGCTCACGGGCGCCGTGAAGTCGTTCCGCTTGCTGGCCGACGAAGCGCCGCCCCAGCGGGAGGCGGCGGACTAACCCCGCCGCAACCCTTTCGCGCCCCTGCTCATCGCCGGGGGCGGTGTCGCGAACATCATGTACGTCGTGGTGAAGAGCGGACCCAGGAGATCGCTACTGTCCCCGATACGTATACTGGATCCACGGCCAGTCCGGAGGTCCGTTGCGCATGTTGAAGTAGCCGCCCAGCTCGTCCAGCGTCCCTTGATTCGCGCCGACCGAGAACGTGACGGTAAGCGTCGAGGGCGAGCGGCTCACAAGGCTGTAGCTGCCTGAGCCGACTTGCACGCCGTCGTCGTAGAGCTTGAACGTACCGTTCGAGTAGAAACGGAACGCGGCGAAATGGTACGTCGTCCCCACCCAATAATCCCCCGACCAATAGCCGCTCGACCCGAACTGAGTAAGCAGCTGAAAGATCGTGATGTCCGGGATCGTGACCGTTCCAGTCACGCCTGATTGTTGTGTGAAGGTGTTGC
>Ga0066652_100001934_pt1 | contig 11079 bp, 13 predicted proteins | sample GraSoiAngelo_101_FD_71413 | JGI IMG/M metagenome (GOLD analysis project Ga0066652, IMG submission 71413) | Grasslands soil microbial communities from the Angelo Coastal Reserve, California, USA - 14_0903_02_30cm | ecosystem: Environmental > Terrestrial > Soil > Grasslands | place: USA... | reverse complement strand
AACATCTGTTTGAAGACTCTGCCGAAACAACTTGCCGCCCGTTCTGATTCGTGCAAAATAAATCCCGGTTGGAACGTATCGGATTAAGTTCTGACCCGTTGTCTGCCATTTGGGTAGGTGTGATGCTGCCGTTTTCATATCAGTATCAAATCAAAGTATCAAATGTAAGTCAATTGTAGATTTTTTCGGGTGTAAGTTGTTATAATTAAGTATGTTGCCTCGGTAGCTCAATTGGCAGAGCAGTTGACTCTTAATCAATTGGTTGAAGGTTCAAGTCCTTCCCGGGGCACCACTCCTCCAACGACTTACGCAAGCCTGCCAACCCGGAGGCAGCGGGTTGAGTAACAAACTGAGTAACACTGCGAAAAAATGACACCTCGAAAACGCCCCGTTTGCTTCCTGTACCTCGGCATCTTTGATTCCTGCCGCACGCACAAAGTCCGGCGAGTGTCTACCTTGCTGGGTGATCAGCCCTGCCCCGGAAAATGCTTCTGGCACTGCGAAACTCACTGAGGGGGCTTTGGCAGGATTGCTTGCTGCAGGGGCATCCCTGACCGGGTATCCGCCATTGACCGGCAAGGATCGCCGCGGCTGGCTGAAAAATTCTTAACCATCCTTTAGATCGCGCCGACCGTCTCCACAGTGCCCACCGGGAGGGGAGAAATGTGCGGGCCAGTTGCCGCTAGGGGAGGTGGTTTAGCGCAATCCGTCCAGCTGCGCGGCGGGGAAAGGACTGCTTAAGTCCCGGTAGCGTCCGGGATAGTACCTAAGTCCGCTTCCGTAATTTTTCAAATTGTATATCCCTGTGCCGCGCTGGAGCATAACGCGCTCGGCCTAGAAACTGGACACTCAGTTTTCAACGTATGTGGGTTCCCATGTCTCTCGACCGCTACGCAGCGTTCGAGAATCGGATCAAGTTTTCAAAGGTGCTAAAGCACGGAGACACGTGGTGGCGGAAAGTAAACCATGTGCCTGTGTATCGCGGATTATTGCCCTTCAACAGATATGACGTGGACGCTGTGCGGAAGGACTTGCCGCTTCTTTGTTTTCCCCAGCACGCAGTGCTACCGGGACAGGGTTACAACTCTTACCTTAACGTCGTGGTCTACCTCCCCAAATACGATGTTGGCGAGTTGAGTCGGGACGCTCAAAGACTCCTCAAGCTGGCACTTCGAAATAACGTGACGCTGCGGCGACCGACAGACGAAAGACGGTTTTTGGAGCAGGCATATCCAGTGTACCGCTCATTTCAAAAGCGCACACGATACAACGTGGCCAAGTGGCGCCTCCGTAGAGAGGGTTTTGAACAGTGGGTCCATGGTCTTTTTGAGTTTCCTGAAGTCATTATCCTGGGGGCCTACCACGACGGGGAGTTGGTCTCCTTCGAGACGAGCTGCCGCGTGGAGAACGACGTGCTTCTTATGGACATGGTTCACTCTGACAATGGCATAAGCCTTCGAGTGCCCGACCTGATTCAGCATTACTACCGTACTACAGCGAGTGATATCCCTGGATTAAGGATGATTTCCGATGGGTTGTTGACGCGCGAACGCAACATCAATTCGTTCAAGATCCGCCGGGGCGGTCAAATCCTCTCCCTTTCAGCTCGGCTCCATACTAACCTATTCGCGTTGTGGTTTTTGAGGCGAGTCCCCCAAAGTGCTCGAGACAGAGTATTTGGTCACAAGCCTTTCGGAGTGCCATCCTGGACCGGGGGAATAAGCGAAGCAAATCTCGGTTATAAGAACATTACCACAACGCTAGACGCCCGTTAAAAACAGTTTTTGACTTCACGACCCAAGCCGCCGCACGGGTTGCACGCAGGTTTTCCCTTCGAGGGTTTACCGCAACTTGCAGGATTCCGGCTTTTCGCGCACGTTGATCAAGGCGCTGGCGGTGTACTGCAGCCCATTGTTCGAGCTAAGGACGTATTATCTTTATCGGGCAGACTTGCTCCGTGTCCCTTGCCTTTGCTTCGTTTAGAGCCTCTCGCAACTTGTGCCCGATCTCGTAGTGTGTGTGCTCCGGTGTCGCGCCTTTGCGCAATAGATAAGCCTTAAGGAAATTCTCCAGAGCTTGAAAAGCCGCCTGGTATGTGGGCCATTTCCGTACCTTTTTGAAACTCCTCGTGTATAAATCTGCTCGCTTCCAAAAACTCTTCGGCCAACTTGGCAAAATTGTGGGAAGCATCTTTGCCAACCATGGCCGCATTCGGCCGAGACTCAATGATTTTCCCCGGATTGGGTGGGCGATTTTCCTGGCGACGCTACGAACCGCCCTAGTTTTGCCCGATCCGCGGGGTCGCATCTTGCTTGACCATTTCCCGCCGCGCAATCCCCCGGCGAACGGTTTCAGCACAGCTAAGGGTTTGAATAAGTGGAGAGAGGCCGAACCGATTTGGCGGATAGGCTGCCAGCCCGCATAACTAGGGGACGCCCCCACAAGCAGGCAGCCAATCCATATCATGAACATTAAACCGCAACCAACGGCACAGCCGCAATTCCGGCTAATACGGACAACCCCGTCCGGTCGGTTACCGACAGCAGGAGTGCGGGTCTGACTTTCCTGCCCGCCGACCCGCTCGGGCTGTTCGACGGCATCGGGTCGGGCCGGCTCACACCGGAGGACTTTTAGAGCCTGCCTTACCAACTTTCGCACTTGAGCACGAGCGTCATGTCCTAAAAGCGGCCGCGAGAGTTAAAGAACACTCGCGGCCCCACGACTAGACTATCTTAACTAGGGTGCTATTTGCCGCAGCTGCTTTGGTGGATCTGGACGTTGCCCGTGGAGAGCCGTTCCAAGTCATTAGGATCGTTGCCGATCGAGAAGTCCGGGATAATTCCGCCGCCAACAGCCGTGACTTGGAGATAGAGCCCATCCTTTCCAGCACCACCATCGTGACTATCTCTGAAAGTCCCTTCGAAAGTCACATTGATCGTCCCAGTGGAGTTGCCAGCGATACCACTCACTTCGCCGATCCCATGGAAGTCTATGATGTTAACGGTCACCTTCGGTGATCGGGTCCGGACACCCCTGCAGCCGTCAACGACGATCTCTTCTCCCTTGAAGTGCAGACCCGTGAAATGATTCACCACGTTCAGGTTGCCGCCGCCCGCAGCCGTAGGGCTGCAACCGGGATAAATCACTCCACCAAAGCTCCACATAGGCTTACCGTGCACCTTGGCGAGGGTGCCGCCACCGGTCTCCCAGCACGGGCCGGAAGGAGGAGGCGCTGAGCAGAAGGTTCCTTCAAGCACGAATTCGGCGGGGAGTTCGGCGTTCTCTGTAAATATGACGTCTTGGCAATTCCGACTGAGGGTGGCCCCCGGAGGAAGTGTAGAAACGTCCACGCAGACATGGTACGTGCCAGGGATAACAGGCACAAAGAGTTTGACGAAGCCGTTGGCATCAGTTTGGCCACAAACGAATTGGCTGCTATCGGTACTAAGCGTGGCGCACACGTTAATGCCAGCCGCTGAGTTGCCGAGTGGACAAGCAACCGTGACCAACACATTCGCGCTAGCTGTCATTGCGGACAAGGCTGCCGCTAGCAAGCCCGTTAATATAATTTTTGACTTCATATTTGAGGCGTTTTTTTGTTTTGTTACGAAGCCTCCTTGACACATAACGGCCATTGTGTCTGGTGCCTGGGGGTGACTTCTTGCACGGAAACTGTCATTTGTTAGTGAAGAATGTCTATGGGGGAAAGTACCCAGGATAGTTTCCGGCCAGATCGGGATTACCACTTCCTGCTCAGGAAAAGCCCGTGGAGCCCCCCTGCTTCGGTCTTGACCTCCCAACCCTTGTAGGGCTTGGTGAAAATGTAGCTGCTGAGTATGCCGATGGCCGCTCCGCCAATCACGTCGTAACTATAATGGTTGTTGGACTCGACGCGACTGTAAGCCACAAACGAGGCCGCAGCGTAAGCCGGCACACCGAATTCCCAGCCGTAACGCTTGCGCAGAAACTCGGCTGCCGAAAAGGAGACTGACGCGTGCTCCGAAGGAAATGAATAACGACCGCCATTAGGACGTCGCGTATCAAGGCTGTACTTGAGCAAGGAAGTTGCCGCTATCGTCACCCCTTCCGACTCCGCCAGTTGTAAGGAGCCTTGCCAGTCTTTCAGACCGAGGGTGAGCCCACCCGCACCGACAGGCAGTACAATTTCCAGCACGTCGCCAGCCAGTTCAATACTTCCAGTGGCTCCAGCGTTGGCGCAAAACCCGAGCGTTAGCAGCCCCGTGGCAACAGCCATCAATCCAGATATGGGCCAAGTTCTGGTCGTAAAATCACCTTCTCCGTTCAACCGTGTCGGATAGGACACGGGCGTTGATTTGAGGCGGGGCCCTCTCAGGATCGACTGACGGAGGCAACGAGCCAGCAGAACGAGATAAGCACGACCAGGGCGGTATCTATGAAGTCCATAAAAACAGTAGCTGACTCCTCTCGCTGCCTGACGCAGGCTCTAACAGAGTAACACGTTTGTTCATACGATGGGGCGGCGTCGAACACCACTCCTCCCTTGTCTTACAACCGCTGCCGGGGAGATTACACGTAGGGAATTACAGTCTCAAGAGTAATCTCCAACCTTGCGACTGAATTTCGTAAGCTTTTCCATGACCTCCAAAGACAACGAAGACGAGCATCAGCGGCATGCTGGTTTGCATCGGGCTAACGCGATTGGAGGTGCCTGTTATCCCCGAATCGTTGGTAGCTTTGATGGGATTGTCCTTGGCAACGCGTGCGGCGATCTTCGTCACGGAATAGAATCGCGGGGGAACATCACCTGGAAACATTCATCCCAAGTTAAGCGACTTAATCCACTCCGGGCAAGAAACCCGCAACCCTGTGGCTATTACCAAGGCGCAAATGGTTCTTTGGACATGCGTTGCGGGATTTCTTTTCCTGGTGAAGAGTGTGCTCAACGGTGAGCTATGGGAGGTCCCATGGCAGTTGGTGACGTTGACGGGCATCAGCCAGGCAAGCTGCGTAATCCCGCCGGCGCATGAGACATTCGCAGGAGGACAAGCGGGAAAAGGCACAGGCCGGATGGATTTCATGTGGGGCGGGCCAACCTGACACGTAAATCCCTGGAGTCATCACACTCGATGGCGCAAATGGCAAACTGTCTCATTCCCCCCGACTGAACCACTTCATCAGCAGAAAAATCATGTAGCCGAACATACTTAGCACGGCCACGGCGAGGCCCATGCCCATCAGCACATCGCGCACATTCTCCTGAGCCACAAACCGCAACGGCCGGATGAAAAGGTATATGGTCAGCGAGCAAAGCAGGATGCAGAAGGCAATAAACCATGCCTTGGCATGCGGACGGGGAGCGCGCTCCGACCACCAGGCCAATTGCCAAAAGTACCAGCCTCCGACAGCGCCGATCCCAAGCCAAATGAGAGCGGTCCAACGCCATTGAAAATCAAGCGCTCCGGCCGTGTTACGGCCGACGCAAGCTAACGAACAAAACACAAGTGCAAACGCCATCGCGGTCGATCCGGCGACGATATTCCCAAACGTCCGCTCGCCGTCCGCCGAATTACCCAGGTCTTTCATTAAGCCATCGCAGTTTGAGGGGTTACTCTTTTATTACCCTCGTTTTCGGCTCGCAATGCAATTGCCATAATTGGCTCCCGTTGTGGGCGCCAAGGTTTGAATATCCAAAGTAGTATCAAAACGGAAGCTTTGGGTCATCAGAGCGCTTTGCATTTGGTTCCTGGACATTAGTTTGCACGCGGGTCTCATCTCGGGCGGAGGTGGCAAATCGGCAAAATTCGTCAACAAAAGACCGGGGAACACGCCCCGTTGACGTGCCGAGCCTTATCCGTAACGTATTTCCCAGGAGAAATTGTAGCTCCACGCTCCTGGAATGAAGAATAATAGGCACAATAATCAGTCACGTCAAAGTTCAGGGCATCAGAACGGCACGTCAGAAGCCCGTTCGGATACAGGAAAGAGAGGTCCGCGCTGGCGTAAGTTCATTCTGGTCGTGCTGATCTTAGTAGCCTTGTTGGCTCTTGGCCGGGCTCTCATGCCGTGGGCAGTGCGGGATTATGTTAACCGGACCCTGGATCGAAACCCGCTCTATTCTGGCACCATTGGGCGGGTAACAATCCATCTCTGGCGCGGAGCCTACTCCATCGATGACGTAAACATCAGCAAAACGACAGGCAATGTCCCCGTGCCCTTTTTCTCGGCCAAACGAGTCGACTTTGCAATTCAATGGGGGACCCTGCTTCATGGGAAAATTGTCGGGCGCGTTTTGATGATCCGGTCAGTCATCAATTTTGTGCAGGCAAAGTCGGATGAAGAAACCCAAACCGGCAGCGGTCCATGGCTGCAAATGATTCGGGACCTCTTCCCCTTTGACATCAACCAGGCTGTGGTTCAGGACGGTTCTGTTCATTTCCGTGTCTTTCAGAGTGAGCAGCCGGTCGATGTTTACCTTTCTCAAGTCGAACTCACGGTCGATAACCTGTCCAATATTCGGAACGAAACCAAACCTCTCGTGGCGACAGTTAAAATGACCGCCTTAGCGATGGACCAGGCGAAGTTTGAACTCGTCATGACTCTTGATCCGTTTTCCTATCGCCCCACTTTCCATGTAGCCACGCGGCTGCTTGGCCTGGATGTAACTAAGATTAACAACCTCGCGCTGACTTACGGGAAATTTGATTTCAAAAGAGGTTGGTTCGATTTGGTGGTCGAGATGGAGGCTAGCGAGGGGCAAATCAGAGGGTACGTCAAACCGTTGTTCCGAAACCTGAAGCTTTTCAGCCTCGGCAAGGACATAAAAGAAGATTCCGTCCTGCAATTCTTTTGGCAAGCGGTAATGGGTGCTGCAACCACCCTGCTAAAGAATTTTCCACGCGACCAATTTGGAACAGTTATTCCTTTTACTGCTGATGCTACCGGCACCACCAGCGCGAACATCATCGCCACCATTGGTAATGTATTACGGAATGCTTTTATCCGGGCCTACTTGCCACTCCTCCAAAACGGACAGCAATCCGTCGAGGGTTTGCAGTTTTCAGCACCCGACGTAAGCAGCGCCATTTCTCCCGCGGGATCGTAACAAACAAAAAATAGCTATGAATTGGAATCGTAGGTTTAAAAGGTTTGGCACAAGTCTTGAATTTGGGCCGATTGACAATCGGAGATATAGCCCATTAGCAGTCGGCGCTACGCTGGCCCGCAGCGTGACGAGATGCGTCGCTTATTTCAACTGGCGTGGCGGGAGTGGTTCGACACTCTGCGCACATTTGCTTTGGGTTGGGCTCCTTTGCTTAGGGTTGATGATTCTGCCGGGCTGCAGCACCGGCAAAAAGGCTGGGCAGCAAAAACAGCCCTTCTTCACATCCGGCAGCAAAGAGGCTGACCAGCGCGCCACCCAAACCATGGCCAAGCACGAGCAATTGGAGGGCTCAGGGGAAGGGGCGGCGGAGACGGACGTCAAGAAGGCTTCAGGTGGCCAAGCCGCTCAAGCAACCGGCAAAAAATCTCTCTTTGAGCGTCTGGGCGGCGAGCGAGGGCTTACTGCGATTGTTGATGATTTTACGCCACGAGTGATGGCTGACCCCAGGGTGAATTGGAAGCGCATCGACGTGAAGCAGACCAGGCTCTTCCATCATGCTTCCCCGGTGACTTGGAACGGAACACCCGAACAGGTCGATACACTCAAAAAGCACATGGTCCAGTTTTTGGCGTTGGCGACGGGTGGACCTTCCCAATACCAAGGAGGAGGCATCAAGGGCGTCCATGCCAGCATGCAAATCTCCAATCCCGAATTCGACGCGGTCATTGGCGACATTAAGTCCTCACTGGACAAACTCCAAATCCCGAACGGCGAACAAAAAGAGTTCATCGCTCTTATTGAAAGCACCCGGCCTCAGATCGTGACAGAACGGTAAATAGGTATAAGCCCGAAACCCGAGATCTGAATTCTTCGGGGTTGGGACCTCTTTCGGTGTTCGGGCTTCGGATTCTTACAAACTCCATCCAGCGCGGTACTCGCGGCGGACGAATTTGTTGGCGTCGTCGTTGGTGAATTTGAGATTGGCAGAGTCCCAGTGCAGCTTGGCGAGCGTGAGGTCTTCGCGTAGTTGAACGCGTAGCGCCACATTGCCCAGCAAGACCGATTCAGCAAGCGGGCCCGCCCAATCGAAATTGGAACCGGCGATTTTGGCGCCTTTGCACGCGGCGATCCATTCTTTGTAATGGCCTTCCGAACGAGGAATGCTGCGAGCCACTTCAGCGGCTTGTTTTGCGCACGAATCCGGATAGGCCGTATCGTTGAGAATGAATCCTTTGTCCCCCACGAGCAACCGTCCGTTATCGCCCATGAGTTTGCCCTCGGGCAAAGCGTCAGGACGAGGTGGGCGTAGTCCGCCATCGTACCAGGTCAGTTTGCAGGCAGGCATTTCGACGCCGCCGGCCGCAGGGCCAGTTAGCCCCTTTACATGTGAATTGATGGCCTGTGGTGCCGCTGAGCGCGTCGGAAACTCATAAGTGATTATTGATCCCAGCGGGAAGGTCTCCTGGTTTACCCGAGTGGAGGCTGCCTGGACTGTGAGTGGGGCACCCAGCTTCAAGGCGCGAAAGACCGGGTCCATCGCGTGACAGCCAATGTCACCCAATGCACCCGTGCCGAAGTCCCACCATCCACGCCAAACGAATGGCAGGTAAATTGGGTTGTAGGGTCGCGAAGGTGCCGGCCCCAGCCAAAGGTCCCAATCCAAAGTGGATGGGACAGGTGGGGTCTCCTTGGGGCGGGAGACACCCTGAGGCCAATACTCGTTGAACAATCCATTCGATGGCCGATCCGTCCAGATGTGTGCTTCATGCACTTGGCCAATGACTCCGGCCCAAACCAGCTCGCAAAGACGGCGGGTTTGCTCCGAACCCTGACCCTGGTTGCCCATTTGGGTAGCAATTTTGGCCTCGCGCGCGGCGGCGGCCACTTGCCGGGCTTCCCAAACGGAATGGGTGAGTGGTTTTTCGCAATAGACGTGTTTGCCATGCTTCATTGCGGCCACCGAAGCAAAGGCGTGATGATGGTCGGGTGTGGCAATTACGACGGCATCGATCTCCTTCATCTCGTCCAACATCTTGTGGTAATCCGTAAACTGTTTTGCTTTCGGATATTTTTTGAAAGTGTGGGCCGCGTGCTTCTGATCCACATCGCACAAGGCGACGATGTTCTCACTTTCCATCTGGCTTAGATCCGATGCTCCCTGGCCGCCGATGCCAATCCCGGCGAGATTGAGCTTCTCGTTCGGAGATGTCGCGCCATTGAGACCGAGCACCGCACCGGGCACCAACATAAAACTGGCGGCGGAAAGGGTCGTGCCGCGCAGAAATTCGCGGCGGTTGAATTTCGTTGGGGAGGGTTCATTTTTCGCGTTCATAAAGTAAGTAGAAGCTTTCGGACCACTGAATATTCAATGCGGCAAGCGATTTTGCCTGCGACGAGCCTAAGCATAGAGGAAATGAAGGGCTGCCGACAATATTTTAGGTGGAACTCTTCTTTCCGAGGAGGAGGAGGCTCGGGTCACGGCCTCACACCTAGACGTTTCTCGAGCGTTTCGAGGGAAATGCCTTTTGTCTCGGGCAGGTATTTAAGTACCAGCACGAATTGGAGCACCATCATCAGGGCGAAAAAGCCGAAAGCGTAAGCGCCTGAAGCTGCCGCGACCACAGGGAAGGACCAACTCACGCCGGCACAGAGGACCCAAATCAAGAAGCACACCAGCGCGGAGCCCGAGGCGCGCACCGCATTGGGGAGTAATTCATTGATGATGACCCACACCACCGCACCTTGGGAATAGGCGTGGGAACCAACCACACCCATCATGGCCGCGATGACGATCCAGCCCTGGGCATGCGTTTGAAACACCCAGGCGGCGAGCACGTGGGATATGACGAAAGTGACTGAACCAACCAGGAGCAGCGCCTTCCGGCCGACGCGGTCAATCAGGGCCATAGCGACCAGAGTCATAATCAAATTCGTCAAACCGACTATGACCGATTGCATTAAAGCCCCGGCTTTGTCCGCTCCGGCCATCCTGAAGATATCAGCGGTGTAGTAGACCACGGCATTGATACCATCCAGTTGGTTGAAAGCGCCGATCATGGCCGCCAACGCCAGGGGCTTCAGATATTTGCGTTGAAATAGCCTCTGATGGGTCCCGGATGTTTCTGCTGCCATGGTCTCACTTATTTCCCGGGCTTCGGCGATCGGGTCCTCATGGCCAAACCGCCCTAATACTTTCTCGGCGTGCTCGAACCGCCCTTTGTTTATCAGCCATCTCGGGCTTTCGGGAATAAACAAGACCGTCAGCAAAAACACCAGCGCTGGCCCGGCCATCACCGCGAACATCCAACGCCAAGTGCCGGGTTGGTCCGTTCCGAGCAGACGAGCGACCGCGTAGTTCGATAAATATGCCGCCAGGATCCCTATCACTATGTTTAACTGGCTCACTGCTACGAGCAGGCCGCGACGTTTCGCGGGGGCGATTTCCGTAATGTACATCGGACAAACCACCGATGCCGCGCCAACGGCCACACCTCCTAACCAGCGGAAGAACAAAAAGGAGAACCAGTTGGCCGATGTGGCGCAGCCGATCGCCGAAACCAGAAATAGAAAGGCCAAAATTGCCAACACCGGACGCCGTCCAAGCCAGTCCGCCGGACGACCTGCGGATAAGGACCCGACCATAGTGCCGATTAGCGCGCTGGAAACAGTAAATCCAAGCAGATTGTTATTTAGGGAGAAGATTTGCCGGAGTGATTCGGTCGCGCCTGAGATCACCGCCGTATCAAAACCAAAAAGAAATGAACCGAGTGCGGCTACAATCGCGCTCAGCACAAGCAGACCGCTGAGTGAGTGAGGACTTTTGGCAACTTGGGTTCCCGTCACAGGGTCCGAATGCATATTGGTCACGCCAGTTCGATTCCGTAGCCAGCGTTCAAGGGCCACATTCTTTTAGCCGGCGAGCCTAAGAGTCAAGCGACAACCGGAAGACGGGAGACCGAGACCGCAGGTGCATCCGGGCACTGCCCCCGCTCCGA
>Ga0066652_100001933_pt1 | contig 11080 bp, 10 predicted proteins | sample GraSoiAngelo_101_FD_71413 | JGI IMG/M metagenome (GOLD analysis project Ga0066652, IMG submission 71413) | Grasslands soil microbial communities from the Angelo Coastal Reserve, California, USA - 14_0903_02_30cm | ecosystem: Environmental > Terrestrial > Soil > Grasslands | place: USA... | reverse complement strand
GCGGACGCCGCCGTTGAGGGCATCGAGCTCGCGCGTGCGCGAGAGGACCTCGGGATCCTGGCGCGGGTCGGTCGTGGCGTTCCGCGTCGCGATCCAGTTCGAGAAACTCTCGCGGCGGGCCCGATACGCGTTGGACGCGGCCGTGAGCTGCAGCTGCGAGCGCTGCTGTGTGGCGTTCAGGTCCCGCTGCTCGCGCTCGAGCGGGAGCCGAGCCACGTCGATCCGCCGGACGCGTGTGGAATCGAGAAACTGATCGGGCGTGACGTACTGACGCACGCCGGGGAGATCGCCGACGATCTTGCCGCCGAGACCGATGAGGAACGACGCGAAGAGGATGGAGACCACCCACATCGCGATCGCAAACAGTTTTTCCGGTACGCGCAGGGACTTCAGCATTCGCAGCTCAGCTTGCGGTCTTCGTCGCCGCCGGTGCCGCCGGTGCCGCCGGTGCCGCCGGTGGTGCCGTCGTGCCGAAGTCGAGCACGCACCGCCACCGCCCGTCCGCGCCCTTCTGCCAGATCGTGACGTAGCGACCGGGGATCTTCACCGTCTTCCCGCCCTTCGCGGGCACGGTGACCTCATTGGTACCGGTCGTGTAGCCCATGTCGCCCGCCTTGGCGATCACGGCTTCCTCGGGGGTCCAGGTGATGTGGAATCCGGGCGTCGCGACGCCTTCGGACACCATCTTCCGGATCGCGTCCTTGCCCGCGATGGTGGGGGCGCCTGGCTGGACCACGCGCGCCTCGTCGGTCCAGAACGTGACGGTGCTGTCGACGTTGCCCGACGATGCCACGGCGGCCCAGGCCCGATCGGCTGCGAGGAGCGCTTCGCGTTCAGCAGGGGATCCACCGGCCGCCGCGTTCACGGGGTCATCGGCTTTGCTGGCGGCACACCCCATGGCGCAGGCAAACGTCCAGAGGAACAGCGCACGGGTCGTCATAGAGATCGCGGTAAGAGGAGATTGAAGATGACGGTTGCGGGGATCACACCGGAAGAGAGGGCCGGGTGGCGCCGAAGCGCAGGGTCGCTCATGTTCGACGCATGACGACCAAGACGCTCGGCGCCGCGATCAGCGCGGCGCGCAACGGCCTGATTGCGGTTTCCTTCGCCGCCTGTGCTACGACCGCCGGCGCTCCGTCACCCGCCAGTCCCCGCGTGACGATCGACGCGGGAACGCTCGAGGGTCGCATCGATTCCGCCAGCGGCGCGATGGCGTTCAACGGGATTCCGTATGCGGCGCCGCCCGTCGGTGACCTGCGATGGCGCGCCCCACAGCCCGTAACGCACTGGGACCGCGTGCGCGACGCGAGTCGCATCGGCCTGAACTGCATGCAGCATCGTCCCTATGGCGACATCGACGCGCAGGCGCGCGGGACGTCCGAGGACTGCCTGTATCTGAACGTCTGGACCTCCGCCACGACAGGCAATCGACCCGTGATGGTGTGGATTCACGGCGGGGGATTCTTTGCCGGCTTCGGGGGCGAGGAGCGCCACAATCCGGGACCGCTCGTGGCGAAGGGCGCCGTCGTCGTCACGGTGAACTATCGGCTCGGCGCGCTCGGCTTCCTCGCGCATCCGGCGCTCGCGGCGGACGCGGCGACCCACACGTCCGGCAACTACGGGCTCATGGACCAGATCGCGGCGCTGCAATGGGTGAAGCGCAACATCGCGCGCTTCGGCGGCGATCCGTCGCGCGTGTTGATCTTCGGGGAATCGGCGGGCGCCATGAGCGTCGGGACGCTGATCGGATCGCCGCTCGCGAAAGGCCTGTTCCAGCGCGCGGTGCTCGAGAGCGGGACCGGAACCGCACTGATCGCACGCACGCCGGCCGCGGAAGCAACCGGGGAAAAGCTGGCTGCGGCCGTCGGCGTCTCCGGAAGCGACGCGGCGGCGGCGGTGCGGTTGCGCGCGGTGCGCGCGGACTCGATCGTCGGGGCCGCGGTGCGCATCGCGCCGAACCCCGGCTCGCCGATGTTCTGGCCCGTCATCGACGGCTATGTGCTCCCGCATGCGGTGGATTCCGCGATCGTGCAGGGCACGGCCAACCTGGTGCCCGTGATCGTCGGGAGCAATCGCGACGAGCCGCACGAGATCTTCGGCGCTCCCGCGCGGGCGCTCGCGCGCATGATGAGCGCCAAAGGCGTCCCGACCTACCTCTATGTGTTCTCGCGTGCGGGTGAGGACAGCGCGAGCCAGCGAGCCGGCGCCTACCACAGCGCGGAGATCACCTTCGTGTTCGGCCGGCCCGTACCACTGTCTCCGTTCGCGGGACACACCTCGTACGACGCGCGGCTCGCGGACGCGATGAGCGACTACTGGGTGGCGTTCGCGACGAATGCGGATCCGAACGGTGCGCCGGCAGCCGGCAAGTGGCCGCGCTGGCCCGAGTTCAGCGCGGCGAACGACGCGTATCTCGAGCTTGGCTCCGAGATCGTGGCCAAAGCGGAGTATCGCAGGGCGATGTATGACTCGCTCGACGTGCAGGCGCGGCAGGGGGGGCAGATCCGGCCCTGACCGGGCTCGCGACGTTTCAGGCGCCGTCGCGGGGCGGCTCGTGTCGGCGCACGCGTTTGGTCAGATGACGGCGCATGGACGAGGCGTCGTCCGTCTCGAGGCCGCGCCGCGCCGGGATGGCGGGGGGTGACACTCTGGACGCGCCCTCCGGCGGCATCACCCGATCGACGTCGGGTGCAGGGAATGGCAGATCGATCGCTTTGTCCTGCAGCGGCTGCGTCACAACGTCTCCGGCTTCACTCCGCGTGGCGACGCGGAGCCGTGGCCGCGGCTCTCCCTCCGCGTGTCGCCACAGTCCCCGCGCGCTCACTCCGTGATTGCAACACGTGCACTTCCTTACGTTCGGACATTTAGGCTGCCGCGACAGCAGGTTCCATTACTTCCTTGGTCGCTATTGATACCCATGAGGTATGGACACACGACGGTGAATGCGGTCGGCGTTGACAGGTGAACGTGTCGCACCCAAATAGCGGCATGCCAGGCGAGATCCTCTGCTACGGCGAGGTCCTCTGGGACGCGCTCCCCGCCGGGCTCTTCCTCGGCGGCGCGCCGTTCAACGTCGCCTGCCACCTGGCCGGGGCGGGGGCGCGGGTCGCGATGGTCAGCCGCGTCGGCGTGGATCGGCTGGGCGAGGAGGCGATGCGTCGCGCCATGGCGTTCGGTGTCGCGACGGACCTGATCCAGATCGATCCCGAGCTCCCCACCGGATTCGTGCGCGCCACCGTCGACGACGCCGGCGAAGCGCGGTACGAGATTCTCGCGCCCGCGGCGTGGGACGCGATCGAGCCGACGGCGGAGCTCCAGGCGCGCGCGGACAAGGCGCGCTGCATCGTGTTCGGCAGCCTGGCGCAGCGGCAGAAGGTGTCGCGCGCCACACTCGAACGGCTGTGGCGCGGGAAGGCAACGATGGTGTTCGACATCAATCTGCGGCCGCCGAGCGAGGATGCGGATGCCATCCGGAAATCGCTGCAGCGCGCCGACGTCGTGAAGATCAATCGTGCCGAGCTGGCGAAGCTCGGCGCGTGGTTCGGTTTACCCAAGACAGAGCGTGATGCCGCCGCGGCGCTCGCGTCGAAGTTCTCGTGTCCGGTCGTGTGTGTCACGCGCGGGCGCGACGGCGCCGCGCTCTGGCGCGACGGCCAGTGGGCCGAGCATCCGGGATTCGAGGTGGACGTGCGCGACACGGTGGGCGCGGGTGACGCGTTCCTGGCGGTGCTGCTCACCGGATTGCTCGCCGGAACCGACAGCGCGTCGATCCTGCAGAACGCCAACCTGATCGGCGCGTACGTGGCAACGCAGTTCGGTGCCGTGCCCATCGACCAGGGTCAGATCACTTCGCCGACCGCTCCCGCGGCGCCGGCCCGGCCGCGCGCGAAGCCCGCGGCGAAGAAGACCGGCCGGCCAGTGCCTTCCGCTCGCCGCGGACCAAAGCGCGGAGGGCGGTAAGGAACCGATCCCGCACAGGCGACTTCTCGCCGCGCTTCCACGCGGCGTGGAGCGTGAGCTCCACCGACAGCCCCTTCACGGGGCGAAAGACCACGCCCGGGCGACGGATGGACGCCAGCGAGCGGGGCACGAAGGCGATCCCGACTCCCGCGCTCACCACACCGGCAAGGGTATGCCAGGCGCCCGCCTCCTGGATGACGCGCGGACTGAATCCGACTGCGCGGCAGCGCGCAATGATGCTGTCCCACAGCTCCGGATCCGCCGATCGGAACAGCAGCACGATCGCCTCGCTGCGCAGATCCTCCATGCTCAATCGGCCGCGCGTCGCGAGCCGATGGCCCTCCGGCACGGCGGCGACGAGCGCGTCACGGTAGATCTCCTCGAGGACGAGCCAGCGCTCGGCATCCGCCGGAGGCCGCTGCAGGATGCCGACGTCGATGCGTCCCTCGCGCAACGCGTCCTCCTGCTGGGCCGAGTCCATCTCGAACAGCGACACGCCGACCTGCGGGAGATGCATGCGGAAGAAGCCGAGGACGTCCGGCAGCACGTCCGAGGACGTGGCCGCATCGACGAAACCGATGCGCAGCCGGCCCACTTCGCCCTGCGCGGCGCGCTGGGCCGCACGTCGTGCGCGCTCCGCCAGCGCCAGCGTGAGCCGCGCCTGGGGGAGGAACGCGCGTCCCGCCGCGGTGAGCTGCACGCCGCGGGCAATCCGCTCGAACAGCGGCACCTCGAGATCGCGCTCCAGATCGCGGATCTGCCGGCTCAGCGGGGGTTGGGCGATGTTGAGTCGCTGTGCCGCGCGACCGAAGTGCAGCTCTTCCGCGACCGCGACGAAGTAGCGGAGATGGCGCAGCTCCATGACTGATACCTTAGCGGTATCGCGCGGCACGAACAATGTATTGGACCGCTTGACGGGCAAAGTGCGAAGATGTCTCGGCGGCTCGCTGCGCGAGCCGACCGCGCCGAAGGCGCGCCGAGAACCGACCGGCGTGCGCAGCACGCCGCCGAGAACACTATGACTACGTCGCCAGCCTTTCTGTTTGATCTCGACGGCACACTGGTCGACAGTGTGTACCAGCACGTGCTCGCGTGGCGGGAGGCGCTCGAGCGGGCGGGCATTCGCCTCGCCGTCTGGCGCATCCACCGGAGAATCGGCATGAGCGGCGGGCTGCTCGTGAACGCGCTGCTTCGGGAGACCGGCAAGCCGGTCACGCAGGAGGAGAGCGAGCGCATTCGCTGGTATCACGGAGAGGCGTATGCGCGCCTCGTGGACCAGGTGCGCCCGCTGCGCGGCGCGCGCGAGCTGCTCACGTATCTCACCGAGGCGCGGGTGCCATGGGCGATCGCCACGAGCGGATGGCGTGACAGTGCCCGCCCCGCGCTCGAGATGCTCGGTGTGACGGACAAGGCCGTCGTCGTCACGCGCGACCAGGTACAGTACGCGAAGCCGGATCCCGACCTCTTCCTGGCCGCGGCCGAACGACTCGGCGTGCCGATCGAAAGCTCGGTCGTCGTCGGGGACAGCGTGTGGGACCTGCTCGCCGCGCAACGCGCGCGCGCGCTCGGGATCGGCGTGCTGTCAGGAGGCTACGGCGAGGACGAGCTGCTCCAGGCCGGCGCGTATCGCGTCTACGCGGATCCCGGCGATCTCCTCGAGCATCTCGACGAGGTGGGCGTGCGCGTGTCGCAGTGAGGACGGAGGAAGGAGGACGCTGAACCTGAGTCTTTCCTCCTTCCTCCTTCCTCCTTCCGCGCTCAGCCGTTCACCTCGTACGGCCGTACCTCGGACGTTCCCTCGAACGCCGGCCAGTGCTCGCGATGCATGTCCATGAACTTCGTCGCGATTTCCAGCGCGTGCTGCCTGTCACGGCACTCGCAGATCGCGAAGCCGCCGACGACCTCCTTCGATTCGGTGAACGGACCGTCGGTGACCTTGAGCTTCCCCTTGGCAAGACGGATCCGGAAGCCGGCCGCGGTGGGCTGCAGCCCCGCGGTGTCCAGCAGAATGCCGCTCTTGATGTTCTCCTCGACGAACCTGCCCATCGCGTCGAGGAGGGACGGCGGGATTTCCTGGTTGCGGAGCTCTTCATTGTGGTTGATGAACATCATGTAACGCATGGCGGGATCTCGATTTGGACGTTGGAATTGTGCTGCTGCTCATTCTGACGTCGAACGGGCACGCCGGAAATCGACATCACGCGCGTCGAGCCGAGAGAACACTCGGCGCCGACTGCCCGGCGTCGCGAGGGCGGGCGCTAGACGGGCACGTCAGTCTGCGTCGTGGCCGGATGCTCTGAGGTGATCAATCCCTTCGAGCGCCACCACGCCTCTGCTTCGCGGAGCGACCAGGCGCCGCAGCTCTCGCACTCGCCGAGCGCGCGCGAGAGCGCGTCGGCTGTGGGAAAGCGGTCATCCGGATTCTTCTCGAGGCATGTCGCGACGATGCTGTTCAGGGAGGGCGGGACGTCGACTCGCACGCTGGAGGCCAGCGGCGCGACCTCGTGCATGTGCGCGACGAGGAGCTGCGTCGGCGTGCGGTTGGTGAACGGCGTCCGGCCCGTGAGCAGATAGAACGCGACGCATCCGAGGCTGTAGATGTCGGAGCGCGCGTCGACCGAATCCAGTCCCGCGGACTGCTCCGGCGACATGTACGCCGGCGTTCCGGACACCGTGCCTTCGACGGTGAGCGACACGTCGGCGTCGGCGTCGACGTGCTTCACCAGGCCGAAGTCGAGCAGCTTGGCGACGTCATAGATGCCCGCGCGCTCACAGACGATGATGTTGCCCGGCTTGACGTCGCGGTGCATCAACCCGATGCGGTGCGCTTCGCTGAGCGCCGCACAGATCTGCCGCAGTAGATGGATCGCGCGTTCGGGAGGAACCGGCCCGTACGTCCGCACGAGCTCCTCGAGCGTCAGCCCAGGGAGGTACTCCATGACGTAATAGAAGGACCCGTCCGCCGCATGCCCGTAGTCGTAGATCTCCACCGTGTTCCAGTGCTCCAGGCGCGCCATCGCCTGCACTTCACGCTCGAATCGCTGCAGGAGTCGCGGATCGCTGACGGCCTCGGAGCGCAGCAGCTTTACGGCAAACGGCTGCTTGAGCAGCACGTGCTCGGCGAGATACACGTCGCCCATCCCGCCCTTGCCGAGGTGACGCTGCAACCGATACTGGCCCAGCCGCTCGACCTCCTGCATGCGGCGCTCGAGCAGCGACACACGATAGGAGCCGAAGATCGCGACGACGCTGCACACCGTCATCCACACGATCGGGTAGACGAGCAGCGCAGCCATCTCGCGAGCGTTGACGCCACTCAGCGTGGCTTGCGTCACGAGCATGGAGAGGAACAGCGCGACCATGATGAACACGACGGTGGCGCAGCGGCGCCAGGTGTTCGGGATCATGGTGCCGTATCCCACGATCAGGATCAGCCAGCGCAGGGTGACGGGGTCGAGGCGCGTCGACGAGATGTCGATGACTGGATGACGTGTCGGCGGCACCGGCGGCGCGGTGAGACCGTAGCGCTGCGCGAAATACCCGTTGGCGATCGCCATCATGATCGTACCGAGGGCGAACATCGCGATCTCGATGGCTCGGAGCGACCGGATGCGCTTTGGCGGAAACTTCCACAGTTGCAGACCGAGGGCGCCGATGATCGCCGCCGTCGCCACCTGCATGATGAGCACGATACGCGCGCCGGCCGGCACGCCCGGGTCGTACATGTGCCGGAGGCTTCCAATCGGGAGCACGCCCCAGAATCCGACGAACACGCTCACCGTGATGAGCAGCCGCCGCCGCAGGAGCGAGTGCAGCTCCCTGGCTTGACGCGCGATGACTGGCCCCCCGCCGTCCACGCGCTCGGCCGACTGGCGGCTGCGGCGCGGTGGAACGGCTGGTTGCACGCTCGGCGTGTAGCGGTCGAATGCCGGGCGCTGCCGGGGAGGGACAGCAGTCATCGCGGTGGAGAGGGGCGGAGGAACTTCGATAAATCTGTGGCCGGAGACAGGCAAATGAAAGAAAAAAGCGTGAGACCGTTGCCGGCCTCACGCTCGTTCCGGGCGGACCATCGGGCGTCGATCAGCGACGCGCCACACCCCTTGCGACCTGCTGCGTCTTCTGGACGAGCGTGACGAAGTCGTTGCGCCAGCGATCGTCTCCCGCAGACCGCGTAGCGCGAGCCAGCACGTCTTCGTACGAGGATCCGCCCTTGAACTCCGAGTCTCGCAGCAGCATGCCGTATTCGGCGACAGCGAGCGCGAACTGCAGGTCATCGTCGGCCGCCGTACCGGTGTCGAGCACCGGGTGCTGTAGCAGACGGCTCACCGAGTCCTTCGGATTCTTGTACCGCACGTTGACGAACAGAAGCTCCTTGCTGTTCGCGCGCGCGGAGGCCTGCGCCACGCGCTGGTAGCGCAGGCTGTCCGTCTTCCCGACGGCGACATCCGGCGTGATACCGACAGGGATGATGTCGTAGAGCGCGGTCACCGAATGCCCGGCGCCCATGTCGCCAGCATCCTTCGCATCATTGGTAAAGTCCTCGTTGCGGAGCAGCCGGTTCTCGTAGCCGATCAGCCGGTACGCCTGCACGACGGCGGGATTGAACTCGATCTGCAGCTTGACGTCCTTCGCCACCGTGACCATGGTGCCGCCGAACTCGTGCACGAACATCTTGCGCGCCTCGAGCAGGTCGTCGATGTACGCGTAGTTGCCATTGCCCTTGTCGGCGAGTGTCTCGAGGCGATTGTCCTTGTAGTTGCCCATCCCGAACCCGAGGACGGTGAGGAACGTGCCGTCCTTCCGGCGTTCCTCGACGAGACGCTCGAGCTCCGACGTGGACGACACGCCCACGTTGAAGTCGCCGTCCGTCGCGAGGATGACGCGATTGTTGCCGTCGCGCAGGAAGTTCTGCCTGGCGACGTCGTACGCGAGCTTGATCCCGGCGCCGCCCGCGGTCGAGCCGCCCGCGTCGAGCCGCTCGATGGCATCGAGAATCGTCTCCTTGTCGGATGCGGGCGTGGAGGGCAGGACAAGCCCGGCGTTCCCTGCGTACACGACGATGGCGACGCGATCCTGCTCGCGCAGCTCATTCACGAGCAGCCGGAACGCCTGCTTCACGAGAGGCAGCTTGTTCGGCATCGCCATCGATCCCGATACGTCGAGCAGGAATACGAGGTTGCTCGGCGGCAGCTTCTCGGTGCGAATGCGTTGCGTCTGCAGGCCGATGCGCACGATGCGGTGCGATGCACTCCACGGCGCGGAGGTCACGTCGGTCGTGATCGAGACGGGATCAGGTCCCTGCGGCTCGGCGTACGCGTACGGGAAGTAGTTGAGCAGCTCCTCGATCCGCACCGCGTCTTTCGGAGGCATGGTGCCCTGCCCGATGTAACGGCGCACGTTGGTGTACGACGCCCGGTCGACGTCCACCGAGAACGTGGAGAGCGGCGCCGAGACGACCGAAAGGAATCGGTTGTCCTCGATGCGCTGGTATTCCTCGGTATTGAAATCGCGCCGAGCCGTCGCGCCGACCCCGATGGCGCCGTTGGCCGCGGCGGCTCCGTAGGCGTAGCCGCGCATCTGCAGTGCCGCGGGAGCCGCCTTGGCATCCGCCGACGTCGTCACGACTTCCTCGAGTCGCGCAGCCTGAGCCGACAGCGCGATATCGATGACCGCGGTATCGCGCAGGATGCGGGCGGATCTGATCGACTGGGCGTATCCCAGACGGCGCGCGCGGACGGACACTGTGGTATCAGCGTCGGCTATCGAGACATGGAGCTCATACCGGCCCGTCGCGTCGGCGATCACAGCCGAAGCCACCTGCCCTCCATTCCAATGCTGGACGTGCGTCCCGCCGAGTGCCTTGCCGGTGGCGGAGTCCGTAACGATGCCGCGGATCACGATCGTACGTGTGGCGAGCATCTGCTCGATGGGCGCGGCGGTGGCCATGAGCAGTGCGAGTGCTACGAGAAGTGCTGGCATTGTTTGCGTCTCCCGTGAGTTCTACGGCATCGCAGATCCGGTGAGCGCGCGCGAGCTACCTGCATGGGCAACCCGGGCATCGGGCGCGCGCGTCACCTCCGCAGAGAGAAGACGTCGGTCAGCGCGGGACTTGCACAGCGGGGTTCACGCATGCGAACCGGATCTCGCGATCAGCCGCGCGGCTGCTCCAGGGCGACGGGGCGTTTGACGTCGACCGTATACCCGTCGCGTGTGAGCAGGTCCTGGATGGCCTTCGCCGCCGCCTGATCGGCGTGCTGCAGGATACCGGATCGCTCGGCGGTCGCGCGCAGCTGCGCACGAACGCGTCGCTGGATCTCGTCGCGGTCGTCCGACGTGAACGGATTCCATAGTCCCGCGCTCTCGTCGTACGTCGTGACGTTGGTGACGTCGACGCTCATCAGCTGGGCGAGAGGCACCGCGATGGTGATCTTCTTCGCCGCCGAGTCGATCTGCACCTGAGCGGCCGCGAGGTTGATGCCTGCCGAGACACGTCCCGTGACGACGAGGAGCACCCGCTTGGTCGAGCGAAAGCGAGTCTGCTCGTACACCACGACATCACGCAGCGTCATCTCGGAGGCGACGAGCTTGGCGACATCGCGGAGACGCTCGATGACCATCTCGTGCGTGATCGTCGCGGGTGCGCCGGCGAGCCCGTACGTGACCCGGGCCGCCGCCCGTACGGCCACAAAACCAAGGCTGGCCGCGACCAGCAACGCGATCACCACCAGGCCGCGAACGAGCAGCCTGGTGGGACGCGAGGACTTCGATGAATCGGATGCTGGCGAACCTGTCAGCGCGCGAACTCCGGCGCAGCGGACATGATCAGCCGGGCCAGGCCCCTCTCGGCCATCTTCATCCATTGCCAGCTCACCATGATGCGAAGCGGCGACTTCAGCCCCGCGGTGGTGCACAGCAGATTCACATCACGGCCCGGAACGGACTCGGCGCTCTCTGGCTTGCATTCCCAGGTGCGGCCGTCTTCGTCCACGACTTTGCGAACACTCATCTGACACTCCATTGGAGGAAACAACCGGCGGGTCAGCCTTCATCAAATGGAAGAAGCAGCCTGCGGGACGTAACCGCGCGACAGATGTTTCGTGACGTCGTGGGGTCACGACAC
>Ga0066652_100001932_pt1 | contig 11082 bp, 12 predicted proteins | sample GraSoiAngelo_101_FD_71413 | JGI IMG/M metagenome (GOLD analysis project Ga0066652, IMG submission 71413) | Grasslands soil microbial communities from the Angelo Coastal Reserve, California, USA - 14_0903_02_30cm | ecosystem: Environmental > Terrestrial > Soil > Grasslands | place: USA... | reverse complement strand
GTCGAGATCAAGCGCATCGATCTCGACGAGAGCATGGTCCGGGCGATCGCCCGCCAAGCCGAGGCCGAACGCACGCGCCGCGCCAAGATCATCAACGCGGAGGGCGAACAGCAGGCCGCGCAGAAGCTCGTCGAGGCGGCGCAAATCCTGGCGCCGGTGCCGCAGGCGATGCAGCTGCGTTACCTCGCCACGCTGTTCGATATCGCAGGCGAGCGCAGCTCGACCATCGTGTTTCCGTTCCCGATCGACCTGATGCAGGCATGGGCAGCGCACGGCTCGGCCGAACGACGCTGAGGCGGGCGGCGCCGAAGGGCTACTCATCGGCATCGTGAACGGCCGCTCCCGGCACCCGGAGCAAACATGACGCTTCGCGTGCTCGACCAATTCGGCTATGACGAACGATCCGCATAATTGAGTCCAGCGCCACATGCATATCGGACCGAGCAGGGACGTCAGACCTGCACAGCAATCCGACCGGCACTCGCCATGTGTCGGAGTGTGCACGCTCGATCCCGCCATGGGATGGTGTTTGGGCTGCGGACGCACAGGCGATGAGATCGCGAGCTGGATTGGGCTGGACGATGCAGGGCGGCTCGCTATCTGGAACGAACTCCCGGAGAGGCTCGATCGATTGGCAGTCAGGGCGAGGCTCTTGCCGTGGACGCGTGATGAGCTCAAACGCTGGATCGTCGGCACGTTCACCGATCGGAAGGGCACTTGGGTGACTGGTGTGCCCGGCGCACTCGCCGAGTTTCCCGTTCGGCTCGAGCGATCGATTGAGGTTGAGGTGAATGATGCGGCGATCGAAGCCCAGGCGACCGACGCGCATTTGAGGCTGACGCTGCACGACAAGCTGCGCGCCTTTGCATTCGCTGGCGCGGGTCCGATCGTGCTTGCTTTGCCTAGGAATCGCGCGACCCTGTCACGCGTCCAAGGGTTTACACCCCTTGGCGTGGATCGCGACGCTGTGGATTCCCGTCACCGCACGCACGAATTGTTCGATCTCGGTCTCAATCGTCAATGCTGCCGGTTCTTAATTCGGGCATCGAGCGCCGCATTTGCCGATGCGATGCGCCAGCACGAGGGAAAGACTTTGCAGCCGCTCCTTCGCGACGCGGGAGCCGCCATTCTAGGAGAGAGCCCGCATCGTGTCGTCGAAAGCGCCCTTGCGCGCATTGAGGTGTTCACGCGGATTCCTCTGCCCGGAGAACAGTCGCCGGAAGGGGCGCATACTCATCTTCTCCCGTCGTTCCTCGAGTCTGACGGCGATTTGCCCGCGGGCCTCGCCATACCTGCCTTCGCGTCCCCAATTGCCATGTATTACCCCTTGGTCGACGACAAAGCGGACTCTTGCTAGCGCTGAACTTCGAGTGGTCTCGTCGCAGCTCAAGAACGAGTCCATCGGGAGTGCGATTCCTTCGCCCCGCCCCGAGAACAACCGTCAGCCGCGCCAGGCCGCCTCCATTTCCCGCCGCAGGTCATCCTCGCGCCCGATGTAGCGGGGAGAGAAGTGAAACGGTACGACGCGGGCGGCGCCGGCTTTTCCCGCCAGCATGCCGGCCTGCGCCGCGGTGAGGTGGCACCTCTCGGCGGCAAGCTCCGCGTCCTCCTGCAGGAATGCCGTCTCGATGAAGAGCTGGTCGGCGCCGCCGGCGAGCGCGAGAATTTTTGCGCTGTTCGCCGCGTGGAAAGCCGCGTCCACCACGTAGGCGATTCGATGCCCGCGCGCCGTGCGCAGCGCGTGCTGCTTGAGCCGGCCGAGCGGGACCGACAAATCGTCGCTGACCTGGATGAGACTGTCGTCCGGCGCGCCGCGTCGCATCGCTTGCTTGGCGTCATTCAACCAGGCGCCGACCGGAAGCCCAAGCTGATCGAGCCCCTCCCGCCAGACGTTGATCCGCAGCTTTTCCTGAAAAGCAAAGGCGAGGGAGGGCGTGCCGTGATCGAGCGCGGCGCTTTCGACGCGAAACCCCTCTTCGTCGAGCAGCGTTGCGCCCGGCAACGCCGGCGCGGGGAGGAGGCGCCGGCGGAACGCCTCTTGTGCGCGGAATTCGCCCAAGCGGGCGACGCGCGCGCCGTCGAATTCTGCCGCCGTTAGTCGGAAGTCGAGCGACCCCGCATCGAGAAGATTCCAAGTATAGGCGCGCAGTTTGTGCTCCACCTGATCGAGGAAGCCGGGCGGACCGGTGAGATGAAGGGGAGCGAGGCGGTGCAGGCAGAGCCGCAGCAGGCGGTCGAAGCCGGCGAAATGATCCATGTGGGTGTGGGACACGAAAGCATGGCTGACGCGGCTGAGCTCGCGCGCGGACAATGCCGTCAGGTCGCCGAGGTCGAACAGCAGCGCGCGACGGCCGAAGCGAAAGTCGATGAACAGCGTCGGATCCGAAAATGGATCGTTGACGAGGCGAGGTTGCACGAGCCAAGTCACGCCGGATCCCTATTCTTTCGATCAGCGCGGGCATGCCGCAGCGCGGCCGTGGGCGCGGGCCGAGGCCGCGGCGAGGGAACTTTGTGCAGTTTATGCGATTGTCGTCGAGGTACCGAGGACGCCAACGTAGCCGGCGCCCAACCATTTTGTCCGACGATTTCATGGCAGGCGAACCCCGAGCAGTCAGCCATATTCGCAGCATCGACGCCGCGGCCGAACCAACCGCGCCGTCGGCGTTGGCCGAGACGTTCTATGCCGAGGCGTTGCGCGAGCTCTCGAAGCTCGGCCTCCCCTTCCTGTTGGCCGGCACCTATGCGCTCAGCGTCTATACCGGCATCATCCGCGCCACCAAAGACCTCGATATCCTGTGCAAGCCGAGCGACTACCCCCGCATCCTGCAGCGCTTCAAGAGCCTCGGCTACGCCGTCGAAATCGAGGACGAGCGCTGGATCGCAAAAGTCTTCCGCGGCGAGCACTTCTTCGACCTGATCTTCGCCTCCTGGCACGGCACCATGGCGGTGAGCGATCAATGGTTCGAGCACGCGCCGCGCGTCGACATGTTCGGCGTGCCGGTGCGCGTGATCACGCCGACCGAGCTGATCTGGTCCAAGGCGTTCGTTCAGCTGCGGCATCGCTACGACGGTGCGGATATCGTGCATGTCATCCTCAAGCAGCACGATCGGATCGATTGGCGGCGTCTGCTCGGCTACATGGACCTGCACTGGGAGGTGCTCCTGGTACACCTGCTCAACTTCCGTTGGGCGTATCCGAGCGAGCGCGACCGCGTGCCGCGCTGGCTCATGGACGAGCTCATCGGCCGGCTCGAGCGGCAGCTCGAGCTGCCGGCCCCGCGCGTGAAGATCTGCCGCGGTCGAATGTTCTCGGAGATCGACTACGCCGCGGCCGTCAAGGAGTGGGGGTTCGCCGACGTGCGCGAGGGGAACGAGTGACGTCATGCCCGCTAAGCCCGACGCGTTCACCTTCGCGGCCATCGGTGACCTGCACGTCAGGGAGGATCGCAGCTCGCTGCTGCGGGAATTGTTCGCGGAAATCTCGGCCAAGGCGGAAGTGCTGGTGCTTTGCGGCGACCTCACCGACGTCGGCAAGCCGCGCGAGGCCGAGGTTCTTGCCGAGGAGTTGCGCGCCTGCTCGATCCCGGTCATCGGCGTGCTCGGCAATCACGATTACGAGTCCGACCAAGTCGAAGACGTAGAGAAGATTCTGAAGGCCGCCGGCGTGCACTTGCTCAACGGCCAGTCGTACGAGGCGAACGGCGTCGCCTTCGTGGGGGTGAAGGGCTTCGTCGGCGGTTTTGGCCGCCGCATGCTCGCTTCGTTCGGGGAATCCGTGGTCAAAAGCTTCGTAGCGGAGTCCATGGCCGAAGCGATCCGACTCGAGAACGCGATGCGCACGGTGCGCAACGAGCGCGCGGTGGTGGTGCTGCATTATGCGCCCATCGTCGATACCGTCGAAGGCGAGCCGTTGGAGATCTTCCCGTTTCTCGGCTCGTCACGGCTCGCCGAAACGATCGACCGCTTCAAGGTGAGCGCGGTGGTTCACGGTCACGCCCACCACGGCCGCTACCAGGGCCGCACGCCGCGCGGCGCGCCCGTCTACAACGTGGCGTTCACGGTCGAGAAATTGAGCGGCCGCCCCTATGCCCTGATCAAAGTCTGAGACGGGCGGCGGTGAAGCACGCCCGTTGTAAATTCAGTTGGGAAGGAACTCGCGGATCGCTGCGGCGATGTCCGCGGCATGCGTCTCCAGCGCGAAATGCCCGGTGTCGAAAAAGCGCACGAGCGCTTTCGGAATATCGCGTTTGAAGGCCTCGGCACCGGGCGGGAGGAAGAAGGGATCGTTCTTGCCCCACACCGCGAGGAGGGGTGGCTTGTGGGTGCGGAAGTACGTCTGGAAGGTCGGATAGAGCGCGATGTTGCTCTTGTAGTCGCCGAACAGGTCGAGCTGGAACTCGTCCGCGCCAGGCCGGGTCAGGTAGAAGTTGTCGAGCGAGTATCCGTCCGGAGAGACGGCGGTCGGATCAGGCACGCCGTGCGTGTATTGCCAGACCGTTGTCTCGGGCGTGAGGAGCGAACGCAGCGCTTCACGGTTCGCCGGCGAGGCGTCTTCCCAATAGGCTCGGATCGGGTTCCAGCCCTCGCTCAGCCCTTCCTCATAGGCGTTGCCGTTCTGCGAGATGACGGCGGTGATGCGGTCCGGATGTTTGACAGCCAGACGGAAGCCTGTCGGCGCGCCATAGTCGAAGACATAGACGGCGTAGCGATCGAACCCGACCACCTCGGTGAAGCGGTCGATCGTCTCGGCCATCTGCTGGAAGGTGTGCTTGGAGCGGGGAGGCATGTCGGATTTGCCGAAACCGGGCAGGTCGGGAGCGATGACATGGAAGCGGTCGGACAAGCGCGGGATCAGATCACGGAACATGTGACCTGCGCTGGGGAAGCCGTGAAGCAGCAGCAGCTTGGGAGCGCCGAGCGCGCCTGCCGCACGATAGAAAATGTTGAAACCGTCCACGTCGGCGATGCGGTATTTGATGTGGGTCACGCCGTTCTCCTTCTGCCTCATCGCCAGAGCCTGATCATTTGGGCCGCCACGCCTGGGACATCCGGCGCCACCACCTCCGGCTGGGGCAAGGCTTGAACCGGGAGCGGCGCATTGCCGGGCCGGGCGACAAGGGCTCCCGAACAGCCGACGCTTTGCGCTCCGATCGTGTCCCACACGTGGGCCGCCACCAGGCACATCGCGGCCGGCGGCACGTCAAGCTCCTCGGCGACCATGCGGTAAACCTGCGGCGCCGGTTTGAATCGGCGCACGCGATCGACACTGAACGACCTTTCGAACCAGCCGTCGATGCCGGCGTGCTTCAGCGGGCTAAGTTGGGGGTCGGGCGGCGAGTTCGTGAGCGTGATCAGGCGAAAACCCGCATCCTTCAATTGCTGCAGCCCCGTCGGCACGTCGGAGTGCGCCGGCATCGTCAGCATGCGCTGTCGTAACTCGTCGATGTCGGCCTCGCGGATCGCCACGCCATGGATAGAGCCCAGCATTTTCAGCACGCCCTGTCCCAACGCAAAAAAAGTGGTGTAGGACCCGGAAAGGGTGATGACGTTCGAATAGAGGATGAGCTGTGCAAACCACTCGCGCAGCACCTTCGCGTTACCGAATAGCCGGTGAAATAACGGCGCAATGAATTCGATATCGAGCAGCGTCTCGTTGACGTCGAACACGCAGATGGAGGGCGCGACCGCGGCGCCCTTGCGTTCCTGAGCGCTGATGTTTGAGCTTGGCTCGAGACCTGTTGCTGCTCCGCGCATACCCCTAATCCACGACAACCACCATTTTGCCCTTGGCCTCGTTCGCCTCCATCACTCGATGCGCCTCACGGATCTGTTCGAACTTGAAAACGCGGGATGGCTTCGCCTTGTACCGGCCGGCGGCGACGTCATTAGCGATGCTCTGCAGCGGAACGTCGGAGAGCGGAAAGCCGGGGGTTCCGAACACGAAACTGCCGAAGAAGGTCAGATAGACGCCACTCGCCATTTGCAGGAGCGGGTTGAAATCGGCGATCGGGGCGAGGCCGCCGAGCCAGCCAGCAAGGCAAGCCCGACCGCCACGGCGGAGCATGTTGAGCGAATTTCCCGACAAGGTCGAGCACCGCATCGAGCTGCTTGGTCTCGGGAATGTGCTTGGATAGGTCGCGCCGTTCTATCTCGACGCGCTCAACGCCAAGCTCCTTGAGCGCCGCGACATTGTCCTTGCTGCGAGCGGTGGCGATGACGCGCACGCCCGCGTTGACCGCCATATTGATGGCCGCCTGGCCGAAGGAGGAGGTGCCGCCGCGGATGAGCAACGTCTGGCCCCTGGCGATCTCGAGGTTGCGGAACAAACAGGTCCAGGCGGTGGCATACGTTTCGGGAATTGCCGCCAACTCGGCCCAGGACAGATTGGATTCGATACGTGCGACGTTGGACACGCGCGCGCGGGTATATTCGGCGTAACTGCCATTGATCGTGCGCCCGAGCCCGCCCATCAGTGCTGCGACCTTGGCACCGATTGGGAACTCGCCTCCCGGGCAGGCCTTCACCAGGCCGACGCACTCGATGCCGCTGACCTTTGCAGCCTCGGCCCATTCGCCTCGACGCATGTGCATCTCGGCGTGGTTGAGACCGAATGCCTTGATTTGGATGACGACGTAGCCGGCCTCGGGCTCGGGCTCTGGCAGCTCTGTGTAGGCGAGGCTGTCCGGGCCGCCGAATTGCTCGATGACGATGGCACGCATTGCGTTCTCCGTAACCTGAAAATCGGCCTTATACAGGTTACTATATCGACTCGACTTTCCAAGAGGCAAGACGGGGCCGTTCACGGTTTTGTGCGCAACCGGCGCGTCGGTCGGGGATGCTCCTTGCTTTTAAGCTTTCTGGCTTATGGCTGAATAACTTGCGAACAGGCAAATGAGCGGTTAGGTATTGGGCGTTGGCCGAGCTTTTCTCGAATCACCCATGGCAACGATGCGCCCGCCACCGTTTTTCATCGCCGATAACCTGGGACTGGACTTCTTGAACACCCTCGCGGTCCCGGTCGATACCAAGGTCGAGTGGATTGCTTCGGGGGAAGACCTTCTGGTCTGGCTCAAGCAAGCTGGGTTGGTGCCGCAGGACGTCTTGGACGGCTTGCGAAAGAGTGCCCTGCCGGGTGAGCTCGACGCCGTTGCGGGGCAAGCGCGCGCCCTGAGGGATTGGTTCAAGGCCTTTGTCTACAAGCACATGGGCAAACCGCTTGATTCGAAGGCGCTGCGCCAACTCGAACCGCTCAATCAGCTGCTGGCGCGCGACGAAGCGTTCGGTCAAATCGTTGTGCGGGATCGATTGAGCGATGGCGAGCATGGCCACGGACGCGACGGAGCAGGAGTTGCGCGGCTCGCCTTGCGGCCCCGGCGGCGCTGGCGCTCACCCGAAACGCTGCTTCTCCCGATCGCGCGGTCGCTGGCGGACCTCGTCTGCAGCGAGGACTTCACCTATCTCAAGGCATGCGAGGGGCCGACCTGCACGCTTCTCTTCATCGATCGCACCCGCGGCAGTGCGCGCCGGTGGTGCAGCATGGCAGTCTGCGGCAATCGCGCGAAGCAGGCCGCTTACCGCAACCGTGCTCAGCAAGTCGGGAAATAGGCTCCAAAAATTCGCCTGACAGCGCGACCGCAGGCCCCTCGCAGATTTAGCTCTGGCCAAAAAGACCCGCGGCGGCGACGCATTACCAAAGCGGCTCGCTTGCGCTATATTCGTGTTCCGTGCTGGCCCAGGCGTAATCGCGGTGCGCCCAATGTTATTGCGACGGTCTCTGATTCTGGCGCTCGGCTCGATGCCGTTGCTGATCGGTTCGGCGTTGTCGCAAACGGCGGTCAAGGCTCACCGTGTCGGACTGTTGAGCTCTGGAGCGCCCCTCACCGATAATAGCGAACTCGTCGCTGGTGTAACCGCTGGGTTTTCCAAGCGCGGCTACATCGTTGGACGCTCTGTTGTTTACGAGCGGCGGGCAGCTGAAGCACACCCGGACCGGCTGCCGGGACTCGTTGATGACCTGAAGAGGTCGACAGAGTTGATCATCACGCAGAGCTACGCTGCAGCTCGTGTTGTCAAGGATCGCGCCAATGTTCCTGTGGTTGCGATCACGGGCGCCGACCCGATTGCGACAGGCTTAGTGGATAGCTTGGCCCGGCCCGGCGGCAACGTCACCGGCGTCGGCGAAATCGCGGCCGAGCTCTCGGCCAAACGGCTGGAGGTCCTCAAAGATACGTTCCCGAGCTTGCGCAAGATCGCCATGTTGTGGAACGCCGACGATCTCGGGATGACCGGCCGCTACAAAAATGCGGAAGCGGCGGCGCGAACGCTGGGTTTCGAGATACAGCCGCTCGGCGTTCGTGAGCCTGAAGACTTCGCCGCCGCGTTTGCCGCAATGCTACGCGATCGCCCCGATGCCATTCTGATGGTTACGGATGCCCTGACCGCACTCAATCGCAAGCGGGTCTTTGAGTTCGCTGCCCAAGAGAAACTGCCGGCGATTTATGAATATGATTTCCTCGTCCGCGACGGCGGCCTGATGTCTTATGGTCCGGATATGGGCGAGGTGTACGATCGTGCGGCGGGTCTTGCCGATCGGATCTTAAGAGGAGCGCGCCCCGCCAATCTGCCATTCGAGCAGCCAACCCGCTTCCGCCTCGTCATTAACAAAAAGACGTTAGAAACACTCGGTCTGACGATACCGCCAGCAATGCTGATGCGAGCAGATGAGGTCGTCGACTAGGCGCTGGAGTACGCGCCCAGCTAGAGCGGCCGCAGGCGAAATTCCTTAGGCGCGACTTCGCACAAAAGATCGGGATTGCGCTCGCCGGACTTGGCGAGTTCGATGATCTGCTTGGCGATGACTTCATTGGCGACACCGGTATGGTCGTTCAGGCCGAGCGCGACGCGGGCCATTTCGAATGCGAGTCCCGCTTGGTCTCGGGGTCGCAGCTGATGTCGCCGAGAAATGGTGTGATGGGCATCAACGCTGCTCGTTGCAGGAAGGAGCGCGACCGGTCCTCCACCATCGGTCTGCCGGAATCGTTGCCGGTGGTGATGGCGTCTTAGGCGCCATTTTCCGCTTCCGCGCCGTCGGTCCGGTACATGACTTAGCGCTACCCGAAGCGCGATCACCCCTCGTTTCCTGGGCGCAAAGTTCCGCGGGCGGGGGCCCGTGTGGAACCGAGGCCATGCCAGGAGCGTTTGCGGTCCGGCCAGTCGTGGAGACCGAGATGCATAATGTCATGCTGAGATGCGCGGCGTGCGGACGAGCGCTTGCCGAACAGGCAGCCTGGAAGGGCAGCGGCGAACGCTATTACTGCAACGAGTTCTGCGCCGACGCCGAAGCGGCGCAATCGCCATCGCTCGTCCCGACGATGCCCGAGGACGCGCCAGCGCCTATGCCCGTGCCGGCGCAGGGGCGCGGCTGACAGCGTTATGGCTCGGCCGGAATCACCGGCTGAGGGCCGGCAATGAGAGCGGATCGGCACTGACGATGGTTGCGTTCACGCCGCGAGCCGCGCGTAGTCCTTGGTCGCCATGACCTGCAGGCGGCGCATGTAGCGCGGCTCGTCCGCGCGATAGTCCGCCACGGCATTGTGCACCGTGCCGACATTGTCCCACATCAGCACGTCGCCTTCCGCCCATTGATGGGCATGGAAGCATTTCGGCTGCTCTTGGTGGCGGAAGAGAAAATCCAACAGCTCGGCGCTTTCTGCCTCGGGCATCCCGTCGATGCGCATGGCATAGCCGGGGTTGCAGTACAGCACCCTACGGCCGGTGATCGGGTGGATGCGAAAGATCGGCTGCGACACCGGCGGCTTTCTGGCGCGCTGCTCTCGCGTGAGCGGCGCGCGCCGCGAGCCGGGGCGCGCACGCATCATGTCCCAGAATTTGGCGAAGTCGTGCGTCGCGGTTCGCCCTTCAAGTCGCGCTTTGATCTCGGCGGGAAGATCCTCGTAGGCCGCGTGCATGTTGCGGAACTGCGTGTCGCCGAGCGGCCTGCCGTCGCGCGCCGGCACCTTGACCGCGTAGAGCACGTTCGCGAGCGCTATGTCCTTGCTGTAGGACATGTCGGTGTGCCAGCCCTGTCCGGCATCGCCGAGGCCGATCGGCTTGCCGTCCGCAGTCATGTTGGACAGCACCATCACTTCGGGCAGGCCGGGCTCATGGAATTGATTGGCGACGTTGATTTCGAGCTCGCCGAACATGCGGCCGAAGCGTACGAAATCGTCCGTGGTCACCCGCTGGCCGGGAAAGCACAGCACGCCGTGCTCGCCGAGCGCGCGAAGCATGTGTTTGAAGTCGGCGTCCGAAACCGGATCGGCGAGATCGATCCCTTCGATCTTCGCGCCCAACGCCTTGCCGCTCGGCTCGATCCTCATCGCCCGGCCCTTCTCAGTCGATGTTCGCGCCTGACGCTTTGATGATCGGTCCCCATTTCGCGAGCTCCGCCTTGATGAAGGCCGTAGCTTTCTCGGGCGTGCTGCCGGGCGTCGGGTCGATGCCCGCCTCTTCCAGGCGGTGGATCACCGCGGGATCGGCCAGCGCGGTGCTGATGGACTCGCTCAGCCGATCGACGATTGCCTGCGGCGTGCCTGCGGGGGCGAGGATTGCGTTCCAGGTGTAACACTCGAAGCCTTTCAATCCCTGCTCCTGCAAGGTCGGCAGCTGCGGCATCGCCCGCATTCGCGTCGCCATGCCGGCGCCGATCGCGCGGATCGCGCCCGACTGCGCTTGCGGCATCGCGGTAGGCGTTGCGTCGAATGCCATGGAGATCTGCCCGCCCACTAGATCCGACATCATCGGCGCAGAGCCGCGATACGGCACATGCACGATGTTGATACCGCCGGCGAGCGCCTTGAATTGCTCGCCGCACAGATGAAGGATCGAGCCGAGACCGGAAGAGCCGTAGGTATATTTGCCGGGATTTTGCTTGACCAAAGCGACCAGGCTCTTGAGGTCGGTCGCCGGCAGCGACGGGTGCACCCCGAGCAGCGTCGGCGTAACGCCGATCTGCGCGACCGGCGCGAAATCGCGCACCGGATCGTACGGCATGTTGCGGTACAGTCCCGGATTGATGGCGTG
>Ga0066652_100001931_pt1 | contig 11083 bp, 7 predicted proteins | sample GraSoiAngelo_101_FD_71413 | JGI IMG/M metagenome (GOLD analysis project Ga0066652, IMG submission 71413) | Grasslands soil microbial communities from the Angelo Coastal Reserve, California, USA - 14_0903_02_30cm | ecosystem: Environmental > Terrestrial > Soil > Grasslands | place: USA... | reverse complement strand
CCCGATCCGGTACAATTGGAGCCGCGTGTCCAAGAGCGCCTTTACGCTTCGGTACCTCGCGCGCGCCGCTGCCGGCGTCCCGCGCGACCTCGGCAACAGTCTGATCGCGCAGGTGAAGCCGATCCGTCCGACGGTGCTCATCTACAACTGCACCTGGGTCTGCGACGCCCGCTGCGAGATGTGCAACAACTGGAAGCACGGCGATCGCAAGGCGGACATGACCCTCGCCCAGCTCGAGCCGGCACTCGCGCATCCGTTCTGGAACGCGATCGAGAATCTGAACATCTCCGGCGGCGAGCCGACCACGCGCAACGATCTGCCCGAGATGGTGGAGATGTTCCATCGTCATCTGCCGCGGATGCGCAAGGTCGGCATCAATACGACCGGACTGACGCCGCACCGCGCGATTCCGATGCTCACGCGCATCGTCGAATTCTGCGCGGCGCACGATCTGCTGCTCAGCGTGCGCGTCTCGCTCGACGGCATCGGCGACATCCACAATCAGGTGCGTCACGTCGAGCGCGGCTTCGAGAAGGCGTGCGAGACCATCAAAGCGATGCAGGCGCTCGCGGAGCGCGAGCCGCACTTCCAGTTCGGCATCGCCTCGACAATCTTCAGCGCGAACCTCGAGGACGCGAAGAACATCCTCGCGTGGGCCCGCGCGAACGGCCTCGACATCGTGTTCAACATGCTCCGCTTCACCGACGCGATGCTGAACAACCGCGACCTCGAGGAGAGCATCGGGTTCAAGGCGCGCGAGGAAGCATTCATGCGCGAATTCTTCCTCGAACGCGTTCAGGAGGAATCGGTCCTGTCCGGACAGGCGTTCATGTACCTGCACTACGCGGACATGATCGCCAACGGCTATCACCGCACGATGCCGTGTCCGTTCCGCAGTCAGGGGCTGCTGCTCAATCCGACCGGCGATCTGCACTACTGCGAGAACTCGCAGGCGATCGGCAACGTGCTCGACACCCCCGCCGAGGAGCTGTACTTCCGCGCCGACAACCTCGCGCACCGCGAACACATCAAGCAGGACGTCTGCCCCACCTGTCTCAGTCCGTGCCAGGTCAACGTCGGGGCGATGAAGCAATTCGTGCCGTACGCGAAGTTCCTCGTCCGCGCGTACCGGGTCAAACACGACCCGAGCCGTCACCTCGACACGCTTCCGCAGCCGCAGCCTTGAACCCGCGCGCGCGTGCCGCGCTGGCGCGCACGCTCCGTCTGGCCGTCGCCGCCGGCCTGACCGGCTACCTTCTCTGGAAAAGCCATCCGCGCGACGTGGCCGCCGCGGCCGCCGGCGCCGACTGGCGGCCCATCGCCCTCGCCGTCCTTCTGGTGCTGGTCGATCGGACGCTGATGGCGTACCGCTGGATCGGCTTGCTCTGCACGATCGAGCGTCCGAGACTCGCCGCGCTGCTGCGGATCTTCTTCGTCAGCACGTTCGTCGGCACCTTTCTGCCCGCGAGCATCGGCGCCGACGCCGTTCGGGCGTTCAGCCTCTCTCAACTGCGCGTGCCGGCCGCCGATGCCGTGTCGTCGGTGTTCCTCGATCGGATGCTCGGCATCACGTCGCTGCTGCTGATGGCGCTCGTCGGTCTCGTGGTCGCGGGTGGTCTGGCCGGCAACTGGACGATCCTCCTGGCGCTGGCCGCGGCTGCGGCGGCGTGTGCGGCGACCCTTCTCCTCATCTTCAGCGCGCGCGCCGAGCGGATCCTCGCTTCGATGTTGCGGCGCGCGCCCGCCCGGCCCGCGGCAGCCGGCCGGCAGCTGCTCGACGCGCTGCGTCGGTACGACGCTCACCACCGAGCCCTCGTCAGCGTTCTCGCGCTGTCTGTGCTGGTCCAGCTCATCCGTACGATTCAGGCGTACTTCCTCGGCCGCGGACTCGGCATCGATGCGCCGCCGTCGGCGTACTTCGCATTCATCCCGATCATCCTTCTCGTCATGCTCCTGCCGGTGACGTTCAACGGCATCGGCACCAGTCAGGCGGCGTTCGTGTGGTTCTTCGCCCGCGCGGGGGTCGCGGCAGGTCCGGCCTTCGCGTTATCCGTGCTGTTCGTCGCCCTCGGCATCGTCGGCAACCTGCCGGGCGGACTGCTCTATGCGTTCGGCCGGCGCGCGAACGGGTTGACAGCCTCCGGATAGTCCCTTATCATTTTTGCGCCTCCCCCGGCTCGCCGCGGACGGGATTCCAGCCCGCCGCAACGACCGCAATCGATCGCTAAAGCGCGCATACGTATGCACCGATAAGACGGAGTGATGCCAGTGCGTAGCCCTGTACCGGTGAGGCCATGAAGAACCGATTGTTGCCCGGATCCGTCGTCGCGCTGCTCGCCGCCGGCGCCTGCGTCGGCGCGAACAAGAGCTCCAACCCGCTGAGCCCGACTGTCAGCGGCCCAATTCCCGGCGTATCCATCTCCGCGCCCGGACCGACGTCGCCCGATAACGCGGCGCGAATCGCCGTCGAACAGCAGCCGGTGACGCTCACCGTGGTGAACGCGAACACCAGCGGCGTCCGCCCGCTCAATTACCTGATCGAAATCGCGCTCGACACGAACTTCACGAACAAGATCTTCTCGCGCGATGGCATCACGCCGTCCGACGGCGGCCGCACGTCGGTGCAGCTGCCCAATGCGCTCGCGCCCGAGCGGAGCTATTACTGGCATGCGCGCGCGCAGGACGGCGCAAACGTCGGCGATTTTTCCGCGATGCGTACGTTCGCGGTGTACACACCGATCGTGATCGGCAGGCCGACGCCCGTATCGCCCGCCAACGGGACGACGACGACGAATACGCGTCCCACCTTCGTTATCGGCAACGCACCGCACTCGGGCCCGGCGGGCGCGATCACGTATACGGTCCAGCTCGCCGATAGCGAGTCGTTCGGCAACATCCTCGGCTCCTGGACCGTTGGTGAGCAGCCGAATCAGACGACGGTCCTGGTACCAAACGAGCTGGCGGCGGGCAAGCAGATCTTCTGGCACGCCCGCGCCTCGGATCCGACGACGACGGGAGCATTCTCCGACGCCGCGGTCTTCAAGACGCCGGCGGCGCCCGCGCCGCCGCCGCCGACCGGTGGTGGCGGGGGTGGTGGTGGCGGCGGGACAACGTGCACGTTCACCGGATCGGGTCCGACCAGCGACAACAGCTGCTTCATAACGGAAGCGAAGGCCCAGCTGCAGGCTGCCGGCCGGGATTTGAGCGGCGACTGCGGCGCGTGGAGCATCATCGATCGCGCCGTCAGAAACATGGGCCACGGCGCGGGTTACAAAGTGAAGGCCGGCACGAGCTGCAACGGGTACTCGATCAAGAGCGTGATGTTCCCGGACGGCGCCGACTTCCTCGTTCTGATTTCTCCGGGAACGACAAACGGACCGACGTGGACCTTCTTCGCGTACAGCGATCCGGGAATCTACGCGGCGCCGAAGTAACGGTTCAGATGCGCTTTGACGCGAAAAGGCGGACGCCGGAGACCGCCTTTTCGGTTACCATACGCAAGTTTCTGCCCACTCCGGCTGGTCTTTTTCGTTCTTGGGAGAAATGCATGTCACGACAGAAGGTACTGATCACAGGGTCCATCGCCGCCGTTGCGCTCGCGCTCGCCTGCAGCAAAGAAACTCCAGCTCCGGCTTCTCCGTCCGCGCCGTCGCCGTCGAGTACCGCCGCCGCGGCCGACGGTTCGACGCTGAAAGTTCCAGCGCCGACGCTGGTGTCGCCCATCAACGACGCCAAGCTCGACGACGTGCCGGTCCTGAAGGCAAACACCGTGAGCTCGATCTACGGATCGAGCGCGTGCGCGCTCTCTTACGAGTTCGAAGTCAAGGATCCAAACAACACCATTATCCCTACTGACCTGCAGGCGACTCCCACGTTGACGGTCACCGCGCAGCTCGCGTTCGAAACGCGGCATACATGGCGCGTCCGTGCGACGTGCCAGACGTCGAGCCCGCGGGCGGTTGGACCGTGGTCCGCGACAGGATCGTTCATCTCGTCGACCGGCGGCTACATCCGCGGCAGCGAAGTGTACGATCCGCTGATCAACGGAAAGACTGTCGGTCAGATCAACGGACCCGTCCAGTTCATTCCGGGCGTCGGCGTCAAGCTGCTCTCGCAATCGAGCTGGATTACCTACTCTGTGGCCCCGGGCGGCCTCACGAGCGGCGAGATGTCGGTGCTCGTCACGAACGTCGGCACGGTCAGCGGCATTGAAGACCCGAAGAACAGCCTCATCACGATGGCGCGGGACGATGGCACCGCGTTCAACGACAATCAGTACCGCATGAGCATCGACGTGCGCGGCAACGGCGCGATGGCGTTCCGATTCATCGCCGCACGCGGGACCTATGCGGAAACCGTGGGCGCCGAGCGAGTCGTTTATCCATTCCACGAGGCCCTGACGTACTTCGTGCAGGGCAAGTGGGGCGACGGCACGTTCACCGCGACCTTCCGCGAAGGCGGCTTTAGCGGCAAAACCATCTACGATCTCGGAAAGCATTACAACGGCACGTACGACCCGAGCCCGCACAACGCGTTCGTCGGACGCCCGTACACGCCCGGCACGCGAGACTCACCAGCGTCATGGGAAGGTGCGATCATCCGCCAGTTGTGGCTGTCGAATCGTCCGCGGCCGGCGTCGGCAAACAAGTAACGCCCTCGGAGCGCGAGGCGATACGCCTCGCGCTCCGCATCAACTTCCCTTCCCTAATCAGTTCTTGTGCGTGACGCGCAGCGCGTAGTTCGTGCTGCCGGTACCGCCGACCACCATGATTCGAAACTCGTAGTCCTGGCCGCCCGTCAGCATCGCGCTGACGCGCTGGTCTCTCGTTCCCGCGGCGGTCGAGCGCGCGAGCGGTGTCGGCGAACCGGTCTGGAACAGCGTGATCGTCAGCGCAACATCGGACGAACCGCTCCATGTCAGCGTGGCGTCGGCCGCCCCGTTGTTGTGAATCGGCATCGCAATGATGCGGCATGGCCTATCGGCCGTGCCGTCGCTGCAGGTGCCGTCGGTCGAGGCGATATCACCGTTTATGGTGTTCGTGATCGTCTGTGGATTCGGGACGAGCTGAACGTTCGTCGTCGTGTCCCGAGTGCCGTCGAGCGTCAGCGACGCGGAGACGTACCCTTCAGCCGTGGCCGACGCATGAAGCGGTCCGGGGGTCAGGCCCGTCAGCAGGTACCATCCGTCGCCGTCGGCGACAGCGGATCGTCCGGCGTTGGCGCCGTCAAGAATCGTGAACTTCGCGCCCTCGACGCCGGTCCAGGTCGTCGGCGGCGCTTCGGTAATTAGACCGGTCAGGGTGATCTGCGACACCACGGGATTGGGTGCCGGCGTCTGAGGCACCGGATCCGGAGACGGTGTCGTCGGTGCGACCGGCGAGGTTTTTCCACAGCCCGCCGCCAGCAGCGCAACGAGCAGGATCGTGCGACAATCGATCGGCCAGCGGTTCGTGCACATTCGCTCAGCCATACTGCCTTCAGGCTGCAACGACCGCTCCGCCGCGCGAAATCGCCGTAAACTATTGAATCCGAATAAAATGCGTCCAAGTCAGCCGTTCACGTCGATTCGCTGCTGTGGGTAACTGGTTACCCTTCGTCCACGCTGAGCCCGTCTGGTGCGCCCACGCGATGGCCCGATGACCGAGAAACGTCAGGCGCCATTCAATCCTGTCAACGGGCCGGTGGTGGTCGCGGGCGCCGGTCCTGCCGGACTGACAGCAGCGTACCTGCTCTCACGGCGCGGCATCGACGTGCGCGTGTACGAGAAAGATCAACGCGTCGGCGGACTCGCGCAGACCGCGGAGTACAAGGGTTTCAAGTTCGACATCGGCGGACATCGTTTCTTCACGAAGGTCGGCGCGGTCAACACGCTCTGGCGTCAGATGCTCGGCGCCGATTTTCTGCGGCGCCCTCGCCTCTCGCGCATCTATTACCGCGGCAAGTTCTTCGACTATCCATTGAAGCCGGCGAACGCACTGTTCGGTCTCGGTCTGTGGACCGCGATGCTCGCGGGATGCTCGTACCTCTGGAGCCACATCAAGCCGATTCGGCCGGAGGTCAGCGTCGAAGACTGGGTGTCGAATCGATTCGGCCGCCGGCTCTATCGAATCTTTTTCAAGACCTACACCGAAAAAGTCTGGGGCATTCCCTGCAGCAGCCTCAGCGCCCAGTGGGCCGCGCAGCGCATCAAGGGTCTGTCGCTCTGGACGGCGATCACCAACGCGCTGTTCGGCCGCTTCAGGCAGGGCGCGCAGATCAAGACACTGATTGATGAATTCGAGTACCCGCGTTACGGCCCGGGCATGATGTGGGAGCGTTTCCACGCAGAAGTCGTCCGTCTCGGCGGCCGCGTCCAAATCGGCACCGGCGTCGCGGCACTCCTGCACGACGGCCACGCGATCACTCACGTCGAGCTCGAACGCAACGGCCGGACGGAGCGGATCGCCGCCGGCGCGGTGCTGTCGACGATGCCGCTGCGTCAGCTCGTGTATGCCCTGTCGCCGGCCGCGCCGCAGCCGGTGCGCGACGCAGCGGACCAGTTGAAGTATCGCGACTTCCTGACGGTCGCGCTCATCGTCGACGCGCCGGATCTGTTTCCGGACAACTGGATCTACGTGCACGACGAGAACGTCAAGCTCGGACGGATCCAGAACTTCAAGAACTGGAGCCCGGAAATGGTTCCGGACCAGAAGCTGACGTGCCTGGGACTCGAGTACTTCTGTTTCGAAGGCGACGGCCTCTGGCGGATGACGGATGCCGATCTCGTCGAACTCGGATGCCGCGAGACCGCTGCGCTCGGACTGGTCGATCCGGCGAAAGTCATCGGCGGCACGGTGGTCCGGATGCCGAAGGCGTATCCCGTGTACGACCAGGGATACGAGCGCGCCGTCGACGCGATTCGCGCGTACCTCGGTTCCTTTACGAACCTGCAGGTCGCGGGCCGCAACGGTATGCACAAGTACAACAACCAGGATCACTCGATGGTCACGGCGATGCTGGCCGTCGAGAACCTCCTCGGCGCGCACCATGACGTGTGGGGAGTGAACGCCGACGACGAGTATCACGAGGAAGTGAATCTCGAGAGCGTCGACGATGTGCACGCGGTCGAGCAGACGCAGCCCATCGTACCGTGGGAAGTCGATCGAGCGACGTGAGGAAGACGTTGTTCTAGCTCATTCGTTATAGACGCAAGCCCTCTCGATTTCTTATGCGCGGCCACGAATACTGCAAGCATCCCGCTTGCAGCACTCCGCACTAATTACCGGCGGCGCTGGTTTCTTTGGAGAAATTCTCATTGCGCGGCTGCTTGCCGGCGGCACCGGCTGCGTCAGCCTCGATCTGCAGCCGGGGAACAGTCGTCATCCGGCGCTCGAGAGCATCCAGGGCGACGTCCGCGACGCGGCGCTGCTGGATCGCCTCTTCGCGACGCATCGCTTCTCCGCGGTGTTCCACTGCGCGGCGCTGCTCGCGCACGACGTCCGCGATCGCGAGCTGCTCTGGCAGTGCAACGTCACGGGGACCGAGGAGATCGCGCGCGCGGCGCTCCGCCACCACACCGCGCGCATCGTCTTCATCTCGTCCAACTGTCTGTGGACCGATCCGTTCGACCGGCCGGTGACGGAGGACGATCCGCCGCGTCCGCGCGAGGTGTACGGCAAATCGAAATGGGCCGCGGAGCGCGCGCTGACGTCCATCGCCGGCGATCGCGCGGTGATTCTGCGCACGCCGACGATCATCGCGTCGGGCCGACTCGGACTCCTGTCGATCCTCTTCGACTTCATCCTCGAAGGCCGGCGCGTCTGGGTCGTCGGCGCCGGCGAGAATCGTTATCAGTTCATCTACGCCCCTGATCTCGCGGACGCGTGCGTCCGCGCCGCCGAGTCGGACGCGACCGGCGTCTTCAACGTCGGCTCGGACGACGTACCGTCGCTGCGCGAGACGTACCGCTACGTGGTCCACCGCGCCGGGACGAACGCGCGCGTCGCGTCGCTGCCGCTGCGGCCGACGCTGGCGCTGATGCGCCTTGCGCATGCACTCGGCGTCTCGCCGCTCGGTCCGTATCAGTACCGGATGATCGCCGAGTCCTTTGCCTTCGACACGACGAAGATCAAGAGGACGCTCGGCTGGCGGCCAACGCTGACCAACGGCGAGATGCTGTTCGAAGCATTCGATTACTATCGCCGCCATCTCATGGACATCACGTCGCGCTCGCAGGTGTCCGCGCACAAGCAGCGGGCGCGACCCGGCGTCATCCGCCTCCTGAAGATGGTGTCCTGACCTGGCGATGAGACTTCCCCGCCTGGCGGCGGTTGTCGGAGCGATCGTCGTCGGCGTCGCGCTCGTCGGCATCGCGCTGACCGAACGGACGCACCCGGAACGACTCACCGAGGTTTACACGCCGACTTTTCCGCAGGTGCCGGCGGCGCCGCCGTTGACGGTCACGTTGTCGCGCCTCTGGAACGATCTGCAGACGCCGGCGGGCCAGGCGCTCCTGCGGCGGATGCTGCCCAATCAGGGCGGCGTCCTCTGGCTCGCGCTCATCGTCGCGCTGCTCGTCGGATTCGACTGGGATCGCCTCGACAACCCGCGCAACGTCGATCTGATCGCGATGCAGGCGATCGGCTTCGTCATGTTCGAGATTCTGCGCTTCCCGCGGCTGCTGCTCGATGCCGTGTACGTCGAGCTGATGAACTGGGTCTTCATCGCGATCTTCGTGCTCAACATCGTCGTGATCGTCCGCGCGTGGCGGCGCATCCGCCGCGACGCCGCGATCGGCTGGCGCCCGGGGATCGCGAGGCGCGCGCTGATTGCCCTCACCGCCGTGCTTGTCGTCGTCAGCGTGATGGACGCGCTCGTCCGCGAACCGGACGATGTCGGGTTCTTCGCGAATCTCGGCGCGCAGCGTCTGCGGGAGCGGCATGCGCTGCCGTACGGGGATCCACTGCTGACGGGGAGCGCCGGCGCCGCGTACGGACCGCTGCTCTTCGTCGCGCATTTGCCGTTTCAATGGGCGCTGTCGCCGACGCCTCTCAACGACTCGTCGCCCGATGTCGTTCCGCTGGGCGCGGCCGGCCCCTACATCCTGCCGCCGCCGCTCGCGACGAAGCTGTGCACGATCACCTTCCACGCGATCGGCCTCATCGCGCTCTTCATGTCGGCCCGGAGGTTCGCCGGACCGGACGTTGCGTGGGCGGTCGTCGCGTTGTATTGCGGATCGGCCTACGTGCTCGGCGTCGGCGGCGACGATTTCTTCATCGGCGGGATGACATACATCTCGCACATTGCGCCGACCGCGGTCACGCTCGTCGCGTTCGCGCTGTTGCCGTCCCCGGCGCTGGCAGGACTCGCACTCGCCACGGCCGCCGGCGTCGGCTTCTATCCCGCCTTCATGGCGCCGGCGTGGCTCGGCTACTACTGGGATCGGCCGCGGGGCCGCGCCGCATTCGCGGCCGGATTCGCCGCCGCGTCAACGGCGATCGGGATTCCGGTGCTGCTGCTGTCCCGACCGGCCGCTGGACGCGGCCTCGTCGCGACGATTCTGAACGATACGTTCGGCCACCACACCGATCCGCGGCATTACGGCTTCAGTCCGTTCAGCTTCTGGGGACAGAAAGGCGGCATCCGCGGGTGGTTCAACACGCCGCTCGCCGGCGGATCCGGCTTCACGACGCCGATGTTCCTCTCCTTCGCGGCGCTCGTCATCGGCAGTTTCTGGCTGACGCGCCGCCGGGCGCCATCGCATGTCGCGCTCGCCAGCGCGATCGTCGCGTTGGGTGCATCGCTGACGAAGATCCACCCGACCGGCACATATATCGCCTGGGCGTATCCGTTCCTACTGCTGGGATTCTTTGCCGACGAGCCGCAGGTGGCCGAGGCTGAACTGCGAATCGCCGCCGGACGGCAGGATGCGGATCATGTCGAACGCCGCTGACGGCGCCGCAATCGTGTGCGTGCGCAGGCTGCCATCGGGCGTCGCCGGCTGCGCGACCGTCTGCACGTCGACGGTGCGGCCGTCGCGCAGGAACACGAACGCGTAGGTATCGTTCCCCGAGACGCTCGCCTCGACGCCGGCGCCGCTCGTCGGCGACGGCAGCGCGACGTCGATCCCGCGACGGTTCAGCCGCACGGCGCCCGGCGCGTTCCACGCCTCGCCGTCATGCCTGGGCGACGCGACGTCGGCGAGTTGCACGTGCACTCGCCCGTAATCGGCCAGGAGCGAATCGTAGCGCCCGAAATTCATCGCGACGATCGTCTTGAAGCGCCGCAGAGACCAGACCGGATCGATCGTGACGATGCGCAGCTTCTCGTAGAAGGCCGAGACGTTGGGATCGCGAATCTCGTTGCGGCCGCTGCGAAGCGTTTCGTCATATCCCTCAGGAGCCGGCCGGCGGTAATGACCGACGCGCCACGCCGGCTCCGCCGGCAACCGCGCCAGCAGCGGATCGACGAGCGCGTTCCAGTCGATCAAATGCACGGTCGGGCCGGCCGCGTAGCCGATGAAGCCCGCGGCGTCGGTGAGGAAGAACCGCTCGCGCTTCCGCGCGAGGTCGTAGCCCATGTAGAGCCATCTGTGGTTCGGCATCGCGACGCCGCGGCGCGCCGTCAGCAGCCCGGTGCCGGGATAGTACCAGCGACGTTCGTCCATGATGCCGTTGGGACCGAGGATCTTCAGCGGGTCGATGTCGGTGCCATATGCCGAGTCGGTCAGCACGGGCGGCCGGGGCGCCGAGAGGCCCACGATCCACATCGCGGCAAGCGCCGCGCACAAGGGCCGCGTTTCGGCAAGGCCGGCAATCGGCCGGCGAATGAGCTGGACCACCGCCAGGAGCAGCGGCGCCGCGAGAAACCGGCCGCTCATGAAATCGCCGCCGACCCAGACGATATAGGCGATATAGCTCGCAATCCCGAGCGGCAACACCCAGCCTTCGTCGAGGACGAGCGGCGACACGATGCCGGCGGCGATCACCAGCGGCGTCAGCGGATCGTTCGCAACCGCGTCGAACAGGTACACGATTCCCTGCCGCACCAGCTCCGCGTGCGGAATGCCGGCGCCGAGTTTCGCGTAGGCCGTATTGGGAAAGAA
>Ga0066652_100001930_pt1 | contig 11085 bp, 9 predicted proteins | sample GraSoiAngelo_101_FD_71413 | JGI IMG/M metagenome (GOLD analysis project Ga0066652, IMG submission 71413) | Grasslands soil microbial communities from the Angelo Coastal Reserve, California, USA - 14_0903_02_30cm | ecosystem: Environmental > Terrestrial > Soil > Grasslands | place: USA... | reverse complement strand
GCGAAGGCGATCCGGAGTACATCTCCGAGGACGCCGATCCGGTCGTCGAGCTGCTCACTGCGGGCCAGCAGCTCGCGGCGGTGATGGAAGAGCTCGCGGCGCACCGGGTGGCCCACCCCGGCGACGACCTCACTTCGGCGCTGTTGCAGGCGAATGTCGACGGCGAACAGCTCACCCACCAGGAGCTCGCGTCGTTCTTCATCCTGCTCGTCGTCGCGGGCAATGAGACGACACGGAACGCGATCAGCCATGGCCTGAAGCTGCTGACCGACCATCCGGAGCAGCGCCGGATCTGGGTGGACGACTTCGAAAGGGTTGCCCCCACCGCGGTCGAGGAGATCGTGCGGATCGCATCACCCGTGATGTGGATGCGCCGGACGACGACACGACCCACGAGCCTGCGCGGCGTCGAACTGTCGGAGGGCGCGAAGCTCGTCCTCTTCTACTGGTCGGCTGATCGTGACGAGGAGGTGTTCGACGACCCCTTCCGCTTCGACGTCCAGCGCGACCCGAATCCACACGTCGGTTTCGGCGGCCCCGGTCCGCACTTCTGCCTCGGTGCGCACCTCGCCCGGCGCGAGATCACAGTGATGTTCCGTGAGCTCTTCCGCTACTTCCCGGCGATCGAAGCCACCGAGGAACCCGAGCGTCTGCGCTCGAGCTTCATCAACGGCATCAAGCACCTCCGCGCATCGCTCGGCCGCGCGGCGTGACAGGAAGACCGTAAGAATGCAGCTCGCCGGTTCCGTTCACAGTGGAGGGGCGATGCGGCTCGAAGGCAAGGTTGCGCTCGTCACGGGAGGCACGCGCGGGATCGGCCGGGGTGTGGTGGAAATGCTCGCGGCCGAGGGTGCGGCGGTGACGTTCACCGGACGCACGGAGGACGCCGGCCGTGCAATCGAGGCCGCGGTCAACGAAGCCGGCGGCCGCGCGCTCTACGTGCGAGCGGACAACGGTGTCGAGGGACAGATCGCAGGCGCGGTGGCAGCGACCGTCGAACGGTTCGGGTCGCTCACGACACTGGTGAACAACGCCATCGCATCCGAGGACGTGGGCAGCGGTCGCGACAGTCACGTCGACGAGGTCGACGACGACACGTTCGCCCAGATCCTGCGCATCGCGCTGATGGGGACCGTGTGGGCGTCGAAGCACGCGATTCCCGAGATGCGGAAGGCGGGGAGCGGCTCGATCGTCAACATCTCGGCGAGCTCGTCGAAGTCGGCGCTGCCGCACCGGCCCGCGTACCACGCGTCGAAGGGTGCGATCAACGCGCTCACGCGGCAGATGGCGGTCGACTACGGCAAGGACGACATCCGCGCCAACGCGATCGTCGTCGGCTTCATCTTCACCGGCACGGAAGCGATGGGCGCGATCCTCGCGAACCCGCAGTACCGCGCCGCGTTCGAGAAGAACATCATGGTGCCGCGCTTCGGCGAGCCGGCCGACATCGCGGCGGGCGTCGTGTACCTCGCGTCGGACGAGTCGAAGTACGTGACCGGTATCGAGCTCACGATCGACGGCGGTGCGTTGTGCCATCAGGCGCTGCCGGAGCTCGACTTCGAGGGCATGCGCGAAGACCGCTAGCGGGGCGCGCTGGCGCGGCGTCGGCCGCTGTAGGAGTCTCTCGGGCAGGAACGCATCTTCGTCGACTTGGGGGGAACATGGCAGTCACGGAAGCAGCCCGCCGGTGGGGGGTCGAGGGACCCGTCGAGGGCACGCCGACGCTGCTGCTCGGCAACTTCGACCTGGCCGAGCACGGATACGTCGTCGAGGAGTTCTTCATCGACGGGACGGCGCAGTCGTACTCGGATGGCACCGACGGCGTGCAGCCGGCTGAGCAGGCCGAGTACCGGACCCGCTTCGTCGTCGTTCGGCCGTCGGACCCAAGTGCGTGCAGCGGGACGGTCGTGGTCGAGTGGCTGAACGTGAGCGGCGGCGGCGACGGGTGCCCCGACTGGGCGTTCATGCACCGTCACATCATGCGGACGCGCAGTGTCTTCGTCGCGGTGTCGGCGCAGCGCGTCGGCATCGAAGGCGGCGGCATCCTCGGCGACATGGGAACCGCGCTCAAGCAGGTCGCGCCCGATCGGTACGCGTCGCTCGAGCACCCCGGTGACGCGTTCGCGTTCGACATGTACACCCAGGTCGGCGAGGCCCTGCGGGGCGACGACGCCCTACTCGGCGGCGTCGAGCCGACGTGCGTCATCGCGGTCGGTGAATCGCAGTCGGCGGTGTTCCTCGTGACCTACATCAACAAGGTCGACGCGCTCGCGAAGGTATACGACGCGTTCCTCGTCCATGGGCGAGGCTCCCGCGGTGCGTCGCTCGTCGGTGAGATGGGCGTGCGCAGGGATCCCGACGTCGACCCGACCGACCTTGCCGCCGCGATGGCGCGCTTCCGACAGGAGGCCGCCGACGCGATCCCCGACGCGCGGGTCCCGGTGATCACGGTGCAGAGCGAGACCGACGTCGTCGGGATGTACGGCTTCGGCGCACGGTGCGACGACGGCGAGAACACGCGGTTGTGGGAGATCGCGGGCGCGGCCCACTTCGACACCTGGGGGATGATCGCCGCACACGAAGACGACGGGACGCTCCCGATCGAGCGCCTCGCCGAGTTGGGCGGTCCCACCGACGAACCGCTCGGGATGAAGGCGGAGGAGTCCATCAACTGCGGGCCCCAGCAGCACTACGTGCTGATGCGCGCGCTCGCCCACCTCGACCGCTGGGCGCGCGAGGGCACCCCCGCGCCCCATGCGACGCTGCTCGCGACGACGGGTGACGGCGACACCCTCGCGCTGGAGCGTGACGAGCACGGGAACGCCCGCGGCGGGCTGCGGACGCCGTGGGTAGAAGTTCCGACCGCGGTGCTCTCGGGCATCGGCGCGACGGGTGGCGGTTTCACGTTCCTGTTCGGCGTCACGCGACCGTTCGACGCGGAGACGCTCGCGGCGCTCTATCCCGGCGGCGTCGACGAGTACGTCGGGAAATTCGAAGCCGCGGCCGGGGCGGCCCGCGCCGACGGGTACCTGCTCGACGAAGACATTCCCGAGATCATCGGTGTCGCACGCGCGTCCTGGCGTGGCTGACCGCGTGAGCAAGACACTCTCCGTGCGCCGTTCGTCGACGGCCGTCGTCGCCGTGTTCGGTGTCGTCGCTGCGGCGCTGCCCGCCTTCGCGGCAGCGTCGACGCGCACATCCGACCCAGGTATCGGGAGCGCGGCCGCGCTCTCGGCTCCGAACTGCGACGCATCGACCAAGCGCCTGAAGTTCGAGTCCTATACCGCCGCGCCGTGCGTCAAACCGTGGAACGACGGCGACGACAACGGCGGCGCGACCGCGCAAGGCGTGAAGAAGGACTCGATCAAGGTGGTGGTCCTGTGGGCGGACCTCGCGCAACAAACGGCGCAAGCCGGGAACATCATCGACCAGTCGACCGGCAAGCCCGGCACCGAACCGGATTCGACGATCGACACCGACGCGATGTTCAAGTCGACGTACGAGACATGGGGACGCGCCGTCGAGTACGCGTTCGTGAAATCGACCGGCATCGACGAGTCGACGCAGCGCGCCGACGCGGTCAAGGTCGCGTCGATGAAGCCGTTCGCGGTGATCGACTTCGCAGCGGTGTACCTGAGCGGCGGCGGGATCGTGTTCGAGTCGGCGCTCCGAGACAAGGTCCCGGTGGTGATCGGCGTGCCGTGCTGCGGCGTGGTGCCACCGCGAGTGCGCAACAACCCGCTCGTCACGAACGCCGCCGAGTGGGCCGGCAAGGCGCTGGTCTCGCGCAAGGCGAAGTGGGCAGGCGGCGACCTGAAGGCGAAGCCCCGCGTCTTCGGCGTCGCGTACCCCGGCGGTGACAACGGCATCGACTTCGCGCTGTTCACGAAGGAGTTCGGCAAGTACGGCGGGAAGATCGCGAGCTCCGTGTCGTACCCGACTGGCGCCGACCCGCTGCGCGCGCCGCAGGATTCGGTGGACCAGGCGGTCACGTTCATCACACGGCTGAAGGCTGCGGGCGTGACGACGATCATCAACTTCGCCGACGGTCTCGCGATGACGCCGGCGCTGACGAAGGCCGCGACCGCGCAGGACTACTTCCCCGAGTGGGTCGTGACGGGCAGCGGCTACCAGGACCAGGACATCGTCGCCCGCGCGTCGGACCAGGCTCAGCTCGCGCACGCGTTCGGGCTGATCTGGTTCAGTCCCTACGTCGTCGACGCGGCGACGGCGTCACCGTTCCAGTGGTACTGGGGCAAGGACAAGGGAACGATGTCGGGCGGCGCGGTCGGCGTGCTGCTCCCGTTGTATACGGGCATCCACCTCGCCGGACCGACGTTGACGGCGAAGACGTTCGAGCACGCGTTGCGCGCGTATCCGCCCACCGGTGGTGCGTTCTCCAACCAGGTCACGACGCTCGAGAACAGCTGGGCCGAGTTCGGAACCGCTGCACTACGCGGGAGCGCGCTCGGGTGGTGGAGCGCCGACACCGTCGGGCCGACGCAGAGTCTGAGCGGCGCCGGCTCCGGTCCCGGCAAGTACCTCTACCTGCAGGGCGGGAAGCGGTACGTCGGCGGCAAGTTCCCGAAAGGCGAACCGAAGTTCTTCGACGAGTCGGCGTCGATCGCGCAGCTCGACGCGATCCCGGAATCGGAACAGGTGCCGACGCATCCGTGCAACGACTGTCCGAGCAGCGGAGGCGGCCCCACGCCGTCGACCAACGCCGCGACCTGACCGCAGGATCACGGCGCGGCGGGTACCACCTCCGCGCCGAAGGAGGCAACGCGGTCGATGAGCCCCGCGCGGGTCGACGCCGGGACCATGAGCACGATTCCGGCGACGCCGAGCGACGCCAGCGCGCCGACGTGGTCGAGGAAGGCCCGCGGCGCGTAGTCGGGCATGCCGGGTCCCGGCACGCCGATCGGCATCACGCTCACCTCCAACGCACTTGTGCGCCCGGTCTCGGCGCGGTAACCGTCGGCGTAGGCCACGAGCACGGCGAGCTCGTCGACCGTCTCGAGATGGGCCGAGCGCCTACGCGCACCGAGCGCGCGCGGATTCGGCATCGGGAGCCAGCCGTCGGCGAGATCGACCGCGCGGCGGATCGCACGCTTGGAGTTCCCGCCCACCCAGATCGGCGGATGCGGTGTCTGTACCGGGCGCGGCAGCATCGTGTGGCCGTTGACGGTGAAGTGCCGTCCGCGGAGTTCGAGCCCGCGCTCCGTCCACGCGCGCTTGATCGCAACCAGACCCTCGTCGAGGAGTTCGTTCCGCTCGTCGAAGTCGACACCGAGCGCGTCGAATTCCGGAACCAGATACCCGGCGCCGACCCCGAGCGTCAACCGGCCCCCGGACAGCACGTCGAGGCTGACCGCCGACTTCGCGACGAGGAACGGGTTCCGGTACGGGACCACGCAGAGGTTGGTGAACAAGCGAATCGTGGAGGTCGCACCGGCAGCGAACGACAGCGCGATGAACGGATCGAGCGCGTGGTGCCCGCCCGTCGCGAGCCATTGATCTTCGGGATACGGATGATCGGTGACGAACACGCTTGCGAACCCCGCGTCCTCCGCCGCGCGCGCGATCTCGCCGATCGCCGCCGCGGTGACGAACTCATCGGGTGCGTCGACGCGGTCGGTGGGGAGCCCGAGATGGAACTTCATCAGCTCGTGGGAACGGACTCGGCGACGCGTTCGAGGATCGCCGCCATCACGTCCACGTCGGTGACGGCAGGAATATGGCCGGTCTCGAGGTCGACCACGGTCACGAGGTCAGGACTGGGTAATCGGTCGATCATCTCGTCCTGCAACTCGAGGGGCGTGATCGGGTCGCGGAGCTGCCGGATCGCGGTCACCGGGATCGTCGCGGCGTCGCTCCAGTACACCGGTTGGAAGTAGATGTTCACCGAGTCACGTGGGTTTCGCTCGGGCGCGGCGACGAACGCCAACTGCTCGTCGTCCAGCTCGACGCCGTACGCGTGACGGAGCAATTCGGGATCGGCCGGCGGGCCGGGTGTGACGAACACCGTTCCCTCCTCACGCGCCTTCGCCATGTTCTCGCGGTTCCGCCGCGTGTACGAAGGCTTCATCGCGTCGAGCCCGAGCCCGCCCTCGGGTGGGACACACGGCGGCGTGAGCACGATGTGGCGGACGCGCGGGGCGAGTCGTGACGCGATGCCGGGCACCATGTAGCAACCCGAGGAGTGCGCGACGACGACGCAGTCTCCGATGCCGGCGGCATCGACGTCGTCGGCGACCGATGCCGCGCAGTCGTCGACCGTGAGGGTCATCGGATCGGCCGGCTTGTCGGCGCGACCCGGCAGGTCGATGGCGAGCGAGGGTGACGACAGCCGCGGCACGAGCCGGTCCCAGAAACCGGATGACGACGCGCCGCCGTGCACCAGGACCAACGTCACGCCGTCACTCACCGCGGCATCCCCCTCGCGTCAAAACGCAATTTGAAAACTCCTTCGAGGACAGCGATGATGGCACGCACGACGCGCGCGACGCACGGGGGTAATCCCATGACTACGACTGCGGTGGTGCCCGAGGCCGACACGATTGTCGACGGTCGCTACGTGATCCTGTCGGTCGACGGTCACGCGGGCGCGAACGTGATGACCTATCGCGACTACCTGCCGTCGCGGCTGCACGACGAGTTCGACGAATGGGTGAAGCGATTCGAGAACCCGTTTGCCGACCTCATGGGTGAGACGGCATACCGCAACTGGGACTCCGCGCGCCGGCTCGAGGAGACGAGCCGCGACGGCCTGGCGGCGGAAGTGCTGTTCCCGAACACCATCCCGCCGTTCTTCCCCTCGAGCAACCTCACCGCGCAGCCGCCGCGCGCGGGCGAGCACGAGTTGCGTTGGGAAGGACTCAAGGCGCACAACCGGTGGCTCGCAGAGTTCTGCGCGGAGACGCCGGGTCGCCGTGCCGGCATGGCACAGATCCTGATGCACGACGTCGACGCCGCGGTCGCCGAGATCCGCTGGGCACGCGACGCGGGCCTGTTCGGCGGCATGCTGCTCCCGGGCATCCCACCCGACAGCGGTCTGACACCGTTCATCGATCCGGTGTACGAGCCGATCTGGGCGACCTGTGCCGAGCTCGAGATGCCGATCAACCACCACACCGCGAATGCGAGCCCCGCCTACGGGCAGTTCCCCGCAACGGGGTGGATGTTCTTCGTCGAGGCCGGATTCTTCTCGCACCGCGCGTTGTGGATGCTCATCTTCGCCGGGGTGTTCGAGCGGTACCCGAACCTCGAGCTCGTTCTCACCGAGGGCGGCTGCGACTGGGTGCCCGGCGTGATGCGGATCCTCGACCACCAGCACGGGAAACTCGACCCGAAGAGCAACACGCGGTCCGGATTCGCGGGTATCAGCAGGAAACCACAGCGGGAGGAGCGGGGCTCGAAGCGTATTCACAGCGCGTTCGGTGGGATGCCACTCAACCCGAAGACGCCGAGCGAGTACTACCAACGGAACGTGTGGATCGGATCGAGCTTCATCACGCCACGCGAAGTCGCGATGCGTTACGAAGTGGGTGTCGACAAGATCATGTGGGGCAACGACTACCCGCACAACGAAGCGACGTACCCGTACACGCGCGAATGCTTGCGTCACTCGTTCTGCGACGTCGATCCCGTCGAGGTCGCCGCCATGCTCGGGGGTAACGCCGCGAAGGTCTACGATTTCGACCTCGACCAGCTGCGCAAGGTGGCCGTCGACATCGAGGCACCGACCGTGGCGGAAATCCGGGTGCCACTCGAGGAGATTCCCGCGGATGCGACGTCGAACGCATTCGAGGAAGGTCCCCCGCGCATCTGGTAGCGAGCGCTGGTGCGCTCGTCAGACGAAGGTGTCCTCGGCGACGTCGGTGTAGCCACCGGCGACGTCCGGGTTCTGCGGTACGGGCGCCTCGTGCACGTCGTGCACGGTTGGCCCGATGCGATCGGCGATCGCCTGCAACGTGTCCGCGTCGAACCCGGGATAGCACTCCAACGCGTTCAACGAGAACAGCCGACGGCACTCGTGAGCGGGCACGTCGTGGAAGCGGATGGCGAGCCAGTCGCGGGTGTGCGGCCAAGTGCCTTCGGGGTGCGGGAAGTCGTTGCCCCACATCATGCTCGTGATCCCGATCCGCTCGCGCCGCGCGATCTCCGACGGCGTGGGAGTGGACGCGCCGATGAAGCAATTGCGCGCGAAGTACTCGCTCGGCTTCATCGTGAGCCCGTCGCGGAACGCGTTCGGGCCCATCTTCAAGACGTTGTGATTCGTCCCGAGGTACTTGTCGTCGGCGCGTTCGATCGCGTCGGGGACCCACCACGCGCCGTCCTCGGTGACGGCGAATCGAAGTTTCGGGAACCGCTCGAACACTCCACCGAGCAGGAGCACCCACAACGGACGCGCGGGCATGAACCACGACTCCGACGCGATGATCGCGATCGCTCCCGGACCACCCTGGACGTCGCCGAGGCCGCCGCCGGAGTGTGTCTGGACCGTCATGTCGTAGTCGACACACGCCGACCACACGACGTCGTAGCGCGGGTCGTTGTACGCGGGATACGGCGCCCACGTGTGCGGGATCATGATCCCGCCCTTCAACCCGTGCTCGGCCGCCCACTTGATCTCCTCGACGGCCCGCTCGGGATCGTGCACCACCGGCACACAGGCCACTCCGGCGCGCCGGTCGGGGCTCTCGCCGCACATCTCCGCCAGCCACCGATTGTCGGCGCGCGCGCCGGCCATCACCTTCTCGGGGTCGCTCGAACCAGAGCTCCCGAGGCCGGACCCGAACGGTGACGAGTCGACCTTGCCGACGCCGAGCACGTCGGCGTCGGGGAAGATCACCTCTGCCGCGACGCCGTCGGCGTCGAGCAGCGCGTCGCGCTTGTGCGCGTCGGAGACCGACTGGAGGCCGGCATCTCCGGTCTCGGCGAGGAAGCGATCGACGAACTGATTGCGGCCGCCCTGGTTGCCGGCGAGCAGACCGCGCATGCCTGCCACGTTCTCGAGGTACTCGTCGTAGGCCTCGCGGAGCTCCGGATCGATGTACTCGCGGTAGTGGCCCGACTCGGGACCGGCATGGCAGTCCGCGGAGACGAGGAGATAGCGGTCGTCCATGGTGTCAACCTCCACTCGCGGATTGCACGAGTTCAACCTGGTAGTCGTCGGGGTCGGCGACGAACGCGACGGTGCTGCCCCACCGCTCGAGCACGACGGGCTCCATCACCGAGCGATACCCGGCGGCAGTCGCGCGTGCGAACAGCTCCTTGCAATCGTCGGTGTACACGTAGAGCTTCCACATCGCGGTACCCATCCGGATGGGCCCGTCCTGGTTCGCGTGCTGGGCGAGCTGGATCTTGCCGCCCTTGTCGGGGTTCTCCAGGATCGCTTCCTTCGCGGACTGGATGTCGGTCTGGCTCGTGCAGGTCATACCGAGCGTCTCCCAGAACTTGATCGACGCGTCGAGGTCGGTCACGTTCACGCAGTACTGCCCGAGCCACGAGTAGGTGGTGCCGTCACCGTCCTGCCACGGGAACCGTTGGACGAGCTCGACGAGATACCCGTCGGGCCCCTTCACGAACGCGATCGACACGGGCCAACGGTCGCTGCGGGACGGCTCGGTCACCGACTCGCTACCGAAGTCGAGCGCGGCCTTGTAGAGCTGATCCATGTCGTTGGTGTTGACGTACATCTTCCAGAACGCGTTGCCCATGTCGAGCGGACCGCTCTGGTCCGCCTGCTGCGCGAGCTGCACCTTGCCGCCCTTGCCCGGTTGCTCACAGATTGCCTCGCGCGCCTGCTCGATGTCGGTGCGGCTCGTGCAGGTCAGGCCCAGCGCCTCGAAGAAAGCGACGGCCTGGTCGAGGTCGGTCACATTGATGCAGTACTGCGACATCCACGAGTTCATGCGGTTCCTTCCAGTGTGTCAGTGCGCGCCGGCGAGGTCACCGAGCGGGTTGCGCATCTGCTCGTAGCGGTCGGCGCGTTCACGAAGCCGTGTGACCGAAGGGGCGAACTCGCCGAGTGTCAGCACGTAGTTGCCGGCGACGATGCCGTCGAGCACCGCGTTGGCGAGCTCGTCGAGCGCGGCTTCGAAGACTGCGCGGTTGTCGGAAGCCGCTTGCTGGGCGCGCTCCTTCATCGCCTGGACTTCAGGGCTGACGGGCGGGCGCGGCCGCTCCCGATCCCATTTCTCGGGCCGGTTGCGATCGGCGGTCCACATACCGGTTGCGATCAAGCCCCGACCCGCGGGGAACAGCAATCCGGCACCGATGTTCGCGTCGATCTCGCGCAGCTGGAACTCGAGGCACTCCGTGACGATCGCCACTCCCGCCTTGCTCGCGGCGTACGGCGCCGCGGTGGGCATCGGCGCGATCGCGCCGTCGCCCGACGTCGTGTTCACGACGTAACCGGGCTCACCACTCTCGATCATGCGCGGCACGAACGCCTGCGCCCCGTAGACGACACCGAAGAGGTTCACCGCGTTCACCCAGTGCCAGTCGTTGGGCGTGGTCTCCCAGACCTTCGCCGACGGCGCGCCCACGCCGGCGTTGTTGAACAGCACGTTGACACGACCGAACGACGCGAACGCGTGGTCGGCGAGAGCTCGGACCGAGTCGGCCGACGTGACGTCGGTGCGCACACCGACAACCTTCGTCGCCGCCGTGCTCGACAACGACTCGACAGCACGTTCGAGCGCGGAGTCCTCGACGTCGGCGACCACGACGTGCGCACCGCCGGTGATCAGCGCACGGCCGAGCGCCAGGCCCACGCCCGATGCGCCCCCGGTGATGACGGCGACCTTGTCCGCGTAGTCGGTGATCGGGCTCGCCATGGCACCTCCGCACCCGCTAGCTGATACCGAGTGAGGTTCGGAAACCTACCCCGAATCGGGGCGCGGCGTCACCGTCGCGCGGACGGCACTCCTCGCAGCCCGCGAAACGACGATCGCACTTCGTCGACGAACAGTGCGGGCTGTTCGAAGGCGGCGAAGTGGCCGCCCTTCGGCGGCTCGTTCCACCAGTGGATGTTCGTGAACCGCTGCTCCGCCCACCGCCGCGACGGCCGGCGGATCT
>Ga0066652_100001929_pt1 | contig 11085 bp, 11 predicted proteins | sample GraSoiAngelo_101_FD_71413 | JGI IMG/M metagenome (GOLD analysis project Ga0066652, IMG submission 71413) | Grasslands soil microbial communities from the Angelo Coastal Reserve, California, USA - 14_0903_02_30cm | ecosystem: Environmental > Terrestrial > Soil > Grasslands | place: USA... | reverse complement strand
CAGTTGATATACGATGCACTGATGAGCCGTCTGAACGGCGACCTGGTTAAGATGCAGTTCCAGACAGAGGTAATTAATCTCGGCTATAAGGCATCAACGTATTTCCGAAAATACCCGGGAAGATTCATATCTTCTCATTTATCAGACTGGACCGCGGATAAAAAAGAGGTACCTATCGGCCAGGGCGTAATTGACTGGAAGGATTTCTTTGCGGCAGCACAGACGGGCGGGGTTAAGAATTTCTTTGTGGAGATGGCCTTCGACAAGTTTAAAGATAGTGCGGTCTATATTCGGGAACTGAAGTCTTAGATTGACGATGCATTGTGCATTCGAACCTATAAGGTGTTGGGTGAACCTATAAGGTGTTCGGTGAACCTATAAGGTGGGGGTGAATCTATAAGGTGTCCGTGAACCTACAAGGTGTTGGGTGAACCTATAAGGTGCTGGGTGAGCCTATAAGGTGTTGGGTGAACCTATAAGGTTCGGCAAACTGCAAGAGTTGGATAAGCTGTAAAAGTGGTCACGTATAACCTTTTCCTAAGAGGTGTGGTTAAAGCATTACATTCACAAAAGTCGGCGACCCATCGCGCCACGCTTAGCATTACTCGTAAACCGATTTTCAAAATTCTCGGCAATAACATAAATTTATACAGGAGGCGATTGATGAAACTTCCAATCCTCATAACTGTTTTATTCCTGTCGTTCCTATTTCTTAACTCCTTCCAGAAATCGGCCACAATAATACCTTTCACAAACGCACCAGGCGTAGGACCAGCCAAAGACACCGTTCCAATTTGGACGAAGAACTTGTATGAAGTGCATAGCACCGAGTTCCGTAATCGCGCAGTTCCGGTAATAATCTTTTTTAAAAAGTTATCAGACACTACCTCCTATTGTGTCTATGAAGTGAATGACGGCGTCTGTCAAATAACATTTGTTGCCACGCAAAGAAACCGACGGGATTTCAAAAGAGCCAAGATTGGCAACATATGTGACGCAGATTTTTCCTTGCCTACGTATGCCTACACCATTTACAAACATGACAGCCTTAACCGGACCATTCGATCGATCGACCATGTTCAAAAAGCAAAAGAGAAATACCTTGTAAAAGATGAGAAAGGAGAGAGATTTAAGCACGGATATAATCTGGATAACGTCGAGACCCTGAAGTATTCAACAACCAGCACCGTTATCATCAACAAAGACGGCAATTTGATCGTAAAAAAGTAACGGCATTAAGCCAATTCTCCCTTCGCAGCGGCGACCCGCGATGTGTTGTCAACAAACTATTCAGACCCAACTTCGATTCACAACAAAACCATAAGCCGCCTATTTGCGCGAGCAAAATAATTGCATAGCTTTGTGATATCTCCTCCCTATAAAAAACTCCGATTTTTACAGTCCGCATCCTTAGAGCGTGAAATCCCATTATTAACGAAAAACTCACCACATGAAAAAATTTTACACGTCGTTAAAAAATGAGAACGTACAGGCGGCACTTATTATCACATCGGTGTTCCTGATTACAGGAGTAGTTGTGCTGTTTATCATATTGAGCAAAGGCATATAACGGTCATTTCCATTTGATCTTGCTAATAAACCTTTTTCACTGGTGTTTACCGGTCAGCTATTTTATTATCCGGCTAAGCCAGAGTGTTGCTTCGGGGGAATAAAAAAAGATCCGCCCCAAAGTAAGGACGGGCGGATTCATCGATTTAAAACAATTATTTTTCATAGACACCCTTGGCCGCTATATCGCCGAAAGATGAAGAGGAGTTGTTTTGCGATATTAGTGTCTTTCCACCATCACCCAGTGTCCAGGTCTCCGTTCCTTTTACTTCGGTCTGTTGGCCATTAAAATCGAACATGATGTTGAACGTGATGGTAAGCGTTTGTCCATCATCCGACCATTTTGCCGATGCTTTTCTTTTTGAACTTCCGAATATGGTTGATTCTACTTCCTTGCCATCAAAGGGCAAAGTTTCAGTTAACGTCACATCGTCGCCATTGAACGAAGGGGCTGTTTTCGTTATCGTGATAGAGTCCGCTGTTTGATTGACTTTTATCGTGCGCGGTGCAAACTGGGCAAATTGCCCTAAATCGCTTTTGCCTTCATTTAACTTCCACTCACCCGAAAAGTTGGCCTTGTCTGGTAAACTTTTGAAAGAAAAGAAAATTGCAGGAACGATCAACAGAGCTAACAGTTTTGAAAAGGATTTCATAAAAAAAATTTTGGATGGTAAATGTAAGCAGAACATTGCATTGAATTTCGGCCACACTTCAGTAATATCGCCCTATCGCCGGGGCTTCCACGATCAACGTCTTTATTTTAGCCGGATCAATAATATTCTCCTTTGCATAGATGATATTTCCTCCAGGCTCAATAATCATCGTGTACGGCAGGGCGCCCTGCCACTTGGGATTGATTGCTTCAATGAACGCATATTTGTTGTCAATGTTGAAAATATAGTTTTTGTTTGACGCCTGTTTTTCTTTGAGAAACTTAAGGGCCTTATCTTTTTTTGCCATATCATCCAGGCAAATGCTGATAAACTCAAAATCCCTTCCCCGGTACATGTGGTTCATGGCGACGAATTCAGGAAACTCAACCACACACGGGCCGCACCAGGTAGCCCAAATATTGACAAGGCGGAGTTTATCAGAATTGTTCTTCAGCAAATCTTTGACCCCTGCTTCGTCAATCGGTTCCAGGCTAACCGGTTCTTTCGCCCAATCATCAAATCCCTTCTTTACCCAATCTTTTTTTTCTGCCCATTTTATTGAACAACCGAAAACTTTGGTGGTTTTTACCGTGACATCCTTGTTTTGCAATAATTCGTCCAACGCGGTTCGTGTGTCAAGGGTATTTGGAGTTTTTGTAGGTTTTTCCACGTCGTCGATTCTTCCCTGGTAGCGAAGTTTCCGTTCCTTGTCAAAAATAAAAACATGCGGCGTTGCAACAGGACCATAGGCCTTGGCCGTCGTCTGCGTCCCTCCATCGTATAAATAAGGAAAATTAAATTTCTTTCGCGCTGCCCGCAATTTCATCTCGGCAAACGTGTCGCTTAGATCGGTGTAACCAAGCTCGTCGAGGCGTATTGCTCCTGGATCGTTCGGATTGATTGCTACGACCGCTACGTTTTTTGGTTTGTAATCTTTTGCCAATTGGACGATGCGATCTTCATAAGCCTGCGCGGTAGGGCAGTGGTTACACGTAAATATGATCACTAAAATGTTGAACTTGTTAAATGAAGCTAGCGTGTACGTTTTACCATCGACCCCCTTTAGCGAGAACGGCGGTGCCTTAGAACCAATTGCCAAAGTGGGATGATCGTCAAATAGCCTCGCTGAACAAACAGTTACCTGAAAACAAATAACGAGAGCGGCAAATAGCATTTTGCGTTTCATAACCTAAGATAAGAAAACTACCGATTTTACTAAATCCAATTTTAATTTGAAGCGTCTTGGGAAACGTGCGATAAACCTGCACTAGTGAAATTTAATTGCACACTTATTTTCATTTTTCGTCAATTACAAAAAAATCTTAATCATCATGCGATTAATTTCATCTTCGTATCTTGATGCCCCAAAATTCTAAACATGAAAAAATTGCTCGTCGCGTTACTTTTTTTTCAGAGCTGCTTGATGCTCTTTGCACAAACGGCTTCTTCCATCAATATTGTTCCACTGCCGGTTTCTGTAGTTCCCAAAACCGGATCGTTCATAGTTTCAAGCAAAACTTCGATTTCGGTTCCGAGTAATAATGCAGACGCAAACAGAGTTGCGGTCTTCCTCTCCCAGGCGATCGCAACACCAGCCGGGTACAAGATTCCTGTGGGGAAGAAGGTGGCGGGAGGCAATGTAATTCGGCTCAATCTCGCGGGTTCGCCGGACAAAGCTTTGGGCGACGAAGGATATAAATTGTCAGTCACTCCAAACGCTGTTACTGTGTCCGCCAACAAACCCGCCGGTCTCTTTTACGGTGTTCAGACCATCTTGCAGCTATTGCCAAAAGAGATTGAAAGTAAAAAGCAGGTAAAGAATATTTCCTGGGCCATTCCTGCAGTGGAGATCATCGACTATCCGCGTTTTGGATGGCGAGGATTAATGTTTGACGTATCTCGCCATTTTTTTACAAAGGAACAGGTAAAAGAATTTATTGATGACATGGTTAAGTATAAGTATAATCTTTTGCATTTGCATTTGACCGACGACCAGGGGTGGAGGGTTGAAATAAAAGCGCTGCCAAAACTTACATCGGTAGGTGCATGGAACGTAAGAAAAACAGGAACATTCGGAGAGTTCTCCACTCCAACTGCGGATGAACCTCGCAACTTTGGGGGATTCTATACACAAGATGATATAAAAGAGATTGTGCAGTATGCAAAGGACCGGTTTGTGAATATTTTGCCCGAGGTTGATGTTCCAGGGCATAGCCTGGCAGCTGTGGCTTCTTATCCCGAAATATCCTGCACGCCCGAAGCTGTGAATTATCATGTGAACTCAGGCGAGTCTTTCATGGATTGGTCGCACGGCGCACCGCCAATTGCGCTTGTTGACAATACACTTTGTCCTGCTAACGAAAAGGCATACGAATTCTTAGATAAAGTTTTTACGGAACTCGCTGCACTGTTTCCTTTTGAGTACATACACGTGGGAGGTGATGAGTGTCCAAAAAATTATTGGGAAAAAAGTGACGCGATTAAATCATTAATGCAAAAGGAAGGGTTAAAAACGCAGGAAGAGGTACAAAGCTATTTTGAGAAAAGAGTTGAAAAGATCATTGAGTCAAAAGGCAAGAAGGTGATAGGGTGGGATGAAATACTGGAAGGGGGATTGGCGCCGAATGCCGCCGTGATGAGCTGGCGAGGAATCAAAGGAGGAATTGAAGCGGCCAAAATGGGCCACCAGGTGGTGATGAGTCCAACCACCTTCACTTATCTCGATTACATGCAAAGTGATGCAGTGATGGAACCGCCGGTATATGCGACATTGCGCTTAAAAACCGCGTATGAATTTGAACCCGTACCTGATGGCGTGGATCCAAAATTAATTAAAGGGGGCCAGGCTAACTTGTGGACGGAGCAAGTTTACAATATGCGACACGAAGGATACATGGTTTGGCCAAGAGCGTTTGCCATTGCCGAAGCTGTTTGGTCGCCAAAGGAAAAAAGAAATTGGAACAGTTTTGTGCCTCGCGTGGAGAAACAGTTTGAGCGGTTTGATATCGCAGAGAAAAAATATGCAACCAGTGTTTATGACCCGATTTTTAAAGCAACGAAAAATGCAAACAACGAGGTCGTTGTGGAAATGGGCACCGAAATCGAGGGACTGGATATTTATTATAGTTTCGATAATTCATTCCCGGATAAATTTTATCCTAGGTACAAAGAACCATTGATTGTGCCGAAGGACGCCTCGAACTTGCGGGTCATTACCTATAGAAATGGAAAACCTCTTGGCAGGATGGTTACGATGCCGGTGACTGAATTGAAAAAAAGGGCCGAGCGCAAACGAAGTAGTGGTAATTAAAACTTTTCCACTTGAGTGATCGGGTGGATCTCGGTCCAACCGTTATGTGAATCCAGTACATAACTTCCTGTTACTCTCACATGATCACCGACTTTAGGAAGATGCACGTGGTTGACGTAACCTTTGCAAATGCCTTTTGCTGCCTTTCTTGTAATGTTGTTAATGCACACGGCCTCAATGACAAGATTGCCATCCTTTTTTGTGTAGTTCTTTTTCTCAAGTAAGCCTTCCTGGCCTGCGTCCAGTTTCAAGAGCATATGCTCGTCACCGTCAGGATCGGCATTTTTTTCTACAATAACACCAGTCACTGTTTTGCATTTGTCGAGCACCTGGAGACGACTGGGTTCCCAGACAAAATTCCAAAGCTTGCTATCACAATCGCTGCTTGCTTTCTGCGCCGATGAAAAAACAATGGAAAAAAGGCAAAGAAGGCATAAACTCAATTTGCAGGAGGTTGGTCTGGTTTTCATGCTCATGTTTTGAATGTTGAAAAGTTACAACAAAACAGACGCCATCTTAGACTGATTCTGTAAAGCGTTGGTTAACGGCTTCAGAAACTTGAATCATGTCTCCGAATAATCGCTCTTCCGGGTTTCTTTGGACATATACCTGTATGCTCTGTCAATGACAACAGCATACTTGGTTGATTCAAATTGTTTCTGCTGGCCTGTGGTCTTGTTGGTGATTGTAAGATGCATCAGACCATCATCATCCATGGATAAGTCCAGGTAGTACAACACTAGCAGATGCTTAATCTTTGTCGTGTTCCTCATGTGTTTTTTGAAGATAACTTTTCATTTCGCGAACACGGTGAGAAGGTCACCTTTAAGAATGAGGCTCCTGGTAAAGGCCGATGATGTTTCCTGCCGGATCGGTGAAGCGAGCGGTTACCTCGGGAGCATCCATGCCCACAGGTTGAACGATCTTGCCGCCGTTAGTAATAACTTTTTGGATCGAGGCCTCAATGTTGTCAACCATAATATAAAACAACAATCCAACCTCCGTCATGGGCTTTCGATTCAGGACCCATGCGCCGCTTACCTCACCAACAGTGTCGTCAAAGGCAGTAATGCCATCGCCGCGTTGCCTTACGTTCCACCCGAATACTTCTTTGTAAAACGATGCCGATTTCTTCACATCCACAGCGGGCATCTCGATGTAACAAATCTTACCGTTACCATAAGTGGGGTGCTTATCTTGCATGATTCTGAAATTAAAGATTGGTTTGTCGAAAATAACTTTTTATTTGAACAAGGTAACAATACGGGCAAAAATCAGCTTTGAATTTTACCTAAACAACTATATTTAGAAAATAAATTGTGTCTATGAATCGCCGCAATCTTCTAAAGGGAATGGGCGTCATCGCTCTTTATAGTACTTTCCCTGCCGTCGTTAGTGAATTTATTTCTTCGTGCAGGACAAATAACAAACCGTTGCGAGCTGGTTTTTTTTCTGAGGATCAGTTCGAATTGGTTCAGCAAATAAGTGATGCGCTTTTGCCTGCGACTTCCACGCCGGGTGCAATGGAAGCCCAGGTTCCATATTTTATCGACCTCGTCGTAAAGAATTGCATGAGTCACGATGATCAGCAGTTAATAACAAAAGGCCTGCAACAGATGAATGATCGCGATGGGGCAAAATTTTCATCACTGTCAAAAACTGAAAAACTACAAGCAATAAAGAAGCTTGATGAAGATGCCTTCAAGGAAGGAGCAAACAGTTCGGTGGGACCGGTGACGGGAGGACCATCACCGTATGCGTATTCAGCCTGGTTCAGGATTATAAAAAAACTGGGGGTGATAGGATATTTCACATCACAGGAAGGCATGACGAAAGCATTGAACTATGTGAAGGTGCCCGGAGAATACAAACCTTGTATTCCTTATAAAAAAGGAGACAAGGCGTTGGCAAAAACATTTCTAATGTATTGGTAAAAACTATCGAACCACATAGGGACATAGGGCCGCAGAAATACAAATAGCAACTATGTGAACATCTATGTTCCTATGGTCCTATGTCGTTAAGAATAGAACCCTAAAAATTTTTTATGAACACGTATGATGCCATAGTAGTCGGCTCAGGGATTTCAGGAGGATGGGCCGCCAAAGAACTTACGGAAAAGGGTCTCAAAACACTACTGCTTGAAAGGGGTCGTGATGTAAGACATGGGATCGACTATCCGACAGCAAATCTCGATCCCTGGGAATTACCCAACCATAACATCTTAGCCCAGCAAGATCTCGAAACATATCCCATTCAAAAAACGGTATATCATTTTGGGCAGGATGATAAACATTTTTTTGTGAAAGACACCGAGCATCATTACGAGCAGGTAAAACCTTTTTGGTGGATACAAGGCAACCAGGTCGGTGGCAAATCGTTGCTGTGGTCGAGACATACGTTTCGTTGGAGCGATCTCGATTTTGAAGCTAACCAGAAAGAAGGAGTTGCCATTGATTGGCCGGTTCGTTACAGGGATATTGCTCCCTGGTACGATTATGTAGAACGTTTTATCGGCGTGAGCGGGAAAAATGAAGGTCTTCCACAATTGCCAGATGGACAATTTATCCCTCCCTTTGAAATGAATTGTCTGGAAAAACATTTGAAACAAAAAATTGAAGGAAAATTCGCAGGAAGAAATCTTATACAGAGCAGGATGGCTGTGTTGACGCAGCCTCACAATGGAAGAGGGAAATGTATGTCGAGAAATCTTTGTCACCGCGGATGTCCGTATGGCGCCTACTTCAGCAGCAATTCTTCTACGCTTCCGGCCGCATACAAAACGGGTAATTTGACATTGCGACCTTTCTCTATTGTCCACAGCATTATGTGGGATGAAAAAAAGCAGAAGGCAACGGGTGTCCGGGTTATTGATGCGGAAACAATGGAATCAGTTCAATATTTCGCACCGATCATTTTTTTAAATGCTTCGGCACTGAATACAACGAAAATTATGTTGCAGTCTACATCGAAAACTTTTCCAAATGGATTTGCAAACAGCAGTGGCGTTTTGGGTCATTATCTCATGGACCATTATTCAGGGCCCGGCGTTGCCGCAGGTTATGACATCCTCAAAGATCAATACTACTTCGGCCAACGTTCAACCTCGGTTTATGTGCCGCGATATCAAAACCTTTTCAAGCACGACAGAAAATTTAGACGTGGATATGCATATGAAGTGTATGCCACACGTGCTGATTGGACCCGGGGATATAACAGTGCAGGTACTGGGGCCGAGTGGAAAGATTCGCTTTCTGAGCCGGGCGAATGGCAAGCCGCGATGTACGCGTTTGGCGAATGTTTACCCAATTTTGAAAACCAGGTGCGGCTCGATGAGAATAAGAAAGACAAATGGGGACTTCCTGTTTTGAAAGTTGAAATGGAATACGGAGAAAATGAACGGGCGATGAAAGACGAGATGATCAATGATGCCAAAGAGATGCTGGCTACTGGCAATCCCATTTGGTCTGTGGATATTAGTGCGCCCGCTGTACCGGGGATGACGATCCATGAAATGGGAACAGCAAGAATGGGCAACGATCCAAAGACATCGGTATTGAATAAACACAATCAATGCCACGATGCACCCAATGTATTTGTAACCGACGGGGCTTGCATGGTTTCCACTGCTTGTCAAAATCCATCACTAACTTATATGGCATTAACGGCGAGGGCCTGTGATTATGCTGTTGATCAAATGAAGAGGGGGGAGATAAAATAATTTGTGTTTTTTATTGAGCGAGCTGTTGTAATTCTATTGAAGTTCCGTTGTGTCACTCACTGCATCGTTCGGTGATTCTATTGTGCGTCGTTACGCCGTAGGGGAGAGGTCAGGATTCTGCTGTTACGGGAACGGCAACTGCGGCCTCCAGACTTTTCAAGTAATGTTTTCTGATCAGTTTTGCCGTCTTATGATTTCCGGTGTGGCTCCATCCCGGCGGCATAAAAATGTAAAAAAATTTATTCCTGATGCCCGGGGCATGTGCCACATCTTTGAACAGGTAATAAAACTCGCCAAAATAAACATCCAAAAAATTCTGCGAATTTATTTTTCGAGTGATCCCATATTCAGGTGGTATTTGAATCTGCTCTGGCTGAAGCGTTCCGAAAATCCTGTCCCAAATGTTCAGGAGATTACAAAAATTAGTATCCATGTACAACGGATTCCTTGCATGATGAATTCGATGGTGAGAGGGAGTTAGTATCCAGCGGTTCATGAAGCCTAGCCGGCCATCCCTCAGCACATTCTCACCAATATGAATAAACGCACCCCATGTGCCGTCAATGAACATGATCAAAAACAACAACGGGGGATTTACACCAAGAAGGATGCAGACCGACGTGCGTATCACATCCGCGTAGGGCGCTTCCAGGAAAAAATGTGCATATGAAATGGAAAGGTTCATATTCTCCGGTGCATGATGTGTGGAATGCAGGCACCAGAACAATCTCACTTTGTGACCGAGATAGTGATAAATAAAATGAGAAAATTCCCAAATAACATACCCATAGATCAACCAGTACCATGTAAATGTTGTTTTTATCAACCCGTATTTTTCAAATAACCCAATGCAAAACGCTACAGCTGTAATGGAAATGTATCGCGACACAAACCTGTTGACGATGTAAATGAGAAACGGAATTTTGTATTCCGAAACTTTAAATTTCTTGTACACAAGGGCCCGCGCAATTTCAATCAGCAGCAACAGTGGCATCAATGGAGAAATCGTTGAGAATAGCCCATTCAGTGTAAGAAGGCTGCTGTAATTACCCGTCTTGAATGTTTCAATCAACTGACTGATTCCCAAAAAGCCAATCAGCTCATCATATAGAATATGAAAAAAGTGCATGCAGTAGCGTCAATTGTCGCAAACTAAAGTAAAGATTTAGCGATAAATGACAAACAGATTTTTCGTAGAGCCATTTTCCGGAAAATGGGATCACATAGACAAATAGTTCATAATAGGTGGGTACATCGCTCCATGCGAGCCGGATCGCAATTACGCCTACGTGTTCTATGTACCTCTGTGTAAAGAAAAATTCCAATGAGCACTGAGGAACATTGGAAGAATCAAGGCAAAGACTTGATAAGTGTCTTTTTGAACAGTTATTTTACGATAAGGAACTACTCCACAGAAGCCTGTAAGAGTCTTCTTTCCCTTTGATGCATGTAAATAACATTGAGGTGATGAACGGTATATTGACAAAAGCATCATCATTGCTCATCACCCCGGAAAAAGACAGTGTTCCGCTAACATATGTTTCGGTGGATGAAGTTTCAATAGCCTGCCAATTTTGAGGTACTGTTTCTTTTGAGTACCCAATGTCATAACGACGACTGGCCAATTTTTCTACCAGGCTTTCCAGCAAGTTGGGCTGATCCACAATAGCGACGATATTTAATGACTTGTTCATAACAATTTTTGTTTGAGTCTGTTGTTTCATGTGCCTGGAATTCCGGTGATCGTTGTCTGTAATATAAGACGTAGAAAAGGCGGTTTGGGTAACAGATTTTCCATCAAAAGGGAATAGAACTGATAATCGGCGACATTC
>Ga0066652_100001928_pt1 | contig 11085 bp, 10 predicted proteins | sample GraSoiAngelo_101_FD_71413 | JGI IMG/M metagenome (GOLD analysis project Ga0066652, IMG submission 71413) | Grasslands soil microbial communities from the Angelo Coastal Reserve, California, USA - 14_0903_02_30cm | ecosystem: Environmental > Terrestrial > Soil > Grasslands | place: USA... | reverse complement strand
CTCGAGAGAACGCCAGAGAGCCAGACAGCAGGGCGACGTTCAGGAAAAACTTTCGGCGGGGTTCTCGCATGGAGGCCTCCGGGAAGAAGCGAGTTCTTCGTTCTAAGTTATAAGTTGTAAGGAAGAAAGCAACAATATTTGTCGGACCCTGCCTGCGGCAGGCAGACGGCGGTGAGGGAGCAGGAGCAGTCGGCCTCGGAAGGCCGACCCTACGAGGAGAGGGGCAGCACCTCAGGGGCTAAAGCCCAATTCGTAGCAAGCAGCTCGTGTCGGGGCTGAAGCTCCGACCCCCAAGCCAACATCCCGCGGTCTGGAGACGCCGGCCACAGAAACGCGTGTATTAGTGAGGCTGTCGGGAAGCGAAGTCAAGAGCGGCGCGAGCGCGGGAGTCGTTGGGGTATTCCTTGAGGAGGCGGCGGTAAGTGGCTTGGGCATCGGTGAAACGCCCGGCTTTGAGCTGGGCCTGGCCGAGGGCAAATTGCGGAGCGGGCGACTTAGGGTCGAGCGTGACGGCCTGGCTGAATGCGGAGATGGCAGAGTCGTATTGCTGCAAGCCCGCGTAGGAGTAGCCGAGGCCGAGAAAGTTGCGCGAATCGCTGGGGCTGGCGCGAACGAGCTTCTGAAAGAACGCGATGGCTTGATCGTATTGTTTCGTGGCGAGATACGCGGTGCCGAGTTGCCGTTGATACGTGGGGTTCGCTGGGTCGGTGGCGTGGGCTTTCTCGAAGGCGGAAATGGCCTTGGGGTAATCGCCTCCGGATAAATACAGGGAAGCAAGAAGATCCTGCGCCGCGGCGAACTGCGGCTCGCGCGCGGTGAGCTGCTGCAATTCCGTGATGGCTTCGCTGTTCTTGCCCTGCGCGATGAGAAGGCGAATGGAGGTCAGCTCCGCTACGCCGGCGCGGAGATGCTTCGTCACGGCCGCGGAACCAATCAAGGCTGCGGCAGAAAATATCGCCACGAGAGAAAGGCGCGTGCGGCGGGAGGACTCCGAAGCGGCTGCGGCGGGGAGGAGCGCGCCGACGGCGAGTCCCATGACGAGTCCACCGATGTGCGCCGCGTTGCTGATGCCGGGAATCGCGGCGCCGTAGACGAGATTGTAGAAGATAAACGTGCCGAGGCTGCTGAGCATGTTTTTGTTGATTTGCAGATGCGCGGGCGTTTTCTTGAGATACACGAAGGAGACAAGCACGCCCGCCATGCCAAAGATGGCGCCGGAAGCGCCCGCCCCAACGCCCATGGGATGCCAGTAGACGCTGGCGATGCTGCCAAAAATCCCGCTGACAAAATACGCCAAGAGATAAGAGAAGCGGCCGAGCAGAGTTTCGGCGGCGCGGCCCAGATTCCACAGGCACCACATGTTCAGGCCGACGTGAATAATGCCGAAATGTACGAACATGCTGGTGACCAGGCGCCACCATTGGCCGTTCAGGGTGAGCGGGCCGAAGTCAGCGCCAAAGGCGAGGGCTTGCTGCGGAGTGGGACGGATTGCGGAGACGCCGCGCGCCACCATGATGGCGAAGACAAGGGCATTGATAGCGATGAGGCCGATGGTTACGGGGAAGGAAGGCGGGGAGCCAGTCGCTTGCATGGGCGGAGCCTGCTCCGCCTGCGTTGCTTGCCAATCTTGCGCGCCAGACATGGGAGAGAAATGTTAACAGGTTTTGGAGAAGCGGATTACGTGATCACGCCGAGAATCAATGCCTGGCAAAGAGCAAGACCAAAATTCCGGCAGCGAGGCCCAAAAGAATCAGGCCACCGACGATGCGAAGCAGCAAAGGTGTGAGCGCCGCGGGAATGGACCCGGGCGGACGCTTGGGAGGAACGGGAGGGTCAAGGATGCCGATGCCCGTGAGCTTGCGGGGAGGCCCACCAGAGCGCGCAGAGGAAGAAGCGGGCTCGAGTTCAAACTCGTTTTCGGAGAATTCGTAAGGCATCAGAAAAATGCTACTCCCGCGGCGAGAGCGTGTCTAGATCAGGCGGAAGACGACTTCAATGTTGATCCATGCCGGGACAGCGCGGCGCGCGGCGTCGTGAGCAGGGACGAATTTCCAGATGCGCACGGATTGCACGGCGCGGTCATCGAGGCCCAGGCCGATTCCCTGCATGATTTGGATTTGCGAGGCGCGGCCATCGGCGCCGACCAGGACGCGCAGCGTGACCGTTCCTTGCAACTTGGCCTGGCGCGCTTCGTCGGTGTACTGCGGATCGGGGCAGTGCGCGCAGCTGGGGAGCGTCGTACCGGGTCGATAAATGCCGGGAGGCCCGCCGATACCTGCGTAATCGCCTGGGGTAGTACCGATCGAATCGTTGGGACCGGTGCCGATGGTGTTGCCGCTGGAAGGGCCGGAGGAATTATTTCGTTCCGGCATCCAGGGGATGCCGATATTGATGACTGGCGGCAGAACGCGCGGCGCCGAAGGATCGAGAATTGTAGGAGGAACGGGAAGCTCCGGATTCTGATTGCGAGGAAGCGTCGGTTTCAAGAATTGAAGGGAAGACCGCGCAGGAAGGTTGCCCTGCGTGGGCGGCAGCAGGTCGTGGCCGCTGCCACTCCCAGTTCCGCCGCTGGGGTGGAGGCCGCGAAGACGTTCCAGCAGGTCCTTAGGGGTGCGAAGAATTCCTCCTGCTACTTCGCCGGAAGTGGGGCGCCTCGGACCTGAACTTGGAGGATGGGCAGCAGCGAGCACCAGCGCAGTGATCACCGCCGCATGGGTGAGAAGTGAAGCGCTCTGTGCGTGACCCGCACGCGCAGTTCTCTCCCCTCGCGGCATGTGAAGCGGTGCGCCATTGGCGGAGGAAGGGAAGATGCGCACCGGCGCGAAGAGTTGCTGGAAATTATCGCGGATGCGGTGAAGCAACGAATCTTGCGACGATGAAAGTGAAGCAAGTGGCCGGAAAGAGGGATCGCTCATGGGCAGGCCTCCCGCACGCCTCCGAATCAGCCCAATAATTTTTGGAAGCGTGCCGCGAACGCGGAATGAGAAGCACTGGTTACGAGAATGGTTGCCTCAAATGGCGAGTCCCGCAAGGCGGCACGAAGAAAAGAATTAACGCAGAGTTCGCAGACGGTTCAGAGAGCGCAGAGAAGAAACACCGGAATCAAACTTCGAGAACTTCGATGCGAAAAAAGAAAGAGTTAGAGGAGGCGGAAAACGACTTCAATGTTGACGCGGCAATTCACGGGTTTGCCGTTGGGGCCTACCGCGGGACGCATCTTCCAGTTTCTCACGGCCGCCATGGCCTTTTCTTCCAGGCCGAGTCCGGGGCCCTTGAGAACCCGCGGGTCGAGAACGCGCCCGTCCGCTGTGACGATCACGTCAAGCAGCACGCTTCCCTGGTACTTGGCCTTGCGCGCCTCGTCCGAGTAATCGGGATTCGGGCAGTAGATGCAGGCAGGCTGCCCGACGCCATTGACGCCGGCGCGAAATTCCCCGCCGCCCGTACCGCCGCCTGAGCCCGGCCCAAGACCGCCCCCGGAACCGCTGCCAATTCCAGTGCCATTCCCATGTCCCAGAGAATCGCTTCCACCGTTGGCAAGCGGGTCACCGAAAGTCGGAGCGTTTATGTTCGCCACTTTCAGATCCGGTGGACCCAGGAGTGAGGGTTCCGCCGCCAGCTTGGGGTTTGGATTCTGAATCTTCACCTGCGGTGGAGTAAATTGCGTCCACTTGAACTTCGGCACCTTACCGCGATTCACAGGAGTGGTCGTGTGGTCGTTGGCTCCTCCACCGCCGCCAGCTTTGTTTGCGCCTGCAGGAAGTTTGGCAAGGTAGGGCGAAATGTCCAAAGGGGTGACATCCACCTTATTCTTGGCTTCAATAGTGGGGAGCACGTGCGTGAAGATGGGAACCGTCAGCAGAGCGATAACCGCCGCGTGCACAACGATCGCAAGCACCTGGCTGGTGCTGAAGTTTTCATCCTTGGTCCAAATATCTTTGACTTTAATGGGCTTGATGCCTGGCGGCAGAGGCGGCTGCTTCGGTGGCGAAAAGAAATCCTTGATGCGCTGGCCGAAGCCGCCGAAATTCGCTCCCCAGGCGACTGTCAGTCTACTGTTGATGGGGCGATTCCCGCCTGGCCTGGGACGCAGATATTCCGCGAGGTTGCCAAAGAAACCCGTGCCAAAGGAAGTCTGCGTGAATGGCGCATCCTTGCGCTCGCGAACTTTGATGGGGCGCTCGGTCAGGAACTGCTTGAGGTTGGACCAAAAATCATCGGGCACGAGAATCTTCGGCCTGCCGAACCTCGGCACATAGGGAGCCCTCGTTTGACCGGAAGGCTGTGCCCCCGATGCAGACACACTGGTCTTTGGAGCAGAAGGTGGCACTAGTCTGGTGGTTTTGCCTGGCACCGTATTCCTCTTAGTATAGACGCAGCGGCCCCGCCTTTGGTACCCCTCAGCGATAGGATTCGCTTGGGCCTTGAAAGGTTGCGCGCCTCCTGCGGCTGACACCCATCTGGCATTCATTGTAACATACGTGGTTCGACTGCTTTCCGATGTTTCCCGCCGTGCACCTGGACAAACGGACGGCAACGCAGGCAAAGAAACACAAGTAAAAGAAGGGATATCCGGCGCTCCAAGCCATGGCCGAACCACTTGAACTCAAAAAGACACTGAACCTGCCCAAGACGGACTTCCCGATGAAGGCCAGCTTGCCCCAGAACGAGCCGAAGCAGCTCGAAGCCTGGTATGCGGGGAATATTTACGAGCGCACCCTGGAAGCGCGTAAGAGCAAGCCCCTCTTTGTGCTGCATGATGGGCCGCCGTATCCTACGGGGGAAATCCATCTCGGCACCGGACTGAACAAAATCCTCAAAGATTTGATTGTCAAGACCAAGAGCATGGCGGGGCATTACGCGCCGTACGTGCCCGGGTGGGATTGCCACGGCTTGCCGATCGAGACGCAGGTGGAGAAAGAACTCGGTGGGAAGGGCAAAGTGCCGCCCGCGGAATTTCGGAAATTGTGCCGCGAATTCGCCACGCGCTACGTTGAGCAGCACAAACGCGATTTCAAGCGGCTGGGAATTTTCGGACAGTGGAACGACCCATATTTGACGATGAGTTTTGGCTACGAGGCCACCATCGCGGGAGCCTTTCTGGATTTCATGGAGAAAGGCTACGTCTACCGCGGGCGCAAACCGGTGTACTGGTGCATTTACGATTCGACGGCGCTGGCAGAAGCGGAAGTCGAGTATGAGGATCACAGCAGCCCTTCGATCTGGGTGAAGTTTGGCGTTGCGGGTGGCGGCAAAGGCGACGCGGCAAAGATTGGCAAGGATGTAAGTGCGGTGATTTGGACCACTACACCGTGGACCCTGCCGCACAACCGCGCGCTGGCGTTTCATCCGGATTTCGAATACGTGGTCGTGGACACTGAAAAAGGCGCGCTACTGCTCGCAGCCGATCGCGTGACGGCGCTGCAAGCGGAATGCGGAATCAAGGAAGCGAAAGTGCGCGGCACGTTCAAGGGGCGCGATTTCGAAGGCATGAAATTTCAGCACCCCTTCCTTGATATTCAGGTCCCGGGAATTCTTGCCGATTACGTCACGCTCGATCAGGGCAGCGGCATCGTACACACCGCTCCTGGCCACGGCGCGGACGACTTCAATTCCGGACAGAAATATGGCTTGGAGACTTACGCGCCGCTCGATGACAAAGGCGTGTATCTTGAAGGCTTGCCGGAATATAAGGGCAAGGATGTGTTCAGCGCGAATCCCATCGTCGTGAAGCTGCTCGGGGATCGCGGCGCGCTGCTCGGCCACCACGATTACAAACATACCTACCCGCATTGCTGGCGTTGCCACAATCCGGTGATTTTCCGCGCCACCGAGCAGTGGTTCATCAAAATGGATCAGGCTGCGCAGGGCAGGCAAAAAACGCTGCGCGAGGAAGCGCTGGAAGAAATTCACCAGGTGAAGTGGATTCCCGCCTGGGGCGAAGACCGCATGTACGAAATGATCGAGAAACGGCCGGACTGGTGCGTCTCGCGGCAGCGTTTCTGGGGCGTGCCCATCATCGTTTTCTATTGCGACGGTTGCGGAAAGCGGCTCGAGGATTACAAAGCGCTGCGCAATGTCGTGAAGTGGTTCGAAAAGGAAGGCGCCGACGCATGGTACAAGCATTCGCCGGAGGAACTGCTGCCCGCGGGGACGAAATGCGCTTGCGGCGCTTCCAAATGGCGCAAAGAGAACGACATTCTGGACGTGTGGTTCGACTCGGGTTCGTCGCACCTCTCCGTGCTCAAAGGCCCGGAGTGGCCCGCCGATGTTTACCTGGAAGGGCCGGACCAGTATCGCGGCTGGTTCCATAGTTCGTTGCTCGTTGCTACCGGCGTGCGCGACGCGGCGCCGTATCGCGGCATTGTGACGCACGGCTGGACGCTCGATGAGCAAGGCCGCCCCATGTCCAAATCACTGGGGAACGCGCTTTACCCGATTGAGATCTGCGAGCGCTGGGGCGCGGACCTGCTGCGTCTGTGGGTCTCGTCCGTGGAATACCAGGCCGACATGAAAATGAGCGAGCGGGTGATGACGCAGCTGAGCGAAGCCTACCGCAAGATTCGCAACACGTTCCGCTTCGCCCTGGGGAATTTGAGCGATTTTGATCCGTCGCGCGACGCGCTGGCGAATTCCCAACTCGAAGAAATCGACAAGTGGATGCTGGACCGCACGGCGGAGTTGGTGAAAAAATGCCGCGAATGGTATGCAAATTATGAATTTCACCGCGTGTACCACGCCATCCACGATTACTGCGTCGTGGATCTCAGCGCGTTTTATTTTGACGTGCTGAAGGACCGCCTTTACACCAAAGCGCGAAAAAACAAGTCGCGCCGCTCCGCACAAACAGCCGTCTGGAAAACCAGTGACGCGCTGATCCGGCTGGCCGCGCCCGTTCTCGTTTTCACCTCGGAAGAAATCTGGAAGTATCTGCCGAAAGCGGCGAACACGCCGGAGAGTGTGCACATGGCAGTTTTTCCCGATGCGGAAGCACTGGCTTGCGGCATCGCGGCCAAGGATTCGGAAAAGTGGGAACGGCTTGCCCAGGTTCGCGCCGCAGTTCTTGTAGCACTGGAGCAAGCCCGTGCGGCGAAAGCCATTGGTGGCGGCCTGGAGGCTAAAGTTCGCCTGCACGCAAACTCTAAAGCCCGCGGCTTGCAAGAGCTCCTCAAGGAAAAACTTTCGCTTCTTCCCGCGCTCTTCATCGTGTCGCAAGTGGTGGTGGATCCCGCGGAAGGCAATGGGCTGCTCCCGAGCGAAACATTGCCGGGATTGGCCGTCAAAATCGAGCGCGCCGACGGCAAGAAATGCGACCGCTGCTGGAACTACTCAACGCATGTCGGCGAGAACACGCGCTATCCGACAGTGTGCGAACGCTGCAGCGAGGCTCTTGCCGAAATCGAGTCCGACGCCACGGCCGGCGTCGCGGCGACATGATCTCCCCCGCGGCTTTTGCATCATGAATATACCCGCCCGCCTGCGCTGGCTCTGGCTCACGCTGGCCATCGTGGTGCTCGATCGCGCCACGAAAGCATGGTTCGAAGCGCGAACCGTGGAAGGTTGGCGACAGGAAGTTGTCCACAATTTCATTTATCTGGTGCACAGCCGAAATCCCGGCATTGCCTTTGGTGTACTGGCGGATTCCGCCTCCGTCCTGACGCGCGTCATCCTAATCGCCGGTTCGCTTGTGGTGATTGGGGTCCTCGGGTGGCTGCTGGTAGCGGGCAAAAGCGGCAGCGCCATGGGGAACGCCGGCTTGGCGCTATTGCTTGGCGGCGCCGCCGGCAACGTCGCCGACCGCATCTTCCACGGAGCGGTAACCGACTTTTTTGAAGTGTGGCTCGGCACGTATCACTATCCCGCATTCAACGTCGCAGATTCTGCCATCACAATTGGTGCGGCGCTCATCCTTCTTGACGTATTATTTGGCCGCAAGCAAGAAACACCCCGTCAAGTCTCCTGAGTTTGTCGAGGAAGAATCTCATGGGCAGCTGGAACAATTTGAATCGCCGCGATTTCCTGGGCCGAGCTCTGGGCGCGGCGGCCTCGTTTTACGTCCTGCCTCCCGGCGCTGCCCTTGCCGGCGAGTTGCTCGAGCAGCCAATGAAGTTCGCCCCCTTCCAGTTTCCCGAGGAATTCATTTTTGGAGCGGCGACAGCGGCTTATCAGATTGAAGGAGCCTGGAACGAAGATGGCAAGGGTGAGTCCATCTGGGACCTCTTCTCCCACACCCTCGGCAAGGTGAAGGGTGGGTACACGCGTGGGAAGTCTGGCCCACCGGCTTCTACGAGCTACTGATGCGCATCTCGCGTGAATACAAAGGGACGCCGATGGAAATCACCGAGAGTGGCTGCTCTTATCTGGATGGACCAGATGAGCACGGCCGCATCCCTGACGACCGCCGCATCCAGTTCCTGCGCGGGTATTTGGATGAGCTGGGCCGCGCCATGATCCACAGCTGCAATGTGCGCGCCTACCAGCATTGGAGCCTGATGGACAATTTCGAAGGGGCGGAAGGTTTCTGCCAGCGCTTCGGCCTGGTCTACGTTGATTTTCGATCGCAGAAACGGACCATCAAAGACTCGGGCAAATGGTACGCAAAATTGGCCGACGCCGGCGACCTCCAGTAATGACCGCCACGAAACACGAAGAGGAAGAAACTAGCGTAAGCACGCCAGCACTTGGGGCGGTTCACCAGCAATTCACAGTTGAAGCTCACGAAGTGGGGCGGCGGCTCGATGTGATCGTGGCGGAGCATTTCTCGCAGCTAAGCCGCACCCGTGCTCAGGAATTAATCGACTCGGGGCACGTGCACCTGGACGGCAAGCCCGCGAGAAAAGGATCGCTGCATCTTCGTGGCGGCGAAAAAATCTCTATAGAAATTACCGAGCGGCCCGCAATGACTGCGAAAGCGGAAGCCATCCCGCTCGAAGTGCTCTACGAAGACCAGGACGTCATTGCCATCAATAAACCCGCGGGAATGACCGTGCATGCCGGTGCGGGAAACGTGTCGGGCACCCTGGTGAACGCGCTTCTGGGGCGTGGGCTCGAACTTTCCAGAGGTGGTAATCCTCTTCGCCCGGGAATCGTGCATCGCCTCGATAAGGAAACTTCCGGAGTGATTCTGGTGGCTAAGAACGATGCCGCGCAGGCCAAGCTTGGAGAAGCGTTCCAGCAGCGCGCCGTAAAAAAAACTTATCTGGCGCTGGTGCAAGGCATTTTGAAAGAAAAAACCGGAAGCATCGAACTGGCCATTGGACGCGATCCCCTGCACCGCACACGCATGGCCGCGGCGCGGAAGTCTTGGGGCGGGGCAGCCACTGCGAATCCTCGCCAAGCGCGCACGGATTGGCGTGCGCTGGCAATCGTCGAGAACACGACACTGGTCGAAATCCAACTCCACACCGGACGCACGCATCAAATCCGCGTGCACTTCTCCGCGCTGAAGCATCCAGTGGTTGGCGACACGCTTTACGGAGCAGCGGCCCAATTGCGCGTGGGCAAGCAAGCGCTGCCGAAGTTGGAGCGCAATTTTCTGCACGCCGCGAAGCTAGGATTTGCGCAACCGCGCACGGGCGCATGGATCGAGGTTCGCGCGCCGCTGCCGGGGGAACTCGTGGAATTCTTGGCAAGACTCTGTGCCGCTGCCGGCGAACCGCAGAGCCGAATTGACGCTGCGCTCGCCGGATACCTATAATTCATGAAAGCGATGAATCGGCCAAACCTTGTAATTACGGCTTTGCTAACAGCGGCACTCCTGCTTCTTGTGTCCGCAGATTGGGCGCAGCAGCCCCCTGGCGGCGCGAAGCAGCAACCCCCCGCAGCTCCGGCGGCTCCCAACCAGCAGGCCAACCCGCAAAGTGGTCAAACGTTTCGAACGGAAGTCAACCTCGTTGACGTGCTTTTCACCGTCTTAAACCGTCGCAACAAATTGGTACCCGACCTGGAGCAGGGAGACTTCAAAGTTTTCGACGAAGGCAAGCCGCAGGACATTCGTTATTTCAGCAAGCAGACGGATTTGCCCCTGCGCATCGGGATGCTGCTCGACACTTCCAACAGCATTCGCGACCGCATCAAGTTCGAACAAGATGCTTCGGTCAGTTTTCTTTTTAGCGTGCTGCGCCGCAATAAAGACGAAGCGTTCGTGATGACCTTCGATGACGAGCCGCAAGTCATTCAGGCGTTCACGAGCGATACGGGAGCGTTGCGCGACGAGATTATGCGCACGCGGGCCGGAGGCGGCACGGCCATTTACGACGCCGTTTACGAAGCTTGTTCGAAACAATTGAACCATCCGCCGCGTCCGCCGGGAGACCAACCCGACGTTGTGCGCCGCGTCATGATTCTGATCAGCGATGGCGACGACAATTTATCCACGCACACGCGCTCCGAGGCCATCGAACTGGCGCAGCGCACCAGTGTGGTCATCTACACCATTAGCACCAGCACGCAATGGGTTTCGCTGTCGGAAACCGATCCGAACAAGACCAGTGACCGCAAATACCATCTCACCGAAGGCGACCAGATTCTTCAGCAGCTTGCGGAAGAAACGGGCGGCCGCGCGTTCTTCCCCTACCATGTGGACGATCTCGACCAATCCTTTCAGGACATCGGCGACGAGCTGCGCAACCAGTATTCCATCGCCTATCAACCCATGAACTACGTGCGGGACGGGCGCTATCACAAAATCCGCGTGGAAGTCCCCGATCACAAGGGCTATCAGGTGCGCGCGCGGCGCGGTTACTATGCGCGCCCGAATCAGGATTCGAATGCTCCGTCAGATCGCGGTGCGCCGGGGCCGCAGGGAACCTCGAAGCCCTGATTTTCGATTTCGGCCTCTAACCCTTACGAACATGCCTGGGCAAGTGGAGTTGGGACCTGAAACGCAAAGAGCAGTTCAGGCGTCTCACCGTTAGTCTTGCGTGGGCAGGCTCATTCCAATCAAGCAAGTTGGCAAGCAAATCCTGGAGGCGAGTGTGCGAAAGCATAGGAATGCCTTACTGATTCTTTTGTTGGCCGTTGCCGTGGTTCCTGTGGGCGCGCAGGCGCCTGGCCCCGCGGATCTGAACGCCATCTCTCAAATCA
>Ga0066652_100001924_pt1 | contig 11091 bp, 8 predicted proteins | sample GraSoiAngelo_101_FD_71413 | JGI IMG/M metagenome (GOLD analysis project Ga0066652, IMG submission 71413) | Grasslands soil microbial communities from the Angelo Coastal Reserve, California, USA - 14_0903_02_30cm | ecosystem: Environmental > Terrestrial > Soil > Grasslands | place: USA... | reverse complement strand
GACGGCGTCGACCGGTCCGTCCTGCAGTTGTATCCGGCCGAGAAACGGTCGGGGCCGGCACCTTCCGGCGCGAAACCGGGCGCCGGCATCGCGGGAACCATGACCGACGCGTGGGTCACGCCCCGCTACGGTGCCGCCTATCGCGGCAAGCTGGTGGTCGATGCCGGCGTGTTGCCCGTCGCGGTCGAGCAGTACCGCCGTCTCGCCGCCACGATGCATCACATTCAGGTAGAGCAGGGGCTGCGGCACCTCATGGTGTCGAGCGCCTCACCTCGCGAGGGGAAGACGCTGACGATCGTCAACCTCGCGCTGACGCTCAGCGCTTCGTACGGACGCCGCGTGCTGCTCATCGACGCCGACCTGCGCCGGCCGTCGATCCACGAGGTCTTCGGCATCCCCAACAAGCACGGGCTGTCTCACGCGATCTGGTCGGAGTCGAGGGAGCTGCGGCCGGCGCGTGTCGGCCAGAACCTCTGGGTGCTGCCGGCGGGCGCGCCGGACGGCAATGCGGTGGCCGCGCTGTCGTCGCCGCAGCTGGAGCGCCTCCTCGCCGACGCGACCGCGTCGTTCGACTGGATCCTCCTGGACGCGCCGCCATTCGGCCTCGTCGCCGATGCGGCGTTGCTCGTCCGCCTGGTCCGCGCCGCGCTCGTCGTCATCTCGGCGGGATCCACCCAGTACGCGTCGATCGAGAAAGCCGTGGCCCAACTGGGACGCGAATACATCGTCGGGGCTGTGCTGAACCGCGCCGAAGAGCACGGCACGCGCTGGTCGGAGTACTACGGCAGCGGCGAGGATGTCATCGACGTCTTCTCGGGCGGGCCGACCGCCCACTCCGGAGAGACGCCGGGACACGGGAAGAAGGTCGACTTATTGGGATCCTAAAGTCACTCGACAGGGCGACATTCATGTCCCCCGTTTGAGATTCAGAGCTGTAATCCTCCGCTTAACACCTACAAACAAAACAACTTACATCACCTCATGAGGCCCGGACAGATCTTTGCTCTTTCGAGTCCCGGCAGGCTGTCCGACACGTAGTCGGTCGGCGGGCCGCTCCGACGCAAAGCAGTCCTCGTTCATCACGCCGCTCATCGGCCCGTCTCTCTCCGTGTGTCAACGGACCGGGATGTGACTGAAAGGGCGAAGCGCTGCGCGCCCGGAGTCGGACGGCGACAACTCCATGAAAATGACGCAATCGTTGGCTTCGTCACTCTCGCCGATGTCGGCGAGCCGGGATGTGCGCCGTGTTCTTCTGACCCACGGCGACTTTTCATCGCCATTGGCGCGACTGACGAAGGCATCGGATGGCGTCGCGCATCGCGGCCTCCCCGCAGGATCGACACAAGTCATTGACCGTCTGCAGGTTGAGCCGACCGCATTCCGGCGATTGGATTCAGAGGTGATGGTGATCGGTTTGCACAGTCACCTGGCAATCCAAGGAGCCTCTGCGGCCATGTTTGATTTCAGGCGGATCGCGTCTTTGCCCCGATTGAGTGCGCTCTACGACGGCACCGCCGAACTTCCGTCCTGGAATCGCGCCTGGCGTCTGCCACTCGCGAAGACCGGGGACGGCGGCGCGGTTCACTCGTCCGGGACAGGTACCGGGCTGACGCACACGTCGGGCGTCTACAACGCTGAAGCGTTTCAGTACCTGCTGGCGCTCGAGTACAAGCGGTTCGGGCGCTCGCAGCGGCCGTTCGTGCTCGCGCTGATCGAGGAGGCTGCCGCCGCGCCGGAGCCGCCTCGCATGGCTGCCGCCGTCAGCACGAAAGTCTTCGCCGCGCTGGCCCACTCGCTGCGCGAAACCGACGTGATCGGCTGGTATCGCGAGGGCCGCGTCGTCGGCGCCTTGCTGACGCATCTGGGTGATCGTCCGCTGGCCGAGGTGTCGCGGGTCATGTCCGACAAGATTACGGGGGCGCTGCAAGTGGGCCTCGCCGGCGGCGGCGCCGATCGTCTCGCCGTGAAAATCTATCAGCCGTACGAGGAATCGTGGTCCTGATGCAAGCAACGGCGCGCGTGCTCGCCCGGGAGGGCGTCGAGACCTTCTCGCCGATCCGGTTGCAGCCCTTCGTGACGACGGCGGCGCCCAGCGAGACGGGCGACGGCACGCCGCACGTCGTCAGCGAAGGGGTGTTCCGGAGCGTGCTGTTTCGCGAAAGCCGGCGCGCGGATCGCTCCGACGGCGCCTTCATGCTGCTGCTGATCACGATCGAGGGCGGCGCCTCGCCGAATCGATGGCGCCATGTGACCGCGGCGCTGTCGGCGTCGCGGCGCGACACCGACGTCGTCGGCTGGTTCGAGGATGGCCGGACGATTGGCGCGATTCTGCCGGAGGCGGGTATCCCTGAGGCGGCGGCGGCGGCCGGTACCGTCGAGCGTCGCGCGCGTCGCGAGCTGGCGAAGAGGCTGGACGGCCCGGCGATGGCTCGCGTCACCGTGAGAGTCCACGTCCATCCCGACACGCGCCAGGCGGAGGCCGAGCCGCTGCCGGCCGGAGCGCAGCCAAGCGCGCGTCGCTCGGTGACGGCCGCGGCCAAGCGCGGCCTGGACATCGCCGGAAGCCTTGCCCTCTTGACGCTGTTTTCGCCCGCGCTGCTGGCCATCGCGGCCGTGGTGAAGTGGACGTCCAAGGGCCCGGTTTTCTTCAAGCAGACGCGCGTCGGCCACGGCGGGCAGCCGTTCACGATGCTGAAGTTCCGAACGATGCAGACGAACTCGGATGCCGCGATCCATCGCGATTACGTGAGCGCCTTCATCAAGGCGAGCGGGAGCGGTGCGGGCGGCACGATGCGCAAGATGGACCACGATCCGCGGATCACGACGGTCGGGCGGGTCCTCCGGAAGACGAGCCTCGACGAGCTGCCGCAGTTCATCAACACCCTGCGCGGCGACATGTCGCTGGTCGGGCCCCGGCCGCCGCTGCCCTACGAGGTCGAGCAATACAAGTCGTGGCATCGCCGCCGGGTGCTCGATGCCAAGCCTGGCATCACCGGCCTCTGGCAGGTGACCGGCCGCAGCCGGACCACGTTCGACGAGATGGTCCGACTGGATCTGCGCTACGCAAAAAAGCCGTCGGTCTGGACCGACATCAAGATTCTCCTCGCGACGCCGCACGCGGTCATCTCCGGCAGAGGGGCCGGCTAGACCGCCGCTCGCAACGCAGGTCCTACTTCCGGAGTGCTGACGTGAAACCAATCGACACCGTGGACACCGTGGACAACGCCTACAACTGCATCGCCCCCGACGTCAAGCTCGGGAAAGACGTCAAGCTGTCCCGCTTCATCAATCTCTACGGCTGCGAGATTGGCGACGAGACCAAGGTCGGCGCCTTCGTCGAAATCCAGAAGCGCGCGTCGGTCGGACGCCGCTGCAAGGTCTCGAGCCACACCTTCATCTGCGAGGGCGTGACCATCGAGGACGCGGTGTTCATCGGCCACGGCGTGACGTTCGTCAACGACAGCTATCCGCGGGCGACGGCCGCCGCCGGCGGGCTGCAGACCGAGAGCGACTGGCAGGTCGAGCGCACGCTCGTCAAGGAGGGCGCGTCGATCGGCTCTGGCGCGACCATCCTGGCGAACGTGACCATCGGTGAGCGCGCCATCGTCGGCGCCGGCAGCGTGGTGACCCGCGACGTGCCGCCGGACACCATCGTCACCGGCAATCCCGCGCGGGTCCGCCGCGTCATCGTCATCGATCCACGGAGTGCCACGGTATGAACAGCAGCCTCGCCGCCGCCCTGAACTTGCAGTCACACGCCGCCGCTCAGGACCCGCTCCGGGGCCAGAAGCCGGCCAACGCCGTCCGCATGGGCGTCATCGGCTACGGCTACTGGGGGCCGAACATCGTCCGCAACCTCGCCGCCCTGGATCACTGCGACCTCGTCGCCGTCTGCGACAAGAATCCGGCCGCGCTGAAGCGTGCGTCGCGCGCCTATCCGGGCGTGCAGGTGACCAAGGACTTCTCCGACGTCCTGCGCTCGCCCGACATCGACGCCGTCGCGATCGTGACCCCGGTGTGGACCCACTTCGAGCTCGCCAAGGCGGCGCTCGAAAACGGCAAGCACGTGTTCGTGGAGAAGCCGTTCACGTCGACGGCGCAGCAGGGCGAACAGCTGATCGAGCTCGCCGAGCGCAAGAACTTGAAGATCATGGTCGACCACACGTTCCTCTTCAGCGGCTCGGTGCGGAAGATCAAGGACCTGGTCGATGCCGGCACGCTGGGCCCGCTGTACTACTTCGATTCCACGCGGGTCAATCTCGGGCTCTTCCAGCACGACGTCAGCGTCGTGTGGGACCTGGCGCCGCACGACCTGTCGATCATGGACCACATCATCGGGGTCAAGCCGGAGGCGGTGGTCGCGACGGGCGGCAAGCACGTCAACGGCGTCGCCGACATCGCCTTCATCACCGTGTTCTTCCCGAGCAACCTCATCGCCCACATCAACGTCAACTGGCTGTCGCCGGTCAAGGTCCGGACGACGCTGATTGGCGGCAAGGACAAGATGCTGGTGTGGAACGACCTCGAGCCCGACGAGAAGATCAAGATTTACGACAAGGGCGTCGACGTCACCAGCGGCGAGGGGGTCTACGAGCTCCTGGTGAGCTACCGCACCGGTGATGTCTGGGCGCCGAAAGTGGATGGGACCGAAGCGCTGAAGCTCGAGCTCGCCTCGTTCATCGATTGCATTCAGAAGGACCAGCGGCCCTCGAACGACGGCGCCGCGGGATTGCGGATCGTCAGGCTCCTCGAGGCGGCGGAAGAGTCGCTGCAGGAGCGTGGCAAGACGGTCTATCTCTAAACCGACATCAGAGGATCCTGGATGAGCACCGATAACATTCCGTTTCTCGATCTCGTGACGCCGCACCGCCAGCTCGAAGACGAGCTCGTGGCGGTCTTCCGGGACGCCATCCGGAACGCGGCCTTCGTCGGCGGCCCGGCCGTCGACGGTTTCGAGCGCGAGTTCGCGGAGTACTGCGGCTCGCGCCATTCGGTCGGCGTCGCCAACGGCACCGACGCACTGCGGTTTGCCCTGATTGCCGCCGGCGTGCGCCCGGGCGACACCGTCGTGACCGTACCGAACACCTTCATCGCCACGACCGAGGCCATTTCGCAGGCGGGCGCACGGCCGGATTTCGTCGACGTCGACCCGGCCACCTACACGCTCGATCCGGCCAGGCTGCGGGACTACCTCGAGACCCAGTGTGTGAAGGGGTCAGACGGGCGCACCATCCACAAGCGTACCGGCAGCCCGGTCACGGCCGTCGTTCCCGTGCACCTGTATGGGCAGATGGCCGACATGGATCCGATCGCCGATCTGGCCGCTGAATACGGCCTGACGATCGTCGAAGATGCCTGCCAGGCGCACGGCGCCGAGTACTACTCGGCGCGTGACCAGCGCTGGCGGAAGGCGGGATCGATTGGCGCGGCCGCGGCGTTCAGCTTCTATCCCGGGAAGAACCTCGGCGCGTGCGGCGAAGGCGGCGCGGTCACGACCGACGACGAACAGATCGCTCGCCGCTGCCGCATGCTGCGCGAGCACGGACAGTCGAAGAAGTACTTTCACGACTTCGAGGGCTACAACGGACGCCTCCATTCCATCCAGGCCGGCCTGCTGCGCGTGAAGCTGCCGCACCTCCCGCGGTGGACCGAGGATCGTCGTGAGGCGGCGCGCGTCTATGACCAGTTGATCGGCGCAGCGGCCGGGACGCTCGAGGCGCCGGCCGTGCCGGAGTGGTCGCGCCCCGTGTATCACCTCTACATCGTTCGCGTTCCGGCGCGCGAGACGGTCATGAACAGCATGACGGCCGCCGGCGTCTCGACCGGGATCCACTATCCCGTGGCGCTTCACCTCTCGCCGGCCTACGCGCACCTGGGATTCCGCAGCGGTGATTTCCCGGTCTCCGAGCGCGCCGCCGCCGAAGTGCTGTCGCTGCCGATGTTCCCGGGTCTCTCCCGCGAACAGCAGGAGCGCGTCGTCCAGGCGCTGCGTCTGGCGGTGGACCAGACCGAACAGGTTGGCAGCAGCACGTCCAGCCGGTAAGTAGACACGTCGGGGGCCGCGACCGCGGCCCCCTCGCAGTGAGCACAACATTGAAGATCGTCACGATCGTTGGCGCCCGGCCGCAGTTCGTCAAGGCCGCGGCGGTCAGTCGAGAACTGCGTCGTGAGCACCAGGAGATCCTGGTGCACACCGGCCAGCACTACGACTACGAGATGTCCGGCATCTTCTTCGACGGCCTGGAGATTCCCGCGCCGGACGTAAACCTCGAAGTCGGATCGGGTCCGCATGGCGCCCAGACCGGCGCGATGCTCGCCGCGATTGAACAGGTGCTGGTAACAGCCCGGCCCGACTACATGCTCGTCTACGGCGACACGAACTCGACTCTGGCCGGCGGGCTGGCGGCGGCGAAACTGGGCATCCCGGTCGCCCACGTCGAAGCCGGGCTTCGCAGCTTCAACCGTCGCATGCCGGAAGAGATCAACCGGGTAATGGTCGATCACGTTTCGGATCTGCTGCTCTGTCCCAGCGAGACCGCCGTGCGCCACCTCGCCAAGGAGGGGATTACCCGCCACGTGCACCTGGTCGGCGACGTGATGCTCGATGTCATGAACTGGGCCAGGCCGCGCGCCGAGGCTGGCACGCCGGCGCTGTTGAAGCGGCTCGGCGTCGTCGCCAAGGACTATGTGCTGGCGACTCTCCACCGCAGTGAGAACACCGACGATCCGTCGCGCCTCTCGAGCATCATCGCCGCGCTCAACGCCGTCGACGAACCGGTGATCTTCCCGGTGCATCCGCGGACCCGCCACGCGATGGCCGCGCAGGGCTGGCGGACCGCGTCACAGGTGCAGCTGATCGATCCCGTCGGGTATCTCGACATGGTGGCGTTGACCTGTTCGGCCCGCCTCGTCCTGACCGATTCGGGCGGGTTGCAGAAAGAGGCGTTCTGGCTCGGCACGCCCTGCGTGACGCTGCGGCAGGAAACCGAGTGGGTCGAGACCGTCGAATCCGGCTGGAACGTCCTGGTGGGATCGGACACGGCGGCCATTGTTGATGCGGTCGGCGCGTTTGCGCCGCCGGAAGCACGGCCTTCGCTGTATGGCGACGGCCGCGCGGCAGCCCGCTGTGTCGGGCTGTTGAGCGCGCCGGTGGGCGCCGCTGTCGGTGTTGGACTGACCAACGTTTGAAGGGGTGTATCGAATGGCAGACGAAGTAGCGACGAGAGCGACCGTCAACGTGGGTGTTGTCGGCGTCGGATACTGGGGCAAGAATCTCGTCCGGAATTTCCACCAGCTGGGCGCCCTGGCGGCGCTCTGCGATCCGGCGCCCGCCTCGGAAGAGATCTGCCGCCGCGACTACGCGGGCGTGCCTTTCACCAGCGACTTCCGGGCGCTCCTCGCCGATCCGTCGATCCACGCCGTCGCGCTGGCGACCCCGGCGATTACGCACTACGAGATGGCCCGGGCCGCGCTCGAGGCCGGCAAGGACGTCTTCGTGGAGAAGCCGCTGGCCATCGATGTCGGGCACGGCGAACGGCTCGTCGAGCTCGCCGCCGCCAGGGGCCGCATCCTGATGGTCGGGCACATCCTCCAGTATCACCCCGCGATCACGAAGCTGCGGCAGCTCATTCAGAGCGGCGCGCTCGGCAAGATCACCTATGTCTATTCCAACCGCCTGAACATCGGCAAGATCCGGACGGAAGAGAACATTCTCTGGAGCTTCGCGCCGCACGACATCTCGGTCATGCTGTCGCTCCTCGATGAAACGCCGACCCGCATTTCCTGCCAGGGCGGTGCGGTTCTGAATACCGATGTCGCCGACACCACGCTGAGTCATTTCGATTTCCCCAGCGGGGTCCAGGCGCACATCTTCGTCAGCTGGCTGCACCCGATCAAGGAGCAGCGGCTCGTCGTCGTCGGGTCGGAGAAGATGGCCGTCTTCGACGACACCGCTGACCACAAGCTGATGCTGTACGCGCACAAGGTCGAGTGGAAGAACCGCGTCCCGACGGCGGTCAAAGCCAAGGGAGAGGCGATCGAGCTCGACGACGTCGAGCCGCTCCGCGCCGAGTGCCAGCAGTTTCTCGACTCTGTGATCTCGCGAAAGCCGCCGGTGACCGACGGGGCCGAGGGGCTGCGCGTCCTCCGCGTGCTCGATGGCTGCCAGCGGGCGCTGGTGAACGGTCCGATCACGCTGGCCCCGCCGTCGCAGGAGCCGGCCCCGGCGCCCTCGCATTTCGTCCATGAATCGGCCTACGTCGACGCCGGCGCCGAGATCGGCGAAGGCTCGAAGGTCTGGCACTTCTCGCACGTGATGAAGGGCGCCCGCATCGGCCGCCGCACCAACATCGGCCAGAACGTGAACATCGACGGCGGCACCATCATCGGCGACAACGTCAAGATTCAGAACAACGTGTCGGTCTATACCGGCGTGGTGATCGAAGACGACGTGTTCCTCGGACCGTCGTGCGTGCTCACCAACGTGTCCAACCCGCGCTCGCAAGTGAACCGGCACTCGCTCTACGAGACGACGCGCCTTCGCCGCGGCTGTTCGGTCGGCGCCAACGCGACGATCGTGTGCGGCCGCACCATTGGCCGGTATGCCTTCATCGGCGCCGGTTCGGTCGTGACCAGGGATGTACCGGACTACGGGCTGGTGATGGGCAACCCGGCGCGCCGGGTCGGGTGGATCAGCCGCCACGGCCATCGCCTCGGGGATGCGGACCCGGCCGGCATCATGCGCTGCCCGGAGAGTGGCTATCGCTACCAGGAGACGTCACCCGGCGTGCTCGCGTGTCTGGACATCGACGAGGAGGCTCCGCTCCCGGCCGAGCTCAGCCGCGGCACGCGCTCCTACCAGGATTTCAAAGAGGCACAGACCAATGAATGTTCCGTTGCTCGATCTTAAGGCGCAGTACGCGGCGATCAAACCGGAAGTCGATGCGGCCATCGCGGAGGTGATGGAGTCACAGCACTTCATCCTCGGCCCGCACGTCGAAGCATGTGAAAAGGCGATCGCGCAGTATTCGAATTGCGCCCACGGCATTGGCGTCACGTCCGGCAGCGATGCGCTGCTCGTCTGCCTGATGGCCGAGGACATCGGACCTGGCGACGAAGTGATCACCACGCCGTACACGTTCTTCGCCACGGTCGGCGCCATTGCCCGTCTCGGCGCGACGCCGGTGTTCGTCGATATCGATCCGGTCACCTACAACCTCGACGTGGCCCAGGTCGCGGCGAAGATCACCGCCAAGACGCGCGCGATCATGCCGGTCCATCTTTACGGGCAGATGGCGGAGATGGATCAGCTGATGCGCCTGGCGCAGGATCACAATCTGGTGGTGATCGAGGACGCCGCGCAGGCGATCGGCGCCGAGTACCGCGGCCGCCGTGCCGGTTCGATCGGCCATTACGGCTGCTTTTCGTTCTTCCCGTCCAAGAACCTGGGGGCGGCGGGCGACGGCGGCATGATCGTCACCAACGACCCGAAGCGCGCAGAGAAGCTGACCTGCCTGCGCGGGCACGGCTCGCGGCCGAAGTATTACCACAAGCTGATTGGCGGAAACTTCCGGCTCGACGCCCTTCAGGCGGCGGTGGTGTCCGCGAAGCTGCCGCACCTCGACGCCTGGACCGTGGCGCGCCAGCGGAACGCCGAGCGCTATGACCGGCTGTTCGCCGAGGCGGGTGTCGTGGGCCGCGGCGGTCTGGTCCTTCCCTCGGTCACCACCGATCGTCACATCTTCAACCAGTACATCGTTCGTCTCGACGACCGCGACGGACTGAAGGCCGCGCTCACCGCCGCCCGTATCGGCACCGAGATCTACTACCCGGTGCCGATGCATCTCCAGGAATGCTTCGCCTACCTGGGTCATCGCGAGGGCGCGTTCCCCGAGAGCGAGCAGGCCGCCAAGCACACCCTGGCGCTTCCGATCCACCCCGAACTGACGGACCCGCAGCTCCGCCACGTCGTCGCCTGTGTCGCGACGTTCGTCGGCGCCGCGGCCGCCGTGGCGACAACGTAACCACGTGATCGGCGTCATCGCCAAGCCGGGTCAGAAACCCCTCGTCGAAGAGTTCTTCGAGCTCTTCAAGACGCCGTGGGAATTCTATCGGCCGGGATCCATGTATGACGTCGTCGTCGCCACGGGCGACGGGATGCCGTCCCCGATGCCGCTGCTGTTGGTCCGCTACGGTGCGGCGGCGTCTGCCGAGGACAGCCCCGTCGCGACCACGTCGCGCCTGGGACAGGTGACGATCATCCGTGTCGGTTTCGACCTGTTCGAACAGGTGCGGCTGCTCCTGTCGCAGGGGCAGCGGCTCGAGCGGGCGCACATCCCCACGCTCGACCTGCATATCGCGACGCTGCGGCGCTGGATTCTCGAGCAGGGCCTGCCGCTCGTCGAGATCCACCCGTCGCCGGCGGCGCATGATTTTGCCGTCTGCTTGACGCACGACATCGATTTCGTGGGGATTCGCCGCCACCTGTTCGATCACACGATGTGGGGGTTTCTGTATCGAGCCACGGTCGGAGGGCTCCGTGACGCGGTGCGCCGCCGGCTGCCGATCGGACGCCTCCTGAAGATGTGGCGGGCGGCGGCATCGCTGCCGTTCGTGTATGCCGGCTGGCTGGCGGATTTCTGGGAACCGTTCGAGTGGTATCTCGATGTCGAGCGCGGGCTGCCCGCGACCTACTACCTGATTCCATTCAAGCACCGGCCGGGTGAAAAGGTGAGCGGGCGGCATGCCGAACGGCGCGGTACCGCCTACGACATCTCCGACGTACCGGAGTCGGCCGCCCGGCTGATCGCCGCCGGGTGCGAGGTCGGCGTGCACGGGATCGATGCCTGGCACTCGGTGGAGAGCGGGCGCGCCGAGATGGCGCGAATCACTGACGCGACCGGCGGCGGGCGGCTCGGCATTCGCATGCACTGGCTGCTGCGCGATCAAAACACCAGTGCCGTTCTCGAGCAGGCCGGTTATGGCTATGACTCAACGGCCGGCTACAACGAGACCGTCGGCTATCGCGCCGGCACGACCCAGGTGTTCCGGCCGATCGGCGCGCGCGCGCTCCTCGAGCTGCCGATGCACATC
>Ga0066652_100001923_pt1 | contig 11092 bp, 6 predicted proteins | sample GraSoiAngelo_101_FD_71413 | JGI IMG/M metagenome (GOLD analysis project Ga0066652, IMG submission 71413) | Grasslands soil microbial communities from the Angelo Coastal Reserve, California, USA - 14_0903_02_30cm | ecosystem: Environmental > Terrestrial > Soil > Grasslands | place: USA... | reverse complement strand
CACCGGTCATCCCGCCGTACGGCTCGACCACCCGGGTCCCGCAGCGGAGCAGGAACAGCGCCGCCTGCGGGGCTCCCGCTTTGTCGCAGGCGAACAGGAGGCGGGCCATGCCGATCGGCCGGTACGCCTCCCAGACGTCGCGGTACGCGGACAGGGCACGGATGTGCGAGCCGGTGCGGGATGCCGTTTCGACCATGATCCGGTGGAAGTCCTCCAGGCGGTCGCCTTCGACGTCCTGGACCGTCACCCCCTGCGCGCGGGCCCTGTTGACGTACTGCCGCCATTTCTTGCGCAGGTCCGCCCAGAGGGCGTCCTCGGGTGCGCTGAGGTCGATGACGCGCGTCCGGGTCGGCTGGACCGCCGGAGCGCGACGCCAGCCGAGCCGGCTCAGCGCTCGTTGCGTCGTTCGGTCGGCATCCAGGGCGCCGTCGGGCTCGATCTCCGGGTCGATCCTGAGGTGCGAGACACGGCCGGGCGCCGCTGAAAGCGCCGAGCTGGCGCGATGCGTCCAGCTCTCCAGCGCCGACGGGCTCCACTCAGTGGCGATCGGCCCGCGCGGCGCGTAGGCAAACGTCCACGGCACTTGTCGGGGGCGGCGAAAGAGGATCTGCGCGCCCATCGGTCCGGGTGCGCTCCCCGTCTCGTCGCTGACGATCGCCGAGGACCAGCCGTTGGGGGCCTTGACGCGAGCCCAGGCGCTGAGCTGGAGATACGTGGCGAGGGAATTGTTGGCGACGAAGCGGTCCCAGTCGTCGGGTGTCACGGGCGGCCGGGTCGCGGCAGCGCGTCGGACATGAGTCTGACGATAGTGGTGAGCTCCGGGATCCGCAAGGCAAGGCTGATCGCCAGATAGACGAGGCCACCGAGCCCTCCGGCCACGACGATCTCGAGCACCACGGTCGCCTTGCCGATATCCGATCCGGCCGCGCCCTGGACGGCCCCCAGCGCGGCCAGCGCGACGACGCCCGCGACGAGGGACGCGGCGGCGGCCGGCGCACCAGCCCTGAGCACGTCGGACGGCAGGAACGTGGGCATCCGGCGGTCGAGGACGACGAGCAGCAGCAGCGCCTCAGCCCACGAGCCAAGCGCGATGCCCAGCGCAATCCCCCCGAGCCCGAGCCCGAGGACCGTGACCGCCACGATTCCGAAGGTGATGTTGATCGCGACCGCCAGGATCGCGGCAAAGACTGGCGTGAGCGTGTCGCGCGCGGCGTAGAAGGCTCTGGCCAGGATCGCGATCAGGGCCTCGGACGGAAGGGCGAGGAGGAGGATGAGCAGCGCCGACGCGGTGAGCTCGACGCTGGCCGGCCCGAAGTGGCCGTAGCCGAACAGCAGCTCCACGCCCTGCAGCCGCAGGACCATGCCGAGCGCGGTGATCGGCAGCATGACGAACAGGATCAAGCGGAGCGACCGCGTCACGAGGCTCACGTACCCGGCGATCTCGCCGCGTGCCAGGTCTCGCGACATGGACGGCAGCGTGACCACGCCAATCGGAATGCCGATGATCCCGAGCGGAATCAGGAACGCCGTGAAGGCGAAGGTGAATGCGCTGACGGACCCCGTCGCAAGGCCGGAGGCGAGTGACGTCGCGACCACGAACGTGAGCTGGCTGGCTCCCAGCCCGATCGCGCGGGGCCCCATGAGCACGAGCGCCTGGCGTGCGTCCGGGTCGGAGAGGTCGACCTCGGGCCGGTAACGGAATCCCGTCCCCCGCAACGGCCGAATCTGCACGGCCAGATGGGCGACGGCGCCTGCGACGACGCCGACCGCCAGGCCTGCAACGCCCAGCACCGGCGCGATGAACACGGCCGCGGCGATGATCACCAGGTTGTAAACGAGCGGCGCAATGGCGCTCGCCGCGAACCGTCCGTGTGCGTTCAGGATGCTGGTCGCCACGCCGGCCGCGGCGAGGAAGATCGGGCTGAGCAGCATGATCCGGGTGAGCTCGACGGTCTGCTGCTCGCCCGCCTCATCGAAGCTCACGAATGCCGGAACCAGGACCGGGGCCGCGATCGCCACGAGGATCGCGAGCACGAGCAGCACCGCGAGCACGAGCGTCGTCACCGTCGAGGCGACGCGCCACGCTCGGGCGTCCTGGTCGTGGGCATGCAGTCCCGACACGATCGGGACGAGGGCCGCCGACAGGGCGCCGGCGGCGACGAGCTGGAACATCAGGTCGGGTAGTCGGAACGCCGCGAAGAAGTGATCGAGATCTGAGCCGGGCGGGAACGTTGCACCGATGACGGCCATGCGCACCCAGCCCAGTAACCTCGAGGCGAGGAACGCGGCCGTGACGATGAGGCCGGCCCGCGCCAGCGACGGGCGCCCGCTCACGATCGCTCGATCAGCAAGGAGAGGTCACGCCTGCGGGTGCCCGGGCCCCGTCGAGGCTGCCAGCCTGGCCCTCGGATGGGCGTCGCGATACGCGGCCCGCAGCCGCGCCGTCGACACATGCGTATAGACCTGGGTAGTCGCCAGGCTCTCGTGGCCGAGCAGCTCCTGGACGACGCGCAGGTCGGCACCGCCCTCCAGCAGGTGTGTCGCGAACGAGTGGCGCAGGGTGTGTGGCGACACCCCGGCCGGAAGGCCCGCGAGCCGGCGAAGCCGGTCCAGCCGTCCGCGAAGACCGCGAACGCCGAGTGGTCCGCCCCGGTGGTTCAGGAACAACTCGGCCCGCTCCGCTGACCGGCCGGCCGCAGCGGCAACCAACACGGGCCTGGCCTCGCGCAGATAGTCCTCGAGTGCCGATCGTGCTGGCCGCCCCAGCAGACCGACGCGCTCCTTGCGCCCCTTGCCGATGACGCGCAGCTCACCGCGCCGCAGGTCGAGCTCCGCCAGCGAGGCGCCGGCCAGCTCGCTGATCCGGAGGCCGGCCGCGTATGCGGTCTCGATGAGCGCGCGGTCGCGCATCGCAATCGCGATGGGGAGTGCGCGTCGGGCAGGGGGCCGAGCGGCCGCCGACGCGAGGTCGGCGTCCACAACGCCGAGCAACTGCTCGACCTGCTCAACCTCGAGCACGCGCGGCAGCCTTCGCGGAAGCCTCGGTGTCGCGATCGCTGCCCATGGATCGCCGGCCGTCAGGCCCTCGCGAACCGAGAAGCCGTAGAACGAGCGGATGGCGGCCAGGCGCTGGGCGACGGAGCTTTTGGCGAGATCCTCGCCCAGAACGCCCAGGTAGGCTCGCAGCTCAGTCCGGCGTGGCGAACGCCAGTCGGTCCCTCGCTCCTGCAGCCACGCGAGGTAGGAGGACACGACCTTCCGATAGGAGCGGGCGGTCTCCGGGGATGCGTCTTTGGCGGCCAGGCCGCGCAGGAATCGGTCGAGTGCTGCCTCGCCGGTCACGCCTGCCGAGACGCTCGACGGCGCCCGGATGCGCCGGAGGACCTGCCGGACGTGCCGCCGCTGCTGCGGGATCGCGCTCCCCGCCCGCCAGCTCGAGGGCCCCGCCGGCCTCCCCGGGACGGCCGGACCAGCGCGTCGGGGTTCGGCGGCCCTCCGGAAAGCTTCATTCCCGGCCGTACGCCTTCCGCCGGCAGGTCGATGGCCGCCCCGCAGCGCAGGCAGATAGCGCCCGCCTCCCCTTCGCGGGCGACCGGCCCGTCATCGGCGTCGTGCAGCGCCCCAAGCGGCTCCCTGGACGTCGTGAAGTCACACTTGGGGTAGCGCGAGCAGCCCCAGAAGAGGGAGCCGGTGCGGCGGGCGCGACGCGTCACGAGGTGGCCCTGACCGCACTTGGGGCACGTGACCTCGAATGCCAGCGGCTCGGGCGGCGGCGGGCCCTGGCGGTGGATGTAATCGCAGTCCGGGTATCGGTCGCAGCCGACGAAGGGTCCGTAGCGGCCGCGCTTGGCAACGAGGTGGCCGCCGTCGGTGGCTCCGCACTTCCGGCAGCTCTCGCCGACAACCGGGAGTGCCGGCACGCCCGCAACGGCCGTCGCCGTGCCGTCGGCTGACGAGCCGTTCCCACTCGCCTCGCCGGTGCCGTCGGTTGCGGCGCCCGCGGCCGCCATCGCTTCCTCGCTGCCGGGGAGTGGCCTCGTTTCCTTGTGTTCGGGATAGAGGGAGCAGGCGAGGAACTCCCCGTAGCGCCCGAGGCGGACGACCATCGGGTGCCCCAGCGAGCAGACCTCGTCGGTCGGACGCGTGGTGAAGTCGGCCCGTCGCAGCTCCTTCGCCTTCGTCTCGACGAGCGACTGGAAGGGCCGGTAGAAGGCGCGAACGAGGGGAACCCACTCCCGCCTGCCGCGGGCGACCTCGTCGAGGTCCTCCTCCATGCGTGCGGTGAAGCGGACGTCGACGAACTCGCCGAAATGCCCGACGAGCAGGTCGGTGACGATCTCGCCGACCGGCTCCGGGTACAGCCGCCGCTCCTTCACCCTGACGTAGCCCCGGTCGAGAATCGTGGAGATCGTCGCCGCGTAGGTCGAAGGCCGACCGATCCCGTGATCTTCCAGCGCTTTGATGAGCGACGCTTCCGTGAAGCGCGGGGGCGGCTCCGTGAAGTGCTGCCGCGCATCGACCGACTCCACGCTCGTGACATCGCCCTCGCCAAGGGCGGGCAGCGTCCGCTCGGGCTCGTCGGTCGTGTCGTCGGTGCCTTCCGTGTAGACAGCGGCGAACCCGTCGAAGATGGTTCGCGTGGCCGACGCCCGAAGCTCGTACGGACCGTCGCCCAGCTCGACCGAGGTGGTTTCGAGCTCCTTCGCGGCCATCTGGCTGGCCAGCGCACGCTGCCAGATCAGCCGGTACAGGCGAGCCTCGTCACGCCCCAGGTGTCCGGCCAGCGCGTCCGGCTCTCGCCGAAACGAGGTCGGGCGGATTGCCTCGTGCGCTTCCTGCGCTCCCTTGCTCTTCGTCCTGTAGACGCGGCCCTTCGGCATCGCGTACTGCTCGCCGAACCGCGCGCGGATCACCTCCCGCGCCTCGCCGAGCGCCTGTCCCGAGAGCGCGACGGAGTCGGTGCGCATGTAGGTGATCAGGCCGACCTGGCCTTCGGGCGTCCCGACGCCCTCGTACAGGCGCTGCGCCGTGGCCATGGTGCGCTTCGGGCTGAAGCCGAGCTTGCGGCTCGCCTCCTGCTGCAGCGTCGAGGTCGTGAAGGGCGGCGCGGGATTGCGGCTGGACCGCTTGACGGCGACCGAACGGACGGCCGGGTGGCTGTGCTCGAGGGCAGCTCGATGACGGGTGGCTGTCTCCTCGTCTGCGATCTCGGGCTTCTCGCCGTCGATCCGCACCAGTTCTGCGCCGAACAGCTCGCCTCCGGCGGTGGCGAGCGTGGCCTCGATCGTCCAGTACTCGCGCGGGACGAAGGCTCGAATCTCCCGCTCGCGCTCCACGACCAGTCGCACCGCAACCGACTGGACGCGTCCGGCGGACAGCCCCGACCGGACCTTGCGCCACAGCAGCGGGCTGAGCGTGTAGCCGACCAGCCGGTCGACGACGCGACGCGCCTGCTGGGCGTCGACGAGGTGATGGTCGATCGTGCGCGGGTGAGCAAACGCCTCGCGGATGGCCCCTTCCGTGATCTCCGAGAAGGTCACCCGACGCGTCTTCGCGGCGGGAATGTCCGCGGCCTCCGCAACGTGCCACGCGATCGCCTCGCCCTCTCGGTCGAGGTCGGTCGCCAGGTAGACGAGATCCGCGCGCCCTGCGGCCTTCTTGATCGCCCCGATCTGTCGCCGCCGGTCATCGACGATCTCGTAGTCGGGCTCGAAATCGTGCTCGACGTCGACGCCGAGTTGGTTCTTGCCGGGATTTTCAGGCAGGTCTCGGACGTGGCCATAGGAGGCCAGGACGGTGTAGTCCGGGCCGAGATAACGTTCGATCGTCCTCGCCTTTGCCGGCGATTCCACGATCACGAGATTGCCGCTCATTCGCGGGCGAGTCTAGCAAAGGGCCCTTCACGCCCAATTCACGCGAAATCCTCGGCCCGAGAGGCCCGGCGGAGTTCCCTGGGGCCTAAGAGGGCGAACGGCCGCCAAGGGGGAGGGTGCCTAGTCGACCTTGTCCGGGAGTCCCTAAGCCTCGCGGACGCGGCGGAGGAAGTCCTCGTCGATCGTGAGCTCCTCCTCGACCGTTGCGTTGACGATCGGCGCGGCCGTTTCGCCGACGTGGCCATCGCTCGACTCCTGGTCGACGGTGGACGCGATCTCGACGAACCGGATGTGCGCGAGCGGAAACAGGAACCACGACCCGATGTGGTCCGCGTACAGCGGGCGCTCGCCGCCGAGCGTGCGGAGGTTCGTGCAGGTCAGCCCGATATCCGTCGGCTGGGGCATGGCGAACAGGTCCGCGAGGAGCGGCTGTTCGTTGTTCAGGTGGATGACGGCATTGCGGATCATCCCCGCGATGCTAGGCGGAGGCCGCGGATGTGTCAGCGGGCCGGTCGCGCCATCGGCCGATGGGCCGGAAGTCCGCCTCCCCATAGCCCGGGACCAGGCGGCACGAGCGCGATCAGGGGTGGTAAAAGTCGATGACCAGGCGAATTCGACCGCTATAGACCCAGACCCCGATCCCGCACCGCTTGTAGGCCGGGTTCATCAGGTTCGCGTAATGGCAGAAGCCGCTGCACGGCTTCTCGGTCTGGTAGTAGAGGTGCGTCCCGAGCACCGATGCATAGGCATTGCTGGCCGATCGGCATCCGATGTTTTCCGCCGCCCAGCCGCTGTAGCCCGCCCGCCGCAGCCGCGTCGTCGGGTCGCCGTCGGCGAAGTGACTGCAGATGTTGCGCGTCGCAAGCAGTCGCGCATACGGCCGCGACACTTTGGTGGAGATCCCGGCGTCGAGGACGATCGGGGCCGTCGAGAGGCCGCCCGGGCTGCTGCACGAACCGCTCGAGGTGACCCAGCCGCCCGTCCGCGTGCAGTTCATCAGCCGCAGGTAGTACACCTCCACCGCGTACCAGGTCGCCCGCCCGGCCGTACCGCCGACGGAACGACTGATCCGGACCGTGCCGGTGGAGGCGGACGGCTTGGGTTTGTTTGGATTGCTCACGACCTTGAACGCGCCGGTCCTCGGCGCAGCGATCGGCGTTCCCGCTCGCGACCGTGCTGTGGCGCCGATCGAAACCTTTACCGCGGCGGAGTACGGGAGGCTCTTCGCGGGCTCGAAGACGAGCACTGTGTCCCCTTCGGCCCAGCTGACCTTGCCGTCTCGCGCCTTGCCGTCGGCCGTCACAGCCAGTGCACCGGCCGTCGAGCCGCGGCCCATCGCGGTCGTGAAGCGGACCGAGATGATCGCGTCGCGGGTTACCTTCGTCGCCCCGTTCAGCGGCCGGAAGCGGACCACGTCGGCAGCGATCGCCGTCTTGACGCGCAGCGCCCCTGGCGCGACCACCACAGCGCCGTCGGCATCCAGGATGCCGGGTCGCAGGCTCACCGAATACGTCGTGTCGGGCGCGAGCGGCTCGGCCGGGGCGAACGAGAAGCCGATTCCCGCCGAGTCGCCGGGGGTGGTGAAGGCTCCGGCTACCTGGGGTTCGATCTGAAAGGCGGCTTCGGCAGACGTCAGATCGACCGTCCGCTCGAAGGCGACTGTAAACGAGGTGGTCGTCGTTACCCGATCACCCGCCCGTCGATCAGCAATGACCATAGCCCTCGTTGGAGAGCGCGTGAGAAATGCCGCACGGGACGGCTCGGCCAGCTGCTGGCCGGAGGCAGTCCGGGCAGCCTTGGCGATCGCGATCGTGTAGTAGGTGCCCGTCGTCCAGCTACTTGCCGGCGACACCGTGAGCACCGTAGAGTCCGCGCTCCACGACAGCGAGACACGCGCCTCGGGCGACACGCTGAGGGCGGCCTGGACGCTCGCGCGGTCCATCGGCGACGCGAACGTCACGCTGACCGGATCGTGCAAGCCGTGCTGGTAGCGAATGTCGGAGAAATGCGCTGCCGCGACCGGCTGGGCGACCGAAAGAGGAACCGCTTCCGTCCGGCCGGAGAACGACGAGCCGAACGCAGCGATCCACAGGATCGCGCCAACACCGACACCGGCTCCTACGCGCGAGAGCACCGATCGCTGCAGCACGACCGGCGCATAGATCAACACCAGGACGGGCACGGCCAGGACGGCGACCGCGATCTTTCGCAATAGACAGCCCCTCCTGACTCGTGGCTGGGGGACGCGAGGTCGAGCTGTCGTGCGGCCCGGCATGAACCCGGGTCTCGGCTGACGCTGGGGCGCCACCGGTCCGGCGGAGAATAGCACCGGCGAAAAGTGCCGATCAACCCGCGCGATCCTCCCGCGAATCCACCCGAAACCTCGCGGAATTCCGGAGGAAGAGTCAGCGCGATGCCAACGTGCCCGCTGGCCGATACCGGCCGTACGCAGCGGAGACCAGGCCGCGGAGCTCCAGGAGGGTCAGGATCCCGAGCACTCCCGCGACCGGAAGCTTCGTCGCGGCGACGAGCTCGTCCGCCGTGGTCCGGCCCGCAAGCAGTGCCTCCGCAACCGATCGTTCGCCCGCACCCAGTTCGGCGAGCACGCCTGCGCGTCCCGGCCGCGAACCCGACGATCGGGGGGCCGCGCCGGCGCGCCGCGTCGTCTCCGCCTCCTCGCGCCGCGCAAGCCCGAGGTCCTCGAGCAGCTCGGGGACGCCCGCCACGATCCGCGTCAGGTCCGGGTAGTCGCGAAGCAGCGCAAGGCAGCCGGCGGACGTGGGCTCGCCAATCGCACCCGGGACGACAAAGCACGGGCGGCCCTGCTCGAGCGCCCAGCCGGCGGTGATGAGCGCGCCGCTTTCGGCGGTCGCCTCGACCACGACGGTGGCATCCGCAAGGCCGCTGATAAGCCGGTTGCGGCGCGGGAAGGTTCCCCGGGTAGGGCCAGAGTCCGGCGGGAGCTCGCTGACGAGCGCACCGCCTGCGTCGACGATGACGTCGGCCAGCTGACGATGCGCGTGCGGGTAGAGTCGGCCGTGGGCTCCACCGAGCACCGCGACCGTAGTGCCTCGTTCGGCGACGACCCCGGCGTGTGCCGCCCCATCGATCCCGAGCGCGAGCCCCGAAACGACGCTTGACCCGACACGCGAAATCGCACCGGCAATCCGGGCGGCAACCAGCCGTCCGTACTCAGACGGCCGGCGGGTCCCCACGACGGCAATCGCACGGCGTTGGGAAAGCGCGGACGGGTCGCCCTGAACGAAGAGGACATGCGGCGGCATCTCGATCCCGAGGAGCCGCGCCGGAAACGCCTCGTCCTCGAGGGTCACGACGCTGAGTCCCAGCTGCCGGACACGGTCGAGGATCTGACTGCTCCCTCTCGCGGCGTCGACGATCCTCGTTGCGAGGTCGCCGCTCATGCGTCTCGCAGGTTCGGTCGCGTTCTCGTCTTCTGCCAGCAGGTGGCGCCGCCCACCGGGCGCTCGTGCCACCTCAAGGATCGCCCGGCCCGATCCGAACCGGCTCAGCAGCCTGCCGAACGTGACAGGACCGAGCCCATGGATCGATGCCAGGACCGTCCACGCGTCTCGTTCTGCCGCGCGAGCGGTCGGCCGCGCCGACGCGCGCGTCTCCCTGGGCGCGTTACGCCCCTCCGAGCGGGCACGAACCGGCTTGATGAGAACGGGTCCCTCGCGCGCCACGCCGAGCACCTCAGCTCGCCAGGCGTGCCGCGGCCTGGCTGGCAGGCGATCGGTAGCGGGCGGCCTCCTCGAGGCACGCGACGTCCACGGTCTCGAGATCGGCCAGGTCTGCGATGGTTCGCGCAACCCTGAGCAGCCGCTCCGTGCCGCGCGCCGACAGCCCCTCCAGCTCCGACAGGGCGACTAGCCGGCGCTCCTCTGCTCGGCCCATGCGGGCGGCACCGCGAAGCGCACGTCCCCTGATGCGTGCGTTGAGACGCCCACACCGTTCGACCTGGAGACGCCGGCAGGCAGCGATCCGTGAAGCGACGTCAACCGACCGCTCGGGCTCGACCGACGCGACGAGGGCGGCCGGAGGGACGCGCGGCATGGTCACCCATAGGTCGATCCGGTCTCGCAAGGGTCCGGACACGCGCTCGGCATAGCGCTCGACGATGGACTCCCGGCAATGGCAGCGAGCCTTGTCGGTTCCCGCGTATCCGCACGGGCACGGGTTCATCGCGGCAACGAGCTGGAAGCGAGCCGGAAACGTGGTCGCGCGCCCAACACGCGAGATCGCAACGCGGCCCTCCTCGAGTGGCTCGCGCAGCGCCTCGAGGACGTCGCGATCGAACTCGGGCAGTTCGTCGAGGAACAGGACACCGTGATCGGCAAGCGTCACCTCGCCCGGCGAGAGTCGTGGCCCGCCGCCGACCATCGCCGCGTACGAGATCGTGTGGTGCGGTGTTCGAAACGGGGGTCGCCGCACGAGGCCCGTGATCGGATGGGCGCCTGCGACCGAGTCGATCACCGTCGCCGACAGCGATTCCTGGTCGTCGAGGGGCGGCAGCAGGCCGGGAATCGTGCGCGCGAGCAGGGTTTTCCCGGCGCCGGGTGGGCCCACCATCAGCAGCCCGTGTCCGCCGGCCAGCGCAATCTCGAGCGCGCGCCGGGCCTCGACCTGGCCCCGGACCTCGGAGAGGTCGGGCAAGTCGGCCAAGGCGACTGCGGGGTCGGGAGCGAGGGGGGCGTCCGCCTCAGGCGCAAGATCGACCCGCTCGGGCGCCGTTGGTCGGCGCCGGCGGGAACGTGGCGCCCGGATCAGTTCGGCAGCCGCGCCGAGGGTCGCCACGGCGAAGGCTTCGATCCCACCGACGAGTCGCGCCTCGGCGAGCCCGTCCTGCGGGACGATCGCCCGCCGGACGCCACGTCGCGCGAGCGCGGCGAGCATCGGGAGGAGCCCCGGTACGTTGCGAACTTCGCCGCCGAGCGACAGCTCGCCGAGCACGGCCCAGCGCCCGTTCGCCCGAACCTGCTCGGATCCGAGGAGGATCCCGAGCGCGATCCCGAGATCAAGTGACGCGCCGCCCTTGCGCAAGTCGGCCGGGGCGAGGTTCACCGTGATTCGCCGGGGCGGGTACACGAAGCCCGCGTTGCGGATGGCCCCGCGCACGCGTTCCCGCGACTCCTGCAGGGCAGCATCCGCAAGGCCGACGATCGAGAAGCCGGGAAGCCCGGGCGCGACGTCGACCTCTA
>Ga0066652_100001921_pt1 | contig 11096 bp, 13 predicted proteins | sample GraSoiAngelo_101_FD_71413 | JGI IMG/M metagenome (GOLD analysis project Ga0066652, IMG submission 71413) | Grasslands soil microbial communities from the Angelo Coastal Reserve, California, USA - 14_0903_02_30cm | ecosystem: Environmental > Terrestrial > Soil > Grasslands | place: USA... | reverse complement strand
CGACGAGAAACGAACTGCGGCGAGTTCTCGAGCGCCTTAGCGTCGGGGAACAGGTAATCGATGTTCTCGATACCGTGCTGCAGCTGCCCATTGACAGTAACGCCCGTGTTGGTCACGAAACGCTCGACCGCTCGCTTAAGCGAACCGTCGCTACTGCCCTGCCAGTCTTCGACGATGCCACGAATGTCACCGTGTGAAAGGTGGACCTGGGTACGAGCTGCGCTGCCGCCGCCCGAAGCCGAGTCGAACACGTTATGCGTCATGCTATTGTCCTCCTGGTTGTCATTGTGCTGGACGGCGTCGCCGGCCTCAGCGTCTGAATCGTCGGAGTCTTCCGAGCCAGCAGAGTCTTCAGAGTCACTGGACTCGTCGGACGCAGCACCCTCGTCAGATCCATCGTTGTTGTCGGCGTCTTCGGCATCGTCAGAGTCACTGGACTCATCTGAACCCTCGGAGTCTCCAGACTCTACTTCGTCTTCAGAACTCCCAGCATCGCCAGAGTCATCGGTTGAAGAAGCGTCATCATCGCCTTCGGTATCGCTATGCTGGAGAGATTGGCCATCGGCGATAAGAGCCTGGTTCACCAAATAGTTGACAGCGTTCATTTGCTTAGGTGAAAGAGTGTCCAGGACGTCTTGTACAGTCTCGTTGTCATCGGCGTGGGTGAGAGCTCCACCAACCTCGATCTCGATGCCCGTTGTGATATAGGCTTCATCAGAGAAGTTGTCGAACTCACCGTCGCCATGTGAAATGGCAACGTCATCAATGAAAGCACCAGGGTTCGCACCTCCCAGGACGAGGCTAACCTCGCGGATGTTTCCCTGTAGGACGTCCTTGGCACGGGTCGCCGCGTCAGTAACGCGCTCGACGAGCTTGTCTGCCCAGATGGAGAGGAACTTCACGTCACCGTGCTTTACCATCTCCTTGGCATGTTGGCCAACTGCGGTTGCGTTGAAGAAAGCTTCACAACGCATACCGTTCTTGACCCTGATCAGCTTGGCATGGCCAAGCACATTGGTTGCCTCATCGTGTCCATGCTGCCAAACCAGCGGGACGACTTGGCCGTCGTTCAGATCGAAGGCTCCAGGCCGAATGGTCCGCCCGTCGGTGCACCTCAGATCGTATGCGGTGGCGTAGCCACTGAAATCCGCTGTTTCCACGGCGGTATCCTTTCTGCTGGATGAATGTAGAAGCGTGATGTCGCTGAGTTTAAGCTCAGGATCAATGAAGTCAGCATGAGAAATATTTCCCATTGCTTCTGACAACTGTCGTTTAGCTTCACTCAACGTACTTTGAATGCGACTAACTCGAGCAACGAGATCATCGACACTCATAGAAGAGACGCTTGTTGATGATGAAGAAGAGGAAGATCCAGAGCCACTTGCAGATTTAGTCTTAGCTGCAATCTGCGCTTTATGTGTATCTCGATACTTCTGGGAAGATGCTCGCTGCTTAGCAGTCGACTTCCCATCTGAATTCTGTCTCTTCGACTTAGCCTCAGCTTGACGCTTCTCACTCAGGGCCTGTTGAGCCTCGCTGAGAGCCTTGGTTAGAGCATCGACTTTTGCCTTAAGTCGTGTAACCGTAGCGCTAGCCGTAGAAGTCTGCGATGGCGTGTTATTAGGTTTCGTAGGTGCTGGACCACGACGTCGAGACCCCTTTGGCTGATTAGTGCCTTTCTGACGACCTTTGAGGTTTTTTGTTCGTTCGTAATAAGCATGAGCTTTATTGGGATCGTATTTTGCGGCGTCAGGCATTACACCCCGATCCCTAGATCAGCCATCTGTTGGTTTAAGGCTGCCTCAGCATCACTAATTGGGGGCTGTGCTGGTGCGGGCGCAGGTGCGGCAGCATTATCACCAGTGATTTGTTGATCCAATGGCATATTGCTGTTGACCAACTGACTGGCTTGTGGTTCCGGTGATGGTTTAAGCCCAATAGCAGGTCGAAGTTCGTTCGGCGTAGCGATCTGGTTTCGACTGAGAGTGTCTGCGATGTCTGCAAGCTGACTGATTGGAATCATCTTGAGCGGCTGCTGGAAGTACATGATACTCTGACCTTGAGTGCGGGCAGTCTTAGTCAGGAATTTCATCACCATGGCTTCAACAATAGCAACCAGAATTGGCTCTATGGTACGATTCATATAGTTCAACATTGCAACATCATCAGCAGTTCCGTTCATGATCTCAGCCGTTAGACCAAGTTCGTTGAACAGTTGTTCTTGCAAGTACTGGACTTGAGAAAGAAGATTGTTTTCCACAGCTCGATTTAGCTGGGTGATCTTCTCCGTTCCATCAGCATAGGCAATACCGTAAGTGCTGCCCGTAAGCTGCTCTTCGATTTCGTTCCTACGCTTCTCGGCTTGGTTCTTTCTCGACTCCGACTTTATGACGTAAGGAAGCTGAATGATGATGTCCAGCTTACCCTTGCTCGAGATCTCATCGACATTGTCCAGCAAGCCAAGCTTGTGAACCAGTCGTTGAAGAGTTGAATTAGGCTCATTCATCACAGAGTAGAAAGGATTCTCAACGATAGCGACAATAGATTTCGGAACCCAAATGTCTTCCTTTTGTCCCGATTTCTCATTGTATGCCCGCACCTGAACATGCTGCGGCTTCCATTGAAGCACTGTTCCAATGCGCATATCTTTGATATCCCAGTTGCCAGAACTCCGTGGATCCATCGTCGTATTGACAGGAAGAACAACCATGACACCTTCTGAGAAGAGTGTCAAAGCCATGTCTCGACGAATATGACTGCCTGACTGATCGATGTTACCCGAAACAGTTAAGCATTCGTTAAGACCTGACTTGATACATTCGACGTATTCGCCATTGGCATCAGTTCGAACGTGCTCCATCCTAACACTCGAGACATCGATAGCGAGTCGAGTGTAAATCGAAGAGATGATCGTCCGTTCACTAAAGATCCTGAACCTTGGCCGATCTGGTGCTGAACTACTAACTGTTCCTGTTGGAGAAGAGAGTTGCGGTCTTTCTTCTTCAGTCGAAAATGAGTTCCAGGCATGCCTCAAACGATTCATGAACGTACCCACATCATCACCTCCTCATCTATCTAGTAGTTCTTACTTCTTCACTATGCCTGCGTGGCGATAACTACATCAGCGCCACTTGCAAACTTCGCAACAAGTCGCGTCTTTCCTGAGCCGTTGTCTTGGGCGTAGAGACGAACAAAGTTCGCTGCGGGAGCAGCCGGAGCCGATGCCTGCTCTGCGAACTCGAAGAAGGTCGGTGCTGTCTGATCCGAGACAGTAGCGTCTGAGGAATTCACACGAACCATCTCGTAGATCGTGTCACCGCTAGAAGTCTGCTTGACTCCCTTGAGTTTGATGCGCTGCATGTTTTCTCCTCTATTCGAATGCTTCCTTGTTGAGTTTGAAAGCAATCCACGCATCCATCAGAGCAGCGACATTGTCGATCTTCTCTTCATGACGACGCTTCAAAAGCTTTCGGTTCCCGTTGGTGTCTTCCATAGTAATAGCATTACCCATACCAAAACTCATCAACTCTTCATCAAAGAGAAGTAGGCTTTGCTCGGACATTTTCTTGAGTTCGCCTAAAGGTACTGATTCTGTTCTGGCACCTTGAATAACTTTCTCCATTGCATACGGACCATTCTCAAGCTCCCACCGTGTGGTGAACTCTTTAGCGTTGTATGGGTCGAACCCAAACGCACGAACGTCATAATTCATGAAGATGATGTGATTATCCAAGTCTTCATAAACATCCATCATGTCTAGCACGGTCGTATCGATTATGTGTAGCGACCCTTCCTCTCGGAACTGGTCATACTTGAACCGAAGCGCGCCTGGCAAATTATGAAGAGTGTTCTCTGTAATGTAACTACGTGTCTTCACACCGAAAGCGCCATTCTTTAATGGGAACAAGAATGTGAATGCACAGAAATCATCACCTTGGCTAAGGTCTGCGCCCATAGAAGCAGGTAGACCACGGAAGTCCAACCTTTTATCAACGGGTAGCGTCTCTTCATAGGTGAAGAAGTAGGTATAGCCCTCCATTGGAAGACCAAAACGCTTAGCCAGAATATCGTTGCGAGCCGCTGGAGCTTTCTCGGCACGCTCAACATCCAAAGCATATGTTTCATAAGTAACCGTAAGACCGATGTTCGGGTTAGCCTTAGGCCACATCTCTGGATCGTTAACTTCCTCGACGTTATCAAGTTTGTAATGCCAGATCGAGACATGTGGAGCCAAGTACTCGCCCTTGAGAATATCGGCAAGCTCCATCTTAATCGTGTCGCCCGAGCCATTCCGAACAGTACCTTCGGAACTAATGGCGATGATCAAGTAGTCATCCAACTTTGACGCGCCCTGCTCAATAGCACCAACAACGTCCTCACGGAGATCGCCGGAAAGCCATTCGTCAACTGTTGATACTTTAGGTCGAAGCCCCTGAAGCTTGTTAATCGACATAGGGCGAATTTCAAGCATCGACCCGGTTAAAAAGTTCTCAATGCCCTTCTTAGTTGAAGCAAGTTTGACTCGATCTGCTTTAGACCCTGTAGTGTTCTGAATAGATCCTTCAGTAAGGAATCTGAACAGAGGTCCAGGAGATCGCGTGATAGAGGTACGGATCGGACCCATAACCTCTTCTGCTTGCTTCATCGTGGGTGCGGTAGTAATCTGATGAGTTGTCTCTGTATCGATGTTCAAGAAATAGCTTTGAACACAAGAAGCATACATCGACTTTGCTGAACCACGAGCTGTGATGATGTACTGCTTTGTAATAAGCCGTTTCTTCACAGTCTTAATTACAAAACCGGATTTCTCAAAAGCAGTAGCTGGCTGCCAAATTTGCCGCTCAATAAACTCGTACCAACCGAAAACTTGTTCGCCCCACAACTTGAACGAGTCAAGAAGGTGAAGCTCAGTCCCATCGGTAAGGGTGAGTTCTTTCTCGCAGTAAGAAATGAAACCATTGATTGCTTGGTCATCGTAGTAGATCGTTGGATCCTCAATAAGAGCATCGACCCGATTCATCTCAAGAGAGATCTCTTTATTGACAGGAATCTCTCCCGCTAGAACTTTTTCACGAAAACGGCCGTAGTAGATAGGTGTTGCTGTGTTAGATAACGTCACGGCCGCCTCCTTACTTCTTCTTGACCTTCTTGCCTCCGGCTGCCTTGATGATGTCCGAGACTGTCTTAGTGTGTCGGCCGGTGGACTTGGTTAGACCCAAAGACCTTGCCAACAAGTGCCCAGCCGGACTGTTGGCGAACTTGATGGCCTCATTCATGGTCCTGCCGACATCAAGAGTCGTCTTAATCGCCTTGTGGCCCTTCTCGAACGTCGAGGGATCGATCTCTGCATAACGCTTCTCGGTGTTAAGACGGTTGACTAGATGGTTCAGGTCTGCATCGCTGACTGCCGTTAGGCTGCCTTTTGCACGGATGGCAGCCAACGTCTCTTTAGCACGAACAGCATCAGGGGCATCTGCTCGTGCTTTAGCGGCACTTGCGAGTTGGGCATCGCTTCGACGGAAACCCCACTTCTGGCCCTTAACGCCGAAATGCATCAGCTTAGTGCTGCCGAGCCCTTGCGCTGTAAGGAAATCTTCAAACCGAGATAGTGCTGTGTGCTTCAGAGAGGGCGGAGGAACCATGCCAGCGGCGCTGTATAGTCGACGCAACGCTGCAGAAGCTTTAGCCTTCTCTTCAGGAGTCGCGTTTACGCCTCCTCGCGCGCCCGCGAGCGCGCCTGCGGCCGCAGACAACGCGTTCTTGTTGACTGTCCCATCGGGCTCACGTACAGGAAGAGAACATTGTGCTTTAGTTGACCCATCGCCGCGAACAATTAGACATGCCCTCTTCCATTGTTCTGGCGTATAGTCGGATTCCTTGAAGGAGCTCCAAGGCTTATTCGAAAAACTATCAGCCATTGTTCCTCCTCTCATGCAGTTCTTGGTTTGAGCAAAACACCTTGGGCACAGCCACGAATTGTAGCTGAACGAACTAGACTACGTGTTCCAGTGGTACCTAAAGCTAAACTCAAGCGATCTTCAATACAGATGACTTGGGCATTGGAGTTGTTAGTATCAAAACGCTCATTGTAGTTCGCGAGAGCGTTCCACGAACCAGTACCGCTGTTGCCGCAAGCTACTAACAAAGCAGCAGCTCCCGCGACCGAAGCTGTTTGCGCCGGGATCGTGTAAGCAGTAGTAGACGCGCTAGATTGGAAACTAACATCAGCGTCGTCAAACGGGTTGTTCTTGTCGACGTTTCGATAAGCTAATATCGCTCCAATGGACGAGCCACCAGGAGAAGTAGCGGATATGCTGCCCGACTCACTGCCGGTAGCCCATTTGTAGAATCCAGCAATTGTAGGAACTACACCGCTTGAGTCAATAGCAAATCGCCTTGTAAAGCCTGAAATGGCATTTGTTGCCCAAAGTGTTGTCACATTAGCTGATACCGGAATCCACAGAAAATCATCAGCTTGAAGACCGGCTGGATAAGCAAAGGATGGATTAGCGCCACTAATAGCAGAATTAATGGCACCGGCAGCAACAAAGGTAACAGCGACAACTCCAGCTCTACGACGAGCTGCAACACCGCCGGGTGTCAGTTTGCTCATGTCGTCAAGTCTCCTGTCAACACCCACTCATCAGTGCCACGCTTGTAAATCGAGGCAACACCATATTGGCCAGCCATCTTTGTGACGGTACCCCGTGATCTTATTGTCACGCCAGCTCCTGGTGCAAAAGTAACTTGTCCTGCACCTATCTGAGCGAACTCAATCGTAGTCCCAGTCGGGAATGCAACAGAACTGTTCGGAGGAATTGTAAGCGTAATCGCAGAAGCATTGTTCAGTTCGACGGCTTTACCGGCATCAGTGAGCACCAAAGTGTAGGTCGTACCCGTCTGCGTATTAATGGTGACTGCTGCTATTGCAGCGAAAATTGCCTTATAGTCAGTGCCTAGTTGGGTGATTAAGTCAGCGATACGACTCTCAAGCGTAGCCATGAGCTACGCCTTTGCTGCGGTGTACAGAGTCACCAAGTTCGTGTCTGGATCGCCGATGTTCTGACGCAGCTTCAACGGAGTCACGATACGAGCATCATCGGTGCCCGCAGTCGTCTCTGCTGTCGTCGCCAACTCAGCAATACCAGCTACTGTCTCTGACGCAGCAGAAAGAAGTGCCATCAGAGCTGCTTGGTTGGCCAGTTCGAGGACTGCACGACCATAAGAAGTCGTTGATAGTGCTGCGATAGAAGTCAGGTCAGCATCAAGGGGCTGTGCATAAGCCTTGACTGCCTTCTGACTGGCGATTTTAGAATCACTGTTTGCGGCAAGAGCCGTATCAGTGTCCAAAGTGACGCCAGAGTCTTGGATAACCTTGCCCGAAGTACCAGAGAAGGTAGCGAAATCGCTCGTCGTTGAAGATGCTGGCCCAGTGACTGCACCATCGATGTTGACCTGAGTGATGTTCCAGTTAGCTCCAACTGCGGCCTGTGTGCCAGCAGAAGTGCTATCTGTCAGACAGAGGATTGTGTCGCCTACTTCAACGTTGGGGCCTGATGCTCCACCGATCTTACCAGCCACACTGATCCGGTAAAGATCTCCAGCATTAGCAGCAGGGTAGTTCGGGTTCGCACTAGCGTCAATGACGCCTTTGAACACCATTGCATTAGCTGCCGCGATCAAAGCGTCAGCATAAGCCTTAACGGCGTTCTGTGATGGAACCTTTGTGTTGGAAGTGCCAAGTGCAGAGTTGGTGTCAATCCTATCCGTGAAGACCGCAGCCACGTTTGCTGGCGTAGTTGCACGGACCGTATCTGTACCAGTAATTGCTTCTGCGTCAGTAGCCAGTTCAACCTTGCCCTTGACCGTGCTAGAAGCATCTGGGATAGTTGCCGAAGCAACGGCAGCGTTGACTTCGTTGACAGCTGCAACCAAGTTTGTGGCCACAGTATCAAGAGTTCCTGTTCCGACCTTAGCCCAAATATTCTTCCAGTCGGTACCTAAGGCAGTGATGAGGTCACTGAGCCTAACCTGAAGCGTTGACATACTCATCCCGCCTTTGCGTTTTCATAGAGAATCTCGAGATCGACGCCATCCATGTTTAGTTCATTAATGGCATCCACAATTGTTGCATAGGCTTCAGTAGTAAGCTGACCTAAGTCGCCTACACGAGGATCAGCAGACAGACCACCGGTCTCCGCAATGATAACTTCAACAATACCCGCAACGCTCTCCTCAGTAAGAAAATACTGAAGGTCCATGTACGGCGTATGACCGTCGCCCATCTTGAAGAATCCGGTGTCGATCTCAACGCCCGGTTCTCCCGGTCCAAGTACTGGGTTAAGCGCTTCCCATCGTTCCTTAGTACCGCGTTGGAACCGAAAATCCCATGCGCCAGTAGGAATGCTCATCAGATCACACCTCCGTCAAGTACCGTAGGAACTTCTGGAAGCACAGCCTCTGGCGGAATTTCATCTTCACGAACGACGTTGAGACGCCACTCTAGCTGCTCAATCTGCTCCTTCATAGCCACAATAGCCCAGCTACTCGACGGGGGATCATGCAAGAGCTTAACGCGGAGATGGACATAAGTCTTGACCGGGCTGAGTTGGAGATCCGTAACCAGAAAATCTGCCCACGTTTGCTCAGCGTCCACAACTTCGAACCCACCTTCAGGTCCGATACCAAGTTGATTGAGTGTGCCAAGAGCAGAGTTGATATGCATACGAACATCTGTGTCGAAGACTGTAACGTCCTCTGAAATACCCAAAACTAGCTTGGTCTCCGTGAGAATACTCTCGTCATAAGTACCCATGTCCACCTCCTTCGTCGTTCGTTAACCTTTGCGAGCTACCTCTTCTTTCGACCTAGAATCCTGATCTTCTTGAGCAAAGCCTCAGCACGATTGATGAGAGTGCGACGATGTCCAGTGCCCTTGGCCTTGCTAAGATCGTCAAGAGCATGCTCAACCTTTGGGCCTCGAGACGCACCCGGATTGTCGTTCTCGATCATGAGACCATCCATCGTCTACGACCATCCGGTGTAGCGAAGCGCCGGCATTGCTGTTGAGATCTGCTTGAACGTGACAGTGCCCGTCACACCAGGCATGTAGTGACCATCTTCGCTCATGTCCGTTGAACGAATGAGATGAACGCCCTTGTGGTTGACGCCTAGAGACAGTGCTCGATGGCCGAAGCCAGAGCTGCCACCAGACCAAGCCATCGGAACTCCACGCGGAGGAGTCCTGTCACCCAGGTGACGGAAACGAACCGGCTCGGACTTCCAACCGTCCACAGCGTCGCTGTCGCCGTCATGATCTTGGTCGCCAGCTGACGGAGCACCAAGCCAAAGTCGGACCATTGCTTGGCAAGTACCTGGCACGTTAGTCTTTGATGCCAACGCACGGTCTGCTGCTTCTTCTCTGCTGAATTGCGTGTTTTCCATAGTGATCCTTTCGATCAAAAGCTTCGGTACTCGTGTTCCACCGAGTCGAAGAAATCGTCAGCCGGAAAGTCTCCGACCGTCTTGAGGATGATGCCTCCAAGGAATCTCCACTTATGCTTCATCCATCGCTCCTCCTCAGAATCACTCAAGATCCTGACTGGAATATGGTAAAGCTTGCATAGCCTAGCTGTGAGTTGTGCAGCACGAAAAGTGATCACCGGCTCTGGCCCAAACGGTGGATCATAGCATACGTTGATGCTAACCATACCTTTTGAGCCTTGGCCGACTGGAAACGCAACAGTTTTGTCAGGTACGCAACGAAGAATTCGTGACTCGTCAACGACATAGTGACACGAGTCAACACGATTGTTGGGATTGTGCCAAGCTTGAGCAATCCCATTGGCCGCGCCATTATCGCCAGTAGTCCAGGATGGTCGAAGGAGCACAGCAGAAGGTCTTTGTCGAGTGCCTTGATGGGCAGCTTCTACAAAAGGAATTTTACTGCCTAGTAACGTAGCTGTTTTACCCATGTCTGCCTTCCGATAGTTACCAGAGACGTGTGTCGCCAGCCGTTCTGACTATCGGGACCCGGGGAAGATGGGTCCGATCGCCGTAGTGAATGGCGTTATGCGTCCGGTGAGAGACACAAATTAAAAAGCCTGGATCCAGCAAGTTTTCCGTTGCCTCTTCGATGTCTTCGAGAGTCAAAGGGTTCATGTGATGTATTTGCGGAGCGCCGCGAATAGGGAAGTCAAAGACGCCCATGTCATTACCACCATCACGGACAATAACAAAGTTACGTATCGAACGCCATTCCTTAGAGCGGTAAAACTGTTGGTTAATCCAGCGGTCGTAACCAAAAGTTGAATAGCCCACCTCACCAGAAAGAGCCAGGTAATCGAAACGATCATCAAGAGAATCAAGTCGAGATAACTCATGGTAAGTCCTCATACCCCTCCTCCTCGATCGGCTCTTGACCGGAGTACCCCTTGAATGCGGCAAGCGCCTCTGCGTAGAGACCTTCGCTGCTCTGACGTGACTCCATGTCCTTGACTCGAGCAGTGAGCATCTCATTCTCAGACTTGAGCTTATGTCGTTCGAGTTGCTCACGTACTGTGCCCTGCTTGAGAAAGTGCACGGTCTCCTGTGCCGATGCGGTGCCTTCTGCAATGCGTCTCTCAACGAGGTCCATTGCAGCAGCGATGAGTTGGTCTTCTCTTCCTTCTAGCGTTGTAGCTGGAGGAGGGAGAAGAGGTTCTGGTGCTTTGCGAACCATCGCTCCTCCTTCCAAGGTCTAAGCAGTCCGCTTCCACATATAGACAACGAGATACGGCTGAAGGTTGTTGTGAGCTGTGCCCGAACCTACTGCACCTGAGTCGCCTGAGTAAGCTGGCACATTGGCCGTATGGGTGTGACCGCCATCGGCTGCTGTCGTTCCATCTGCCGAAGCTGTTGCACCACCTCTAACGACGCCGGTGCTAGTGCCTGCTGCAGTCTTTCGCGTAAGGACATGGGTGTGGTTGCCACCCGTCCCAGTATCGAATGCTGCGTGGTTGTGGTTAATGGTGTGTGAATGGTTGGGCATCTCGCCTGTGGATAGTGCATGTGTCTTCTCTCCGCCCGTTTCGCCGACAGTATCGAACTCGGTTTGT
>Ga0066652_100001920_pt1 | contig 11102 bp, 7 predicted proteins | sample GraSoiAngelo_101_FD_71413 | JGI IMG/M metagenome (GOLD analysis project Ga0066652, IMG submission 71413) | Grasslands soil microbial communities from the Angelo Coastal Reserve, California, USA - 14_0903_02_30cm | ecosystem: Environmental > Terrestrial > Soil > Grasslands | place: USA... | reverse complement strand
CGTCTCGGGCATGTACGTCACCACGGCGATCTTCGCTCCGGACGCGAGCGGAACGCTGCTCGCCGAGTCGCGGAGGAGCGTGATGGCACGCTCGGCGACGTCCTGCGCCAGCGCGCGATGCGCGGCGTTGCCGACCACGAGTCGCAGGCTGTCGAGCGAGACCTCGCGACGGCGCGCGAGCCCCGCGCGCGCCTTCATCCAGAGAACGCGTCGAGCGGACGAGTCGATGCGCGCCGCGGACAATTCGCCGCGCTGCATCGCAGCAACCACGGCGTCGATGGCGCGCACGACCTCGTTCGGTCGCGCGTCCCCGGCGGCCGGCCGCAGCAGGATGTCGGCGCCGGCCTTGATCGCGCCCACCACGGTTTCCTCCACCGTGTATCCGCGACCGACGCCAGCCATGCTCAGCGCGTCGGTGATGGCGACACCGTGGAAGCCGAGCGAATCGCGCAGCAGGTCGTGCATCACGTCAGGACGCAGCGTCGCCGGTGTGACGCTGTCGCCGCCGAGCGCTGGCAGGGCGATGTGTGCAGACATGACCAGATCGGCGCCCGCATCGATCGCCGCCTTGAAGGGGCGGAGCTCGACGCTTTTCAGGCGTGGCATGTCGGCCTTCACCACCGGCAGCCCGACGTGCGAATCCACGTCGGTGTCGCCGTGCCCGGGGAAGTGTTTTGCCGTCGCCAGCGCCCCGGCGGAACGCGTGCCGTCCACGAACAGCGCGGACAGCCGTGCAACACGGCCCGGGTCCTCACCGAACGATCGCGTACCGATCACCGGGTTGTTGGGATTGATGTTCACGTCGACGACGGGCGCGAAGTTCACCTGGATGCCGCTGGCGCGCGCCTCTTCGGCGATGGCGCGGGCGACGTCGAACGCGTCGCTGTCACGCGCTGTCGCGGCGATCGCCATCGCCGTCGGGAAGCTCGTCGCCCCACCTGTCTCGAGCAGGTAGTGCGGGAACACGGCCGCCTCGAGACGCATGAGCGAGGGCTCCAGATCGCTCGCGACGATGAGCGGTACGCGCGCGCGGCGCTGGAGATAGTTCAGCTTCTCGGCGACCTCGATCGGCGTGCCCAGTGACATCGTGATGCCGCCCGCGCCCTCGCGCTCCACCCAGCCGACGATCTCCGCGAAGGCGGTATCGTCCGCGCTGGTGTAGTCGCCGAGCATCCAGAACATCACCATCTGCGCGACGCGCTGGCGCGCGCCGAGCGTGGCCAGGGTGCTGTCCACCCATCGCGTGGTATCCAGCAGCGCGGGAGGGACCGCGCCGGCGATGGCGACGCTCGTGTCGCGCGGGAAGACGATCGGCGCAGGCACCTGGCCCGCACAGCTCAGCGTGAGCGTGACGACACACGCGAAGGAGACGTCGCGCATCCGTGGGCGGGGCATGCCGATCCTCGTTTTGTGAGAGCGGCGCACGTAGCGTGCGCCATTGACAATATCAGCAGTCCCTGACCGCGTTGCGGAGCGTCTCGTCGAGCGTGTCCAGCGTTACGGGCATGATGAGCGTATCAAGCTCGTGCGCGGCGACGAGCGCCCGAACGCCGCGCATTGCTTCCGCCGTCCCGAAGATCACCACGGATACATCGCGCATGCGGGCTCGTCCGAGGACGTCTTCCTTCATGAGTGTGGGATCCGCGCAATCGATCAGGGCGATGGATGGGTGTTCGCGACGAATGGCGATCTCCGCCGGCTCGGGCGGTCGGTAGAAACGCACGAGGTATCCGAGTGTTTCCACGAGGCCACCCAACAGGGCAGCGGCGACGGCGTCGGACGAGAGAATCAGGACGACGTGTTTGCCCGGCCCGCCATCGGTGGCCGGTTTCGGCTTTTGCGTCGTTGGGTCTCGAGTGGCGGCGGACATGGGCGCGGGAACGCGCAATCAGCGCACCCGCGTAGCGTATTAGCACGAAATTTTCCTCGGATCGGTCACCGTCCGCACTTGACTCCGTTTCGTGAGCAGGACAGAATCCGCATCTGACAAGCTCAACCGTGCTTTCATTCGCCACCGACGCTACCGGGTCATGATGGCGTTCGATCGTACCCCGAGCGCACCGGCCCTCGATCCCTCAACGGTGAACGAGCTGAGGGCGGCGCTCTCCCATTCCGTCGCCATGGGAAATCATGGCTCGGAGCTCAAAGGGCTTCTCCAGCGCGCGGCGTCCGAGGCGAGGACGAAGGGCGTCCAGGCGGAACAGCTCCTCGTGGCCCTCAAGGACATCTGGTACTCCCTTCCCGGACTGTCCACGCAACCGGGGAACGAGGTGCAGACGCGCTTGTTGCAACAGCTCATCGCGCGCTGCATTCAGGAGTATTACGGGACCTGAGCACGCGGATTGCACACCCAGCCGGCGCCAACCCCCTTCGGAGGAGTACGAGGATGAATCGGAAGTTTACAGTTGCCGTCGCTGGTATCGCGGCGCTCGTTGCCTTGGGCGCGTGCAGCCGTGGCGACAACTCGGCGTATGATTCGACCGCGGGAGCAACCGCGGGCGCGATGGCGACGCCGGCGCCGACGTATACGCCCGGTATCGGCACGTCCACCGGCGCCACGACCGGCGCGGTCATCGGAACGAGCACGGGCGCAACCACGCTCGTCGATACGACGAAGAAGTCGACGACGAAGAAGCCGTAAAGCTCCCGCTGTTGCAACGCAGAAAGCCGGCGCCACGCGCCGGCTTTCGTTTTTCCGTGTATAGTCACGCATGTCCCTGCGCGCGCTTCTCTTCGCGGCCGCACTCGTCTGCTCGCCAGCCACGTCCGCGACTCCGCCGCATCAGCGCGTGCGCACCGGACTGGATGTCGCTCTCTCCGATTCGCTCGGCGTACTGCGTGGCAAGCGCGTCGGGCTGATCACGAACCACACCGGGGTGAACGGCGAAGGCCGCCGCAACATCGATCTGCTGTTCCGCGCGCACGGCGTGCGGCTCACGGCGTTGTTCGGACCCGAGCACGGCATCTCGGGAATCGTGCGAGGAGGGGACCTCATTGGCGCGGCGAAAGACAGCGCGACCGGGCTGCCCGTCTATTCGCTGTATGGAACGACGCGCGTGCCGACCCCTGAGATGCTCCAGGGCCTCGATGTGCTGGTGTACGACATCCAGGACGTCGGTTCGCGCACGTATACGTACGTGTGGACCATGGCGCTCGCCGCCGAAGCCGCGCAGCGCGCCGGAATTGCATTCGTGGTGCTCGACCGCCCGAATCCGATCAGGGCGGATCGGGTGGCTGGCGGTGTGCTGGATTCGGCGTATCGGTCGTTCGTCGGCCAGTACGACGTCGCGCTGCGATACGGCCTGACGCCTGGAGAGCTGCTGCGGTACCTGATCGGGACGGGACGCGTGCGGGCGCGCGCGACCGTCATTCCGCTGCAGGGATACAGACGGTCGATGTGGTTCTCGGAGACGGGGCTGCCCTGGGTGAATCCGTCGCCGAACATTCGCGATCAGGAGACTGCGCTGCTCTACCCCGGTACGGTGATGTTCGAGGCCACGAACCTGAGCGAGGGCCGGGGCACGGACGCGCCGCTCAAGCAGGTCGGCGCACCGTGGCTGACGGACGCGGACTCGATCGCCGCCCTGCTCAATGGAATGCACTTCCCCGGTCTGCGCTTCGAGATGCGGCGCGCAGCGGTTGCGGCCGGGGAAAAGCACGGCGGACAGACGATCCCGTTCGTTCGCTTCATCGTCACGAACGCCGACTCGGCGGACGCGGTGGCTGCCGCGGTGTGGACGCTGCGTCTCGCGCGCGAGCGACATCCCGCAGACTTTCACTGGCAGCGCGGCAACGGCATCGAACAGCTGGGAGGCGACGTCGCGCTGCGGCGTGTCGTGGAGAACGGGGGGGTGAACGAGCTGCTGGATCGCTGGAAGAGCGAAGCGGCGACGTTCCAGGAATCGACGCGGCCGTACTGGTTGTACTGAGAAGATGTAGATCCCTCCCTTCGCTGCGCTCGAGGGCAGGCGCTGCGCCCGGGATGACATCGAAACCGAGGGACCGAGGGCGTCGTAGGTCGGCGCATGTCCATCCTCCGCGATCTGCGCTACGGCGCCCGCACGCTGCGAAAGAGTCCCGCCCTGATCATCGTCGCGACGCTCGCACTCGGGATCGGGATCGGCCTCACGGCCACGATGTGGTCCATCATCTACGGCGTGTTGATCAAGGGCGTTCCGTTCGACGAGGGCCAGCGTGTGGTTGCGATCGGGATCAGGAACATTTCGCGCCCGAACGGCCGCCAGTCGTTCAATCTCGCGGATTATCGTGACATCGCGGCTGCGCAGAAATCGTTCGAGGTCATCGGCGGCCACACATGCGGCACCGTCAACGTGTCCGGCGCGGACAAGCCGGAGCGCTACGATGGCTGCTGGGTCACGGCGGGCGATCTCACGCTCACACGCGTGCGTCCGGTGCTCGGTCGGCTGATCCAGCCAGGTGAAGACCGTCCCGGTGGCGAGCGCGTGACCGTGATCGACTATTCCATGTGGCAGGGACGATTCGGAGGTCGCGCCGACGCGATCGGTACCGTGATTCGCGCGAACGGACAGCCGCATACGATCATCGGCGTCATGCCCGAGGGCTTCCGGTATCCGAACGACACACGGATCTGGATTCCCTTTCAGGATGACATGCTCGCGGCAAAGCGGGGCGAGGGACGGCAGTTGCAGGTGGTCGGACGGCTGCGCCAGGGCGTGTCGATCGATGCCGCCAACGTGGAGTTCGACGCGCTGAGCAAGCGGATCGCCGATCAACACAAGGAGACCAACGAGAGTCTGCGCGCGACCGTCGAGCCATTCGTGCGCGGCTACATCGGCCCGCAGCCCATCCGGTTGCTGTATACGATGCTCGGCGCGGTGGGGTTCGTGCTGCTCATCGCGTGCGCCAACGTGGCCAATCTCCTGCTCGATCGCGCGGCGCACCGTTCGAAGGAGGTGGGGATCCGAACCGCGCTGGGCGCGTCGCGGACGCAGGTCGTGCGCCAGTTCCTCGCGGAGGCGGTAATCCTGTCCTTCATGGGTGCGGTGCTCGGCACCGCCATCGCGTACTTCGGTACGGGCGCATTCACGCGCGCGCTCGCCGACACGCAGCCGCCGTTCTTCATCGATATCCGTCTTCATCCACCGGTGCTGCTGTTCATCGCCGGTGTGGCGTTCGTCGCCAGCCTCATGTCGGGCGTCCTGCCGGCGTTGCAATCCTCGCGCGCGGACATCAACGAGATCCTCAAGGATGAATCGCGCGGCGCGTCGAGCCTGCACATCGGCAAGCTGAGTCGTGCGCTCGTGGTGTTCGAGATCGCGCTGTCCTGCGGCCTGCTCGTCGCGGCCGGGCTGATGACCAAGAGCGTCACGAAGCTGCGAAACATCGACCCGGGCTTTGATCTCCGCGGTGTCTTCACCGCGCGCGTTGGATTTCCGGAGGGGTCCGACACGATCAAGCAGCAGCGCTTTTTCGAGCAGCTGCCGCAGCGACTCGCCCAGATCCCCGCTGCGCAGGCGGCGTCGGTGTCATCCGGGCTGCCGAGCGTCAGCATGTGGGGGCGACGGATCACGCCCGAGGGGAAGGCGTACACGCGCGACGAGGAGCGTCCCACGGTACGTCAGCTCGTCGTGACGCCCGCGCTCTTCGACGTCTTCGGTATCAAACTGCGGCAGGGCCGCATGTTCACGGACGCCGATAACAAGGATGCGCCCCGTGTCGCGATCGTGACGGAGCAGTTCGTGCGCACGCACCTGAAGGGCGTGGATCCCCTCGGCCACACATTCCGCCTCGACGGTGCGGATTCCCTCAAGACGATCTCGATCGTCGGCATCGCGCCGGATGTGTTCTCTGGGGACAACGAGAAGCCATTCGCGGAGACGATCTATACTCCCGTCGCGCAGAATCCGCTGTCGTTTGCCAGCATCGCCGTGAAGATGCCCGGCGACAATCCCATGACCATCACCAGCCAGGTGCGCGACGCGGTCGCATCGCTCGACCCGGACATCCCGATCTACTTCGTGTACTCGATGCGCGAAGCCTTCGAGCGGCCCACGTGGTTCGTGCGCGTGTTCGGCACGATGTTCATGATCTTCGGCGGCGTCGCACTCTTCCTCGCCGCCATCGGTCTTTATGCGGTCGTGGCGTTCTCGGTCAGCCGGCGCACGCGCGAAGTCGGCATCCGCATGGCGCTTGGAGCCAGGCGGACGGACGTGGTGCGCCTCATCTTCGGCCAGGGGATGCTGCAGCTCGGCATCGGGCTCACGATCGGGCTCGCGCTGGCGGCGGGCGTCTCGCGGCTTCTGAGCATCATTCTGTTCGACGTGCAGCCGCGCGATCCGACGATCTTCGGCGGCGTGATCGCGGTGCTCGCGACGGCAGGACTGCTCGCCTGCTACGTGCCGGCGCGGCGCGCGACGGGCGTGGATCCCATGATCGCGTTGCGGGACTGATCAGGCAGGACGGTGGGATGGGGAGCAGTCCGCGCGGGCAGGAAACGGCCCGAGGTTCTGGTTGTACCAGGAGCCTCGTGGTAACGTTTGGTGGAGGTTTGCCCACGGAGGACTGTCTTGAGGATTGTCGTACCCACCACTCTCCTTCTCGTCTCGGCTCTCAGCGGCTGCTATCGCTATGTGCCGACGACGCGCAGCTCGCTCGCGCCAGGTGAGTCCGTCTCGGTCGCGCTGACGTTGCAGGGATCGGTCAACACCGCCCCGAGCATCGGCAACAACGTTGCGAGCCTGGAAGGAACGGTCTCGGGCATCGATAGCTCCGGGGACATCACTCTGGCACTCCTTTCCGTCAGGCGTCGAGGCGAGAACCTTGCCTCGACGTGGAGTGGGGAGTCGATCCGACTATCCAGCGCAGACATCGCCGAGGTCAGTACAAAGCAGCTTTCGCGCGGCAGAACGGTTGCCGCGTGGACCGCGCTTGGCGTCGCGTCCGTCGGCCTCATCGTCGCGATCGCGAAAGCCACGGACCTCGTCGGCGGCGGCAGTGGAGGCCGTCCCATTCCCACTCCCTGACGGCCGTTTCGCCGTGAAAAGAAAAGGGCGACCCGATTCGGGCCGCCCTTTTCCATTCAACAGACTCGAGTCAGATCACTGGCAAACCGGCGCGCTCGTGATCTTAGAGTTCGCCTCCCGCTCGAGCAGCGGAATCGGCAGCTCGCATCCGGGCTTCTTGAATGCGACCGAGGTCGCAACCCAGCGCGAATCCTTCACGCCAAAGCGGTACATGTCGTTCAATCGGCGACCCTGGAAGATCAGGTTGATGCGACGCTCCCATTGCAGCAGAGCCAGTCGCGTCGGGCCGGTACCGTTGTACGCCGCCTTGCCGTCCAGAGCGCGCAACGCATTGATGTTCGTATCGAACACCGCGTTGTTTCCCGCCGCGAGCCCTGCCTCGGCGAGGATGAGGTACATCTCGCGCTTGGAGACGACTGGCATCGGCGGGTGGTTGATGTCGGGCGCCTTGATGAAGCGATTGATCATCTTGACCGCCGTCGCGTCGACCAGACCCGTGACGGGGTCGGTGGCGATGACGGCGGTAGGCTTCTGGTTCGTCGGGTCGATTGTCGTGAGGGATGGATCCGGTGTGTGCTCCACCCGGGAGTTCATCTCGAACCCGACGCCGCCACTGGCGTCGTCGCCAGAGTTCGTGTTGTCGACGGTGAGGTCGTAGATGTAGTCGCCGGACATTTCGGCGAGCGCCTGGGTCGCGTCGGCGGTCGCGCCGGCATTGTTGATCAACGGATTCGCCGGCGTCGCGCCGGGCGGATTCAGCAGCGTCCACAGCGCCCGGTCGAACTTCACGCGTGCCCGCATGGCGATGATATTCGCGTGGTTGGTGCCTGTGGCGATGGCCGCGCCCGCATCGAGCCACTTCACCGCGGAATCGTACACCTGCACCATGTTGGCCTCGCCGAGATTGGCGCCCGCGACGGTGCGATCCGAGATGGCGACATCGTCGTACATGTTGCCCATCCCGTCGTAGATGATCGCGCCCATCAGGTACGCCTTCGCCAGCAACTGCACGTCGCTCAGCTTTCCATCAGCCTCGAACTTCGAGACTTTCTGGATGGTCTGCTCGGTTATCCAACGAGCCCGCATGGCAACCAGATACCCTGCCGTCAGGTACTCGTTGGTGTTGTTGTCCAGCACCCCGGTGTCCAGCAACCGGTAGTCATCGCGCGATCCGGACTGCCACGTTTCGTCGGAGATGATGCTGTACGCGTTCAGCATCGACGACATGGCGTTCGCGTTCAGGTTGATCGCCCCAGCCACGAGAGCGGACGCCGCGGTCGGATCATCGAGCGTGCTCGGCGTCACGTTGTTGGGGTTGTCCACGTCGAGCAGTGAGCTGCACGCGCTCAGCAGCACGAGGCCTGCTCCCATCGCGAGCGTCCGCGTCAGCCGACGAGCGACGCCGCGCACTTTGATTCTGCCAGTGTTTCGCATGGTGTCGTCTCCGGGTTAGTAGCCGATTCGGACCGAGAGCCCAAAACGGCGCGGCAGCGGGAAGCCGAACGCGTCGATGGACTCCACGAAATTCTCGTCGACGCCGGACGAACCGCCCTGACCGATGTAGCTCACTTCGGGATCGACGCCCTGATACTTCGTCCACAGCATGAGATTGCGGCCGGTGAAGGTCAGCGACAGATCGCGGCCGCCTATCCGGTTCGCCACGCTCCTGGGCGCCGTCCACGTGATGCTCAGCTCGCGGAAGCGGAGGAAGTCCCCGTCGGACACTTCATTGAGACCCTGATACGGGGTGAGCGAGGCAAGGTTGTCCGCCCATACCACTGCCGCATCGAGACGCTGCTGCGGTGTGGAGGCCGGGTCCATCAACGTCGCGCGGGTCTGCGCGAACAGCTGCGTGTTCGTTCCGCGCGGCGACGCGTTGCGGAATCCGCAGATGAGGCACCAGTACGTGTAGTGCCCACCCTTGTACTCGAACAGCGAGCCAACCCGCCAGTTCTTGGCGACGTTGACGTTGGCACCGAACGAACCTGTGTAATCGGGCGTCGGCTTGCCGAGATCGGAGTTGAGGCCGTTCTCGGTCATGATGACGTTGCCGTTGAACAGCGCGGTGTAGTCGCGAGGCACGGCCAGGAACGCGAGCATCTGCGCCTGCGTGTCCGGCGTGCCATCACCGTTGATGTCGTACGGATAGGAGCCGGCCGGCACCTGTTTGAGCTTGGCGCCGAAGAACTCGCCCGGAGAGTAGCCTTCCTTGATGTAGCCGCGAATGCGGGCGTACGAGCCACCCGTCTTGAGCTCTGGCGACCCACCCAGCGACACGACCTTCTGCTTGAGGAACGCGATGTTGCTGAACGCCTCAATGGACAGTTCCGGCGTCTGGACGATGAAGCCTCGCAGTCCGATCTCCGTACCGTGCGCGTCCATCGTGCCGACGTTCGTGAGCTGCGAATTCGTGAAGCCGCCGGAGGGCGGATACTGCACGCCGAACAGCAGGTCCTTGACGCTCCGTTTCCAGTACGTCGCCTCGACGCCGATGCGATCGTTCAGGAGGCCCACTTCAGTGCCGCCTTCGATCTCGGTCGAGACTTCCGGCTTGAGGTCAGGATTGCCGAGGTTGTCCGGGCGTAGACCAGCGCCAGCAGGGCCTGTCTGCGCGGCGAACGTCGTGAACTTGGCGAACGCCGAGGGCTGACGACCCGACTGACCCCAGGCGGCGCGCAAGCGGAGCGAAGAAATCGACGGGAGATGGAAGCCCGGGAGATCCGACGGCACGAACGACACGGACGCCTTCGGATACATGACGCCAGCCGCGCTCTTTCCGAACGCGCTGGAGTAGTCGTAGCGCGATCCGACGGTCACGTACAGGAAGTTCTTGTACCCCACCTGCTCCTGGGCGAAGTAGCCGCCGTTCACCGTCTGCAGGATGCCGTCATGGGCGAACTGGTTGCCCGCGGCATCAGTGCGCGAGATGCCCGGACCGGGGAAGTCGTACCCGAAGGACCCTGGATAATGCGCCTTCGTGAGAAAGCCCTGGATACCCGCGACAAACGCCGAGTTGAACGACGTCAGGAAGTCGCGCGCCCAGTTGGCCTTCAGGTCGAGCGTGATCTGACGGTTGTTGGTGTCGTCGATGCTCTTGTCACCGAGCACGTCGTCGCCGATCACGTTGTCGACGTTGTAGCCGAATGCCTGAAAGTGGGTCGCTGTCTGGCTCAGGTAGTCGACGCCGAACACACCGGTAAGGTTCAGCGACGGGATCGGGGTGTAGGCGACGTCCATCGACGAGATGAACCGGTCGGAGCCGATATCGTTCATCCGCTTGGCCGTTTCCACCGGTGTGCCGAACGCGTTGGGTGAGCCCGTGGGGTTGCCTGCGGTCTTGCAGACGCCAGGCGATGCGATCCCGTAGTTGGGATCCGTACCCGTGGGGTCTGAGTTGGCGCAACTCCCCTGGTCGGGTTTCGAAAACTCGAGGAGGGTGATCGGCGAATAGATGTTGTTGCCGTATTCCGGGCGGTTGGCGTAAGTGTTCGTGTACATCGCTGTCGCGCCAAGCCGCACCTTCGGGCTCATGAAGAAGCCGACGGTCGTGCGACCACCGGAGCGCCGGACGAAGTCCTTGGCCAGCCCACCGAGCTTCTCCGCGGCAAACGGACCATCGTCGCCGCTGTAGTTGCCGGAGACGAGATAGTTGAGATTGTTCGACCCACCGGTGACCGACACGGCGACCGTCTGAGCTGAGCCGGTCTCGAAGTACTGCTTCTGCAGCGGTTCGCTGAACGGCGTGAAGAGGGCCAGGTTGGGTTTGCCCCACAGCTTCTTGAGCGTGTCGAGCTGTCCCGCGCGCGTCGCAACGCCCCAATTGTCGTCGATACGGTTCGTCGGATAGTTGGAGAAGTCCTGACCAACGGTGACGTCCCACTTCGGCGCTCCGGACACGCCCTTCTTGGTAAAGATCTGGATGACGCCGTTGGAGGCTTCGGTGCCGTAGAGCGTGGCGGCAGCCGCGCCCTTGAGGATCTCCATCCGCTCGATCGTGTTGGGATCGATCGCGTCGAGGTTGGAGAGCGTGGCGTTACCGATGCTGGTGCCGCCCGAGTTGATGCGGATGCCGTCGACGAACACGATCGGCTCGTTGGA
>Ga0066652_100001918_pt1 | contig 11107 bp, 14 predicted proteins | sample GraSoiAngelo_101_FD_71413 | JGI IMG/M metagenome (GOLD analysis project Ga0066652, IMG submission 71413) | Grasslands soil microbial communities from the Angelo Coastal Reserve, California, USA - 14_0903_02_30cm | ecosystem: Environmental > Terrestrial > Soil > Grasslands | place: USA... | reverse complement strand
GCGGGCGATCTCGCGGTGGCGGCGGCGCTCGCGTCGAGCGTCTACGACCGCGCCACGCCGCGCGATGCCGTCTTCATCGGAGAGCTGGGGCTGGGCGGCGAGATTCGTCCCGTGTCGCAGGTCGAGCGCCGAGTCGCCGAGGCGAAGAACATGGGCATGGATCGCGTCTTCGTCGCCGAGCGTAGCGCGCCCCGGAAAGGCAACGGGGTCGTCCCCGTGCGCAACATCCGCGACGTCTTCGCGAAACTGTTCGAATGAGCGTCCGTCCTCCGAACGTCGTGAGAGACGTTGGCGTCGTGATCGTCGCGGGCGGCTCGAGCAGCCGCACGGGCGGCAAGGAGCTCAAGCAGTTCCGGTGGGTCGCCGGGAAGCCGATGCTGCTCCACAGCCTGCAGACATTCATGGCGCGAGCCGACGTGGTCTCGGTGGTATGCGTCATTCCGCGCGAGTATGTCGGCGATCCGCCGCCCTGGATCTTCCAGTGCGACGTCGACCGGCTGCTGCTGTCTGTCGGTGGACGCACTCGGACCGAATCGGTGAGCAACGGCCTGGAGGACCTGCCGAACGAAGCCACGATCGCGCTGGTGCACGATGCCGCGCGTCCGCTCGTCGACGATGCCGTGATCGATCGTGTGGTTGCCGGCGTCCGGGTTGGGGGAGGGCAGTGCGTCGTGCCGACGCTCCCCGTCGTCGACACCATAAAGGAAGTGGACGCCGACGGGCGCGTTGTGCGGACGCTCGACCGGGATCGGCTGCGTCGCGCGCAGACGCCGCAGGGCTTTCCGCGCGATGTCATCCACCGCATCCACCACGAAGCCCGAGCGGCGGGAATCAGCGCAACCGACGACGCGGCGCTCTGTGAGCGCCTCGGCGTGGCGGTCAGCACCGTCGACGGCAGCGAGCGCGCGATGAAGGTGACGCAGGAAGCCGACTTCGAGCGCGTCGAGGCGCTCTTTGCGGCGTCGCGATGAACCGCGATACGCTCTCTTATCCGTTCTGGTCGCCGGAGGAAATCGGGTCAGCACTCAATGCGGCGCTCGAGCAGATGGCGATGCGCCGCGTGCTCGCGTACCCCACGGAGACCGTGTACGGCTTCGGTGGAGCGATCGACCGTGACTCCGTCGAGGCACTCGTGCGCATGAAGCGACGACCGCGCGGAAAGCCGTTCCTGCTTCTGATCGCCGGCAGCGACATGATGGCAAAGCTCGATCTGCAGCTCCCCGCCTATGCGGCTACGCTCGCGGCGCGGCACTGGCCCGGTCCGCTGACGCTCGTGTTGCCAGGCGGTGAAGGACGTGTGCCCGCGCAGCTGCGGGGACCGGAGGGCGGCATCGCCGTACGATGGACCAGTCATCCATCCACGCAGCGCCTCATTCGCGCGCATGGCGATCCCATCACATCCACCAGCGCGAACCGGCCGGGCGTTCCACCAGCACAGTCCGCCCAGGAGATTCTCGCGCAGTGGCCCACGGAGATTGCGCGCGGCGAACTGCGTGTGCTCGATGGCGGCCGCCTGACGCCCTCCGATTCGTCGACTGTCGTAGATTGCATGGGACGTTCACCACGCGTCATTCGCCCGGGCGTGATTTCGGCGCGGGTGCTGCGAGAGAGCGTTCCCAGTCTCATCGGAGATGCGTAGGTCATGCGCATACTGTTCGTCTGCACCGGGAATACGTGCCGCAGCGCACTGGCGGAGGCGCTGGCGCGCAAGGTGATCATCGAGCGCGGACTGACCGACGTGGACGTATTCAGCGCGGGCACGAGTGCGTGGGACGGGGCGCCCGCATCGGACGGTGCGCTGCTCGTCGGCATGGAGCGAGGCCTCGACCTCAGCCAGCACCGCTCGCAGATGCTCACGCGCGACCTGGTCGAGAAGGCCGACCTCGTTCTCGCGATGGGACCGCATCATCTCGAGCGCATCGAGGCAGTGGGAGGCACCGGCCGATCCTATCTGATCACGGACTACGCCTCCTATGGGTCGAACGCGCGCCCGGTCACCGATCCGATCGGCGGTGAGCTCGATATCTACCGCTCCACCGCGGACGAACTGGAGCAGGAAGTTCGACGCACCTTCGACCGTCTTCTCGCGGAGCGGTCGTCCGGAGCGCCATGACCGACCGGCCCGGGCGGCTTGTCCTCCTCGGCCATCCGCTCGGACACTCGCTGTCGCCCACGTTTCAGAACGCCGCGCTTCGCGCCGCCGGGATCCCGCTGACGTACGAGCCGTTGGACGTGCCGCGCAGCGCCCTGCGTCGCACACTGCACGACCTGCATATCGCACGTGCCGCCGGCAACGTCACCATCCCATACAAGGAAGAGGTTGCCGGCAGCTGCGAGCGTCTCAGCGCTGCAGCGCGCGCGGTCGGAGCCGTGAACACCTTCTGGAGCGCCGTCGACGGCGTGCGCGTGGGCGACAACACGGACGTGGATGGCTTCCGGGCCGCGGTCGCGCGACTGCTGGGAGATCCGCCGGAAGACGCGCACGTCGCGCTCCTCGGCGCCGGTGGCGCGGCATCCGCGGTTCTGCACGCGCTGGAGGCATGGCAGCGGCCGCAGGTGCGCGTGTACAGCCGTACACGCGAGCGCGCGGAAAGGCTGGTGCGACGTTTCACGCTCTCTGCGACCGTGGTGGCGAGCGCGGAGGACGCCGTGGTCGGCGCGTCCGTGGTCGTGAATGCGACGCCCATCGGCCGCCGGGCTGATGACCCCGTGCCGTTCCCACTGACCGCCCTCGCGCGTGGCGCCGCCGTCCTGGACCTCACGTACGGAATGAACGAGACGGCGCTCGTTCGCGACGCGCGCGCGCATGGGCATCCGGCGATGGACGGCCTGCTGATGCTGGTGGAGCAGGGGGCGACGTCGTTCGAGCGCTGGTTCAACGTCACCGCGGATCGTGCCGAGATGTGGGCCGCGCTGGGCCGCGACGCCATGATGACCTGAGCGTTGCAATGATGTCGTCCTGAGTCGCGGAGCATCGAACGATCTGCTTCATGCAGAGCCGATCCTTCGCTTCACTCAGGATGACCGCCGCGGCGGCCCTCGAGCTCCTCCTTCCTCCCGCATGCGTCGCCTGCGAGCGATTGCTCGACGACGGTGAGCGCGGCCTCGTCTGCGGGCGGTGCTGGATCCGCCTGGCGCCGCTGCCCGCGCCCCGATGCGACCGCTGCGGACATCCCGTGCAGCGCAGCCGCTGTGCGTGGTGCGAGCTGCTGCCGCCGTATGTTCGCGCCTGCCGGTCCGTCGCGTGGATGCACGCCGGCACTGGCGCGTCGATCGTGCACGCGCTGAAATACGGCGGCTGGCACGCGGTCGCGATCGACATGGCGGTTCGGATGGCGCGGCTGGACTGGCCGTTCGACGTACAGGAAGAACGCTCCATGATTTTGCCGGTTCCACTGGCAAAATCCCGCGAGCGCGAGCGCGGCTTCAACCAGAGTGAACGACTGGCGTGCGCGCTCGCGACACACTGGAGCATCTGTCTCCGCACCGACCTGCTCGAGCGCACACGCGTGACGCGCACCCAAACGCGGTTGACACCGGAGGAGAGGCTGGCGAACGTTTCCGGCGCGTTTCGCGCGCGTGACGCCAACCGATCGGATTTACGGAACGCGCACGTCGTGCTGGTGGACGACGTCGTGACCACAGCCGCGACGCTCAACGCATGCGCCGCCGCGCTGCTGGCGGGTGGCGCACGCATCGTCAGTTACGTGACCTTCGGCCGAGCGCCGGCAATCGGCGATCGGTAGCACACTGGAGAACAAGAGATGGCAATTCGGGTTGGCATCAACGGCTTCGGCCGCATCGGCCGGCAGGTCGTGCGCGCCGCCAAGCTGCAGGGCGTCGCGGACATCGACTTCGTCGCGGTCAACGATCTCACGGACACGAAGACGCTCGCGCACCTCTTCAAGTACGACTCGGTGCATCGCACGTATCAGGGCGACGTCACCTCGAAGGACGGCACCATCTCCATCGACGGCGACGAGATCAGGGTGCTCGCCGAGAAGGAGCCGGGGAAGCTGCCATGGAAGGACCTGGGCGTGGACATCGTGCTCGAGTCCACCGGTCGCTTCACCGACGCGCCCAAGGCCAAGGCGCACCTGGATGCCGGCGCGAAGAAGGTGATCATCTCGGCGCCGGCCAAGGGCGAGGATCTCACCGTGGTGCTCGGCGTGAACGAGACCAGGTACGACGCCAAGAAGCACAACATCATCTCCAACGCGTCGTGCACCACGAACTGCCTCGTGCCGATGGTGAAGGTCATCCGCGACAATTTCGGGTTCGTACGCGGCTCCATGGTCACGGTGCACAGCTACACGAACGACCAGAACGTGCTGGACCTGCCGCACAAGGATCTGCGGCGCGCCCGCGCGGCGGCGCTCTCGATCATTCCCACGACGACGGGGGCGGCGAAGGCGACTTCGCTCGTCATCCCCGAGCTGAAGGGAAAGATCGATGGCATCGCCATCCGCGTACCGACGCCGGACGTCTCGCTCACCGATCTCGCCGTCGTGGTGGAGAAAGCGGTCACGATCGAGCAGATCAACGACGCCTTCCGCAAGGCCGCATCGAGCGGCCCACTCGAGGGGATTCTCAAGTACACGGACGAAGAGCTCGTGTCGTCGGACTTCATCGGTGACCCGCATTCGTGCATCCTCGACGGCAAGAGCACCAATGTCGTGGACGGCCTGCTGCTGAAGGTGTCCGGCTGGTACGACAACGAGTGGGGTTACTCCTCGCGCTGCGTGGACCTGCTGCGCTACGTCGGCAGCCGTCTCGGCGACTGACCGCTCGATGAACAAGAAAACCGTTCGTGATCTGCGGGACGACCAGCTGCGCGGAAAGCGCGCGTTGGTGCGCGTGGACTTCAACGTTCCGCTCGACGACAAGCACGCGATCACCGACGACACACGGATTCGCGCTGTGCTCCCGACCCTGGAACTGCTCCTCGACCGCGGCGCGCGTGTCATTCTGCTGTCGCACCTGGGCCGGCCGAAGGGAAAGCCCGACGAGAAGTACTCGCTCGATCCTGTCGCCCGCCGCCTGCAGCAGCTGATACCGAGAAAGCACGTCTGCTTCGTCGAATCGACGGATACTGACGAGGCGCTCAAGTGCACCAACGACGCGACCTGCGATGTCGTGCTCCTCGAGAACACGCGCTTTCTCGCGGGTGAGGAGAAGAACGACGAGCGGCTTGCGCGTTCGCTCGCGCAGCTGGGCGATGTCTACGTGAACGACGCGTTCGGGTCCGCGCACCGGGCCCATGCGTCGACAGAAGGACTCGCCCATCATCTGCGACCGGCCGTCGCCGGCCTGCTCATGGAGACGGAGCTCGAGTACCTCGGCAAGGCGCTCTCCAATCCGCAGCATCCCTTCGTCGCCGTGCTCGGCGGCGCCAAGATCTCGGGGAAGATCGACGTCATCGAGAGCCTGCTGCCCAAGGTCGACAAGATGGTCATCGGCGGCGCGATGGCGTGCACGTTCTTCAAGGCCATGGGCGTCGAGACGGGTACGTCGTTGGTCGAGCCGGACCGCATCGACATGGCGAAGGCGCTGCTGCAGCGCGCGGGCGAGAAGCTCGTGCTGCCGGTCGACGCGGCGGTCGCGCCGTCGCTCGAGCAGGGCGGGGCCGCGCGCGACGTGTCGCGCGACGGTATTCCCACCGATCAGGCCATGTTCGACATCGGCCCCAAGAGCGCGGAAAAGTTCGGCGCGATCGTCGCGAGCGGGCGCACGGTGTTGTGGAATGGACCGATGGGTGTGTTCGAGACGCCCCCGTTCGATAAGGGGACGCTCGCCGTCGCCAGTGCGATGGCCACGGCCACGGATCGCGGCGCCACCACGGTCATCGGCGGGGGAGATTCGGCCGCTGCGGTCGAACACCTCGGGCTCTCCGCGCGAATGAGCCACGTCTCGACCGGTGGCGGTGCCTCGCTCGAGTTCCTCGAGGGGAAGGTGCTGCCCGGCGTCGCAGCACTCGACGACCGATGAGCCCAAGCGCCTCGCGCCGCCGAGTGCTCGCGGCGAATTGGAAGATGAATCACGGGCCGACGGAAGCCCGTGCGTTCATGGCGGCGTTTCTCGCATCCTATTCGCCGAAGTCGGATCGCACCGTCCTGATCTTTCCGCCGGCCTTGTCCTTCACCACCGTGCGCGACGCACTCGGCGCACGGCGCGACGTCCAGATTGGCGTTCAGAACATCCATACCGAGCCGAAAGGCGCATTCACCGGCGAAAGCTCCGCGTCAATGGCGCGCGACGCCGGCGCCCACTTCGTTCTCGTGGGGCATTCCGAGCGCCGACATGTCTTCGGCGAGACGGATGAAGCCACCGCGAAGAAGGTGGCGCTCGCGCTCCAGACCGGACTCACGGCCATGCTGTGTATCGGCGAGAAGTGGGAGGAGCGCGAAGGCGGTCACACGGACGGCGTCGTGCTCCGTCAGCTTCGCGCGGGCGTGTCGCTCATCGATGTTGAAGCGCGACGCAAGCTGATGATCGCGTACGAACCCGTGTGGGCGATCGGCACAGGCAAAACCGCCACGCCGGCGGACGCGTCCGCCGTGCATGCGGTCATCCGCCGAGAGCTCGCGACCCTCTGCGGCAGTGAAGCGAACGCAGCGGAGGTGCCGGTGCTGTACGGTGGGAGCGTGAACAAGGACAACGCGAAAAGTCTCCTCGAGGCTCCCGATGTCGCCGGACTGCTCGTCGGCGGCGCGAGCCTGGAGGCGAGCGCGTGGAGCGCCATCGCGTCCACTTGACCGGGCTGCGTAAGTCACGCGATATTAGATGCTTACGATGGCAACGCGCCCCGGCGGAGTGATCGCGAAGGGCTCGGAATGACAGGGACCTAGATGATTTACACGATTCTTCTGACGCTTCTGATAATCGACAGCGTCATTCTCGTTGCGGCAGTCCTGCTCCAGTCGGGAAAGGGCGGTGGTCTCGCGGCCAGCTTCGGCGGCGTCACGAGCTCCGCGGACGCGATCCTCGGCACTCGTCAGGCGGGCAACCTTCTGACGAAGATCAGCTGGTGGGGCGGCGGCCTTTTCCTCGGCATCGCGTTTCTGCTCTCGCTCGCATCGGCGCGCCGTTCCACGCCCCGATCGATTCTCGACCAGACATTCACGCCGCCCGCGCAGACCGCGCCGGCGCCCGTGACCGCGCAGCCCAACACGAACGTGCTTCCGATCCAGCCCGCGCCGGCCACGGGCGGAGACACGAAGACGTCAACGCCGAAAACCAAATCGCCATAGTCTCGCGGTGACGCTTCCCAAGTTCACTCCAGGGTTCCTCCTCCTCGAGGATGGAACCCTTTTTCGTGGGCAGATGCGCGACGAAGACACGCCGTTCACGGTGGCCGAAGTCGTCTTCACCACGAGCATGAGCGGGTATCAGGAGACGTTCAGCGACCCGTCGTACACTGGACAGATCGTCGTCATGACCGCGCCAATGATCGGGAATTACGGGATCAACACGGACGATCCGGAGTCTGCGCGTCCACAGGTTGCCGGCGTCATCGTTCGCGAGCTCTCCAACACCTACTCCAATTGGCGCGCCGAGGGCGACCTGTATACGTGGCTTCACGATGCCAAAGTGCCTATTCTGGAAGAGGTTGACACACGTCGTCTAACAAGGCACTTGAGAACGGTCGGTGTGATGCGCGGCGTCATCGCGCTGGGTGCGGAGCCGTCGAAGGAAGTGCTCGCGGCACTCGATGCATGCCCGTCGATGGAAGGGCTGGATCTCGCGTCGCGTGTGTCGACGAACGAGCCGTACACATGGGGCGACCCACGCGCGACATATCACATTGCTGCGTACGACTACGGCATCAAGCGGAACATCCTGAGACTGTTCGTCGAGAACGATTGTCGCGTGACGGTGGTCCCGGCCACGACGAGCGCCGAGGATGTCCTCGCGCTGGAGCCTGACGGTGTGTTTTTATCTAACGGCCCCGGCGACCCCGCCGCTGTCGACTACGCTCCGGACGCCGTGAAGAAAATCGCCATCGAAGGGGTGCCGATCTTCGGAATCTGTCTAGGCCACCAGATCCTCGGCCTCACCTACGGAGCCGACACGGTCAAGATGCCGTACGGTCATCGCGGCGGTAACCATCCTGTAAAGGAAGTCGATACGGGACGCGTACTTATAACGGCCCAAAACCACGGTTTTGCGGTGGCAGGCGATGAATCCGGGATCCCGGGCGCCCCCGATCTCCAGGTGACGCACGTCAATCTCAACGACCACACCATCGAAGGCCTTAAGCACAAACAACTTCCGGTATTCGGGGTCCAGTACCACCCGGAAGCCGCCCCAGGACCCCACGACGCCCGGCCACTGTTCCAGGAGTTCCTCCAGACGGTCCGGAAGGGACGGGCCCGGAGTGGGCCAAACTCTTGACACACAACAGTTAACGGCGCATAGTTCGCCTCACGTCCGACTCGTTTCGGGCGCCCGATCCCTCCGAGGCTTACTCCATGACGAAAGCCGACCTGGTTGAGCGCGTCACGGCTCAAATCGCCCGCACTGCCGGTCCGATGATTTCCAAGAAGGACTGTGCACGCGTGGTCGATGCGTTCCTCGATGCGATAAAGCAGGCCCTTCAGGAGCAGAAGAACATCGAAGTTCGAGGGTTTGGCACCTTCAAGATCCGGCATCGCAAGACGCGCATGGCTCGTAACCCGCGCACCGGTTCGCCTGTTGAGGTGTCCGCGCGTCCGGTGCCCGTGTTCAAGCCATCGAAGGAGCTCCGCGCAATGGTGGCGGGCATCGACATCGCGAATCTCGAGGAAGAGGACGAGACAGAGCTCTCGAACGCGTAAGTCGCATTGTCACACTGGCCTCGACGCTCACCGCGCCGAGGCCAGTTGTATTTTGAGGATCATGATGGTTCGCGTACTCCTGTTCGCCTCCTACGCTGACGCGCTCGGTGCGCCCGAAGTTCGAGTGGACGTGCCCGATGGCGCCCGCGTCCGCGATGTGCTCGCCCAAGTGCAGAGCATGGCGGCCGGTAAGCGCGTACCGGACAACCCGATGGTAGCTGTCAATCAACGCTACGCGGAGAGTGACCGGGTCCTGGCCGCATCGGACGAGGTAGCGATCATTCCGCCGGTCGCGGGCGGCTGATGCGCACCGCCATCGTGGACCGGCCGCTGGATCCGTGCGCACTGCTCGATGAGGTCGCGAGCAGCCGCAACGGAGCCAGCGTGCTGTTCGTCGGCACAGTGCGGGACGTCAACGACGGCGCGGAGGTGTCGGGCCTCGACTACTCGGCATACCAGGGGATGGCGGAGCGTGAGCTCGGCGCGATCGCGCTTGAAGCGACCAGGCGGTGGGGCACCCAGCAGGTGGTAGTCGAGCATCGGATCGGTGCGCTCACGCTCGGCGAGGCCAGTGTGGTGATCGCCGTGGCGCATCCGCACCGGGGCGAGGCGTACGATGCCAGCCGATACATCATCGAAGAGCTGAAGAAGCGTCTGCCCATCTGGAAGCGGGAGCACTACGTGGACGGTCGCGCCGAGTGGGTGGCCAATGCGTCATCCTGAGCCCCGCAGTCATCCCGAGCGCAGTGAAGGATCTGCTGTGATGAAAGCAGATTCTTCGCCCGCTGCGCAGACTCGGAATGACAACACGGACCAATTTGGCCGAGCCATCGAGTATCTGCGGATCTCGGTGACGGACCGCTGCAACTTCCGCTGCGTCTACTGCATGCCGCTGGAAGGGCTGCAGTGGCTTCCGAAGTCGGACATCCTGTCGTATGAGGAAATCGCGGACGTCGTATCGCAGCTCGCGCCGCTTGGACTACGCCGGCTCCGGATCACGGGAGGGGAGCCGACCATCCGTCCGAATCTCGACGAGCTGATTCGTCAGCTGCGCTCGATCGCGAGCGTCGAGGATATCGCGTTGTCGACGAATGGCGTGCGGCTGCCGCAGATCGCGCCGCTGTATCGCGACGCCGGCCTCGATCGCGTGAACATTTCCGCGGACAGCCTTCGTCCCGAGCGCATCGCCGCGATCGCGCGCCGCAACCTCGGGTTCGATCCAGTGCTCGCGGCCAGGGCGGCCCAGGATGCGGGGCTGAGCCCGATCAAGCTCAACGTGGTCGTGATGCGGGGGATCAACGACGATGAGATCGTCGATTTCGCGCGTCTGACTCTGGAGCACGAGTGGCACGTCCGATTCATCGAGTTGATGCCGGTCGGCGGCCTGCGCGAGCTCACGTGGGAGCACGTGGTTCCGAGCGATGAAGTGCTGCAGCGGGTTGCAGCGATCGGAGCGCTGGAACCGGCGAGTGGTCCGGCGCGGGGCAACGGACCCGCGGCGTACTATCGCCTCGCCGGCGCGGCGGGGACGATCGGCGTCATCACGCCGATGACGCACACGTACTGCGCATCGTGCAACCGGGTGCGACTCACCGCGGACGGCAGGCTTCGCACCTGCCTGTTCGGTGACCACGAAGTGGATCTCCGGACGCCGCTGCGCGCGGGGGAGCCGCTCGCGCCGCACTTCCGCCGCGCGCTCGACGAGAAGCCGCGCGAGCACGGGCTGCTTCAGCTCCGCGTGGGCGGACTGCGCGCGCTGTCGCAAGTCGGCGGCTGATTGAATCGACCTCCGGCCCGGACTAGCTTGGGAGCGTAACGCTCTCTTTCTCTTTCCGGGACAAATGGTCAACAAAATCACGGTCGTCGGCGCGGGAAATGTCGGCGCCACGGCCGCTCAGCGGGTGGCGGAAAAGGAGCTCGCCCGCACCGTCGTGATGGTCGACGTCGTCGAGGGAGTCCCGCAGGGCAAAGGTCTCGACCAATGGCAGTCCGCGCCGATCGAGGTGTTCGACTCCCGCGTGATCGGCAGCAATGGCTACGATGAATCGGCAGACTCCGACATCGTCATCATCACCGCCGGCATCGCGCGCAAGCCGGGCATGTCGCGCGACGATCTCCTGAATACCAACGCCGGGATCGTGAAGCAGGTCGCGGAGCAGATCAAGCGCACGTCGCCGAAGGCAATCCTCATCATCGTGTCCAATCCGCTCGACGTGATGTGTTACGTCGCGAAGGAAGTCTCCGGCTTCCCGCGCGAGCGCGTGATCGGCATGGCGGGCGTGCTCGACACG
>Ga0066652_100001916_pt1 | contig 11110 bp, 7 predicted proteins | sample GraSoiAngelo_101_FD_71413 | JGI IMG/M metagenome (GOLD analysis project Ga0066652, IMG submission 71413) | Grasslands soil microbial communities from the Angelo Coastal Reserve, California, USA - 14_0903_02_30cm | ecosystem: Environmental > Terrestrial > Soil > Grasslands | place: USA... | reverse complement strand
GAATAAAAACAAATTGAATAAAAGATGTTCGTTACGATTCTTAGCTTATAATGGTATTATGAACTCACTATCCCAATTAGGACGAACGGTTATCTTTTTATTGAGTGGTTTAACCAGTTCGGGTTGTTTTTTCTCTTCGAAAAATTTACCCGGATCCCAATGTCCATTTTTATTTTCATCGTAAAGAATGCTGAGTTCATATTCACCGGGATTAAATAAAGGCTGATAAAGCTCAGCTGCGCTTACTGGAAATATTTTTACTACAGTTCCATTCTGGGAAAGTTGTAATACAGGATTTTTTGAAAGATCAATATTGGTAAAGCTGATCTTTAAAGAACCATAATCATCTTGTTTTCTTGTTATAAAATTTAAGGTATCGGTCTTGAGTAGTTTTCGACCGGAACTGTCTTCCGCAAAATCTTTATCAAGTATTAAATTGTAACGGGTATTTTCTTTCCAAATAGTTTTTAACGTAAGCTTTTTTTTCAGACTATCGATTTCCCAGTGATAGGAGACGGAGTTAAAAGCGGAGTCTGTACTTACCTGGATCTTTGTTGTGTCAAGATTCCGAAGTGGACGTTCAAAACTTAAACTATAATCTGCAAGCAGATCCTGCATATTTCCACTGCTTGTAAATTTTAATCGTCTTTCATCGGGTTTTGCACCGGGACGATTTCCACCGGCAAAGTTTAGTAAGGGGGTTGATTGTTGCTCCTTCTTTTCCACAAAGGCATATATGGTAAGCGGCGAAGAATTCGGTTTAATTTCTACCGCACTATCGTTAAATCCAAAAAGTGATCTTTCAGAATATCGTTTCCCTTCATCCATTACATAAACATAATAAGTGCCTGCTGGCAAATATAAAAACCTGAAATTGCCTTTCCCATCAACCCTGGCAATATAACGGGGATGATCTTTTATAATTGCTGAATCTACTCCGCTTTTGTAAAGCATAACAAACAATGTACTATCCACACCACCAGTTTCAGCGAGCAAAACCTTACCCGAAAGTTGAAGTGTGTCTATCGTGTTACCTGTTGTGAAGATGTAAGAAAAATTATGTAACACATTTCCCTCATTAACATCTTTTATGGCATTGCCAAAATTGTAATAATAAGTTGTATTGGGTTCAAGTGTGTCTTTGATCCTGACCGTAAGCGTTCTTAATTTTGATTCTACAACCGGAAAAACAAATGGGGCAGGTGAAACAAGAAGATTTTTAAAAATTTCCTGTGGTTGATCAATATACTCGTCAAAAGTAAAAGTGATCGTTTTGTTATTAAAATTTTTACTTGAATCAGGTGGTGATACTTTTAAAAGCAGGGGAGGAAGAGAATCCCTATCACCGCCAGAGGGTGGTATCATGTTGGCGCAGCCACTTAGAACCACGATCTTCAGGATTGAAATGATTATGAGGAAACAAAGGAGAATTCTTTTCATTCAATAAATTTCTTCGGCTGCAAACTTAACCTGTTTATATTTAAAGGCTCTTTAGGGTTTCATAATAATCCTCTAAAACCTGCCTGCCGGCAGGCAGGTCGTGTTAATCCTGGTTCTCCTCTTCCTCTTCCAATTGATGTAATGCAATAGCAAGGTTATTTGTTTTAACAAAATTGCACCAGTGGCAATCTGGTTTACCACAGCCAATATAGAAATCCCTGTCCTGTATCTTTTGCCATACCATTATTATTTGTTGGGTCACAGTCTCGATATCAGCAGGGTCAATCACCAATTTTTCTTTTCTGTAATTTTTCTTTTTATCAGGTTCAATAAAATCAAATTCAGTGCTGACCACTTTCCAGTCTTTCTGTTCATAATTATCAACAAGTATTTTATAAAAAACCCCTTGCCTCCAATAGTCTCCGCCATTCGGCTCTTTGTCAGATGGACCTTTTAATTTTGGAAGTGCTTTATCAGGATCACCGGTTTTATAATCAACAACATTTACAGACTTGCCATCGAATTCAAGCTTATCAAGTTTACCTTTTATTGGAATTCCTTTTACCACAACATTTCGAATGTTGCGTTCAATAGCAACTATCTTATTAAAACTGGCTATACGGTTGTCATAATAATTACTTAATACTTCCTGTCCATATTCAAGGCGGCGGGCAAATTGTTCCTGGGTAAAACTTTCACGATGTCGATGCAGGTGCCATTCAAAGTCTGTAACAAAATTTTCTTTTGAAGGAAACTGTTCCTTGCCTCCATCCTGCATTTTTCTGAATAATTGCTCCAGTGCATAGTGAACTGCAGAGCCAAATTCTGTTGCTTCATTTTTTGGGGAAGGAATGCGGATCAGGTTCTTGAAATAAAATTCCAATGGACATTTAAGATAATTGTTCAATGCAGTTACATTCATTACAAATTTGTCCAATAAGCGATCGACAAAATCTTTTTCTATCTTTTCAATTTCAGGAGCTTCAACTTCCTCAAATTCCAGGGCGCTGAATTCAGATAATATTTCTTCACTGATAAAAACTTTTTCTGCTGGTAACAAATGCCTGTCAAGTATTTCTGCAATGAACATAGATGGTTCAAGGTCCTTTCCATCATTTTTAAAACGGCTAAAAGAAATAAAAAGATGTTTTTCAGCTCTTGTTAATGCTACATAAAATAAGCGTCGTAGTTCTTCATCATCTTTAGATCCTGGTTGAGAGGAAAACATGGTGTCCGGTAAACTATAACCACCGCCGGGTTTGCGTTTCTTTTCCCAGAAGGATGCATTGCAGCCCGCAAAAAAAACATATTCAAATTCCAATCCTTTAGAGCCATGTGCCGTCAGTAAATTAACTCCCTTATCACTTCCACTTACCTGTACTAATGGCAATGAAAGTTCTTCTTTCTCCATCAGGTCAATGATGTTTACCAATTGCTGCAATTTCATTGAAGCGTTGCGACGGGTTTCTTCTTTTACAAAATCAAATAAGCCAGTAAGTATTTGTAATTGCCAATGCTTATCGGGACTTTGCATGATGTAACTTAAAATGCCTGTTTCACGGATGATATTTTCAAATAACTGTTGAAGCGTGATATTCGGTACATCTGAGATCAATTTCTCTAAAATAAAAGAAGCCTTCTTTAGTCCCTCATGAACAGTAGTACTGAACAGATCTTTTGGTATTGCATTGGACTTTTCATGCAATAACCTTCTTAACGAAGTTTTTTCCGCATATTTCTTTTCTGAATTTTCTACACTCAGTTTGGCTATCTCAACTGCAGGAATACGGAACCAGTCAAAATGTAAAATTTCAAAAAGCATTTCATCGCCACCATAGGGCACATCGTGTTCGGCAGCCAGGTATTTTATGATTGAAATGATTTTTTTTGCTAATGGAAGTTCAAGTATGTTAATATTTCGTTTTGTATAAACAGGAATGTTTTTAAGTTTAAAATATTGCGCTAACTCACTGCCATATTTATTTTCTTTATAAATGATCGCGATATTGCCGGCGGGGATCCCTTCCTCCAATAATTTTTGTATCTGCAGAGTAAGATGGATCATTTCCTGCCGTTGTGTTTCATATTCTTTGATAACTGGAGTATGCGTTAATGTACTTATGTAATGATGCGATGATCTGAGGTCTTTGCTCAGACCCGGTAATTTCTGCACCAGTCTTTCAGTGTTTTTATCTATCAAAGTTTTTGAAATATCCAGGATAGGTTGAGTAGAGCGATAATTATTGGTGAGCACCACTGTCATCAGATCTTTTTTATAACTATCGGCAAAATTGATCATGTTCTCCACGTTAGCACCCTGGAAACGATAAATACTTTGATCATCATCACCCACGACAAATACATTTGGCTTTTCCCAATAATTAATAAGCAAACTAACAATTTGGTTTTGAGTGCCACTTGTATCCTGGTATTCATCCACTAATATGTAAAGAAATTTTTCCTGGTATCCAGCGAGTAGATTTTTATTTTCTTCAAAGGCTTTTATCACCCAGTTGATCATATCATCAAAATCATAGCGATTTCTTTTTCGCATCATTTGCTGGAAACGATCAAACTCATTAACAGCGGCCCGCAGTTTCTCTTTTCTTTCTTTTTCTTCTTCTATCTTGTCTTTCTTTAGATCACCCGCATTAAACTCTTTGAATTTTCTTTTGTAAACGAATTCATCACGGGTTGTAATATCAGCAATGTAGTCATCGATCTTTTTATTGATATACTCCGGTGTCCAGCCTTCTCTTTTCATTGCACTGAAAAGTTGCTGCAGGTTATTGATCTCAAAATAGACATCTCCCCGATATCGTTTCAGCAGGTGATTTTTCGGAAATGAATCAATGAGTTCTTTGAATAATTCAATTCTTTCGAGGTCGGAGATAGGATCAAGTGCTGTTTTTTCAAACAATGAAAGATTTTCCTGTATCACGTCATTACAAAAAGCATGGAAAGTGTAAATATTTACTTTATAAGCATCAGAGCCGATGAATTGCAATAGCCTTTTCCTCATGGCAACTACACCGGCATCTGTATAAGTAAGGCAAAGAATATTTTCAGGTTGCGCATCTGTTTCCAATAAAATTTTTCCCACACGACTGGCAAGAATTTGCGTTTTGCCAGTGCCGGGCCCGGCAATTACCATAACAGGTCCGTCAATAGTATCTACAGCCAACCGCTGCATTTCATTTAATCGTTCGTATTCTTCGCGAAATTTATTTTCTAATTTTTCCCTGATAAATGACATCTTGTTGAACTTTTCTTTTTGCAAATCGTTATTCAAACGAATTTAAATCAATAATCCGCATGGCAGTGCATTCTATTAAAACAGTTCAGAAAATCCCGATTTCCATCGAAGAAGCATGGAATTTTTTCTCAAGCCCCGCGAACCTGCAGACCATTACCCCCGGTAATATGAGGTTCAAAGTAATTTCAAAAAATCAGGGCGAAAAAATGTACAGTGGCCAGGTGATCGAATATAAAGTAAGTCCCCTGTTACACGTACCATTATATTGGATGACTGAGATCACTCATGCCGAAGAGCTTAAATATTTTATAGATGTACAGCGAAAGGGTCCATATAGTTTATGGCATCATCAACATCATTTTAAAAAAATGGAAGGAGGAGTTGAGATGACAGATATAGTTCACTATAAAAATCCGTTGGGGTTCATCGGAGAGATCGCTAATTCTGTATTTATAAAAAGGCAGCTAAAAAAAATATTTGAATACCGTTTTCTTAAAGTAGAAGAACTGTTTGGAAAATGGCAGGAACAAAACCCTTCTATAGAAATAAAATGAAAAGGAAATCATCGCTGATTTCCTCATAATCTTTTAAATCTTATTAATCGTGGTTCAACCCGGTATTCTCGTAATATACTTTTCCAACTGTTTTATCTGGTCAACGATCTGCGGAGTGGTGGGTCTTAAAGCCTTTGCTTTTCTAAAAAAATCTTTAGCAGCACGAAACTCTCTTTTGTTCATCATGATGCTGCACATTTGTAAATAAGCAGCTGCTTCATTTTCTTTATCCGGTAATCCTTTGCGTAAAGCCTGGCGAATATAACTTTCAGCCTGCTTCATATCATTCTTTTGCATTGACAACATCCCCATTTGCAATAAACTTGCTCCTTCTGCTTCTTTCATTGGCATTCCAAGATCCAATCCTTTTTTCATCATTTTTTCTGCTCCGTCATAATCCTGTTTCATCATAGCCACATTTCCTTTCAATGTATAATAAGCAGAACGAATAGGTTTATATAAAAGACCGGGAAATTTTATCGTGTTAAGAACTCTTTCTGCACCTTCCATATCTCCCGATTCCAAATATTCCTGAATCAATCGAAGAGGACCAAAGAAAAAATGCCCGAGCACAAGAATAAGACCCACAAAATATAATGGGAAAGCTGGCCAGAAACCTGAAAGATAGTTTGTAACACCACCAATGATAATTAATGCAATACCCAGTTGCAAGCGATATTTAATAAGCAGGTTGTAAAACTTCATACTTCACTTTTTGAGGACTGCAAAGATAGGTGGAGGCCAGGGATTGGTAATTGGGAATTTGGAATTGGGTTTAAAGGTCGAAATAGGTGCAAATAGTTGTATTATGTGCTAATTCCCAATTATAAATTCCAATTCCTGAAATTATTCTTTTGCATCATTGATCTCGATCCAATATCCGTCAGGGTCCTTGAAATAAATTTGTTTTACGCCATCAACACGGTTTGTTATGGCCATCTTATCACCAGCCCAATTCTCATATTCAACTTTATTTTTTTCTAAGACCTTGACAAATTCCGGGACTGAACCCACCGAAAAGCAAAGGTGTGCATTTTTATCATGCGCAGTTTTTGCTGTAGCCCCAGATATAACATGTAAATGACTTTTAACACCAACGCTGAACCATGTGTGACGGCCATCATGAAATGGTTCGGGAATAGTATCAAGTCCTATAATGTCCTTATAAAAGGCGGTACTTACGTTAAGATCCACGACGTAAACAGCTATATGATTCAGTAAAACTTTTTGCTGCGAAAATATTTTTTGTGATGAAGAGACCGAAAGTATCAATAAAAGGATTGCGGGTATTTTTTTCATAAACGGTATTTGTATTCGAAAGGTAACGAAATATCATTTATTGTCTTTTATGGTCTGGGACGAGGTTTTCTTTACAACACTTATTTCTCCTGTTTTTTCTATGAATATCTGCTCAACTTCGTCCAAAGAATTCTTATTGATCTCAAGTCGCACTCCTTCCATCAGGTCATCTTTGCTAATTGCCGTTCTTCGAAGATTCTCCTCTCGTATAACGCCATTATGATATAGTGAATGACGGTAACCTTTTACAATTTTTCCTACCCATGAGCTTTTCATAGCAAGCCATGCAAGGATTTTATGGATCAATATCATAGCTGCAGCTGCGGCAATCGTTGAAAAGAAAGGAGATGCTCCAACAACACCCCGGCTGAGAATTGCACCAAGCATGATGACAAGAATATTATCAAATGCGGTTTTAATACCAAAGACCCGCATACCAGCTATCCTGATCAGTAATAGCGCAATAAAAAACATAATAAAAGCCCTTGCCGCCATTTGCGTTGGTGAAAGATCTTCACCGCTGCCAAATATGTCAGTGATATTCATGATCGTTGTTTTTTAATTATTTTCAAAGTTTCTTTTGCATCCAGTATGCCTAGCGGCTTGAAAGTTTTTTTCTGCACAGCATTATAATAAATAAAGAAGTTCTCGATCTCTTTTAATTTTTCTTTCTGTATATCCTCCATTGAATCATACACAGGATAAAATCCTTTGAGATCAGGATAAACAAAGATCCGGTCGTTGCGGATCATTTCTTCTTTATCAGTTTGCTCGGCTTTCATGCTGCCGATCACTTTGCATTCAAGCATGCTGCCTTGTATAAAAGAAAATTCAGACATGATGAGCACATCAAGCGGATCGCCATCATCACCTTTTGTACCCGGAATAAATCCAAAGTCATAAGGAAAAATGAGACCAATCGGCAATGCTTTATGAACTATGAACCACTCCTTTTTTGGATCATACTTGTATTTAAACTGGCTGCCCTTCGGTGTTTCTACAATTACTTCAATTGTTTCCATAGTTTTTAAATTACCCGACTAAAATCTATGCCACAATGAAATATTTTTCCTGGTAGAAGATCAGCATCAGTTTCTGGTTTGACTTAATACGCTCCGGAAATCCTTTTTGCTCGAATAGCTTCTATAAAATTTATTGTTTTCATTTTCACAGGAATAAAAGATATTTGCAATCCTTTATTACACCGGTCCCGTAGTTCAATGGATAGAATAGAAGTTTCCTAAACTTTTGATACAGGTTCGATTCCTGTCGGGACTACAACATAAATCTTCCAATTTTTTAAGCGGCCCTTTCTGCGGCCGGTAGGTTTGTTAGCAATTCTTTTAAAAACCAACTGCATGAAGAAAATACCAGGATATTTATTAGCGACCGTTCTTTTTTTAATTACATTATTCTGCCAGGGTCAAACAGCAGCTAGGAAAAAAATAAGTCTTGACGATAACTGGAAGTTTAAGTTTGGTCATGCAGCCAATCCAGAAAAAGATTTCAATTACAGTATTGCTACGATTTTTTCTAAATCAGGTGGCGCCTTCGGCACTGCAATCGAGCCGCGTTTTAAGGACAGTACATGGAGAACACTAGATCTTCCACATGACTGGGCAGTAGAGTTGCCATTTGTAAATGTTGACAATCGTGATGTAGAGTCTCATGGTTATAAACCTGTTGGTGGATTGTTTCCTGAAACCAGTATTGGTTGGTATCGTAAACATTTTACTATTTCAAGTGCAGATTCCGGAACTCGTTTTCAAATTCAATTTGATGGGATCTTCAGAAATGCCAATATCTGGCTCAATGGTTTTTTTGTTGGCAATAACATGAGTGGTTATATCGGGGCATCTTATGATGTTACAGATTTTATACGATTTGATCGTGATAATGTATTGGTGGTAAGAGTTGATGCCACTCAATATGAAGGTTGGTTTTATGAAGGTGCAGGGATCTATCGACATGTTTGGTTAAATCAATATGACAATCTCCATATTCCTGCCGGAGGTTTATTTGTTCATGCTGATGTGCAAAATAGAATTGCAACTGTTAATATTGAAACAACGGTAGAGAATCAAAATTTTTCTTCAGCTAATTGCACTGTCTATTCTTATATCACAGATCGTGATGGGAAACAACTAGGACAAACGAAAGAACAACCGCTTTCATTATCAGTAAATGCAAAAGGCACGATCAAACAAAAGATCACATTAACCGATCCAAGACTTTGGTCATTAGAAGATCCTTACTCGTATAGAGTAATATCTGTTGTTAAGTCAGGAAACAAAATTGTGGATGTTGTAAAAGATAGATTTGGCATAAGGACATTACGATTTGATGGTAATGAAGGATTTTTCCTAAACGGAAAACATGTTAAGATATTTGGTACTAATAACCACCAGGATCATGTAGGTGTGGGAAGCGCATTACCTGATTATTTACAATATTACAGGATAAAGCTTTTAAGAAATATGGGTGTAAATGCATATCGCACCAGTCATAATCCCCCAACGCCGGAATTATTAGAAGCATGTGATAGTTTAGGTATGTTGGTATTGGATGAAACCCGTTCATTAAACAGCAGCTCTGAAAACATCGATCAATTTGAAAGAATGATCCTAAGGGATCGTAATCATCCATCGATCTTTCTCTGGTCAATAGGTAATGAAGAAGGATGGATACATACCAACAGTAATGGAAAACGTATTGCGCAAACATTCATAGCAAAACAAAAAGAATTAGATCCAAGCCGCATATGCACCTATGCTGCTGATGTTGCAAATGTTTTTAATGGAGTAAATGAAGTGATCCCGGTTCGTGGTTTTAATTATCGCCAATATGGTGTAGCAGATTATCATCGTGATCATCCGGCTCAACCTATTGTCGGAACTGAAATGGGAAGCACCGTAACTACTAGAGGTATTTATGAAAAAGATAGTATCAGGGCTTATGTTCCCGACCAGGATATAACAGCGCCATGGTGGGCCAGCACCGCGGAAACATGGTGGAAACTGGCCGGTGAAAATCCTTACTGGATGGGAGGATTTGTTTGGACCGGTTTTGATTATCGGGGTGAGCCAACACCATATAGCTGGCCAAATATCAACTCTCATTTCGGCATTATGGATATGTGTGGCTTTCCCAAAAATATTTATTACTACTATCAAAGCTGGTGGACAGATAAGGATGTATTGCATATTTCGCCGCATTGGAATTGGAGAGATAAAAGAAATCAACCAATTGATGTTTGGGTAAATACAAATGCAGATGATGTTGAATTGTTTTTAAATGGAAAAAGTTTAGGTAAAAAAGATATGCCCCGCAACGGCCATTTACAATGGACAGTGAATTATCAACCCGGAACACTGGAAGCCGTTGCCTATAAAAAAGGGAAAAAGCTAACAACAAAAGTAGAAACAACAGGTGCAGCAACTGAAGTTGTAATGACGCCGTACAAAACAACGATGCTTGCAGATGGTAAAGATGTTTGTGTGATCAATCTTAGTGTTGTTGATCAACAGGGTCGTGAAGTACCTGATGCTGATAACATGATCAAGTTTGTTATTAAAGGTCCTGGAAAAATTATAGGTGTTGGTAATGGAGATCCAAGCAGTCATGAACCTGATAAATGTGTTGATGGTGCATGGCAAAGAAGTTCGTTTAATGGCAAATGCCAGGTGCTTGTTCAGTCAACTAAAGAAACAGGCACTATTCATTTTGAAGCGCAGGCTGCCGGCTTATGGACGGGATCAACAGATATCGTCACTGTTTCTCCAGTAAGCGTTTCTACAATTAATATTGATAAGACTTATGAATTGAAAGGTGAAGCAGCCAAACCAAGGCAAGTGACAAAGATGATCGGTGCTGATATTTCTTTTTTACCACAATTGGAAGACAGGGGGATGAAGTTTAGTGATAATGGCGTACAAAAAGATGCAATAGAAATAATGAAAGATCATGGTTTTAATTATGTGCGGTTAAGAATTTTTAATGATCCGGCAAGGGACAGCGGTTATTCCCCAAAGAAAGGCTTTTGTGACCTGGAACATACAAAGCAAATGGCGAAAAGAGTAAAAGCGGCAGGAATGAAATTTTTGCTGGATTTCCATTATAGTGATTATTGGGCCGATCCTGGCAAACAATACAAACCAGCGGCATGGCGAAATTTATCTTTCACGGAATTGAAGAATGCCTTATTCGATTACACAAAAAAAGTAATAGAGGAATTAAAAGGCCAGGGTACAACACCTGATATGGTACAGGTGGGCAATGAAATAAATCATGGTATGGTTTGGCCGGAAGGTAATGTGAGTAATGTTGATAGTATGTCGCAATTGATCGGGGCTGGTATTGCTGCGGTAAAAGCAGTTGATCCTGCTATTGTCATAATGTTGCATGTAGCATTAGGCGGACAAAATGATGAGACAGTATTTTTCATTGACCAGATGATGAAACGAAATATTCATTTTGATGTGATCGGGCTTTCTTATTATCCGAAATGGCATGGTACACTGGATGATCTTCGCGATAATATGAGTGATCTTTTAAGAAGGTA
>Ga0066652_100001914_pt1 | contig 11114 bp, 11 predicted proteins | sample GraSoiAngelo_101_FD_71413 | JGI IMG/M metagenome (GOLD analysis project Ga0066652, IMG submission 71413) | Grasslands soil microbial communities from the Angelo Coastal Reserve, California, USA - 14_0903_02_30cm | ecosystem: Environmental > Terrestrial > Soil > Grasslands | place: USA... | reverse complement strand
CCGGTCGACTGCAGCACGATGCCCATCCGCTCCCGGAGGGCCCGCGGGCGCTGCGCCGGGTCGAACCCGAGCACGCGCACCTCGCCGGCCGTGCGGTGCCGGTAGCCCTCGAGGATCTCGACCGTGGTGGTCTTGCCGGCGCCGTTGGGCCCGAGCAGTCCGAACACCTCGCCGCGGGCGACCGCGAAGTCGATCCCGCGCACCGCCTCGAGGGCGCCGTAGCGCTTGACGAGGTCGTTGACCTCGATGGCGAAGGGGTCTGACATCCGTTCGAAGATGCTACGACCGTGAAAGCATGCTCGGCCCATGGTGTGCGCGTGCATCGACATCGGGTCCAACACCACGCGGCTGCTCGTCGCCACCACCCGCAACGGCGGCCTGCGGGAGCTCTGTCAGCAGCGCGCGTTCACCCGGATCGGGCGCTCGCTGCGCGACGACGGCCACATCGCGGAGCGCAAGATCGAGGAGGTGGCCGAGGTCGTCGCCACCCAGGCGCGTACCGCCGAGCAGCTCGGCGCGCGGGCGCTCAAGGCCGTCGCGACCGCGGCGATCCGCGAGGCCGGCAACCGCGACGACCTCGTCGCCGCCGTCCGATCGCGCTGCGGCGTCGATGTCCACGTCCTCACCGACGGCGAGGAGGCGCGTCTGGCCTTCGTCGGCGCCACCCGCGCACTCACCGAGCCGCCCGTGGGCGCGGTCGCCGTGGCCGACGTCGGCGGAGGGTCGAGCGAGCTGGCCATCGGCACCGTCGACGGCGGCATGGCGTGGTCGGCGTCGCTGCGCCTGGGCTCGGGCTCGCTCGCCGACGCCTACCTGCGCTCGGACCCACCGGCGGTGACCGAGCTCGATCGCATCCGCCAGCACGTCGCCGGCGCGTTCGAGGGGCTGCACATCCCGGCGGCCGACCTCGCCGTCGCGGTCGGCGGCTCGGCCACGTCGCTGCGCCGCCTCGTCGGCGCCCTGCTCGAGCCCGAGACCCTCGAGCGCGGCCTGCGCGTGCTCGCCACCTCGCCGATCGCCGACGTCGCCCGCACCTACGAGCTCGATCCCGAGCGCGTGAAGCTGCTCCCGGCGGGCATGCTTCTCCTCGAGGAAGCGTCCACGCGCATGGGCCTCCCGTTGCAGATTGCCCGTGGCGGCCTCCGCGAGGGCGTCATCCTGGAGATGATGCGCTGATGGCCAAGCCGCGCGACATCCCGGACCTGCACGCCGACGACGCGTTTGCGGCCGCGGCCGCAAAGGTGGTCGCCGTGCGCGCCCAGGAGCTCGCCGACCACTCCCACAACGTCCTCGACACGAGCGACATCGAGCGCGTCCACGACATGCGGGTCGCCACCCGCCGCCTGCGGGCGGTGCTCGAGATCTTCGCTCCGTGCTTCCCCAAGCGGCAGCACGGCGAGGTCCTCCGCGACGTCAAGGCGCTGGCCGACGCCCTCGGCGAGCGCCGCGACCCCGACGTCCACATCGCCGCGCTCGACACGTTTGCCGCGGCGGTCAAGCCCTCGAGCCGCGCCGGCGTGCGCCTGCTCGGCGGCCGCTTCCGCGACGAGCAGGCCCAGGCCAACGCCGACCTCGCACAGGCGCTGCAGCGAGCGGAGGAAAGCGACCTGCAGGGGCGGCTGCGCGCGCTCGCCGAAGGGCCCGCAGGGTGAGGGCGCGGCGCGTCAAGGGCCTGGACCCCGCGGCGAGCTTGGCCGACAACGCCGAGCGCATCGTCCGGACGCGGCTGGACGAGCTGTACTCGTTCGCGCCCAAGGCGCTGAACCCGAAGCGAGTCAAGGCGCTGCATGACATGCGCATCGCCGCCAAGCGCCTGCGGTACGTGCTCGAGATCACGAGCTTCTGCTTCGGGCCCTACGCGTCGACCGCGACCAAGCGAGCCAAGGAGCTGCAGGACCTGCTCGGCGAGATCCACGACTGCGACGAGCTGCTCCCGCGCGTGCGGGCGGTGCAACGCGAGCTGCGCGACGGCGATGTCGACGGCCTGCTCGAGCTCGGCGCCGACGCCGACGACCTCGACCGCGCACTCGGCGCCAGGGTCCGGCACGCCGACGCCTACGGCGGCCTCGAGGTGCTGGCGGTATGGCTGGAGGCGCGCCGCACGCTGCTCTTCGAACGCTTCCTCGACCGCTGGAAGACCCTGCAGCGCCAGGCCTTCCGCGAGCGCCTGGAGCGCGCGTTGGACGACCGCGTCGTGGAAACCGAATCGTTGCCGCCGTCAAGCGACGGGCAGGTACAGTCGAGGATGACCGCATGACGAGCATCAGGCCCGATCCCGACCCCGTCGAGCAGGTCGAGGCGGCGCCCGCCATCGATCTCGACGACTCCTCGCTGTTCTTCAACCGCGAGCTGGCGTGGCTGGACTTCAACGACCGCGTCCTTCAGCTCGCCGAGGACCCCGACGTGCCGCTGCTGGAGCGGGTCAAGTTCGCCGCCATCTACACCTCGAACCTCGACGAGTTCTTCATGGTGCGGGTAGCCGGCCTGCACGACCAGCTCGACGCGGGCATCGACGCGCGCGGCCCCGACGGCCTGTCGGCGGGCGAGGTGATCGACCGCATCAAGCCCCGCGTCAGCGCCCTGCGCAAGCGCCTGACCCGCTGCTTGGAGGACGGCCTCGTGCCTGGGCTGGCGGAGCACGGCATCCGCATCGCCGCCATCGACGACGTGACCGCCCACGAGCGCCGCGAGCTCGACCGCCGCTTCCGCCGCCAGATCTTCCCCGTGCTGACGCCGCTGGCCGTCGGCCTCGGACGCCCGTTCCCGTATATCTCGAACCTCTCCCTGTCGCTGGCCGTGCTCGTGCGCGACCCTGTCTCCGGCCACGAGACCTTCGCGCGCGTGAAGGTGCCCAAGGAGATGCTGCCGCGGTTCGTGCCCGTCGGCGAGGGGCTGACCTTCGTGCCGATGGAGCAGGTGATCGCCGCGAATCTCGATGCGCTGTTCCCCGGCATGGAGATCCTCGACTACGACGTCTTCCGGGTCACGCGCGACGCCGACTTCAACGTCTCCGACGAGGCCGACGACCTGCTGCAGGCGGTCGAGGACGAGCTGCGCCGCCGCCGCTTCGGCGAGATCGTGCGCGTCGAGATTGGCAGCAGCATGAATCCGGGCCTGCGTGACCGACTCGTCGAGGGGCTGGGGGTCGAGGCGCACGAGACCTTCCACGTCGAAGGCCTGCTCGACCTCACCGACCTCATGCAGCTCGTCGACCTTCCCGGGTTCAAGGCGCTCCGCGATCCGCCATGGCTGCCCGTCACCCAGCCGCGACTGCAGGGCGACGACGGGCACACCGACGTGTTCGCGGCCATGCGCGCCGGCGACCTGCTCGTCCACCACCCCTACGACTCGTTCGCGACCTCGGTCGAGCGCTTCGTCGCCCAGGCGGTCGCCGATCCCGACGTCCTCGCGATCAAGCAGACCGTGTACCGGACCTCGGACGACTCGCCGCTCGTACCGGCGCTCATCCGTGCATCGGAGCGGGGCAAGCAGGCGGTGTGCCTGGTCGAGCTCAAGGCGCGCTTCGACGAGCGGGCCAACATCCAGTGGGCGAAGGCGCTGGAGGAGGCGGGCGTGCACGTCACCTACGGCATCCCGTCGATGAAGACCCACGCCAAGGCGATCCTGGTGGTGCGGCGCGAGGGCGACGGCGTGCGTCACTACGTCCACATCGGGACCGGCAACTACCACCCGAAGACGGCGCGCCTGTACACCGACTTCGGCCTGTTCACGACCGACGAGGAGATCGGCGCCGACGTCGCCGACCTGTTCAACTTCCTCACCGGATATGCCCGCCCGCGCGGCTACCGCAAGGTGCTCGTGGCCCCGAACCACCTGCGCGACGGGATCCTCGAGGAAGTCGAGGCGACGATCGCCCACCACCGCGAGCACGGCACCGGCCGCATCGCGATGAAGATGAACGCGCTCGTGGACGAACGCTGCATCCAGGCGCTCTACCGGGCCTCGCGGGCCGGTGTGCCGGTCGACCTCAACATCCGCGGCATCTGCTGCCTGCGCCCGGGCGTCGAGGGCGTGTCGGACAACGTCCGGGTGGTGTCGGTCGTGGGGCGGTTCCTCGAGCACTCGCGCATCTTCGGGTTCCAGCGCGGCGACGAGTGGCGGGTGTACATCGGCTCGGCCGACCTCATGCCGCGCAATCTCGACAAGCGGGTCGAGCTGGTCGCCCCGGTCGAGGATCCCGGGCTGCGCGCCGACCTGCTCGACACGCTCGACCGCTGCCTGGCCGACGACGCCAATGCGTGGGAGCTGGGCGAGAACGGCGCCTGGGAGCGCCGCGAGCCCGCGGTCGCCGAGCGCCACGACGTGCACCGCGAGCTCATGCTCGCCCACACGGCCCTGGCCGAAGAGGCCCAGGCGACCGCCGCCGCCCAGGCGTGAGCGCGTCCGACAAGCTCTCGCTGCGCGAGGCCGTGGCCGCGGCGCGCGTCAAGGCGCCCACGCGCGGCAACCGCCGGCTCGAGGCCCTGCTCGACGCCGTCAACGACGACCCCGGCGTCAAGGCGCTGTGGCACGCCTCGGGCGTGAACGCGACCGAGCGCCTCGGCATGTCCGACCACTCGTGGGTGCACATCCAGGTGGTGGTCAACATCGCCCTGCGGCTGGCGCGCCTGCTGTTCCGCCGCGGCGTCGTGCCGAGCGTGGTCGCCGACCACGGCCTGACCGAGCGCGACGCCGAGGTGGTCGTGGCCGCCGGCGCGCTGTTCCACTGCGTCGGCATGGCGGTCCACCGCACCGACCACGAGAGCTTCTCGCTCTTCCTCACCGCCGACCGCCTCCCCCGCCTGCTCGAGGGCATCTACGAGGAGCCCGAGCGCACGGTGGTCGTCGCGGAGGTGCTGCATGCAGTGATCTCGCACCGCCGCCGCGGCGAGCCGTTCACGGTCGAGGCCGGGATCGTGCAGGTCGCCGACGCGCTCGACATGGCCCGCGGCCGGTCGCGCGTGCCTTTCGAGACCCGGCGCCCGAACATCCACTCGCTGTCGGCCTACGCGATCGAGGAGGTGCGGATCGAGCCGGGCGAGGACAAGGCGGTCCGGGTGGAGATCGTCATGTCCAACTCGGCCGGCATCTTCCAGGTCGACGAGCTGCTCGCGACCAAGCTGCGCGGCTCGGGGCTCGAGGACCACGTCGAGGTCGTCGCCCGGATCGAGGCCGAGCATGAGGAGCGGCTGATCGAGGTCTTCCGGGTATGAGCGCCGTGGCCCGTCCGATCCTCGTCCAGTGCGCGCTCAACGGCGGCCGCACGCGCGACGAGCACCCGGCGGTGCCCACGACGGCGGCCGAGCTGGCCCGGTCGGCGGCCGACGCCGCCGCGGCCGGGGCGGCTTCGTTCCACGTCCACCCGCGCAGCGACGACGGCGCCGAATCGCTGCGGCCCGCCGACGTCGCCGCCTGCGTGCGGGCCGTGCGGGACGTCGCCCCGGGCGTGCCGGTGGGGACGACCACCAACGTGTGGGGCGTCGAGCACGGCCCCGAGCGGCTCGAGCTCGTCGGGTCGTGGGAGCACGCCGCCCTGCCGGACTTCTGCTCCGTCAACCTCTCCGAGCACGATGCGCTCGACCTGATGGCGCTGCTGCTCGAGCGCAACGTCGGCATCGAGGCCGGGGTGTGGAGCGCGCAGGACGCCGAGCGGCTGCTGGACAGCGGGATGGCCGAGCGCTGCCTGCGCATCCTCGTCGAGCCGGTCACCGAGGACGCCGACGAGGCGCTGCGGCGGGTGGGCGAGATCGAGGCGACGCTGGGCGACCTCCCGGTCCCGCAGCTGCATCACGGCGACGGGCCGGCGACCTGGGTGGTGATCGAGGCGGCGGTGCCGAAGGGCCGCGACGTCCGCATCGGCCTCGAGGACACCGTCAGGCTGCCGGACGGGCAGGCTCCGCGGGATAACGCCGAGCTCGTTGCTGCGGCGCTGGAGGTCGTCGGCGGGTAGTCCGGGCGCGCAGCGGCCCGGGAATCAGGGTCGAGGCCCCGATCACGAGCGCGAAGGCGAGCAGGCGGAAGACGATGGCGACCGGGCCTGACCCGAGCGTGTCGCCGAAAACGACGATCCCGGCCCCGATCGCGCACGCGTTGCCGACGATCGCCGTCACCGCGATCACCGGCACCGCGGGGCCGAGCTGCAGCGACCGCGCCGACGCGAAGAACGCGACAACGCCGCCGACGACGACCACGTACACGTACGGCCGTTCGAGCACCGGGAGGACACCACCGTCGGCCTTGCCGCTCGCCGCCTTGAACGCGATGTGCGTCACCGTCAGCAGCAACCCCGTGGCCACGGCAAGCAGGACCCCTTGGCGCGCGCGCCACCCGATCACGAGCGTGGCCAGGCCGGCCGCCGTCAGCGCGGCGGAGAAGCCGATCATGGCCGCCGGGTCGTAGTTGGTGGTGCGTTGGCCCGACTCGACGTCGGCGGTCAGCGCGAGCCCGATCAGGCCGACCGAGGCCAACCCCACGCCGACCCACTGCCGCGGGCCGACCTCGAGCCCGAAGCACCGCTCGGCCAGCACCGCCATGACGACGATTCCGGCGGCGAGCACCGCCTGGATGGCGGAGAGGGAAACGAGGGTCAGCGCGCTCGCGTGCAGGAGATAGGCGACGATGGCGAGCGCGAACCCGAGCGTCCACCACTTCGAGCGGAACAGGGCGACCGTGCTGTGGGCCAGGTGGCGCGGATCGACGTCCTCCACCGCCACCGCGCCCCGGTGGCGGAGCAGGAAACCCACGTTGGTCGTCAGCGCGGACAGGCCGGCGAGGGCGATGCCCACCGTCTCCTCCATTGGGAAGGCCTCCCACGATTCGATGAGTCGAAAACGCCCGGTTGCTACCAGTGCACCCCGCGCATGAGATGCGCGAGCGCGACGGCCTCGGTCGAGGCCTTCTGGTCCGGCTGCTTCTCGGTCTCCTGAACGCCGCGGGCGCGGGACGAGTCGGGAAAGACCTTGTAGGCCATGTGGAGGATCTGGTCGACCGCCTTGGGCTGCAGCGCGTAGGCGACCTCGCCGAACGTCCCGAGCCGGGTGCCCATGTGCTTGGGCTTGGACCGGATCGCCTCGCAGACCATGTCCGCCGCCTCGTCGGGGGTGATGGTCGGAAACGAGTCGTAGATCTTCGTGGGAGCGATCATCGGCGTCTTGACCAGCGGCATGTGGATCGTGGTGAAGGTCACGCCGTCGCCGACGACCTCGGAGCCCACGCACTTGGTGAACGCGTCCAGCGCCGCCTTTGAGGCGACATAGGCCGAGAAGCGCGGCGGGCTCGTCTGCACGCCGATCGAGGAGACGTTGACGATGTGGCCGGTCCGGCGCTCGCGGAGGTGCGGCATCAGCGCGATGATCATCCGGATCGCGCCGAAGTAGTTGAGCTGCATCGTCCGCTCGTAGTCGTGGAAGCGGTCGTAGGACTGCTCGAGCGAGCGGCGGATCGAACGCCCGGCATTGTTGACGAGCATGTCGACGGCCGGGTGGTCGGAGAGGATCTGCTCGACGACGCCGTCGATCGCCTCCATGTCGGAGAGGTCGCACGAGTAGACGTAGGCCGTGCCGCCCTCGGCCTCGATCTCCGCCTTGGTCTCCTCGAGCTTGTCCAGGCTGCGGGCGATGAGGATCGGGACGCCGCCCGCACGCGCGATCTTGTGGGCGGCGGCTTTGCCGATGCCGCTCGACGCGCCGGTGATGACCACGAGCTTGCCGTTGACCGCGCCCTCGAAGCTGCGGTCGCGGAAGATGTCGGGGTCGAGGTTGCGCTCCCAGTAGTCCCACAGCTTGCTCGCGTAGCTGGACAGCGGCGGCAGGGCGATGCCCGAGCCCTCGAGCGCGCGCTCGGTGTCGCGGGTGTCGAACTGGGCGGTCAGGCCGATGAAGTCCACGACCTCGTCGGGGATCCCGAAGTCCGAGAGCACCGTCTTGCGGACGTCCTTGACCGCGGGCAGCTTCATCAGCATCGACAGCGTCCCCTTGGGCAGGGCCTGGATCAGCCGGCGGTCGATGCGCATGGCCAGGTGCGGCGCGTGCGCGGCCTTGGCGAACGCGTTGATGACCTCTCCGGAGCGCTGGCCCTTGGGGTCGGTCAGATGGAAGGCCTGCTCGTTGAGCCCCGGCGTGTGGGCGATGTGGTCCATCGCCGCGGCCACGTAGTCGACCGGGACGATGTTGGTCCAGCCCATCTCCGGGCCCACCAGCGGGAACCACTCGGGCAGGTAGTGGCGGGCCTTCTGGATCGCCTTGAAGAAGTAGTAGGGGCCGTCGATCTTGTCCATCTCGCCGGTCTTGGAGTTGCCGACGACGATGGCCGGGCGGTAGACGCGCCACGGGACGGTGGTCTGGGTGCGCGCGATCCGCTCGGACTCGAACTTCGTGCGGTGGTAGGCGCTGGGCAGCTTCTGCCCCTCGTCGAAGTAGTCCTCGCGGAACAGGCCCTTGTACAGGCCCGCCGCGGCGATCGACGAGGTGTGGTGGAAGATGCCGGCCTCGATCGCGTTGGCGAGCTCGACCGCATGCCGTGTGCCGTCGACGTTGGAGCGCACGTTCGTCTCCTCGTCGGCGGTCATGTCGTAGACCGCCGCGAAGTGGAAGAAGTGGTCGACGTCGCCCTTCAGGGCGGCGAGGTCCTCCTCGGCGACGCCCATGCGCGGCTCGTTGAGATCGCCGACCACCGGCTTGATGCGCTCTCGCACGGCGGTGCCGTTGTGCGCGGCCCGCTCGGTCGCCCAGCGGTCGACGAGCTTGTCGAGCTTGTCGGTCGATCCGGCGCGCACGAGGACGTGGATGTCGCCCTCGCGGTCGAGCAGGCGCTCGACCAGGTGCCGCCCGATGAACCCTGTCCCCCCTGTCACGAAGTACGCCATTGCCGAACCCTATCTCGCTTGCTCACACGCCCGCGCCTTCTCCTCCCCGGCCCTCGCCGGCCGCAAACCGGCTCGCGCCGCGGCGCGCGACCTCGAGCGTCGGCAGTGCGGATTCGGCCTCGAGCGCGATGCCGTCGGCCAGCCGCATGCCCAGTCCCTCGATCGCCGCACGGCGGTCCGCGAGCATCGTCTCCTGGGGGAAGCGGGCGAGCGCCTCGGCGTACTCGAGCGCGCGGTCGAGGTGGCGACCCGCCGCGACGATCTCGGTGACCAGGCCCATTGCGAGCGCCTCGTGGGCATCGACGATCCGGCCGGTGAGGATCAGGTCGAGCGCGCGGCCCTGGCCGACGATGCGGGGCAGGCGCTGGGTGCCCCCGTCGATCAGCGGCACGCCCCAGCGGCGCTCGGGGAAGCCGAGCTGGGCGTCGCCGGTGGCGATGCGCAGGTCGCACCAGAGGGCGAGCTCCAGCCCGCCGGCCAGGCACCAGCCCGAGATGGCCGCGATCGTCGGCCGGTCCGGCGTCAGGCGGGTGAATCCCAGGGGGCCGGCGGCGTCCCCCAGGCGGGGTCCGAAGGAGTCGAGCGCCTTGAGGTCGGCCCCCGCGCAGAACGCCGCGTCGCCCGCGCCGGTGAGCACCATCACACGCGCGCCCTCGTCGCCGAGCCATCGTTCATAGGCCGCCTTGAGGGCCTCGGCGGTGGGGCCGTCGACGGCGTTTCGCCGCTCGGGGCGGTCGATCGTGAGCACGGCGGCGGCGCCCCGCCGCTCGTACCGGATTGGGTCGGGCATGGGCAGGAACCCTATGTGGACTGGATGCAGATCCGGGGTAAAGGAATCCGAACGTGGCCGAGGACTTCCATCACGAAGCGCTGCTCTACACGGACGGGGGCGAATACCTCGAGGGGACGGTGCCATTCCTCGAGGAGGGGCTGCGCAACGGCGAGCCGATGCTCGTGGCGGTCAGCGCCGAGCGCATCGCGGCGATCCGGCGTGAGCTCGGCCCCGACGCCGACCGCATCCGCTTCGAGGACATGGCCGAGCTGGGCGCCAACCCGGCGCGGATCATCCCCGCCTGGCGCGACTTCGTCGACGCCCGGGCGCCAGGGCAGCCGATCCGCGGGATCGGCGAGCCGATCTGGGCCGGGCGCAGCCCCGCCGAGCTGATCGAGTGCCAGCGGCACGAGGCCCTGCTCAACGTCGCGTTCGCGCACACCCCCGCCTTCCGGCTCCTGTGCCCGTACGACACGGAGGCCCTCGACGACGCGGTCATCGACGAGGCGCGTCGCAGCCACCCGTGCATCGTCCATGCCGGCACCGAGCACTCGAGCGAGGCCTTCCTGGGGCTGGCCGCAATCGAGACGCCGTTCGACGTGCCGCTGCCCGAGGTGCCGCCCGACGCGCTGGAGCGCACGTTCGATCGCGAGGCGCTGCCGTCACTGCGCGGCGAGGTGGCCGCCTTCGGCGCCGGCGCCGGCCTGTCCGCCGACCAGGCGTCGGATCTCGCGCTGGCAGCCAACGAGGTGGCCACCAACAGCGTCCGCTACGCGGGCGGCGGTGGCGGTCTGATGCGCCTGTGGCGGGTCGATCGAGGCGTGGTGTGCGAGGTCAGCGACGACGGGCGGATCGACGCGCCCCTCGCGGGCCGCGTTCCGCCGCGCTCGGGCCAGCTCGGCGGCTGGGGCCTGTGGCTGGCCAACCAGCTCTGTGACCTGGTGCAGGTCCGGACATTCCCGGGCGGGAGCGTCGTGCGCGTGCACATGCACCGCCGCTGACGATTCTCGGCTTGTTCACACGCCCGGCGGCCTTCCCGGGCAGCCTGTGGGCACACGAGATCCCTCCTCGTTGAACGCGCGACCCCGGGAACGGCCTCCGGGGTCGCGCCGTTTCGGCCGCTACCAGCCCCCGCGCCACTCGGCGCGGGACTGGCGCGCCTTCTCGGCGCGCTTGCGGGCGTCCTTGCGCTTGTCCAGCCGCCACTGGATGAGGCTCAGGGTGAGGATCAGCAGCGGGAAGGCGGCGATGAGGATGAAGCCCGCGTCGGTGACGACCTTGTCGTCGGTCTCGCCGTAGAGGCCCTGGCCGTGGTCCTCGGCCGCGAGGGCCAAGGGTGCCAGCAAAGCCAGGCTGATCGCGGTCTGGATGGCGAGGAAGGCGAGGCGTCGCATCCAGCTTCAGATTACCGGGTAGGGTCGGCGGCCGGTGCTCGTCCGGAGCCTGAGCGGCGTACTTGCCGCCGCCGCGCTTGCCCTC
>Ga0066652_100001913_pt1 | contig 11118 bp, 12 predicted proteins | sample GraSoiAngelo_101_FD_71413 | JGI IMG/M metagenome (GOLD analysis project Ga0066652, IMG submission 71413) | Grasslands soil microbial communities from the Angelo Coastal Reserve, California, USA - 14_0903_02_30cm | ecosystem: Environmental > Terrestrial > Soil > Grasslands | place: USA... | reverse complement strand
CATTTTTCATTGGACTGAATTGAGATGTAAACCCCAGGTGCCACTTACCAACCAGGAATGTTTCATACCCGTTCTTTCGCAGCAAAGTCGCAATGGAGGTCTGGTCAGGTGATAACCCGATCGAACTATCTCTTTTCGTCCAATCCAATGGTTCTTGCATTCCAACGAATGTGCGTGCAGGATAGCGACCGGTCATTAACGACGCACGGGTAGGTGTGCAAAGAGGGCCTCCGCTATAGGCGCTGATGAACCTTGTTCCCTGCGAGGCCAGTTCATCCAGGTTCGGTGTCTTATAATCCTTCCGCCCGTAGCTGCTTAGATCTGCATAACCAAGATCATCTGCCATCATGTAGATGATATTCGGTCTTGTTTGAGCAGAAACAGTGATAAATGAAAAGCTAAACAGGCAAAGCAGGAGTCTTTTGATCAACATAACAGTTGGCTTGAGTTTATTTGTTCCGCAAACCAGTTGCGGGTTATTTACTTTATATTTTCAAAAAGGCATACTCCCGACCAGACCCAATCACCTTTTGGCCCTTCCGGTTCTGGATAGCCGGCAACGGCAACCATATCATCAGGCAGCCGTTTTATGGCAGCTGCAGTTTTTAGTTGCGATTTTGCCTCTAAACATTTCCATCCATACCGCAGAAAGAATGTCTCTCCTTCTTTGGGTGCAAACTTCAAAGGAGCTCTTGCTGCTTCGAGAAATGAACCCATTTCTTGTTGAGCCAACTTGAGCAGACCCGGCGACATCAGGTCAAAAACCCAGCGCCTGAAATGAGGTTGGTCGGAAAGATCACTGGACAGGGTTTCTGCTGATTCCTCATCAAGATAACCGATCAGCCCCTCTGAGACAACAAGTGCTTTTTTACATTTTTGATTTAATTGTTGAAAGATCACCTGTCTTGCCTGCCTGTCGGAAAGGTCCAGACGAATGCTTTCGAGTTTGCATTTTGGCCGTTCATTTTTCAAAACAGATTCTTTATAGTCCATGATGCCAGGCAGATCAATTTCTACCCATTGTAAGGATGAAGGCAAATCCATGCGATAAGGTCTTGCATCCAGGCCTGATGCCAGGTTAATGATCATGTCAAAACCCTGTTTGATGTGTTGAGCAATAAATTCGTCAAGTAAGTATGTCCTGGCTACAAAAGACCAGCTGTTTTTCTTCGCAAATCCAATTGCGTTTGCGATTTGTTCTCCCCGTTCACCTGCAAGTTTCCTGGCAAATGGATCTTTAAAAAGCGCATCGGGCCTTTCAGATTCTTCGGCCCTGTACATAGCCACCCAGCGGGCCGTGTCTGAGATATTCCTTATTAACGGTTCCATGGATGTATTTGAAAGCAAAGTTAGTCCGTGTGCAGGTATTCGCTGGATAACTTTTTACTTTCCGCAGTCTGCCGGTTGTCAGCTGTCATATGTGAGGCGCGGACATCAGGCAACCGGGCAACTGACACCTGATAGGCATCAGTCTTCAATCTTATCTTCAGCTTTCTCGGCATTTTCCGTGATGTCTCCTGCTTTAAAAAGAATGTTTTTGGCAACGGTTTTCCATTTGTCTTTTTTCCGCAACAGGAATTCAAGGTCCATGGAGAAATGAATGAATTCCTCTTTTTGTGCATTTTCCATGATCGCCCTGGCTTCCTTATCTTTTTCCACCGATATACGTTGTTCATACCAGTTGATCGCTTCCGCTTCTTCTATCAGCGATTGAATCATTCGTGCAAATGTCCGGGTAGGTTGCGACAATTCTTCCGCAGGCTCATGGTATTGTTCTGCCATAGTCTTTGTATTTAAAAAAATAAAAATCTTTGCCTGGTAACCGTGCACTTGTTTCAAAACAGGGATAGTTGCTTCGGTTTCTCTTTTTTTTCCTGGCGAACGAGTTTGATCGGCGCCGGCATATCATCAATCCTGAACACTTCGGTTTCTTTAAATCTCGAAGCGACTATTATATTTGTGCTTCCTGCATGTTGCCGGAACAGGCTATCCACTATTTCCGGTTTGTTATTGTTCTTTGAAAGGTGGGATAATATCAGGTGGCTCATAAATGCAGCACGATGCTTTTTGAACAGTTCCAGCGCCTGGATATTGGACAAATGACCCTTCCCGTCAGAGATCCTTTTTTTCAGGTGATAAGGATAGCTTCCATTCATCAGCATGTCTTCGTCATAGTTGGACTCCAGGAAAGCTGCATGGCACCGTTTAAAATGCTGGATGACCCTTTTGCACGCGATTCCAATGTCTGTTATAACTCCAATGCTGACAGACGAAGAAGAAACCACGAAACTATGCGGATCACTGGCATCATGTTCTTTTTGAAAGGCTGTGATACTTAGACTGCCAACACCGACCGGTTCGTCGGCCCTGAAGCGTCTGACAAGTTTTTTTTCGAGCTCGAGATTACCGAGCCGTTGCGTGGCGGCAGTGATATAGACGGGCAACTGGTATTTTCTTGACAGAACAGGCAGACCGCTGATGTGATCGCCATGTTCGTGCGAAATAAAAATCGCTTTTACTTTTTCGAGACTCAGACCCGAACGTTTCATTCGTTTTTCCGTTTCACGGCAACTGATGCCGGCATCGATCAATACAGCATCTTTATCGTTACCGATATAGTAGCAATTCCCGTTGCTACCGGAATTTAGCGAACTTATGTACAGCGGCATGGTTAAATAATGACCGGCAAATTACTGAATCGCCGGGAGCGGTGATCGATTGTTATCAATGTTTTTCTGACAAATAATGTTTCTTTAAAATATCTTCTCCGTATTCATTGCCTTTTTCTCTCCATATGGCGTGGATGTGATTACCGTCATTTTCAAATCCCCTGTTATCAAATTCAATCAGGAAGCCCGGACCGTTTAAAATATAATAATGCGGTTTATGCAATTGGTAAGCGCCAATCCACCCGAAGTAAACTTTGTCAATGCCGGCCTTGATTATCTTATCGTATTCTACGAGCGCCTTGTCATATTCAAGATTAAAAACGAATTCGCGAATAATGTACTGGAGGATGGCCTGTTGTTGCCTGGTCATCTCCGATGCCTTGATGCCCCAGTAGTCAACCAGCCGTTTACCGCTTTCTGCAGACGTAATGATATCTCCCGGCACTTCCTGGCTCATTGTCGCTTTCTTTTGTTGTTCCGGCGATAATAAATTAATCAGTTTAATACCCAGGTCTTCTTCCTGTCCCAATACTCGCCAACCTGCGTATTCTGAAACAGGGTATTCAGCCGGGTCTGTGCCTACGAAGAGGGGAGTAACAGAGAGTTCGTTATTCAAAAAAGTGAAATTGAGGGAAAGGTGGTGTCCTTCTATTTTGAAACCCCAGTTGGCATCCTCGGGTGTACCAAAAAAAGCGAGGTAGTAATTGCGATGAGTCCATTTTAATCCCATGACTTGTCTATAGTTCGCAGTATCGATTTGTTTTTTATAATACAGGGAGTCAAAATAGCTGTTAAGTAAATTATCGAGATGCATGATGCCTGTTGCTTTCAGGTAACCTTGTGAACTGAGAGAGACTGAAAGCAGGCTATGGAGCAATTTCCTTTGTTCGTCACTCATATTGCCGATGTTGATACCGGCTCTTGCACGCAGACCTACTGGCAAATTGTTCCATTTTATGCGAGCGGTGTCTGTGAAAGCTAACAACGCCGTTCTTTTTTGCAACGGGTTTAGCGTATTGATGATATTTATTGCCGCTTGTTTTATTTCATCATTGTAAGTGGACTGGCTGTCCGCCATTCCCGGGAACAACAAGAGAAACAGGCAGCCAACATAAAAGCATGGAAGTTTTGGCATGGTGCAGTTTTGGCTAAAGATAGACAGAATCATCATCGTCCATATAACTGTATTTCACACATGATATTTATCAAAACCGGGTCGATATAAGTGGTATATCTTGCGGGCCACTTGCAGTTAATTTACATCAACGGGCAGCGGGTTTTTATAACAAAGTCCTAGTTTTGATAGGTAAACCTGTTTTCCTGACTATAAATTTGCAATATGACAACGGTAAATGTTTACCTGACCTTTAATGGTAACTGTGAACAAGCTTTTAATTTTTACAAATCCGTATTTGGCGGGGACTTTCCTTATATCGGTCGCTATAAAGACATGCCTCCGGATGGAGGAAAAAAGCCAGATCCAAAGGAGGGGGACAGGATCATGCATGTTTCGCTGCCGATAAGTAAGGAAACCATGTTGATGGGAAGTGATACGGGAGGCGAATGGGCGGCCAATTATTCGCAGGGAAATAATTTTTCTATTTCTATAAATACAGATAGCAAAGAGCAAGCCGACAAGCTATTCAGTGGTCTATCTTCAGGTGGGAAAGTGACCATGCCGATGAACAAAACATTTTGGGGTGATTATTTCGGCATGTTTACAGATAAATTTGGCATTAACTGGATGGTGAGTTTTAATGAAGCACAGCAGAAGAAATAGATGCTGGATGCCGTCATTGCAAGGAGCGAGCCGACGAAGCAACTGTTATTGCATTTAATCGTATTGCTGTAATACAATCATCTCATAGTTTTTTTGCCAGCCTGCATTTTGGTTGCTTAGGAAACTGGCAAGCTTTGTCAGGTCTATCAGTTGATCAATCATCGAAACAACGATAGCTGGCGGCATCGATCCTCTTTCAATCATTAACCAGTCCGTGGACTTGTCTTTCCCCCAATACTGTTCCAGGAAATCATTGTAATCGGCAATCATCACCTTCAACAGATCGACCTTGCTTTTCCATACGAGTTTATTAGCAGCGGCATTTTGTAAATTGATCGGGTAGCGAACGATCTGATAAGCCAAATCAAGCGGGTGAGTTTCCTTCGACCGACCAGCTTCCCCGTGCTCAACTTCAGGTAATGCTGCCACCCGTTGTTGATATTCTTCAGAGAGTTGCCGGTTTAGCTCAGAAAAAAGTTCATCAGTTTTCTGTTGGATACCGCCGACGACATTCGTCATTTCCTGTACATGTTCCATGATAAGGCTATTTCTTTTGCCAATGGCGATTGCTGTTGCGGCTTTATTGCGATCGGCCATGCTCTTATCAAGATTACCCTGGGGAGAATTATTTGAAAATCCATTCTCTGCCAGGAATGCTTTGTATTCTTCCTGCTTTTGCTGGTCATTCATACCGTTGAAGCGGGCGGCATAGCCTGGATCAGTCATCATTTTATTGGTGAAAGCCTTCCTTGGATCGGTGTCTTTGCCTGAGTAAGCAGAAGGATTGCTTTTGACATTGGCAGACATTTGTTTTGCCAGTGCCTCCCCTTGTTCCGGTGTCATGTTCTTTAGTTTTTCGATTCCACCCATCTGTTGGATGACGGGATTGTTGTTGAGCGATTGCTCTGCCATTGCCGCGTTCTTATAAGCTTCCTGTTTCACTTTCTCCGGGTCTTTCATATCGTCGGGTATCGTTTTCTTTGCGATTTCGACCATCTGTTCACGGATGCGTTTCAGCTTCTCGATATATTTTGAATAAATGTCTTCGCCGCCATTTGGTTTCATCAGCTGCCTGGCAAGTGGCAAATTGGCTTCTGGCTCGGGCATATCTGCCACAAGCGGCAATAGGTCTTTGTCCAGGTATTTTGTTTTTGATGGTTCGGGTATGTATTCCTTTTCCTTTCCCGCGATTTCTTTTCTGCCCCTTTCTATTTCTGCATTGATAAGGCGCAATGCATCATCAACCAGCCACTCATCTTTCAATTGAGTTGAAGCGGCTTTCTGCACTTCGCTGCCTTTCGAAATATCTATTTTTGACAGACCGGCCAGGGATTTATCCATTTGTTTCGCCATCCGGTTATCCTTCGTTGTTGGACTATCCTTAGCTTTCTTCTGCGCCAGTGCGGGAATGGTACTGGCAAATAACAACGTCAGCAGACCGAGTAATTTTATTGGTTTCATTATTGAGGTTTTGTAAACGCAAAAGAAGCACGCAGCGGGGGTTTTAAAAACGACATGTGAAACTAACTGAGCTATTTGGCGCATGAAATAGTCAGGATTCAGTATAGAATGCAATGGCATTTGCGAGATGGCAGCGATAAAGAAACAAATAATACCTTTATCTTATTAATGACCAACAAATATGAGAGTTGTTATCGCTTCCGATCACGGTGGATTTCAATATAAAAAAATACTGCTTGCGGCGATCAGGGAAAAAGGATACGGGCTGGTCGATCTTGGCGCCTTCAACGAAGAGGCTTCTGACTATCCCGACTACGCGGAAGCCGTTGCCAATGCAATCATAAAGGGCGATGCAGACAGAGGCATATTAATTTGTGGAAGCGGAGTTGGTGTGGCTGTTGCGGTCAATAAATTCAAATCGATACGCGCAGGTGTATGCCATGATACCTATTCGGCTCACCAGGGTGTTGAACATGATGATGTGAACGTGTTGTGTTTGGGCCAGCGTGTTATAGGTATTGAATTGGCAAAGGAGATCATCCTGGCATTCCTGGCTGCTAGCTTTAGCGAGGAAGACCGGCATAAAAGGAGACTGGCAAAGATTGCTGCCATCGAAGCTAAAAACATGAAATAAATAAACGGCTAACCAGTATTTCTGCGGACCCTGGCGGCAGGTATTCCAAATATGGTCGGTGTCAAAGGATTTAACTAATAGTCCCAATCCGCCAAAGACAAGGCGGGAGGGAAGAAAAAAAAGCCCCGCACTGTAGGCGGGACTTTAAATTTCAAAAACTTCATTGCATTTCCATTGCGTTTTCGATTGCTCTTTTTACAAGCGCTCGCCGGACGGCCTTTCTCACAACAGCTCTTTTAACTGCTTTTCTTGCCACTCTTCTTTTGATCGCTTTTTTTGCTACCGCCTTTCTTACTACTCTTCTTTTAATCGCTTTTCTTGCTACTGCCTTTCTTGCCACCTTTCTCCGGACTGCTTTTCTTGCGACCTTTCTTCTAACTGCTTTTCTTGCAACTTTTCGTCTTACTGCTTTTTTCGCTACTTTTTTTCTAGCGGCTCTTCTTAATGTTGCCATGTTTTTGAATTTAATGGTGAAGTATTCGAAGTCTACATTATAAAGATGGCACAATAGCAAACCCAAGAAGGAATGTTGATACCGGAAATTGGCACAAAATCATAGTTATTTGCCCGTTTTTGCAGCTTAGCTTACATTGTCTATCAAAAAATGTAATTTTTTGAAATCTCAAAACTCCGATTAACATGAAACATTCCTCACGCCGCCAGTTTCTGAACAACTCAGTTGGTAGTTTAGGTTTATTAGCCATGCCTTCTGTATTATATGGCTCCGGTAATCGGCCATTCAAGAGCCTGAAAATAGTTTGCGTGGGCGGCCATCCCGATGACCCCGAAAGTATTTGTGGTGGTACTTTGGCAAAGTTTGCAGCGGCTGGACATAGGGTTACCATTATTTATCTTACAAAAGGAGAAGCAGGTATCGAGTCGAAATCACATGAAGAAGCCGCTTACATAAGAAGCGATGAAGCGATAGCTGCCTGCAAAATATTAAATGCAAAAGCCGTATTTGCTGGCCAGGTAGACGGGGATACGGTTGTTAACAATGAATGGGTTGTAAAGATGCAGCAGTTGTTGGCGACTGAAAAACCTGATATCGTGTTCACACACTGGCCCATTGATACACACAAGGATCATCAGGCAGCAAGCCTGCTTACGATACAGGCGTGGGTGAGGTCAAAGGAAAAATTTGATCTCTATTTTTGTGAAGCCTGCCCGGGTGCTCAAACTCTTGGGTTTCATCCAAACTCATATATTGATATAACGGAGACACAGGAGCAAAAACGTAAGGCGGTATTTTGTCACACAAGCCAGGACCCTGCAGGGATCTATGATTGCGGACATACCAGCTCAGAAGATTTTCGCGGAAGGGAGTTGGGAGTAAAAGCTGCGGAGGCTTTTGTGTATATGACCGGTAAGCGAAAGGGAAACGCTGGCCCGGTTATTTGATTTAGCGATCTATCTTTACATTAACAGCGTTAAGACCTCGTGGACCACTTTCTACTTCAAAGATCACACGGGAGTGTTCCTTTAATTCATCGGCAGAAGAGTTAATATGTACAAAGATGCTTTCCTGTGTACGACTGTCTTTGATGAAGCCATAACCTTTTTCATGATTGAAAAAAGTCACCACACCTTTTCGTATCAGGTCTTCAGGATTTAGCGGTTTTTGTTTTGGTACACCGATCTCGATATCTTCAGCATTTATTGTGATTTTTTTCCTGGGATCGGGCGGAACGGATGAGATATTTCCATTCTCATCGAGGTAGGCCATCATTTCATCAAGGCTTTTTCCTTTTTTAGCATTTTCCTTTCTTTCCTGCCGGCGTTCTTCTTTTTGTTTTCTTTCCTGTTGCTTTTTATTTTCTCTTTCCCGTTTGTTCCAGGTTCCTGCCATATATAGTTTTATTTTTTAGTTTGCCCGGTTGACCCTTGAGGCCACGCTTATAGTTATTGTATTATAAAAGATTGCTCCTGGTGATACCGCGCTCAGACTTCATCTTCAGAGAGGCGGGTAAATGATGCGCCATTAAATACGCGGGCAAGATTCATATCCTTCGTCTCTTTCCATTGTTCGGAATTCTGTTTGCTCACAACACGCCAGAAGTTCTTTGATTTCAATTCGTCGTAATCAACGCCATGAATAAAAAGTCCTGTTACTGTATTGCGGTCTTTAAAGTGAATATTAACCTTTGCACCTTTGCGGATCTTGTTTGCTACAAAATTTTCTATCATTTCAGAAGTCATAACTATTTTCAGGTTTAGATTTTAAAAAAGTTAAAGAACGATAAGGTGGAAAAAAAGCTATTATTCGCTTACAACCAGTAAACGGGAATCATGTAAGCAAAGATAAAGCTTATTGTTTGGCGAGCCTCTCCTTTTTAAAGATCATACTTCACTGGTCAACAGCTACCTATCTGCGATGTTCGGCTTGTACAAACAAAGGGCGGTTCCGGCTCTTTAAACTGGCAGCCAGTTCTATTACCACCTCCGGTTGCTGTTGTTATTGGGCTTGGGACTTTTCTCCCGGGCAACTGACACCGACATTGTTCTTCCTTCAATTTCTTTGTTGTTAAGGTTTTTAATGGCTTCCTTGCCTTCAGCTTCGGTATCCATTTCTACGAAACCGAATCCGCGGCTTTTTCCGGTATCCCTATCCATAATTACTTTTGCAGACGAAACCTTGCCGAATTGACCAAAAAGAGTTTTGAGATCAGCATCTGAGGTATGGAAGCTGAGATTTGAAACATACAGGTTCATAAAACGAAATACTTTAAATAAAACAATAAGATGATTTGTGATAAAGAATTGCAGCAAAAAGTAAAGAAAAGATTAACTATTACCAGAATGAAAGTAAGAATTGATACTGATCAGGACTGAATGTTGAAATATCTTAAATCGCGGGCGAAGATACGCTATTAAAGGGTAAAAGGCTTATTTATTTTCCCGCTGGAATCTGCGATACGAGCTTGTCTTTCCTTGCGAGGCAACTAATGTCGAATTGAAATACAGAGTCCCTGCCGACGCAATCTAAAAACAAATGCTGTAACAGAATGAAGCCTCAATTTCCCGGCAACTAGTCTGCTACTTTGAACATCCTATCATTACAACTATTCTTTCTCACATTTTTCACCTTTCATTGTGAATAACATACGAGCCTATAAATCAGGTTTATGCCGCATTCAGTGTAAATTCGCCGCTAATACCGCCAAGGCATCAGAACGCCTGCGGTTAAAGGATCAATGCCAATTTGGTATAATTAAAACCTGTACACTGTGCGTCTAAAATCCCTGGAAATTAAAGGCTTCAAAAGTTTTGCTGACAAAACGATTGTCAATTTCGACGACAATATTACCGGCATCGTGGGGCCTAACGGTTGCGGCAAATCAAATATCGTGGATAGCATTCGCTGGGTGATCGGTGAACAAAAGATCAGTCACCTGCGTAGCGAAAATCTCGATAGCCTGGTGTTCAATGGCTCCAAGACACGCTCAGCCAGTGGCCTGGCCGAGGTCAGCCTGACCTTTGAGAACACAAGAAACCTGTTGCCCACCGAGTTCAACACCGTCACCATCACCCGCAAATTCTACAAAAGCGGGGAAAGTGAATACCGTCTTAATGATGTGCAATGCCGGTTGAAAGATATCCAAAACCTCTTCATGGACACAGGCATCAGCACTGACTCCTATGCTATCATTGAGCTGGGAATGGTAGATGACCTGATCAAGGACAAAGAAAATAGTCGCCGCCGCATGCTGGAACAGGCTGCCGGCATCTCCATTTATAAAACCCGTAAAAAAGAAGCCCGCCAGAAACTGGATGCCACCGAACAGGACCTCGCCCGCATCGAAGACCTTTTGTTCGAAATCAATAACCAGTTAAAAGCTTTGGAGAGCCAGGCAAAGAAGGCTGAGAAATACCACGAGATCAAACTGGACTACCGGGAGGTAAGCATCGAACTTGCCAAAGCCGCATTGGAAGGGTTTAACCTTTCTTATAATGAGCTGACAGAACAAAGCGAGACAGAAACTGATCGGAAGATAAAGCTGGAAGCCGAAATAGCGATCGAGGAATCAAACCTGGAACAGGAAAAACTGGCATTCATTGAAAAGGAAAAAGCATTGCAGACCATGCAACATGCTTTCAATAGTCTCGTCGAGAATGTACGCAGCAGGGAAAATGAAAAGAGCCTCGCTGCACAGCGCCTGGAGCATTTGAAGGAAAGAGAAACCAGTATCAAAGAATTTTTACAAAAAGCGGAAGGGCAATTAAAAGGATTTGAAACCAGTATTGAACATACCAATCAGCAGGTCAAAGATGAAGAACTCTCATTGACCGGGCTGACCGAACAGCTGGACCAGATGCGCAAAGAGGTAGATAGTAAAAGAAATGTGCTTGATGAAAAGCGCAGGACACTCGACTCATTGCGTAGCGAACATCAACAGATACAACGCAGCCAGTTTGATGCAGAAAAGAAAGTGGCTGTCGCCGATACTTCCGTCCAGAACCTGCAGCGGACCATTGCACAAATGGAAGAAGAAAGGAAATTGCGTGAACAGCAGCGTCATCATTTAGACCAGGACAGGATACTTCATGAAAAGGAGCTGAACATAAAGAAGGTT
>Ga0066652_100001911_pt1 | contig 11120 bp, 12 predicted proteins | sample GraSoiAngelo_101_FD_71413 | JGI IMG/M metagenome (GOLD analysis project Ga0066652, IMG submission 71413) | Grasslands soil microbial communities from the Angelo Coastal Reserve, California, USA - 14_0903_02_30cm | ecosystem: Environmental > Terrestrial > Soil > Grasslands | place: USA... | reverse complement strand
TTTAATTGTTTCATTCGCCATCATGGTACCAATAATACCGGGCAACACTCCCAACACGCCGGCTTCTGCACAATTCAAAACTTCCCCCTCTCTTGGAGGGTCAGGAAATAAATCTCTATAGTTAACAGCTTCATTACTCCCCTTTAGGGGTTGGGGGTTGAAAATACTAACCTGTCCTTCAAATTGTGAAATGGCGCCATACACCAATGGCTTATTCAACAATACACATGCATCATTGATCATATAACGTGTAGAAAAATTATCAGACCCATCAATAATAATATCGTATTCATCAAAAAGAGTTAATGCATTTTGGTTGTGGAGTCGTTCGTTGTAGGAAATAATTTTTATTTCAGGATTTAAACCCTGTAAAATTCTTGTTGCTCTTTCTGCTTTTGATGATCCAATATCATTTACTGAATATAAGACCTGGCGATGAAGATTATTTAATGCAACTGTATCATCATCCACTATTCCGATCGTACCAATACCCGCAGCAGCCAGGTATTGCAGCGCAGGACATCCCAAACCGCCGGCACCGATCACCAATACTTTTGCCTTCAGCAAGTTTTGCTGTCCTTCCTCACCAAATTCAGGTAAGATGATCTGGCGATGATAACGTTCATATAATTTTTGATCGATCATTTTTATCCGCCTGAAAAAGGTGGCAATAGTGCCACAGTACTTTTTTTATTTAAGACAGTGTTTTCTTTTATTACCTGTTTATCTACTGCTATTAAATATTTTGTTTGAGTGAATTTAGGATACTCTTTGTGTAAAGCATTTATCAAACTATCAGTATCGGCAACATTATCGACAGATACTGAGCCCCCAGCTATATCTGCAAGCTTGCCAAACAAAATAATTTTTACACTCATAAAATAATAACAGGATAACAAAATTACTTAGAATTATCTTTGCTCAAACAGACATTTATGGGTAAGGAAATGGAAGAAATCAGTGCTGAGCACAAAAATTTTATCGAGGCTCAGCATTTATTCTTTGTAACTACGGCGCCACTTAATGAAGAAGGTCATATCAATCTTTCTCCAAAGGGATTTGATTGCTTTAGGGTCCTTTCGCCAACCCGGGTCGGCTATCTTGATATTGTAGGAAGTGGAAATGAAACATCTGCCCATCTCCTGGAAAACGGTCGCATCACTTTTATGTTTTGTGCCTTTGATGGACCGCCAAAAATTTTAAGACTTTATGGGAAAGGGAAAACTGTGCTGCCGGGTGATGATGAATGGGACAAGTTATCTCAGCATTTTAAAATTCTTCCTGCGACGAGGCAGATCATTGTTGCAGATATTTTTAAAGTAAAATCGTCTTGCGGATTTGGAATTCCTTACTATGAATACCTCGGTGAACGGGATCATGCAATAAAATGGGCCGAAAAGAAAGGTGAAGATGGTCTTGAAGAATATAAGAAAGAAAAAAATATGGTTAGCATGGATGGATTACCAACGCCTATCGCTTCTAAATTTATTTAGCTCTTTCAACAACAATTTTCTGCAATCCTTTTACATACCTGCGGCCAGTCATTTGATCTGTGGGTGAAACAAGGGCAATTCTGTTATCTAATGCGGATGCTGGTTTTCCATCATGTCCTGTCAGTATGTAAACAGAGCTGCCTGTTGCGCTGTTAAAAATTTCATTCCAGGAAAAAACAGCTTTATAATTATCGGAGGCAATACAGACAAAATAATATTCACTCAACACTTTTGGGCTTTCTGCATCTATTTCCACTTTGCCCAAAATATCTTTCAACAAAACTCCTTTCACATTTTTTAATGTACTTCTTCTTTCACCAAGATGATTGGTGATCACAATGCTATCGATAGAATACGATTTGTAAGATGAAAGATCACCGAGTGAAACGTCCAGGCTTTTCTTTACTTTTCCTTCAATAGAAAAACTTTCCGTAGTGGGAATATTTTTACTCTGCGCCGATGCAGAAAAAAAAGTAAACGCCAAAACCACAAAGAGGATCAATCTCATAAAGTTTAGTTTAAGCTGACGTAAATAATAGTTTATACGAGGCGATGATCAAAACAATCGCCAATAAATATTTTAAAAAGTTCTGATTTAGTTTTAAAGAACCAAAATATGCGCCGCATAATCCTCCCACAAAAGCCACCGCAACATATGCATACATGTCAGTGCTGAAATTAATTCCTTTTTGTAATTGTGCAGTAAAACCGGCCGCGGAGTTAACAAATATAAATAAGGCGCTAATAGCTGCTGTCTGCTTCATGTCAGACCATTTCAATAATAAAAGAACGGGAGATAAAATGATCCCTCCGCCAATACCGATCAGACCGGAAAGAAAACCAATAACCGCACCTATCAATACTGATAAAACGAAATTTGATTTTTTTACTTCTTCAACTTTGATGTTTGCAAAAAATAAAAATCTTATAATAGGTATAATTAATAATATGCCTAATACCTTTTTATATATGTCTACGTTCGGTGTTTTTAGACCTCCTAAAAAAGCCATCGGCACGGAACCTATGGCAAACGGTAAAAAAACTTTCCAGTTAAAATGTTTGCCACGATAAAACTGGATGAAGGAAGTAAGTGATACAAAAAGATTCAGCAATAATGCTGTTGGTTTCATGACATCTGGTGTAATACTAAACAGAGCCATCAAGGCCAGGTATCCGCTTGCACCCCCGTGACCAACGGATGAATATAAAAATGCTACAAGAAATAATAGTATATAAAAAAGAATAAGACTTTCCACCAGAATTATTGTAGCAATAAATATACATCAACCAATTCACCTTCGTTCAAAGTTGTTGTGTCTTCGTCAACCTGGATCAGGCAATTTGCTTTTGCAAATGAACTAAGGCGAAAAGATTCCTGGGCATCCAATGGAACTGCCGTTTTACCATTATAAAAACCTTTGAGGAAATGGGTTAGACCTGTATTTTTTTGAAATGCTTTGGCCAAAGGAGCTCTTACTGATTGCAAACCAATTTTTCGATTTGATAATTTTTCCAGGGCCGGGATAACATACTGGTAAAAACAGGTAAGGACGGAAGATGGATTGCCGGGTAATCCAAAAATCAATTTGTTTTTTTTCTTTCCAAAATACAATGGTTTGCCAGGCCGCTGTTTTATCTTATGAAATAATTTCTCAACACCACATTCAGTTGCTGCCTGCAATACAAAATCATAGTCCCCAACACTAATACCACCAGTTAACAAAACCACATCAGCTTGTTCTAATGCTTTTTTTAAGGTTCCGGTTACTACTTCAGGCTGATCGGTTGCATATAGAATTTCAATATTATTAATATACAATTGCTGCAAAACTGCTTTTAATGCAAAAGAGTTTGACTCATAAACTTGTCCATGCTGTAATGATTGCCCCGGTTGTTGTAATTCATTACCTGTAATAATTATAGCTATTGAAGGATTTGGATAAACTTTTACTTCAGTAATTCCAATGCCGGCTAGAAAACCAATTGATGCAGGAGATAAAATACTTTCTTTACCTAATGCCAATTCCCCGGCTTTTATTTCAGAGCCTTTTGATCTGACACTATTACCTAATTGTAGTGTTTCATCTTCTATGATCAATTCTCCATTTACAGTTTTTATTTTTTCCTGCATTATCACAGTATCCGCACCAGTAGGGACCGCTGCACCGGTGAAAATGCGAACCGTATTTTCAGGAGCAAGAGTAAATGTTTCACTACTGCCGGCAGCGACTTCGCCTGCTATTTTTAATTTCTTATGTTTCTTCCACCCTTCAAAAGAAAAGGCATAGCCGTCCATTGACGATTGAGGGAACGCAGGAATATCCATTGAAGCATGAACGTCTTCAGCTAATATCAAACCAGCTGATTCTTGTAATGGTAAGGTCACGGGCTGCAAACAAAAAACATTTTCATCAATTATTTTTTTCGCTTCAAAAACTGAGATCATTTCATGAAAGTTTAGTCAATCTAAGTCTTCCCTTCAGGGCGACAGGGGGTTTGATTTTATCCTCCAATAGTTATCATACTCCGATTATGAATTTCTTCCGGATGAAGATGTTCGAAATCTGCCGTGAATTGACCACCGAGTTCTTTCGCCTTGCTGCGAATGTTCTGATGAATTAAGGGAATAACATCTTCTCCTCTTCTCAATGCAGATAATAGATCCGTTTCTTTTTCTGCAAACAAACAATTCTTCATTTTTCCATCTGCAGTTAAGCGAAGCCGGTTGCAATCGCCGCAAAAGTTGGCACTCATTGTACTTATTATGGCAAATGTTCCCTGGTGACCCGTTACCATATATCCTTTTGATGTATCATGTTTTTCATCCTGCAATCTTATTACATCATATTTTTTCCGGATCACTTCCAGCATCTCTTGCATGGTAAATACTTTATTGCTTGTCCACCTGTTACCGGTAAAAGGCATGAACTCAATAAAACGCACATGCACAGGTTGTTCTTTTGTCCATTCTACAAAATCATTGATCTCACTCTCATTAAGGCCTTTCATCACAACCATATTCACTTTTACATGAAAATTTCTTTTCAATAAAAGCTGGATATTATTATACACCTGCTTAAACTGATCTCTTCTTGTTATGAGATTAAATTTTTCCGGTTGCAATGTATCTAAGCTAATATTCAGAGAATGTACTCGTGACTCTTCGAGAATGTCTACAAACTCATGCAGTCTTGATCCGTTAGTCGTGATCGTTAATTTGATCGGTAGCTTTGATAATGATCTTATTATTTCTCCTGCATCTTTTCTTACCAACGGTTCTCCGCCTGTCAGCCGAATTTTATTTACACCAAGGCTTACAAAAATCTTTGATAACGCCTCGATCTCCTCCTTCTGCATCAGCTTTGAAGCAGCTGTAAATTCATACTCTTCTTCCGGCATGCAATAAAAGCAACGCAGATTGCAATTATCCGTCAGTGAAATACGGAGATAGTTGTGAACCCTGTTATATTTATCAACGATCATTTCCCAGGTTTAGGCGAATAACAAATTTATCAATTCCTGAGCAGCTATGTTTAATTATTCTGTCTTTGAGCCGTAAAAACAGTGTGGCTATGCAAAAATTACGGCAGTTTTAAGTATACTGCATGGATTAAATATATAAACAGATATGGAACTTAAAGGGAAGCGCAATGTAGAAACCGATACGGAAACCTTATGGAATATGCTAATGGATGTAGAAATACTTCCGAAAATTGTCCCTGGCATTTCAAAACTGGAAAAGACAGGAGAGAATACTTACAAATCTACTTTGGAAGTAAAGTTTGGACCAGTTAGTGGTGAGTTTACCGGCGATATGCAAATGGAAAATATAAGCCACCAAAAAACATTTACTCTCAAAGCGCAGCAACATAATAAGATCGGCACTGTCAATTCCGTTATGAAGATCGAATTGTTGCCAATATCAAATAAAGAAACGGAAGTTGCTTTTACTGGTGATGTAACGATCAGTGGGTTAATGAAAATGATGGGCGAAAAAGTATTAAGTAGTGTGACAGAAATGCTGACTAAACAATTCTTTGCAAATCTTAATCATGAAATAGCGAAGCAGAAAGCGGGTAAGTAATCTATGGTTATGAATTGTTCAATTCTTCATAATCTTCTTTTGTATCTATGTCTATTTTCCCTTCAGTAAATAAAAGCGTAGTCACTTTATCTTTGTGTTGTTGAATGATCTTTCTTGCACCAACATCACCTTTTAATTCCATCAATTCATCGAAAAAATTTTTATGAAATAGTGCAGGCGGACCGACTACTTCTCCATAATTGCAGGTCACGATTGGCTTGCCTGTATCAATGTGTGTATCGATCAGGTTATTTATCAATGAAGAGGAAACAAAAGGTTGGTCACAAACCATAAAAATTACGGCATCAGTTGAAGGAGATCCTTTTTGCAATGTGCTTAACCCGGTTCTTACCGATGAAGCCATTCCTTCTTGCCATTCAGTGTTTCCGACAATATGAACTTTTGTTTTATCAATTTCTTTTGAAATCAGATCTGCCTTTGCCCCCAATACAACTATCACAGTCTTTGCATTAGAGTTTACAGCCGCATCAATTGTATGCTGCAACAAATTTTTATCGTCATATTGCAATAATTGTTTTGGTTCTCCGAATCGTGATGATGAACCTGCGGCAAGAATAACTATTCCTATATTAGTTGCTGCTGGCAATTTATTGTTTTGAAGTTAGTTTCACTTCTTCAATTAGAGTGGCCGAACGGGGATGTATCACTTCTTTAATCTTTCGCAATGATTGAACATCCTTGTTTGCAAAAAATGCTTTGATCTCCGCCAAAATTGATAAGGCAATTTCTTCCGAAGTTTCAGCGCCGATATCCAAACCAACAGGGCTATGAAGTGATGAAATTTGTTGCGCTGTAAAAACCAATCCATCCTCTTTAAATTCATTTAATATTCTTTCTCTCTTATTCTTTGGGCCAAGCATGCCGATATACGTAACATTTTTTTGTAACAACTGCTTTAGCATTGCCTTGTCATAATTATAGGTGTGGGCCATTAGCAGAAAAACTGTTCTTTCATCTATCTCTATTTGTTCTAATGCTTGTTCAGGTTTTGAAACTAATACCTGGCATGCACTTGCAAACCTTTGCTTCTTTGCATAGTTTGCCCTCCCATCTATAACTGTTGTTTCCCAGCCAAGAATGTCAGCCATCTCCACCAGGGGGATTACATCATTGCCTGCGCCAATAATTATCACTGAAACCGGGGGGTTTATTACTTCAATAAATGCTGTAAGATCATGATCGTTTGAAATATAATTTTTAAATGAAGAAACCTGGTTGATCATCACTTCTTCCGCATCATGTATTAAAACATCTTTTAAAACAGGTGCTGTATCGATAATAGTTTTATCTTCTTTCATCAACAAACAAGTTCCGTATTGCGGACTTTTTTTATCCTGTAAAGAAAACAAAGTAACTAAAATGGATTGCTGCCTTTTTTCATTAACGGCTTTTAAAAATTTGATCGGGTTATTGACACTCGTTTCATCAATCGGTTCTATCAGCACCTGTATAATACCATTGCACCCAAGTCCTACTCCGAATTTTGCATCATCATCGTCCATTGTATCATAAGTAACAAGTCTTGATCTTTTTTCTGTAATTACCAGCAACGCTTTGCGTAAAGCATCTCCTTCCAAACAACCGCCGCTGATTGCACCAGTTAATTGCCCATCATCTTCTATCAACATCCTGGCTCCCGGTCTTCTATAAGATGAGCCATCTACATGTACTACCGTTGCCAAAGCTGTTTGTTTTCCCAACTTATGCGCCTCATCGTAAGCCTTTATGATATCACGGATCTCTTTCATGGTCCCTTGTTACCCGAAGGGGGAAACTTAGATTTGATTATTCGTTTGAATAAATAGGTCTCAATATTATTGAGAAAAAGGATACCTCAAATATAAAACTATTTCTCCCCTTCCCACCGGGAAGGGGCTTTAGCAGAATCTTTAATAATTAGAAATCGCTGTGGGGATGGGCGGGAATATTTTCCTACTGAGTAAATGCGGTAATTCGTAACTTAATAGCCTCGTTTCACCAAATCACTTCTTATGGCATCTTACAATCTTTCCATTAATGGAAAAACTTATAAAGTAGAAGCAGATCCCAAAATGCCTTTGCTTTGGGTCATCCGTGACTTAGCAGGTTTGCATGGAACAAAATATGGTTGCGGTATGGCACAATGCGGTGCATGCACCGTGCATTTAAATGGTAATCCTGTTCGTTCATGTACATTACCTGTTTCCACAGCTGCTAAGCAAACCATCACAACCATTGAAGGTCTTTCCGATGATAACACACATGCTGTTCAAAAAGCCTGGATAGCTGAGCAAGTTCCTCAATGTGGTTATTGTCAAAGCGGACAGTTAATGGCAGCAGCAGCTTTATTGAAACGCATTCCAAATCCGACAGACCAGGATATTGATAATGCGATGATGGGAAATATTTGTCGATGCGGAACATACCCTCGTATTCGGAAAGCGATAAAAACCGCTGCACAGATGATGGCAAAAGCTTCTAATTAATTTAAAACTGAATTGACATGCAAACCACAGATAAAAATTTATCACGCAGAAATTTTATCCGTCTCGGTAGTATGACCGGTGCTGCTTTAACCATTGGTTACGCAATGCCCGGTTTGGCAAATGAAGCAGCTGAAATTCTTACTGCTCAAAAAGCCGCTGAAGAAGGTATTGAACTCACTGCATGGATATCGATCGATAAAACCGGTAAGGTGACGATATTAAATCATCGTTCTGAAATGGGACAAGGTTCATTCCAGGCAGTTCCTCAAATGATCGCTGAAGAACTTGAAGTGTCTTTGGATGAAGTAAATATTGCATTTGCGCCAGGTCATCCATCTAAATTCGGTAGCCAGATCACCGGTGGAAGCTCGACAGTTCGTGGCTCTTATAAATCTTTATTACAAACTGGTGCAACGGCAAGAGAAATGCTGATTGAAGCTGCTGCAAAAAAATGGAATGTAAGTAAGAATGATTGCTATGCAGAAAATGGCTTTGTCATTCATAGACCAACTGGCAAAAAATTTGGTTTTGGCGAATTAGTTGAAGATGCATCAAAACTTACTCCTCCGAAAGAAGTAAAACTTAAAAAGCGTGAAGATTATAAGATCATAGGTAAACCATTGGCGAGGCAAGACAATCCCGATAAAATAAACGGAAAAGCAGAATTTGGATTGGATGTAAAACTTCCGGGAATGTTGTATGCTGTTATCGAACGTAGCCCTCGTTTTAAAGGAAAGGTGAAAAGCTTTGATGATTCGGCAACAATGAAAGTGCCCGGTGTAAAAAAAGTATTAAAAACAACCGCACCTGTATTTGCATTTGAAAGAGAAGGTGTCGCCGTCATCGCAGATTCATTATGGGCTGCATTGGAAGGACGCAAAGCATTAAAAGTCGAATGGGATGATTCACGTTTTGCAGGATTGGATACGGAACAACTCTATTCGAGAATGAAGGAAGACCTGAAGAAACATGCTTTGTCCCAGCGATCAGGCGGTAATGCAGATGGTGTTTTTGAAAGAACAGAAAATAAAGTTGAAGCTATTTATGAAACTCCATACGAAGCACATGCTTGTATGGAACCATTAACCTGTACTGCCTATGTGCAGGCAGATAAAGTGGAAGTTTGGGGACCAATACAAGGACCTGATTGGGTTCAACGGGATATTTGCGGAAGGTTAAAACTAAATCCTGAAAATGTAAAAGTGAATATGACTTTCCTGGGTGGTGGCTTTGGCAGAAAAGCTTTTACGGATTATACTTATGAGCCTGTTTTGCTGTCAAAAGAAATGAATGCACCTGTACAAGTAGTTTGGACAAGAGAAGATGATATGACACAAGGGCCATACCGCCCTGGTGCGGTATATGAATGCAAAGGAAGCATAGATGGCGAAAGAATAAATTCTTTCCAGGCAAAGATGGCGGCGCAAAACATGGATCATCAGTGGTCACCAAATCCTGATAAAACTGCTTTTAATACGAGCACTACTGAAGGTTTCTTAGAAACTTATTTTGAAGGCATTCCTAACTACAGCTTCGGTGATGTACCAACAGAATCTCCCATACCCGTAATGTGGTGGCGTTCGGTGTATTCCTCAACAAATGCGTTTGCCTATGAAAGTTTTATGGATGAATTGGCTGTCAAAGCCGGCAAAGATCCATTAGAGTTTCGTATGAATCATTTTTCCAATGAAAGGTATCGCTGGCTCGCAGAAAAGCTACGTGATGTGAGTGGCTGGGCCTCTAAAAAGAAATATGAAGGATATGGTGTCGCCATCACTGAATGCTTCAAAAGTATTGTTGGCGAAGTAGTAAAAGTTTCCAAAAAAGCAGATGGTAAAATAAAGATCGATAAAGTGTGGGCAGTAATGGATTGCGGTTGGTATGTAAATCCCGATATTATTCGTGCCCAGGTAGAAGGAAGTATTATAATGGCTTATGGAGCCGCTGCAGTTCATGAAATTCATTTCGCAGATGGTAAAGCGGTGGAAACAAATTTTCACCAATATAAAATGCCACGCATTAATGAGATACCGGAAATAGAAGTGCATATCATGGAAAATGATGAAAAGCCTGGTGGCGTTGGCGAACCGGGACTACCGCCGTTTGCACCAGCATTATGCAATGCGATCTTTGACCTTACAGGTAAAAGAATAAGAAAACTGCCTTTCAATATTAACGAAGTATAAAAAGCAGGCACAAGAAAAGTTTTATTTCTTGTGCCTTGTCGCTTGTACCTTGATCAGTGGTCTCTATTTTCTTTCTGCTTTTACTTGTGCAGGAGTAACGATCGGATATTTATTTCCCCAACTGTTGCGAACATAATTGAGTACATCAGCAATTTGTATATCATCCAGGTAATTCAAAGGATTCATGATGGCGTTATACTTTTTTCCATTTACAGTTATTTCACCGGTTTGTCCGTTAAGAATATATCCAATGTTTTTCTTAGCGTCTTTTAAGTATGCTGTTTTTGCCAATGGAGGGTTCACTCCTTCCATTCCCTGCCCATTTTCCATATGACAATTTTGACAATGGATCATGTAAACTTCTTTTCCCCGTTTCATACTTTCCTGTAGGTTTTTATCCTGAAATTTAAAAGCTAAAAAGATCATAGGGGTAAAAATGCCGGTTAATAAAAGTGTCTTTCTCATACAAAAGTTTTAAACAAAACGTCGGGGTCAAAAATACAGAAGATAGAATATAAATGGTACTGAAAGGTTGCGTGTCTGAAAAGAAAAAGGATGCATATTACTATGCATCCTTTAACCACTCATAGGATCCGGCGTATTGTCTAAAAAATTGTCTGCTTACTTATCTTCATCTTCTTTTACAAGGCCTCCATTAGAATCAAACTCCGCTTTCATTTTTTTTCCATTCATCAGGAATTTCGCTTTATAGGTATGCACGTTATTCTCATGTGCATCTTCCCATTTTACTTCCGTTGCTGTGGAATATTTTGCACTAAAAGCTGTTTGTACCGGCGCAGGAACATCTGTAGTGCTTAATGTTTTTTCATCTTCCTTGGTATTTGTATCATTATTACATGATTGCATTGCA
>Ga0066652_100001910_pt1 | contig 11120 bp, 12 predicted proteins | sample GraSoiAngelo_101_FD_71413 | JGI IMG/M metagenome (GOLD analysis project Ga0066652, IMG submission 71413) | Grasslands soil microbial communities from the Angelo Coastal Reserve, California, USA - 14_0903_02_30cm | ecosystem: Environmental > Terrestrial > Soil > Grasslands | place: USA... | reverse complement strand
GCTGACCGCGCGCGTCGAGCGCGAGTACCACCGCGATGAGTGATCGGGACCCGCTCGCGCTCGCCCGCGCGGCGCTTCGGGGCACGCCGGCGTGGCTGGTCGGCGGCGCGCTGCGCGACCGCCTGCTCGGCCGGGCGACCGACGATCTCGATGTCGTCGTCGCCGGGCCGGTCAAGGAGGCGGCGCGCGCGCTCGGACGCCTGGCGCGGGCGGCGGCGTTCCCGCTCTCGGACGCGTTCGGCGTGTGGCGGGTCGTCGCGCGCGACCACGCCTGGCAGGTCGACCTCCTACCGGTCAACGGCCCGAGCATCGAGGAGGACCTGGCGGCGCGCGACTTCACAGTCAACGCGATCGCCGAGCCCCTGGACGGCGGCGAGCCGATCGACCCGTTCGGCGGCCGGCAGGACCTCGCCGCCGGCCGCCTCCGCATGGTCAGCGCGCACGCGTTCGCCGCCGACCCGCTGCGGGTGCTGCGAGCGGCGCGCCTCGCCTGCGAGCTGCACTTCGAGCCCGAGCCGGACACGCGCGCCGCCGCGGCCGACCACGCGCAGGCCCTCGGGCGCGTCGCGCCCGAGCGCGTGTTCTCAGAGCTCAAACGGATCGTCGGAGCCCGCAGCGCGCTGCGGGGCCTGCACGAGATGGACCGCCTCGGCGCCACCCACGTCGTGCTGCCCGAGCTCGACGCCCTACGCGGCGTGCAGCAGAGCGCCTATCACCACCTCGACGTCTACGAGCACACCCTGGCGGTGCTCGAGCAGGCGATCGCGATCGAGCGCGACCCCGAGCCGGCGTTCGGCCCGCTGGCCGAGGACGTCGCCCGCCTGCTCGCCGAGCCGCTGGCCGACGACCTCGACCGCGCCCGCGGGCTGCGCTTCGGCGCCCTTCTGCACGACGCGGCCAAGCCGGCCACCCGTGCGGTCACCGCGGAGGGCCGCGTGACGTTCATCGGCCACGACCGCGAGGGGGCGGAGCTGGCACGGGCCGTGCTCGGCCGCCTGCGCGCCTCGGAGCGGCTGCGCGCGCATGTCGCGGCGCTGACGCGCAACCATTTGCGGCTCGGCTTCCTGGTGCACCAGGCGCCGCTGGACCGCCGCGCGATCTACGGCTACCTGATCGCCTGCGACCCGGTGGCCGCGGATGTGACCATCCTGTCGGTGGCCGACCGCCTCGCCACCCGCGGGCGCAAGGCCGAGGAGGCCATCAGCCGGCACATCGTCCTTGCGCGCGAGCTGCTCGTAGAGGCGCTGCGCTGGCGGAGCGAGCGTCCGCGCCCGCTCGTGCGCGGCGACGACCTGGTCGCCGAGCTCGGAATCGAGGCCGGTCCGGAGGTCGGGCGGCTGCTTTCGGCGCTGGCCGAAGCGCAGTTCGCGGGCGACGTGGCCACACGCGACGAGGCGCTGCAGTTTGCGCGTAGACTCGCGCGATGCTCCTGAGCAAGACGCTTCCCATCGCCGCGGCCGCCGCGCTGGCCCTCGGCCTCACGGCCTGCGGAGGCGGGTCCGACTCCGACGACGTCAAGTCTTCGCTGCAGGACTACAACAACGCGGTCGGCGACAAGGACGCGGCCAAGGCGTGCGACCTGCTCTCGGGCGCGGCGAAGAAGACCATCGGCGGCAAGTCGTGCGAGCAGACGCTGAAGTCGGGCTTCGCCCTCCTGAACACCAAGCAGCTCGCGGCGTTCAAGGACACGACGATCAAGAACATCAAGGTCAAGGGCGACAAGGCCACCGCCACGATCAGTTTCCCGAAGGGCTCGGGAGTCCCGGACCAGACGCAGGCGCTGGTGAAGGAGGACGGGAGCTGGCACCTGCAGGCCGCCGGAGCCAAGTAAGCACGGCGTCGGCGCCGAGTGCGGCGAGCAGGACGAGGAACGGGTCGAGCGGGGCGCGGAAACGGGTCTCGCCGACGGCCACCGTCGCCGAGAGCAGGAGCAGCACCGGCACGAGCCACAGCCACGCCGGCCCACGGCGAACGGCCGCCGCGATGCCGATCACCACGAACGGCGCGGCCAGCGCGATCCAGGCCATCGAGAGGTCGGCGGCGGTTTCGGGCACGTCGGCGGTGCGGGCCGAGTAGCGCCACCACGCCGGCCCGCCGAGACCGAAGAAGCGCCCAGTGTTGGTTGCCACGGTCGCGAACGGGGCGCCCGGGTGCTCGCCGATGTAGTCGAAGGCCGCAGCGATGAGCTTGCGCTGGCGGGCGGGCTCGGGCATCGGCTTGCGCAGCAGCGGCCGCAGCTCACCCACCAGCCTCGGCCAGTGCCACGTCCGCGGGTGGTTGGGGGCGTTCTGGACGGTGGTGTTGTAGGTACCGATCAGGGCGCTGCCGGTCTCGGTCGAGACGGGGACGAAGCCGTCGAGGGCCTGTGCGTTGCGCACCGTCCAGGGCGCGATCGTCACCGCCGCCACCGCCACCATGACCGCCGCCGGCGCGAGCGCCCGCCACGCCTTGCGCGGCGGCGGTCCCCAGAGCGCCAGGCCGAGCGCCGGCACGAGCACGAGCCCGTTGGTGCGGGTGAGCGCCGCCGCCCCCACCAGCACGCCGACAACCAGCGCCCACCGCACGCGATGCGGCGAGCCCACCGCCGCGACGGTGGCCGCGATCGCCGCCAGGATCCAGACCGTGAACAGCGTCTCGGTCAACAGCGAGCCGCCGATCGTGATCAGGGGAACGCAGCTGGCGCCCAACGCAAGCGCGAGCACGCCGACCCGGCGTCCCCACACCCGGCCGGCGACCAACCCCATGAGCGCGACGGCGATGGTCCCCAGCAGCGCGTTGGCGATCCGCCCGGCCGTCCAGCGGTGCGACGTGAACGGCTCGGTGACGGCGTAGACACCGGCCAGCGTCACCGGCCACAGCGGGGCGCGGAACGCGGTCGGCCGTGGGTCGTGCGCCGGCGTGCCGCAGCTGCGCTTCGTCGGCCACGGACCGTAGGCGGCATATCCGTTGCCCTGCACCATCGAGCACGCGAGCCGGTCGTAGTCGTGGTCGTCGTGGATCGGCCGGTAGTCCGGGGTCGCCGCCACGAAGGCCAGGCGGCCGGCCAGCGCGAGCGCGAGCAGGACCCAGACGGCCCGGCCGGTCACCCCAGCCGCCGGACGAGCGCCTCGACGAGCCGCGCGCCGTCGGCGACGCAGTTCCAGTCGAGGCGGTCCGGCGTGTCGGTCGGCTTGTGGTACTCGCGGGGGAGCAGGTACTCGTTGACCGAGCAGAGCATGCCGCACTGATACCCCGCGCGGCGCGGGATCAGCGCGTCGGAGGCGTAGGTCGTGCGCAGGCCCCGTCGCACGTGGACGCCGGCGGCGGCGCCGGCCGCGGCGAGCTCGTCGCGGAACGCCTCCGGGTAGTCGTACATGCGCAGGAAGCCTTCGCCCTCGACGACCACGAGCTCGCCCGAGCCGAGCATCTCGAGCGCGAGGAACGTCGTCGTCTCCTTCGGCAGCTCGGCGAAGTGCCGGCGCGCGAAGGCGAGCATGCCCTCCTGGTTGGCCTCCTCGGCGGCGGTGGAGACCAGCAGGACACGCACGTTCTCGACCGGGTCGGCGCGCAGCGCCTCGGCGATGCGGACGAGCACGGCCACCGAGCTGAGGTTGTCGTTGGCGCCCGGGACGACTTCGTTCGTGCCCATGTCGGCCATGACCGCGGCGCTGGCCGCCGACGTCGCCGTCCCCATGGCCACGATGGCGCGCCGGCCCGTCAGGCTGCCGGCGGCGACGAGGGCGGGGCCCAGGAAGACGAGGCCCATCAGCGGCGGCCAGCGGTCCATGCGGTCGACGACAGCGGGGAAGTGGTCGATCAACACGTGCGGCAGCGTCTCGTCGAAGATGAACGATGTGCGCGCCGCGTCGTGGTGGGCGACGAGCACAATCGTGCGGGCGGCGTCGCGGTCGCCGGCCTCGGCCACGACGTTGCGCACGGTCGCCTTGGGCATCATGCGCCGCAGCGGGCGCCGGCTCCCACCGGTCAGGTCCTCCCACAGCCCGGCGGCGGCCGCCGCCCCGACCAGGGCACCGAAGCGGCGCGCGCCCAGCAGCGAGGCCGCGCCGGCGGCCGCGCCGAGCGCGCTGTGGACGCCGATCGGCAGGTAGAACGTGCTCGAGACCTCCTCGGCCTCGATCCGGGCATCGGCGCCGGCCTCGCCGAGCCGGCGCGCGATCCATTCCGCCGCCTCGCGTTCGCCCTCGGAGCCGGGGTTGCGCCGCAGCGGCGCCAGTGCCTCGACCACCTCGCGCAGCACGTCGGTGGGGGGCGCGAGCGCGTCGGTCATGGGCGCGGCAGAATAGAGCGGTCGAGCCGGCGGGCGCCGGAGGCGGTCAGCCGGGCGACCGTGTTTGTAGAGCGGTCGAGCCGGCGGGCGCCGGAGGCGGTCAGCCGGGCGACCGTGTTTGGATACGCTGCCGGGCCGTGAGCGACGACTGCATGTTCTGCGCCATCGCGGCGGGCGAGGCGCCCGCGACGATCGTCGCCGAAGACGAGCGGACGGTCGCATTCATGGACATCGCGCCGGCGACGGACGGCCACCTGCTGGTGATCCCGCGGGCGCACCATGAGGACCTCCTCGTCATCGACGATGCCGACCTCGACGCGACCATGCACGCGGCGCGAGCGATGGCCCGCCGCGTCAAGGACCGCCTCGGCGCCGATGGCGTCAATCTGCTCAACTCGTGCGGCCGCGCGGCGTGGCAGACCGTCTTCCATTTCCACGTCCACGTGATCCCCCGCTACGAGGACGATCCGCTGAAGCTGCCGTGGGTCCCGGAACAGGGCGACATGGAGGCCATCAAGCGGACGGGCGACAAGCTCCGAGACGGCTGATCCGCCCATCATCTTGGTAGCGTTTGCTCCCGTAAGGAGCCGGCTTTGCACCGGCGAGATCGTGTCGCGTTCGGGTCGTTGCACAAGCAGCCTCCGCAGACGCAGCACCGGAGTTCCCTGGAGGTTCTTGCCATATGGCGACTGGCACCGTCAAGTGGTTCAGCGACGACAAGGGGTACGGCTTCATCACGCCCACCGAGGGCGGCCGTGACCTGTTCGTCCACTTCTCGGGGATCAACGGCGACGGGTACCGCTCGCTCGCCGAGGGCACCCGGGTGACCTACGAAGAAGAGCAGGGCGACAAGGGCCCCAAGGCCGTCAACGTCACGCTTCTTTAGGTCGGACCCCTTTTCCGACGCGAACGCGGCGCCCCTCGGGCGCCGCTTTGCGTTGGAGGGAACGGCCCGGCGCCGCCGAATCGGGTCAACTGCTGGGGTGTTCAGTCTCGTGATGCAGACAAAGCTTGTTGCCATTGCCACGATTACGGCCGCGCTTGCCGTCGCATCGCCGGCTTCGGCCACCCAGACCGACATCGGCAAGACCGATAACCCGCCGGCGCCCAGTTGCCCCGGCTCCCCCTGTCTGGCGGTCTCCCGCACCACCGGCTTCCAGGCCAAGATCGGCGACACCAGGAGCCCCATGGTCTCGCCCGTCGACGGCCGCCTGGTCGCATTCACGCTGCAGCTGTCCAAGCCGGACGACAACCAGATCAACTTCTTCAACACGAATCTGGGCGGCGCCCCGCAGGCGCGCATCTCGGTGCTGCGCCTGGGATCGGACCGGAAGACCTACAAGCTCACCGCCCAAGGAGAGCTGTGGGATCTCACGCCGTACTTGGGGCAGACGGCGCAATTCCCGCTCAACCACACGCTGATCGTGCGCAAGGGCGACCTGATCGCGCTGACCGTGCCGACATGGGCGCCGACCCTGGCGGTCGGCCAGGACCGCAAGGACGGCTGGCGCGCCGACCGCACCGAGGACGCCTGCGACGACACGAAGGCCCAGACCGCCCTGCAGACACTGAAGGGCACAGCGCCCTTCCCGTGCTTGTACCGGACGGCGCGGCTGACGTATACGGCGACGATCATCTCGACGCCGTAGGGCGCGGGCGAAGCGCGCGTTTCGCTGCGGTCTGCCGTAGGCGCCCGTTGAACGGCGCGATTATGGGCTGGGTTCAGGCGGAGCCCGGGCGTGGGATTTCAATGCGTGCTGCCTTTTGGTCGTAGTACGACCACAAAGCAGCATTGATCGCCGAAAGCCGTCACGCCCGCCCGGAATCGCGCGCTCCGCATGCGCCCCGGCGCCCGCGCCGATCTGGTTACGATCAGCGGGTGACCACCCAGGGGTGGGTTGTGATGGTCGGAGTTCGCGTCCTCGACGTGGCGCTGCTGGTCGGCTGGCTGCTGTGGTTTTTCCGCCTGCGCGACGACGGCGACGACACCGGCGGGCCCGGCGGAGGCGGCGGGGCCGGCCCCTCCAGCGACCCGCCCTCGCCCAGTGGCCCGCGCTTCGAGGTCCCGCTCCCCGACGCGCGTCCTTGGCCGAACAGGCTCCGCGACCACGGATCGCCCGCCACGCGGCGCACCTACGCCCGCCGCGGAACGCCGCGACGGCCGGCAAAGACGCCGGCCGGGCGGCCGCTGCGGTAGCACTCGTCCCACCCGTTTTCCCACCTTGCCGTTGATAGGCTGGCGCCCGTCTTGACACCGAGTTCGCACATGGGCACGGCGCCGCGGGCGCCGTTTTCAACGTTCAGGATCGGTTTCGACGAACGCGACCGGCCGCGGCTGCACGAGCTCTGGGATGAGGTGATCACCTCCCAGCAGTGGACCGAGGGCGAGATGACGCGCCGGTTCGAGGCGGCTTGGCGCGCCTGGAACGGACTCGACACGGTGGCGTTCTCGGGCTGGGCCGGCGGCGCCCTGGCGGCGCTGGAGTTCGCCGGCGTGCAGGGGGAGACCGTCCTGTGCCCGTCGAACACGTTCATGGCCACGCCGCTTGCCGCGATCAACGCGGGCGCGTCCGTGGAGTTCGTGGACTGCAACCGCACGGATCTGTGCATGTCGTTCGAGGACTTCGAGCGCAAGGCGCTCGAGCACCGGCCGCGGGCGGCCATCCTCGTCCACATCGGCGGCCACATCGCCTTCGACTCCGAGCGGATCGCCGCGTTCTGCCGCGACCATGGCATCTTCCTGCTCGAGGATTGCGCCCACGCCCATGGCGCGGACTGGAACGGGCGCAGGGCCGGCAGCTACGGCGACGCCGGCGTCTATTCCTTCTACGCGACCAAGACGGTCTCGACGGGCGAGGGTGGCGTCCTGGTGTCCGGTAATGATGCGCTCCTCGAGTACGCCCGCGGCTTCCGCAACTACGGCAAGCCGGACTACGACGTGGAGGGCCTCAACTTCCGCATGAGCGAGTTCACCGCCGCGCTGGGCCTCGTCCAGACCGAGCGGATGCCCGAAATCGTCGCCCGGAAGAACGCCGTGGCGCGCGAGCATCTGGACCCGCTGCACGCCGCCCGGGTCGAGCTTCCGGAAGGGATGACGTCCGGCTTGTACAAGTACATCGTGTTCGACCCGATCGAGCGGTCGACCGGGAAGGTCTACGACCAGCCGTGCCACAGACTGATGGGCCACAACACCGATCTGCCGAACAGCGACTGGGTGGCGGAGCACCACTGGTGCGTCCCGCTCTATTACAGTCCCCCTGAGGAGGTCACTTCCCTGTGAGGGTGCTCGTCACCGGTGGAGCCGGTTTCATCGGGTCCCACGTCGTCGACAAGCTGCGCGCCGCCGGCCATGAGCCGCGGATCTTCGACCTGCGTCGATCGCGCCATCACGCCCCCGGCGAGGTGGACACCTACATCGGCGACCTCCTCGACGTCGACGACCTGCGCAACGCCATGCGCGGCTGCGACGCGGTCGCCCACCTGGCGGCGTCGGCCGACGTCGGCATCGTGGCCGACGAGCCCGTCGAGGCCGAGGCGCTGAACTCGCGCGGCACGCTCAACGTGCTCGAGGCCGCCCGCCAGGCCGGGATCGACCGGGTGATCTACGCCTCCACGATCTGGGTCTACTCCGACGGCTGCGGCCCCGAGGTCGACGAGGACACGACGGTCGGCTTGCCGAGCCACCTCTACACGGCGACGAAGCTCGCCGGCGAGATGTACTGCAACAGCTACTCCGAGCTCTACGACCTCGACTTCACCATCCTGCGCTTCGGGATCCCGTACGGTCCGCGTGCCCGCCCGGCCGCGGTCGTCCCCGCGTTCGTGCGCAAGGCGCTCGAAGGCGATCCGCTGACGATCGCCGGCGAGGGCACCCAGTCGCGCCGCTTCGTGTACGTCGAGGACCTGGCCGATGGCGTTGCCTCCGCGCTCGAACCGGTCGCGCGCAACCGCGTGTACAACCTGGTCTCGGACCGCGACGTCTCGATCCGCGAGATCGCCCACACGGTGCGCGATCTCGTCGGCGACGTCGACGTCGTCCACACCGAAGCCCGCACCGCCGACTTCGGCGGCGTGGTGGTGTGCGGCAAGCGCGCATCGCGCGAGCTCGGATGGGAGGCACGCACGCCGTTCGAGGACGGGCTGCGCCGCTACATCGACTGGTACCGGGCCGACGCGGCCCGCAACGGCGACCTACCGGCGGTCACGCCGGCGCCCGCGCTGGTGCCGGCCCCGGTGATGGCCGCGGCGCAGCCGGCGCGCCGCCCGGCGGAGGCGATCGCCGCCGTCGCCCGCCTCGCGCTCCCGACGGGCCTGTTCATGGGCGTGCTGGGCGCGCTCGCCTCCTATCTCGTCGCCGTGCATCGCGTCGGAATGGGCTGGGACGACGCGCGCACGGTCGCGGTGACGATCCTCGTGGGCGTGAGCCTGTATCTCGCGCTGCGCCTCAAGCTCGACCCCATGCGGCGAGGGGCCATCATCACCCTGTGCTGGGCGGTGGCGGGCGCATTCCTCGTCGCCACGTTGGTTCCCTACACGCGAGACCTGTTCGATCTCACGAGACCCGACGTGGTGACCGTGCTGCTCGGCCTGGCCGGAGCAGGATTCGGGATCGCGCTGGCCGCGGCCTCGCTGCGCCTGGTGCGCTCGCGGCGCGAGCTGGAACCCGGATCCGAGGCTTAGAGGCGCTCGGTCGCCAACCCTCGGGCGGCCACGGCGTCGAGGATGAGCGGAAGCGCCGCCGCTGTGCGCCTGTGCGAGCCGCCCGCGCTGTAGTGGTCGGCGTCGTGCAGCAGCACGACGTCGCCCCGCCCCAGGTCCTCGGTCGCCTTGGCGGCGATGCCCTCGGGCGTCGCGTCGGCCCGCCAGTCCCGGCCCCAGCGCGACCAGAGCAACGGCGCGTAACCCGCACCGCGGACCTCACGAAGCCCGCCGGCCGAGAAGACCCCGTAGGGTGGGCGGTAGATGGTGGGGGAGACGTCCGTCGCCTCCTCGATGGCTGCCGCGCCCCGCTGGAGATCGCTGCGAACCGCGCCGGTGCTCAACCGGAGCTGGTTGCGGTGCCGGAACCCGTGCAGCGCGATGGCGTGGCCGGCCGACGCGATTTCGGCCGCCAGGCGCGGATTGCGCCGGACCTGCTCGCCGACGAGGAAGAACGTCGCGGTGGCGCCGGCCCGTTGCAGGGCATCCAGCACCGCGGGCGTGCCGTCGGCGTGGGGACCGTCGTCGAACGTGAGCGCGACTCCGGCGCCCTCGCCCCGGCGCGGCACGCCGAGCGCGGCCGCGACCGGCGGCACATGGCAGGCCAGCGCCGGGGCGCTCCACACGGCGGCGGTTGCGGTGGCGAGCGCGAGGGGTAGGCGCACGCCCTGATGTTCGCAGTGATCGCGGGATCGACGGCCCTGGGATTTGGGGTGGCGGCCCTGGCGGCCGCCTGCTACGAGACCGGCTACGCGCTGCAGGCGATCGAGGCCAAGACCTCGCCGGGCGAGCAGGCGCTGCGCTTCTCGCTGCTCAAGACGCTCGCGCAGCGCCCGCGCTGGGTGATCGCGGTGGGCCTGACGATCGCCGGCTGGCCGCTGCAGCTGTGGGCACTCTCGCTGGCGCCGATCACCGTCGTGCAGCCCACGCTTGCGCTCGGGCTGATTCTGCTGCTCCTGCTCGGGGTCAAGCTGCTCGGCGAGCAGGTCGGCACGCGCGAGTGGCTGGCGGTGGGGCTGGTCATCGCGGGCGTGACGACGATCGCGCTCTCGGCCCCGCCCGAGACCCACAGCTACGACGCCGGCGCGGGCCTCGTCGTCGCGCTGGCGGCGCTTGGGGCGGCGACCGTCCTGCCCTGGCTCGTCCCCTCGGTGCGACGCAAGGGCGCGTTCCTGCTGGTGCTGGCGGCCGGGGCCGCCGACGCCTGGGCGGCCTTCGCGTCCAAGCTCATCACCGACGAGCTGCACATCGGGCGGCCACTGGCGGCGCTGGCGTGGGCGCTGGGCGCGGGAGGCGCCGTCGCGCTCGGCTTCCTGTGCGAGACCACGGCGCTGCAGCGCCGGCCGGCGACGCGCGTGGCACCGATCATCCTGGTCATGCAGATCCTCATCCCGGTCGTGCTGGCACCGCTCGTGGGCGGCGAGCGGTGGCAGGACACGCCGCTGCACGGCGGCGTCATCGCCATCGGGCTGCTCCTCGTCTCGGCCGGCGCGACGGTGCTCACCAGCTCGAAGGTGGTCGGGGACCTGCATGCCGGCGGCGAGCTGCCGCCCGCAGGCGCCATCACGCCGCCGGTCGCGACCCGGGCGACTCAGCCCATACCGACGGTCTCGAGCACGACCGACGCGGCCGACGGCAGCGCCGCGAAAGAGCGGTCGGGCTCGGGGCGCTGAGCCAGCGCCCGCTCGAGCGCCGCGCGCAGCCCTTCCGGCGTCGCCGCCACCTGCGCGATGCCGTGGCGCACGTACGCGCGGTTGTTGACGCGGATGTGGGCGCGGCCCCAGCCGTACGAGATCGGGGCGCACCCGCGCATGATCGCCTCCAGCACGGTCAGGCCGGCAGTCGAGTGCACGAGCGCGTCGGCGGCGGCCATGTAGTCGCCCATCACGGTCGTGAAGCCCTCGATGCGGACCCGCTCGTCGGGGTCGAAGCGGCTGTCCAGGGCTGCGCGGACCTCCTCGTTGCGCCCGCACAGTGCCACCACGAAGACCTCGGGCAGCTCGAGCGCGATGTCGATCGCTCCCTGGAGGTCGCCAACGCCCCAGCCGCCGCCCGACACCAGCACGATGCGCGGGTCCTCCGGAAGCCCGAGGTCCCGGCGCGCCTCGAGTCGGTCGCGCGGCTCGAGGAACACGTCGTCGTAGAGGCCGGTGAC
>Ga0066652_100001909_pt1 | contig 11122 bp, 8 predicted proteins | sample GraSoiAngelo_101_FD_71413 | JGI IMG/M metagenome (GOLD analysis project Ga0066652, IMG submission 71413) | Grasslands soil microbial communities from the Angelo Coastal Reserve, California, USA - 14_0903_02_30cm | ecosystem: Environmental > Terrestrial > Soil > Grasslands | place: USA... | reverse complement strand
GCCGGCCTGCGTCCTGCTCGACGTCTATCTTCCCGGGCGCTCAGGTCTCGACATTCTCAAGGAGCTCAATGCCGAAGAGTATCCGGCGCCCATCCTCATGATCTCGGGCAAGGGCGACATACCCATGGCGGTCGAAGCCATCAAGAATGGCGCCCTCGATTTCATCGAAAAGCCCTTTCGTGGCAGCACCGTTTCCACGTGCGTGCAGGCTGCGATTGGCGCGCGCAGCCGGCGGGCAAACGGCAACGCACTCGATGGGATCCCTGCGCTTGCCGGTCGCAAATCGTTGACTAGGCGCGAAGGCGAAGTATTGGGGCAACTCGTGATCGGCGCTTCCAGCAAGGAGGCTGCCGTCCAGCTGGGAATAAGCCCGCGCACCATCGAGATTCATCGTGCGCATATCATGGGCAAGCTTGGCGCGAAGAATGTCGCCGATCTGGTCCGCATCGTCATGAGCGAAAGACGCGGCTCATGAGCCTTGGGCGGAGCGCCAATTGAGTGACAGCGAACAAGTCGCACTCGCCGCGTTGCAGTCGGCTGAGGACGCGATCGTGACCTTAAGCCTCGACGGCATGATTACCACGTGGAATCCCGGGGCCGAGCAGCTGTTCGGGTATTCCGCGGAGGAAGCAATCGGGACCAACATCGGAATCATCGTTCCCGATGACTGCAAGGCGCAGATGTCCGCCGAGCTGGCTCGAATAGCGCGCGGCGAAAGAGTTCGCCACTACGAGACCATACGCGTCGCCAGAGGCGGCCGGCCCATGATCGTTTCATTGAGTGTTTCTCCGCTGCTTTCGCCGTCGGGAGCGATCGTGGGCGCGTCCAAAATCGCACGCGATATTACGGAAAGGAAAAACGCGGAGGACGCCCTTCTCGAGAGCGAGGAGATGGCACGCGGCATCATCGAGACCGCGCTCGATGCGTTTATTCAGATGGACGAGGACGGCCGGATGATTGGGTGGAACCCGCAGGCGGAGGCGCTATTCGGCTGGTCGCGAGATGAGGTCATCGGGAAAGCCCTTGGCGACTTGATCGTGCCGGAGCGGCTCCGCGCTCGCCACACGGCGGGGGTTGCACGCTTTTTGCAAGGTGGCGGAAGCACGATCTTGGGCAAGCGAATCGAAATGGATGCGCTGCGCCGAGACGGGACTGAGATAAAGGTCGGGCTGAAAGTGACAGCCCTGCGTCGCCGCAGCGGATATGTATTCAATGCATTCGTCCAGGATTTTCCGGAAAAGCGCGCACTCGATGAGCAGCTGCGGATGTCGCAGAAGATGGAGTCGATCGGTCAGCTCACCGGCGGCGTCGCCCATGACTTCAACAACATGCTTACCGTGATTACCGGCACGATCGAAATCCTCGCCGAGGGCGTGGCCAACGATCCGAAGCTCGCCGCGACCGTGAAGCTCATCGACGAAGCTGCCACGCGCGGCGTGGAGATGACGCAGCGCTTGCTCGCTTTCGCGCGCAAACAGCCGCTGCAACCGTACAGTACCGACGTCAACACGTTGCTGGTGGATGCGGCGAAACTGTTGCGCCAGACGTTGGGAGAGCAAATCGAGATTGAATCGATACTCCAAGACGAGCTCCCGCCGGTCTTGGTCGATGCCAGCCAGCTCACGACCGCTTTGCTGAACCTGGCGCTGAATGCGCGGGACGCCATGCCCTATGGCGGCAAGCTTATGCTCGAGACGTGCGACGTCCATCTCGATGAAGCGTACGCCAGAGCGAACGGCGAAGTGCGCCCCGGACAGTACGTGATGATGGCCGTAAGCGACACCGGACGGGGTATTCCTGCGGCGATCCGCGACAAGGTGTTCGATCCGTTCTTCACGACCAAGGCGCCCGGCAAGGGAACCGGGCTCGGCTTGAGCATGGTCTACGGATTCGTGAAGCAGTCAGGAGGGCACATCAAGATTTACAGCGAAGAGGGGCAAGGGACGTCGATCAAGATCTATCTGCCGCAGGCGCGGGAAACCGACAAGGTGCTCGAACTTGCGCTGGCCGCGCCGATCGAGGGCGGACAGGAAACCGTCTTGGTCGTCGAGGACGATGCCCTTGTGAGGAACTTTGTCATGGGCCAGCTCAAGAGCCTCGGTTACACGACGCTGGTGGCGGCCAATGCTGCCGAAGCACTGAGCCTGATCGATCGGGGTGCAACATTGGATCTTTTGTTCACCGACGTGGTCATGCCGGGTACGATGAACGGCCGTCAGCTCGCCGAAGAGGTGATAAAGCGCCTGCCAAGTGTGAAAGTTCTGTTTACGTCCGGCTACACTCAGAATGCCATCGTTCACCACGGCCGTCTCGATCCCGACATTATTCTGCTGCCAAAGCCATATCGGAAATCGGATCTCGCACGCCTGGTTCGCGTGGCGCTGAGTAGCCCGCTCACACCTTCATTGAAGCGGCTGCTCGCGGCGCTTTGACGGATTTTTCGATAAACAGCGTGACGAAGCCGGAGCGCGTTACTGCGGCAAAACCGCCGTCGCCTCGATCTCTACTCGCGCCTCGGCTTCGACCAGCCGGCTGACCTCGACCACCGCCATGGCGGGAAAATACCGACCCATGATCTCGCGATAGGCCGCGCCGAGCGCTTGGGGATTTGCGAGATACTCGTCCATGTCGCGCACGTACCAGGTCAGCCGCACGATGTGCTGCGGCGAGGCGCCGGCTTGTGCCAGCACCGCGGCAATATTGGCGAGCGCCTGCTTCGTTTGCGCGACGAACCCTTCTGCAAGGCGGCCGCGCTCGTCCTGCCCGATCATGCCGCCGACGAACACCATTTCGCCGCGCGCGCGCATGCCGTAGGCGAAGCCGCGCGGCCGCGGCCAGCTCTCAGGCTGCAGCACCGTGTGCGGGGGCGGCTCTTCGGACACTGTTGACCTCTCTATGTGCGCCTGGAGTGAATCGCTTGTCGTTAAAGAACAATGGCGCCGCGCGTGCGGTATACCCTCGCCCCGCGTAGCGGGGAGAGGGTGGCCCGAGCGCAGCGAGGGCCGGGTGAGGGGCAGCCCCGCGTCAAACTCAAAGCGTTCTGCCCTGCAACTTCGCAAGGATCGCCTCGAGAACGCCCTCCTCGTTCCTCAAGACGTCCGAATTCCAGAATCGCAACACGTGATAGCCGTCTGCGCCGGCCGCTGAGGTCCGCGCATAGGATGCCCCTCACCCGGCTCGCGCCTTCGGCGCTCGCCACCCTCTCCCCGCTTCGCGGGGCGAGGGAAGAAATCGCGGCGCGGTTCGCTGCGCAGATCACGCATCTCTTAGTCCGGCACATTGCATCATGACGCAAGCTTGTGCGAGGCGGTGTCGGCCGCCATGCGGCGGAGCTCGAAGCGCTGCAGCTTGCCGGTTTGCGTGCGCGGCAACTCGGTCACGTACTCGATCGTGCGCGGGTATTTGTAGGGGGCAATCGTTGCCTTGACGTGCTCCTGCAACAGCTTCGTCGTTGCAGCATCGCCGCTATGGCCTGCCCGCAGCACGACATAGGCCTTGACGATCTGCCCGCGCTCCTCGTCGGGCGCACCGACAACGCCGCATTCCGCGACCGCCGGATGCTCGAGCAGCGCCGCCTCCACTTCCGGGCCGGCGATGTTGTAGCCCGCCGAGACGATCATGTCGTCGGAGCGCGCCTGGTACCAAAAATAGCCGTCCGCATCCATGAGATAAGTGTCGCCGGTGATGTTCCAGCCGTTCTGCACGTACTGGCGCTGACGTTTGTCGGCGAGATAGCGGCATCCGGTCGGCCCGCGCACGGCGAGGCGGCCGATGCTGTTGGGCGCAAGCTCGTTGCCGTCTGCGTCGACCACCCGCGCCGCGTAGCCGGGCACGGGCTTGCCGGTCGCGCCCGGGCGAATCTCTTCCTCGGGCGAGCCGATGAAGATGTGCAGCATCTCGGTCGCGCCGATGCCGTCGAGGATCTTGATGCCAGTGGCGCCGAGCCAAGCCTCGAACGTCGCCTTGGGCAAGGCTTCGCCGGCCGACACGCATTTGCGCAGCGATGAAATATCGTGCCCCCGAAGCTTTGCCAGCATCGCGCGATAAGCCGTCGGGGCGGTGAAGACGATGGTCGCGCGGAATTTCTCGATTGCCGCGAGCAGATCGTCCGGCGAGGATTTCTCGATCAGGATCGTGGCCGCGCCGACCCGCAGCGGAAACAGGACGAGGCCGCCGAGCCCGAAAGTAAAGGCGAGCGGCGGCGAGCCGATGAAGCGGTCCGTGGCCTCGGCGCGCAGCACGTGCCGGCCGTAGCTGTCGCAAGTGGCCAGGATATCGCGGTGAAAGTGCATCGTACCCTTGGGCTCGCCGGTCGTGCCCGAGGTGAAAGCGATGAGGCATATATCGTCGCTCGCCGTGTCGCACGGCGCAAAACTTTCGTAACCCGGCGTGGCCATCAGCGTTTCCAGCGCGTCGGCCGCGCCGCTGCCCCAATAGACCACGCGCTGGAGATCGGGTGCGAGCGCGCGGGCTTTCTCCATCTCCTCGGCCAGCCGGTGATCGCACAGCGCAAGATGGATTTGCGCTTTCCCGATCGGATAGGCGATCTCCTTCGCCCGCAACAGCGGCATGGTCGCGACCACGATGCCGCCGGCTTTGATCACGGCGAGATAGGCGGCGACCATCATTGGGCTATTCGGTCCGCGCAGCAGCACGCGATGCCCAGGTTCTAGGCCGAGCGTGCGCGTGAGCACATTGGCGATGCGATTCACCCGCTCCGCGAGTTGTGCGTAGCTCAGCGATTCGTTCGGGGAGATCAGGCAGGGCGCAGCGCCGCGACGCTCCGCGGTCCAGCGGTCGAGCAATTCGACCACGCAGTTCATGCGATCGGGGTATTGCAACTCGGGCAGCTCGAAACGGAAATCCGGCCATTGCGCTCGCGGCGGCAGGTTATCGCGCGCGAAGGTGTCGACATGCGCCGTCATTGCCGTCGCTCCTCGGGCAACAAACTCCATTCATTTCCGCGAAAGCGGGAATCCACGTTTTCGTGTCCCGGGCGAGCGAAGCGAGACCCGGGACCCAGAGCCGCCGCCGGTGGCCCCTCGGTGCCCGCTTTCGCGGAAACGAACGGAAGGCAGTTTTGCAGTACCAGCAAGCAAATTGAGAACATTGCTACTCCGCCGCCAATGCCGACCTTCCCATGCGATTCTTCAACAGCTCGCGCGCGATAACGACCTTCTGCACCTCGGTCGCGCCTTCGTAGATTCGCAGCGCGCGGATCTCGCGGTAAAGCTCTTCCACCTTGACGCCTTTAGTGACGCCGAAGCCGCCATGGAGCTGCACGGCGCGATCGATCACGCGCTGCGCCGCTTCGGTCGCGAACATTTTCGCTGTCGCCGCCTCCCGCGTGACGCGCGCGGCGCCTTGGTCCTTGGTCCAGGCAGCGCGATAAACGAGCAACGCCGATGCGTCGACCTCGCTAGCGCTGTCGGCGATCGCGGCTTGCGTCAGCTGCAGCTCGGCGAGCGGCGCGCCGAAGAGCTTACGGCTTGCGGCGCGCTCGACGGTTTCATGCAACGCGCGCCGCGCAAAGCCGAGCGCGGCGGCGCCCACGGTCGAGCGAAACACGTCGAGGGTTGCCATCGCAACCTTGAAACCGTCACCCGGTCCGCCAAGGCGATTGCCAACGGGCACGCGCACGCCCTCGAACCGTAACGTCGCGAGCGGATGGGGTGCGATGACCTCGATGCGCTCCGTCACGCTCAGTCCAGGAGCGGCGGCATCGACGACGAACGCGGAGAGCCCTTTGGCACCGGGCCCTTCGCCCGTGCGCGCGAAGACCACGTAATGATCGGCAATGCCGCCGTTGGAAATCCAGGTTTTGCTGCCGTCGATGCGCAGGTGCGAGGCCCCGTCGAGTTTCGCCGTCGCGGCGAGCGCGGCGACGTCGGACCCCGCTTCCGGCTCCGACAGTGCGAAGGCAGCGATGGCGCGGCCGTCGCGGACCGGCGGCAGATAGCGCGCCTTGAGCGCCGCCGAGCCGAACAGCGAGATCGAGGCGGAGCCCAGGCCTTGCATGGCGAAGGCGAAGTCGGACAATCCGTCCCGGAACGCCAAAATCTCGCGCGCGAGACATAGTGTGCGCACGTCGAGCCTGTCATAAAGGCCACCGTGCTCGGCCGGCATCACAGCCTTGAGGAAGCCCGCTTCACCCAGCGCCTTGACTCGCGCCCGGCAGGCCGCATCGACATCGTCGTGCGGCAATTCGGCGAGCGTCGTGTCGGCGAAGCGCGCGAGCGCCTCGGCAAAGCCGCGATGTTGCTCGTCGAAGAAGGGCCAGGTCAGGGTTTCCTCGAGCGTCACGCGTAAGCTCCGCCGTTACGGTTAGAGAAGGCGAGGCTGTGCCACCTCTGCCGCTCATTCCCGCGCAAGCGGGAATCCAGGGGCCAGAGTCCGTAGCTGTGGGTCCCCGCTTGCGCGGGGATGAACGGAGACTGGTAGCCTGCTGCAAGTACACAAAGAGCCATCTCAATTGCCTTCAAAGACCGGCTTCTGCTTGGCGGCGAACGCGCGAAACGCGCGGGCGAAATCCAGCGTCTCCATGCACAACGCCTGCGCGACCGCTTCGGCCTCAATCGCGCTCTCGACCGACATCGCCCATTCCATGTCGAGCATGCGCTTGGTCATGGCATTGGCGAAAGTAGGCCCTGCGGCAAGCTCCGCCGCGAGCTGCTGCGCCTGGACCAACACAGTATCGGGGGAGGCGAGCCGGTTGAAGAAGCCCCAGCGTTCCGCCTCCTCGCCGCCCAGCACGCGGCCGGTATAGAGGAGCTCGGCTGCGCGGCCCGCGCCGATGATGCGCGGCAGGATGGCGCAGGCACCCATGTCGCAGCCGGCAAGCCCCACCCGGTTGAAGAGAAAAGCGACCTTGGCGCCAGGCGTTCCGAGCCGCACATCGCAGGCCATGGCCAAGATCGCACCCGCCCCCGCGCACACCCCGTCAACCGCGGCAATGATCGGTTGCGGGCACGCGCGCATCGCTTTGACCACCTCGCCGGTCATGCGGGTGAAATCGAGGAGCTCTCGCGCCTCCATCTCCACGAGCGGCTTGATGATCTCGAACACGTCGCCGCCTGAACAAAAATTGCCGCCGGTGCCGGTGACGACGAATGCCCTGACGGCTTTTTCCTTGGCCGCTGCGCGGAACAGGTCGGCGATCTCCGCGTAGCTGTCGAAGGTGAGCGGGTTCTTCTTGTCGGGCCGGTCCAGCGTGAGGGTCGCGACCTTGCCGTCGACGGCAAGCCGAATATGGCGGGCCTTGTAGCCCGCAAGCGGCAAGGTGACCGCGTTGGCTGCGCTCATCGCGGCCCTCCGTTGCCGATTGCCTTGCGCGCCGACGCTTTGGTTTTCGCCAGGAGCCGCATGAGCGTGTCAATTTCCTCACTGGACAGATCCACGAGCATGTCTGCGATCCAGTCGGCGTTCGCGCGCGCCATCGCGCGGAAGAAACGGCGTCCCTCGGCAGTCAGACTCACGAGCTGCGCGCGGCGATCCTTGGGCGAGGGCTGGCGGTTGATGAGGCCTTGCTCGACCAGCCGATCAACCAGGCCGGTGACATTGCCGTTCGACACCATCATGCGCTGCGACAGCTCGCCCAATGGCATCGCCTTCGGTGCGCGGTAAAGCTGCGACATCAGATCGAAGCGGGGCAATGTGACGTCGAAATTCTCACGCAGGCGCCGGCGAACCGCGCCCTCGATCACCTCCTTGCAAGCGAAGAGCCGCAGCCAGAGGCGCAGCTCGTCCTTGTGATCGTGCGGCCGCTCGGCAACTTTGCTCTCCGCATCGAGCGGCAATGTTCGCTGTTCCATCACATCTCCCCGCCTGCGATGGCGAGCGTGGTGCCAGTGACCGCGGCCGCTTCCGGCGAGCAAAGGTAGAGCACGGCAGCGGCGACCTCCTCCGGCCGGATCAGCCGGCCGATCGGTGCATCCCGCCGGTATTCGGCCAGCACGTCAGCTTCCGTGCGGCCGGTTTTGGCGGCCACGCGCGTAGCGCTCTCGCGCACGAGATCGGTGTCGGTGTAGCCGGGACAGACCGCGTTGACCGTGACGCCGGACGCTGCGGTCTCCGCGGCGAGCGCGCGCGTCAAGCCGACCAGCGCGTGTTTTGCCGCGCAATAGGCGCTGACATACGCATAGCCTTTGAGGCCTGCGATCGAGGCCACGTTGACGATACGGCCGAAACCGGCCGCGATCATGCCCGGCAATACCGCTTGCGTCGCATGGACCGCACCCATCACGTGCACATCCCACATGCTGCGGAAGACCGACGCGTCGGCCTTGCTGAAGGGCCCGCTCGCGACCCAGCCGGCATTGTTGACGAGGATGGCGATCGGGCCGCGCGCTGCCTCGGCGGCGCTGACCTGCCGCTTGAGCGCGGCCGCGTCGGTCACGTCGGCGACGGCGCAGCCCGCCGCCGCACCGGCTGCGACCGCCGCGCGCAGCGGCGCTTCGCTGCGGCCGATCACGGTCACGGCGGCGCCGGCGCGGGCGAGCGCCGCGGCGATCGCGCGCCCGATGCCGCGGCCGCCACCGGTGACGAAGGCATGTTGGCCCGAGAGCGGCATGGGCTTACTTTAAGCTTAAAATTTTTAGAGTTCAAGCTTGTGATGTAGATGCTTTAGGCTTAAAGTAATTATGGTGCGGCTCTCGTGCGTCATGGCCGGGCTGACCCGGCCATCCCATCTTCTCGCGAACAAGATGGATGCGCGGGTCAAGCCCGCGAATGACAGGGGAAGGGCCGCAGCCTTGGAGGCGCGCATGAAGGTTCACGTGATCGGCGGCGGCCCGGCGGGCCTCTATTTCTCGATCCTCCTGAAGAAGGCCTGGCCGCAGACCCGCATCACCGTCTTCGAGCGCAACCGGCCGGACGATACCTTCGGCTTCGGAGTCGTGTTCTCCGACGAGACGCTCGACACCTTCGAGATCCATGATCAAGAGAGCTATCGGTCGATCGTCGGCCACTTTGCCTATTGGGACGACATCGAGATCCATTTCCGTGGCACCACACACCGCATCGGCGGCAACGGGTTCTGCGGCTGCTCGCGCGCGACGCTGCTGAAGATTCTCGGCCGGCGCGCGCGCTCTCTCGGCGTCGAGATCGAGTACCAGCGCGAAATCTCGCCGCTCGATCCCGCCATCCGCAATGCCGATCTCGTCGTGGTCGCCGACGGCATCAATTCCCGCTGGCGCGATACTTTTGCCGAGCGGTTCAGACCGCACGTGGATCTGCGGCCCAATTTTTTCTCCTGGATGGGCTCGACCCGGCCGTTCGATGCCTTCACGTTCTTCTTTCGGGAGACCGAGCACGGCATCTTCATCGGCCATTGCTACCAATACGAACCGCAGTGCTCGACCTGGATTATCGAGACCGATCCAAAAACCTTCGCACGCGCCGGCCTCGACAAGCTCGATGAAGCCGCGTCCGCGCATTTCGCCGAAGGCCTGTTCGCGCAGGAGCTGCAAGGACATCGGCTGATCACCAACCGCTCGATCTGGCGCAATTTCCCGACCATTCGTTGCGACCGCTGGGTCGCCGACAACATGGTGCTGATCGGCGACGCCAAGGCGACCGCGCATTTTTCCATCGGCTCGGGCACGAAGCTGGCGATGGAGGACGGAATCGCGCTTTACGAGGCATTCCGATCGACCGGCGGTCGGGACGTGGCGGTGGCGCTCGCCGAATTCGAAGCGCGTCGGCGCGAGGAAGTGGAAAAGACCCAGCACTCGGCCGATGTATCGCTGGTTTGGTTCGAGCACGTCGATCGGTTCTGGAACATGGATCCGACCCGCTTCGCCTTCGGGCTGATGACGCGCTCCAAGGCCATCACCTACGACAACCTCGCGCTGCGCGCGCCCGAATTCGTCAAAGCGGCGGATCGCCTGGTCGCGCGCGACGTGCGCGCGCTCGGCTTCGACACCGATACCTCACAACCGCTTGCTCCCATGTTCCAGCCGTTTCGGCTGCGCGGGCTCACGCTCGAGAACCGCGTCGTCGTGTCCCCGATGTGCCAATACTCGGCGCAAGACGGCACGCCCAACGATTGGCATCTCGTCCACTATGGTTCGCGCGCGATCGGCGGCGCAGGCTTGATGTTCACGGAGATGACCGACGTGTCGAAAGACGCGCGCATCTCACCCGGCTGCGCCGGCATCTACAACGACGCGCACGAAGCCGCGTGGAAGCGCATCGTCGATTTCGTGCACGCGCAGTCGAAGACCAAATTCTGCCTGCAGCTCGGCCATGCCGGCCGCAAAGGCGGGACCAAGCTGATGTGGGAAGGAATAGACGAACCGCTGGAGGAGGGGGGCTGGCCGATTATTTCGGCTTCGCCGCTTCCTTATTTCCCGTACAGCCCGGTGCCGCGGGAGATGACGCGGGCCGACATGGACCAGGTCATCGCCGATTTCGTGGCGGCGACGCAGCGCGGGCAGCGAGCAGGGTTCGACATGCTCGAGATGCATGCCGCGCACGGCTATCTACTGGCGAGCTTCATCTCGCCGCTTACCAATACGCGCCGCGACGAATATGGCGGCACGCTCGAGAACCGCTTGCGTTTCCCGCTCGAGGTTTTTCGTGCCATGCGCGCCGCCTGGCCGGACGAGAAGCCGATGTCGGTTCGGATTTCCGCAACCGACTGGGCCGACGGCGGGCTCACCGGCGACGACGCGGTCGAGGTCGGGCGCGCCTTCGCAGAAGCAGGCTGCGATCTCATCGACGTGTCGACCGGGCAGACGGTGGCGGACGCGCAGCCGGTGTTCGGCCGCATGTTCCAGACGCCGTTCTCCGATCAGATCCGCAACGAGGCGGGCCTCGCCACCATGTGCGTTGGCGCGATCACAACTGCCGATCAGGTCAATACCATCATCGCCGCGGGCCGAGCTGATCTCGTGGCGCTCGCGCGCCCGCATCTCGTCGATCCGTATTTCACCATGAAGGCGGCGGCCTGGTACGGCGCGGAAGGAATTCATTGCCCGCCGCAATATCTGGCGGGAAAGGAGCAGATCTTCCGCAACAGCGCGCGCGAGCGCGAGGAGTTACGTGACTTGCGGCTTAAGGCGAAACCCAAGACCCACCGGGACACCTGGAAAGAGGCCGCGGAGTAGGGGCTGTTGGGTTC
>Ga0066652_100001907_pt1 | contig 11133 bp, 11 predicted proteins | sample GraSoiAngelo_101_FD_71413 | JGI IMG/M metagenome (GOLD analysis project Ga0066652, IMG submission 71413) | Grasslands soil microbial communities from the Angelo Coastal Reserve, California, USA - 14_0903_02_30cm | ecosystem: Environmental > Terrestrial > Soil > Grasslands | place: USA... | reverse complement strand
GCGGCCAAGTCTGCCAGCTCGGTGGCATGTGACGTATTGTCGGTGATCGGCTTTTCGACGAGCACATGTTTACCTTTTGTCAGGAGAGAGCGTGCTGTTGCGTAATGCGTGCTGGTTGGCGTTGCTACGGATGCGGCATCCACCATTTCCATGAACTCGTCTAGTGATTTGGCAGGTGTCGCACCGAATTTTCCGCCGATGGTACGGCTCCTGAAGGGATCCACATCATATACCGCAGTGAACTCGGCAGATGGAATCTCGGCATAAAGCCGCGCATGGTTGCTGCCGATATGGCCAACCCCAACAACTCCGATGCGTAGCTTTCTCATCATCGATCGCCCTCGTCTTGATTAACACTCCAACACAATGAAAATCCCTCCTGCTCAAGGACCGAAGTTACCCTTTGTAGAAACTGTTCGCCTTCTGCTACAGGCCTATGGAAAAACACGATATTAATCATCGTACGTCGATCCCGCGTTCGAGGATATTCATCGTATAGCTGTCGATTCTCAACGTATTTGCAGCAGGTGTTGAGCTTTTCCTGGAGCAAAAGCAGACGTTCTTTTGTCGCTGACCAATCCAACTGATCGGAAATTACAAGGTTGACGTTGTTGGCATCGTCGACCGACACGAGTCAATTACTGAAGTGTCGTCGATTGCCACATTTTATGCAGGAGTTGAGCGCGCTACATTCTTTAAAAACCAATTGTACGTTTGCACGATACCTTGCCGCAATGGGATGGACGGCCTCCAGCCAAGAGCGCTCACCTTGGTGACGTCCAAGAGCTTTCGCGGCACTCCATCGGGCTTGGTTGGGTCCCAAACAAGCTCGCCATCGAATCCAACGACGTCGCAGATTAATTGAGCGAGTTCACGAATCGATATGTCCTCGCCGCATCCAATGTTGATGACTTCGCTGGAATCATATTTCTCCAACAACAACAGGCAGGCTGAGGCAAGATCGTCTACATGCAAAAATTCACGCCGCGGCTTGCCGGAACCCCACACAATTAGCTCCCGATCTTTGCGCGTTTTCGCCTCATGCGCTTTACGCAAGAGCGCAGCCACAACGTGTGATGTTTCCAGATCGAAATTGTCGTGGGGCCCGTAAAGATTCGTGGGCATCGCAGAAATGAAATTCGCACCGTATTCCCGAGCATAGGCCTGACAAAGCTTAATCCCGGTAATCTTCGCAACCGCATATGCTTCATTGGTTGGTTCAAGCAGGCCGCTCAACAATGCGGTTTCCGGGATGGGTTGCGAGGCAAACTTCGGGTAAATGCACGAACTGCCTAGAAAGAGAAGTTTCCGCGCGCCATTCGCATATGCCGCGTGAATGACATTGTTCTGTATCCGCAAGTTATCGAGAAGAAATTCGACCGGAAAATCGTTGTTTGCTTTGATGCCGCCGACTTTTGCCGCCGCGAGAATGACCACCGTCGGCTTTTCCTCGGTGAAAAATTTCGTGACCGCAAATTCCTCTCTCAGATCGAGCTCTGATCTGTCCCGGACGATCAAATCTGCGAAACCCTCCGATTTAAGCCTGCGAATGAGCGCGCTGCCAACCATACCGCGATGACCGGCTACGAAAATCTTATCTGATTTGTTCACGGAGATTTATTCGGGTAGAACGGCCAGTCCCAATACCGACGCAGCATTACGCATCCGTGAATCGGTGCTTATTAGCTCCGGCGTTCTGGCTACTAGCGCCGAGGCCAGGAGCAAGCAATCAAATGTGTGAATCGCGACGACAGCCTTCGCTCGGTGACAAATTCGGATAATCCGATCGAACTCACGCTCAACGTCGGGGCCGAATGGGACAACTTCGAAGTTTGCGCGTTCGAGGTTGCTTCGAAATCGTTGATAAGTCGTCCCGGCCCGGTGTTCGGGAATTGCACGCGCGACCTCTTTGGCCCACAAAGCACGATGCATTTCCGCAACACTAAGTTGTGAAATAACCGCGGTGTCAGCAGAAGCCCGCATCAATTCCCGGAAATAGTCAGAGTCACGCTCACGCACATAAAGCTTCACTAAGGCAGACGTATCCCAGAATGCCATTAGCTAGAAGCGATCTGCGCGACCTTCGTCCTGTATTTCCTGAGCACTTTTACCGTATCGACCGGTTCAATTCTCGGCGCAGCCTGTCGAGTTCTTTAAGCCATTTTTTCTTGTCCGATCGCTTGCGGCGCTTGGGCACGCTAACAAGCTTGGCTGTTTCCTTCCCATACACGGTGATCACGACCTCCTCCCCGCGACTGGCACGTTTCACCATCTCGGAGAGTTTAGCTTTGGCTTCCCGGAGAGTCGCGGTCGTGTAGTCACAGTAGTCACGATGGAATCAGGATGTCAAAAGCGCGATCAAAGAATGCTCGTTGGTTTCGTCTTGTCCATTTGCGAATGCGGATTTTGAATCGGCGAATGCTTCGGGTATTCGCCCTGTGTGTTATTATTGCGTTTCTCGTTTCAGCTGATCTGCCGGAATCACCGGCACTGGCTACAGCTCAAGCCGACGCCCCGCTTGGTCAATTAGTACGCTGGTTGCTCGACGAACATCGACAGTTGCGCGGGATTCCATTTGCTGAAGTGATTTTCGACACGACCGGCAAGCGCGTTTTGCCGGTGAATCCCGGCGATGAAACCGATCAGCACGTGATCAAGCAGATCAGCGCCGCGTGCAATGAGACGCTCAAGCGATTCAACCGGTCTGATAGTGCGATTCAAAACGTTGCCCGCATCAATGAAATCAGTAGTCACTTCGAAGACAGCCTGCGCCAACTGCTGAATGCAATGCCCGGATTATATTGCGATTTCCCGCGTACGTCGGAAGGCCGCGTGCAGCGTTCCGGTTATCCCGATCTGCGCATTGCCGATCTGGCTAGCAAACGCGTATTTTATCTCGATCCGAAGCTCTATCTTTCCGGAAGTCGCGACAGCAGTTTCCGGGCCTTTTATTTCGAGCCAAAGATCGACACGAACAAGGTGCACGACGATGCTGTGCACTTAATCGTTGGGTTCGAACACGAGCCACGGGAGAAAAACGGTTCATGGAGGTTTACACGCTGGGACCTGGTGGATCTCGCGCAGTTCAAAGTAAATTTAAAAGCCGAGTTTCAAGGCAGCAATCATGACATGTATCGGCCGCAGGCAATTGTGGCGAGTAGTGCGAAATGAGTCCGGTTAAGCGTTGAAACTTTTAAGCGGTACGGAATTCGACCCCCTTCGTACGAGTTGTCCGCTCCCACGGTCCAATGCTTTACGCCCTCAACTACCATCACTAAGAGAGTAAGAGTTGCTGAGAAGGGCTGGGGACGTAATGGTATTTGATCCCATGATCGCCAACACGGAACAGACATTTCAATTTGATGCTATTGATGATGTGGTAAGCGATATCGCCAAGGGGCGCATCGTGATTGTGACGGACGATGCCGACCGCGAGAATGAAGGCGATCTGGTGATGGCCGCCGAAAAAGTCACTCCTGAAGCGATTAACTTCATGGCTACGCACGGCCGCGGACTGATTTGCGCACCTATTTCCAATGAGCGCGCGGAGCAACTCGGCTTGCAGCGCATGGTTGTACGGAACCGCGAAAAACATAAGACAGATTTCACCGTTTCGGTGGACGCCGCGCGAGGTGTGACGACGGGGATCAGCGCTTACGATCGGGCCACTACTATTCTGGCAATCGCGAATCCGAAATCGTCTCCCGAAGACCTTAACCAGCCAGGGCACGTCTTTCCGTTACGGGCGAAGGATGGCGGCGTGTTGCGACGCGCAGGCCACACCGAGGCTGCTGTCGATCTGGCTGGAATGGCAGGTCTACAACCGGCAGGCGTGCTCTGTGAAATCTTGCACGATGACGGCACCATGGCGCGATTGCCAGAGTTGATGGAATTCCGCAAGAGACATGGCCTGCGCATTTGCACGATTCAAAGTTTGATCGCACACCGGCGCCTTCGCGAAAAACTCATAGAGTTGGAGCAAATCGTAAAAATGCCGACTGACTATGGCGAGTTCGATTTACATCTGTACCGCTCGACACTCGATGGTCAGCATCACCTTGCGCTGGTCAAAGGGCAGATCGACAAAAACAAGCCGACGCTTGTGCGTGTCCATAGCCAATGTCTCACTGGCGACGTCTTCAGTTCACGCCGGTGCGACTGCGGAAATCAATTGCACGCCGCGCTCCGGCAAATTCAGGAAGAAGGCAGCGGTGTTCTGGTTTACATGCGCCAGGAAGGACGCGGCATCGGGCTGGCGGCAAAAATTCACGCTTACAAATTGCAGGAGGAAGGACTCGACACAGTCGAGGCAAACGCCAGGCTTGGGTATCCCAGTGATTTGCGAGATTACGGTCTGGGTGCGCAGATTCTTTTCGACCTCGGGGTGCGTCAGTTCCGTTTTCTAACTAACAACCCGAGGAAGGTCGTTGGACTGGAAGGGTACGGCCTGGAGATGGTGGAGCAGGTGCCGATACGCAGTGAACCCAATCCGCATAACGCGAAATATCTCGAGACCAAAAAGACGAAGCTCGGACATCTATTGTGAATGATGAAGTCTGAATCTCGAATGGCGAAGGAATCACAGATGACGAATGACAAAAAGCCGCGCCACGAACCATCCGTTATTCGTGCTTTGTCATTAATTCGTCATTCCTCATTGGTCATTGGTCATTCTTAGATGTCGACCAACGCGACGCGCCGTCTGCGAGTTCAAAAGGGCAAACGCACGTTCCAAATCGTGGCCAGCCAATTCAATCCACAATATGTGCAGGGTCTCGTTGATCATGCTGCCGAAGAGTTGCGCAAGCTCGCACCCGTCGCGGCAATCTCGATTCACCGCGTGCCCGGCGCGTTCGAAATCCCTGTGGTCGTCCGCGAGTTAGCGAGGAAAAACGAAGCCGGCGCGATCATTGCGTGCGGCGTGATCCTGCGCGGGGAAACAAGCCACGCAAAAAATCTAAGCCGTTCCGTCACAGATGCGCTTCAGCGAATTGCGCTCGATCATGGCGTGCCAGTGATCAACGTAGTGCTCAGCTTCGACACCGAACGTCAGGCGCATGAGCGCTGCCTCGGAAATAAAATTAATCGCGGCACCGAGGCCGCGCGCGCCGCCGTGGAAATCGCCAGGGTGATGTCGCAACTTCGCGGGAAGTAATTTATGGGTAAAAGACGGCGAGCACGCGAAGCGGCGATTCAGTATCATTTCTGGCGCGACCTTCAGCGCGGTGAAGGACCGAAAAAGATCGACGACTTCTGGGAATTCTGTCCCGCCACAGGAAGGGTTCGGGAGTTTGCGCAACCGCTTATCGAGGGAATGGTCGAGCATCTGCCGGAAATTGACGAACGGATTTGCCGCTACTGCGAGAATTATGAATTTCGACGGATCTCGGCTGTTGACCGCAACGTCCTGCGCCTGGCGATTTACGAGATGCTTTACCGCAACGACATACCGCCGGTTGTCTCCATTAACGAAGCGATTGAGTTGGCAAAAACTTTTGGTGGCGGCGAATCAGGGCGTTTTGTGAACGGTATTCTTGATCGGGTACGAAAAGATTTGGACCGGCCCGCACGTGAACCAGCGACTAAACGAGATTCGTGATTTGCTTAAGCGTTGAAGCGAAAGCTTCACGCGGCGTTGTTATTCCGATTGAGCGAAGAATCTCTGATTGTTTCTATCGGCCGCGCTGAAATCATAATCTGAGATGTTTCGCTTCGTTAAACATGACAGGATGGACGCAATCCGCTTCAACCCTTCAACGGTTTAACGCTTCAACGCTTCCGCTTCGCTATGAAATTTCTTCAATCGCTCGCTCAACATTTTGCCGGTAAACCGATCGACTGGGACGAGCTCGAGGAGTCGCTGATCCGCGCAGACCTGGGCGTGCCAATGACTACCCGTATAATCAAAACACTCCAGGAACGGGAGGCCTGGTCGTTAATGGGAATAAATGACGTTGTGAAAATTGTGCGCCAGGAAATTTCACGGGTTCTGCCTGCAAACCCCGCTGCCATCCGTCCCCTGATCGGCAAACCAAATGTGATCCTGCTCCTGGGTGTCAACGGCACTGGCAAGACCACATCGACGGCGAAGCTGGCTCGTTATCTACAGAAAGACCGGCACACTGTCTTGCTGGCCGCAGCAGATACTTTTCGCGCAGCGGCGATCGAGCAGCTAGGCATTTGGGCATCGAGGCTGGGCGTCGAAATGATCAAGGGGCAATACAATGCGGACCCAGCGGCGCTTTGTTATGAAGCGTATCAGGCAGCCGCAAAACGCCAGGCTGATTTTCTGCTTTGCGATACGGCAGGCCGACTGCACACGAAAAAGAATCTGATGGCCGAGCTTGAAAAGGTGAAACGCACGCTTTCCAAACATGATTCGGATGCGCCGCATGAAACGCTGCTGGTGGTCGATGCGACGACTGGCGGTAACGCGCTCGTCCAGGCACGCGAATTTCAAGCGGCCGTTGGATTGACGGGTGTTATCGTCACCAAGCTCGACGGTAGCGGAAAAGGCGGCATCGTCGTCGCAATCCAGGAGGAACTTGGAATTCCGACGCGTTTCGTCGGCACTGGCGAACAGCTCGAAGATTTCGGGCCATTCGACCGGCGCACATACATCGACAACCTGTTGTGATTATTGATGTCGCTGAAACATCGTTCCTTTTGAGTCGTCCGTGCCGACTGGCATGACTCACTTAGGATAAACCCGCGAAGTCGAATGATCCTGTTAGCAGCTAAAAGGTTGCAGCGCGGGATTTGATTTGCTCACTGCGTTAGCTCAACCTCCGGCCTTCCCGTCAATGTCGCGGCTTCCCAGTCGTTCCATTCTCGACTTGGCTCGGAATGACAGCTTAAGTTCAACCGGCGTGGGCGAAGTAGTCAAAGACGCAGTTCTTCCAGACGAGTCGATCCCTCCGGTTGTGGCGGCGGGACTGCGCGGGTTTATCGCGAAATTCACTGTGCTCAGGGGAGCGCAACGTGAGCTGTGGCTCACGTTCGTGATCAAACTATTCATCATCTCGGCCTACTCGATCACGAATAAGACTCTGATCCTGTGGCTTTCGTCAGACCTTGGGTTCAGCGATCAAGGAGCAGGAGCGTTGGTCGGTTGGGTTTGGGCACCGGCGATGACCGTGTGCACATTATTAGCCGGATCGGTTACCGACGCGCTTGGCCTTCGCCGAACTTTCTTCGTCGGGGTCACTATTTGTGCAATCGCGCGCGCTGTTATGGTGTTCACGACTGTACCATGGCTGGCACTGGCCGGCGGATTGTTCCCACTAGTGATCGGCGAGGCGTTAGGCACACCTGTGCTGATCGCCGCCACGCGCCGCTATTCGACGGTGCGACAACGTTCCATCGCGTTCTCGATGATCTACATGGTTATGAACGTCGGCTATCTGATTGCTGGAAGCATTTTCGACTACGTGCGCCACTCGTTAGGCGAGTATGGTTATCTGAATCTCTTCGGATTGCACATAACGACTTATCGCACGCTCTTTCTCGTAAGCCTCGGCTTCGAAATCGTGCTTTTTCCGACAATTTACTTTTTGCGCAGGGGGGCTGAAGCAACAGACGAAGGCGTTCGATTCAACGCCGAGCCACTGAGGCATGCGACAGGCGCATTCTTGAACCGTGTCTGGCTAACGCTTCACGACAGCGCGGTTGACACTGTTGTGCTGTTTAAGCGGCTGCTCGGACAATCCGGTTTTTATCGTCTCCTCGCTTTTCTTCTCTTGATCGGATTTCTGAAGCTGATTTTCCTTCAAATGGACTACGTGTTTCCAAAATTCGGTATCCGCGAGTTGGGCAACGGCGCTCCCATCGGTCACCTCTCGAACATCAATTACATTCTTATCATCCTTCTCGTGCCAATCATTGGCGCTCTGACGCAGAAATATTCAGCGTACAGAATGGTGATCGTAGGCGGAGCGATTTGCGCGGCATCTGTTTTTGTCATGGCCTTGCCGACCTCCTGGTTTCTTGGATGGGCGGAAGGGTTCATTGGGCAATGGATTGGGCGCGGTTATCTGGGAGTACAAGGAAGCATTCACCCGTACTACGTGATGATCGCGCTGTACATATCGATTTTCTCAATCGGCGAAGCGTTCTATTCACCGCGGGTCTATGAGTATGCCGCTGCGATTGCCCCAAGAGGGCAGGAGGCGTCGTATGGCGCGTTATCGTACATTCCGTTTCTCATTGGAAAACTGCTCGTTGGAACTGGAGGATTTTTGCTGGCGGCATTCGTTCCAGAGCACGGTCCACGTCATCCAGCAACAATGTGGCTTATCTTTGCTCTGGCGGCGTCGGTGGCACCCATCGGCTTGGTCGCGTTGCGCCGCTACATTCGCGTCCCGGAAGCCGGCCGGCCCGATTGATCGGAAAAATGGCCTGGTAGGATCGAAACTTCGGGCCTGTCTTTCCGGAGAAGAAGGTGAGCAGAGCGATGCGATCCGGCATGTCATTCACGAGGCGCAACATTAGCAGGCCAATTCACGGTTCGCTCTTTTGGCGTCCATTGCCTGGTTCTGCCCGACCAGTTTTCACCTTACTTGCGAATTCAATTAAAGAGGCTCGATCTGGCGCCTCCACTTTTTGCTCGAGAATGCTCTCGCGTGTAGATTCCTTGGCACTCTCGGGCGAGTCAGAGAAGGCCAAGGGAATCGATGAAAGATTCAGGGTATGGAAAGCACACAATTAATACGCCCGCATCATGGGTCGCGTAAGTCGTTGTGGTTTGGTCTGCTTGGCGCAATCGTTGTGATTGTCGGCTCGATTTTACTCGCTTATGCTCAGGGGCAAAAAAAGGAAGCTGAGAAAATGAATCCAACTAAGCCAATGCCGGCCGACGCTGAACTGCGGAACAAATTGTCCAAAGACCAGTATCACGTCACGCGTGAATGCGGAACAGAAACTCCATTTCACAACGCTTACTGGGACAACCATAAGCCAGGAATCTATGTAGATATCATTACGGGCGAACCGTTGTTCAGTTCACTGGATAAATTCGACAGCGGCACGGGGTGGCCGAGCTTCACCAAGCCTATATCGCCTGACAGCGTTGTGGAAAAGCGGGATACATCCCACGGAATGGAACGAACTGAGGTTCGAGGAAAGACGAGCGACTCTCACCTCGGTCACGTCTTCGATGACGGGCCCGCGCCAACCCGCGAACGTTACTGCGTGAACTCCGCGGCTTTGCGCTTTATTCCTGTGGAGAAGCTGAAGGAAGAAGGGTACGGTCAATATCTCTCGCTCTTTCAGTCGCCACAGGGCCAGCAACAGCAAGCACAACGCGATTAGTCAGGAGTGACTTCGCCTAGTTGAACCGCTGAGTGTTACATCGCAGTGAGTGCAGCCGTTGTAACGACGTAACAATCACGTTGAGAAGTTTCGCTTTCACTCTTTCAGCTTGTTACCAACTTGAGCAGTTCCGTTGAGGCTCAGCGTCAACATCCGGCCGAGCTCGTGAACGCGGCTGCGAATGAGCTCCTCGTGATGGCCCGGTGCGGTACGAACCGTCAAATCACTGACAAGTCGCGTCCAAACGGCCGTCGAATCGTGTTGAAAAGCACCTTGAATGGAAGCCCTGAAGTACACGACAGCACCAGGGAACGATTGAGGGCGATAGCAGTGTTGTGCTCGCAGACCCGCTGCCGTCACCCGCCGGGCATGTTCATCACGCCAAAGACCAGTAACAGCATGGCGGCCTCGGCGCTCATTCACGAAGCGGCGAAGGTTTCGCGGAAGGTCGAGAGTTATCGCGCGTGGCCATCTCAGCGGCAGCAGCAGAGCCTGAGCAATCCTCTCGCGCCGAAGGAGACAGGCCCAGTCCAATTGCGCGTCGATCAACCCAAGAAACTCAACCCGCTCACCTGCATTTACGAGGGTTCTGGCAATCTCAAGTACCACAGCGCCGCCGAGGGAAAAGCCTAGCAGCGAATACGGCCCGCGGGATTGAAGAGCGCGTATCGAGGTTAAATGGATTTGGGCTATATCCTCGACCCGGTCGAGTGGTTGCTCGCCATCCATGAGTCCGCAGGCACGCAAACCGTAGATCGCGTGATTCGTTTCGAGATGCTGAGCCAACGGCCGCAATCCGAGCGGTTCCCCAAACAGCCCGGGCGCGATGAATATCGGGCTCTGCGTGTCGCCAGGTTTGAGCAACTCCAGCAAGTCCCAGCGTTCCCCGCGATCGTCGCGAAGGAGAGCAGCAAGTGACGAGATGGTTGGGGCGTGCAGGATGGTCGACAGCGGGAGCCGGCGGCCAAAACGCACCGCGACCTGCTGAAATAGTGGAGCTGTGAGCAGCGATGTCCCGCCGATTTTGAAAAAGTTGTCGTGGAGGCCGATTGGTGAAATGCCCAAAACTCGCTCCCAAATTCGAGTTAGTTCTTTTTCCAATGTCGTCGCGTTAACCGTGAGCACCGAGGAAGGTGCAGCGGCGCGCGCATCGTATGCAGCGACGCGTGCCGCGATTTCTTTAAGACTCTCGGGATTTCGGAGCGCGCTCAAGTTCGCAGCTTCATTGCCTTTCAACGCCTCGGTGGCGGCACGCTCGGAGTGCTTGCCACTGTGTGTCACTGGGATTTCGGGAATGTCGACAATTACACTAGGAATATGCGCGGGCGAGGCGTGCTCTGCCAGTGCTGTGCGGATCCGGGCACGCAATCGCGAATCGAGCGAGTGACCAACGCTCATGACCACGAGAAGCACCATTCGAGAGTCAGTTATTGCGCCGGGCGTGGCTTGCTCGACTACCATTGATTCCTGAATTTCGGGAAAGGAAGCCAATATGCGATAGATTTCCGCCGGTCCGATACGGATACCGTGAATGTTTAGGACGCCGTCGCTGCGACCATGCATACGCGCACTTCCCCGAGGCGTGATCTCGATCAAATCCCCATGTGTCCAAACTCCAGGATGCTCGGAAAAATAGGCTCGATGGAATCGTTCGCCGGCTGCATCGCCATAAATTCCGAGCGGACGAGACGGAAAAGGTTTTGCGCAAATCAAGTCTCCGACAGAGCCGCCAGCCCGCTCCGGCGAGACGAATGCGCGAACATCCAAACCGAAACTGCGACATTGCGATTCGCCTGCGTACACCGGGAGGTTTGGGTTACCCAG
>Ga0066652_100001903_pt1 | contig 11145 bp, 9 predicted proteins | sample GraSoiAngelo_101_FD_71413 | JGI IMG/M metagenome (GOLD analysis project Ga0066652, IMG submission 71413) | Grasslands soil microbial communities from the Angelo Coastal Reserve, California, USA - 14_0903_02_30cm | ecosystem: Environmental > Terrestrial > Soil > Grasslands | place: USA... | reverse complement strand
TCGACGTTAGGTTGGGGGGCCCCGAAATGGCCCCCCAAACCCCCCAGCGTTCGTCGCGTCCCGGCGAAGCCGGGACGCTCCTCGGTCCTCGCGTCGCGATTCGACGTTAGGTTGGGGGGCCCCGAAATGGCCCCCCAAACCCCCCAGCGTTCGTCGCGTCCCGGCGAAGCCGGGACGCTCCTCGGTCCTCGCGTCAGGATTCGTCCACTCTAGCGACGCCGCGGGGCGCGTGCGATCGTCGGCGCATGCTCGCGTATACGCGCCGCCAGATCGTGCTGCTGTTCGTCGTCGTTGCGGTTGGTGCCGGCGGCCTCGCCATCGATCGCTGGCGTCGCGGCAATCCCGACGTCGTCGCCTATCTCGAGTCGCTCGATCGCGCCCCGGCGGCGACGGCGGCCGCGCACGAGCCGGTCGCACAACAACCGCGGCCGCGCACTCGCGCCGAGCCGCCCACGAGCGCGCCCGTGTCACGCCGGGCGGCGGCGCGCCCCGAGAGCGCGCGCTCGCCGCATGCCCGCGTCGACGACGGCATGCCGCTCGACCTCAATCTTGCGAGCGCCGCGGATTTCGCGCGCTTGCCGGGCGTCGGTCGCGCGCTCGCCGCACGCATCGTCGACGTGCGTACGCGCGACGGACCGTTCGGTTCGGTCGACGATCTCCGGCGCGTGCGCGGCGTCGGCGAGGCCACCCTCGAGCGCCTCAGGCCGCGCCTGGCCGTGAACACGCCGTGACCTCGGGCGCGACTGAAACGAGTCGGCTCGCGATGCCGCTGGCGCCGCCGGCGCTGGCGTTTGCGGTTGGCATCGCGCTCGCCCCGTGGATGGCGCCGCGCGCCGCGTGGGCGCTGCTGGCGGCGGCGCTCGCCGCGGGCGTCGTGGTGCTCGCGCTCGGTCAGGCGGCGCACGCACTCGCCCCGCTGCTCGCCGCGGTGGCGATGCTGGGCGTGCTGCGCGCGGAGCCGCCGCCGCTGCCGCCCGAGCACGTCGGCCGGCTGCCGCTACCGCTCACCGCGCGTCTCGAGGCGCGGCTCGACGGGGAGCCGATCGTCTGGGCGGCGGATCGGGCGCGGCTCGTCCTCGATGTCGAGTGCGTCGACGGCGTTGTGCGCACCGGCCGCGTGGCGCTGACCGTCTACGGTCCGCCGCCGTCACTGGCCGACGGTCAGCGCATCGCCGTCGAGGCGCGACTCGACCGGCCCGTCGGCTTCCGGGATCCAGGCGTGTTCGACGCGACGGTGCGGATGGCGCGCGAGGGCGTCTTCGTGATGGGCAGCGCGCCGTCCACGCGCGTCGTCCCACTCGAGCCGGCGGCGCCGTCATGGCCGGCGCGCGTGCGCCGCTTCGCGCTGGCCGCGTTCGCCGAGCGGCTGCCGCCGGTGTCGGCCGGACTGCTGAGCGGGCTCGTGCTCGGCAGCCGGACCGCGCTGCCGGCGGACGTACAGGACGCCTTCCGCAGCGCCGGCGTCTTTCACGTCCTCGCCGTCTCCGGATTCAACGTGGCGTTGCTCGCGGCCGCCGTGTGGACGGTGACCCGCGCCGCCGGCGGCGGACGGCGCGCGGCCGCGGCCGCGGGAATCATCGCGGTGCTCGGTTTCGCCGCCGTCGTGGGCCCCGAGCCGTCCGTCGTCCGCGCGACGATCATGGCCGTGCTCGTGCTGGCCGCCGTTCTCCTCGACCGCGAGGCGTCCGTTACGAACGGCCTCGCGCTCGCGGCGGTGGCGATCCTCGCGGCGCGCCCGGCCGACCTTTTCGATCCGGGCTTCCAGCTCTCTTTCGCGGCCACGGCCGGCATTGTCGCGGCGCCGATGCCACGCAACGGGCTCGCGGCCGCGCTCGCCGTCAGTCTCGCCGCGCAGCTCGCGGTCTTGCCCGTGACGCTCGTGCACTTCAATCAGGTCTCGACCGTGGGCATCATCGCCAATCTTGCCGCGGTCCCGCTCGCCGCCGGCGCCACCGTGCTCGGTCTGCTCGCCGTGGTCGCGGCGGCCGCCGCCGACGTGGCGGCTGCGGCCGTCTTCGGCGCCGTCTGGCCACTGCTACTCCTGCTCCGCGCGGTCGCCGCGCTGGCGGCGGCGGTGCCAGGGGCGGTGATTCACCTGCCGGCGCCCGGCCCGGCGGCCATCGTCGCGTACGTCGGCGCCCTCGGCTGCGGGCTCGTGGCGTGGCACCAGCGTGCGCGTCGCGGTCGGTGCGCGGCGCTCGGCGGCGGCGCCGCGGTGGCGATGCTGACCGCCGTCGTGCTGGCCGCGCTGCCGATGCTCACACGCGGCGACGGCAAGCTACGCATCGCGGTGCTGGACGTCGGCCAGGGCGACGCGATCGTCGTCGAGGCGCCCGACGGGCGTGCCGTGGTCGTCGATGCCGGCGCCGGCGGGCCGTGGCGGCTCGACGCAGGCGAGCGCGCCGTCGCGCCGTTTCTGTGGAATCGCGGCGTGCTGAGGCTGCACGCGACGCTGACGACACATTCCGATATCGACCATGCGGGCGGGATGGCCGCACTTCGCCGTCTGTTCCGGCCCGCGGAGACGTGGGACGACGTGGCGGGCGCCCGCACGCTCGGCGGCGTCCTGCTCACGTCGATGGCGCCCGACGTTCCCGGTGGTCGCCGCAACGACCGCGCGACCGTGCTCCGCATCGAGCTGGGGCTCGCGAGCGTGCTGCTCGCCTCCGACGTCGAGGCCGCCGGCGAGCGGGCGCTGCTCGCGGCGAACGTTCCGCTCGGCGCGACGGTGCTGAAGGTCGGCCATCACGGGGCGGCGGGATCGACGACGCTGCCCTTTCTCGCCGCCGTGCGGCCAGCGGTGGCCATCGTCTCCGTCGGCGCGCGCAATCCCTACGGTCATCCCGATGCCGGCACGCTCGCGCGCCTGGTGGCGGTCGGCGCACGCGTCTATCGCACCGACCGCGACGGCGCGGTGCTCATGGAGACCGACGGGCGGACGCTCACGGTGATGCGCTGGCGCGACCGATCCGTCGAGCGCGTGTGTCTCGACCCCGAGACGATCTGCTAGAATTCGTGGGCCATGGCGAGGATCAACGACAACTATCTGCGGCTCAAGAGCGGTTATCTGTTCAGCGAGATCGCGCGGCGCGTGAAGGAATTCCAGGCGGCGCATTCCGACGCGAAGCTGATCCGGCTCGGCATCGGCGACGCGACGCGGCCGCTGCCGCCGGCGATCGTGCAGGCGCTGCACGCGGCCGTCGACGAGATGGGGCGCGCCGAGACGTTCCGCGGTTACGGCCCCGAGACGGGCTACGACTTCCTCACCGAGCTCATCGCGAAGCATGAGTACGGCGCGCGCGGCGTGACGATCGCGCCCGACGAGATCTTCGTCAGCGATGGCAGCAAGAGTGACGCGGCGAACTTCCAGGAGCTCTTCAGCCCCGACGCCGTCGTCGCGCTGACCGATCCGGTCTATCCGGTCTATCTCGACAGCAACGTGATGGCGGGCCGTGCCGGCGCGCCCGACGCGCGTGGCGGATACGAGCGCATCGTCTATCTGCCGTGCACCGCGGAAAACGGTTTCGATCCGCCGCTGCCCGACCGTCCCGCCGACATGGTCTATCTCTGCTTTCCGAACAATCCGACCGGCGCCGTGCTCGACCGCGGCGCCCTCAAGCGCTGGGTGGACTGGGCGCGCGACGCCGGCGCCGTGCTCCTCTACGACGCCGCATACGAGAGCTACATCCAGGATCCGGACATTCCGCACTCGATCTACGAGGTCCCGGGCGCGCGGCAGGTCGCGGTCGAGTTCCGCTCGTACTCGAAGACGGCCGGCTTCACCGGCACGCGCTGCGCGTACACCGTGGTGCCGCGCGACGTGACCGCGCGGTCATCCAGCGGCGAAGGGGTGGCGCTGCACGGGCTGTGGTTCCGTCGTCAATCGACCAAGTTCAACGGCGCGCCCTACGTCATCCAGCGCGCGGCGGCGGCGGTCTACACGCCCGAGGCCCAGAAGCAAGTCCGCGCGGTGATCGACTTCTATATGGAGAACGCCCGGCTGATCCGCGAGGGGCTCGAGGCCGCGGGGCTCAGCGTGTACGGCGGTCGCAACGCGCCATACATCTGGGTCAAGACGCCGGCGGGACTCGACTCGTGGGGATTTTTCGACAAGCTGCTCAACGAGGCGCACGTCGTGGGCACGCCGGGCGCGGGCTTCGGGCGCAGCGGCGAGGGCTACTTCCGGCTCACGGGCTTCGGCGACCGCGCCTCGACCGAAGAGGCCGTCGCCCGCATCAAGTCGCGTCTGAAGCGCTGACGGCTGGGCGGGGCGCCGGCGAGGCCTCCGCCGGCGTCGCGATCAGACGCGGCTAGCTCTCGTACGCGCGCTCGTACTGCGAGCGCAGCCGCTCCAACTCCTCCGGGTCCAGCCGCATGCCGAGCGACAGCCCCATCTCGCCCAGGATGGTCTTGATCTCGTTCAGCGACTTCTTGCCGAAGTTCTTCGTCTTGAGCAGCTCGGCCTCGGTCTTCTGCACGAGATCGGCGATCGTCCGGATGTTGGCCGTCTTGAGGCAGTTCGACGCGCGCACCGAGAGCTCGAGCTCGTCGACGTTGCGGAAGAGATTGTCGTTGAGCTCGGCGCCGGGCCGCGTCTCCGCGTGGTCGGCATCGTCCTCCTGCGTCGTCGTCTCCGGAAAGTCGGTCAGGAGATTGAAGTGGTCCTGCAGGATGCGCGAGGCCTCGCCCACCGCCGCCTGCGGCGCCACACTGCCGTCGGTCCACACCTCGAGCGCGAGGCGCTCACGCGGCGCGCCGTCCGCCGTCTCGCTGCCCGGCACCGGCTCCACGTGAAAGTTCACGCGCTTGATGGGCGAGAAGTCCGAGTCGAGCAGGATCGCGTTGATCGGCAGGGCCTCGGGCTCCCGTTTCTCGGCCGACTGGTAGCCGCGCCCGCGCTCGATGCATACCTCCATCTCGAGCACGCCGTCCTTGTCGAGCGTGGCCAGCACCACGTCCGGCGTCAGGATCTGCACGTCGGCGTCGGGCTCGAAGTCACCGGCCTTCACCACGCGCGTGCCCTGCGCCTTCAGCCGCAAGATCTTGGGCCGGTTCACGTTGAGCGCGAACACGACCTTGCGGAGGTTCATCATGATGTCGAGGGTGTCTTCCTGCACGCCGGGCAGATGCGAGAACTCGTGCAGCACGTTCTCGATCTTCACCCAGGTCGGCGCGGCGCCGTGGATCGCGGAGAGCAAGGCGCGGCGATAAGCGATGCCGACGGTGAGCGCGAAGCCCGGCTCGAACGTATCGATGGCGATCTTGCCGTAGGCGGTGTCGGACGCGCTCCAGTCGTGACGAGTCGGGAGCTGAAGCTCCTGCATGCGGACCTCCGTGAAAGAATGCGGGGCGTACCCCAGGCCAGACAGTATACCAAACAGGTCGCGCCGGACTATTCGAGCCGGCCGGGGCCGCCGCGGTAGACTCGAAGAATCATGCGCCTGCGATGGCTCGTCGTCGCGCTCGCCCTCGCGACCGCCGGTTTCGCCTGGCTCGTGCTGACCCCGTCGGCGGCCGTGCGCCAGGGGCCGCTCATGGTCACGATCCCGCCTCACGAGGGACTGCTGGGCATCGCCGACCGCCTGGCGCGAGCCCAGGTGATCCGCAGCCGGCCCGCGTTCGTCGTGGCCGCGCTGGTGCGCGGCGTGCCGCGCAGCCTGAAGGCCGGCGAGTACGAGATCCCGCGCGATGCCACCACCCTGGACATCGTGGTGCTGCTGGAGAGCGGTCGGGTGCGCCAGCACGCCATCCTGCATCCCGAGGGCGCGACGGTGGCCGAGCTGGCGCGGGCGCTGGAGGCGGAGAATCTGGCGAGCGCCGACGCGGTCGCGCGGGCCGCCATGGACCGCAAGTTCCTCGACGCCAACGGCATCGAGGCGGCCAGCGTGGAAGGCTACCTCTTCCCCGACACCTATCAGTTCGTTCGCGGGATGACGCCGGAGGAGATCCTCGGCAAGATGGTGCAGCGCATGCGCGCGAAGCTCACCCCCGAGATCCACGGCCGCGCGCGCGAGCTCGGGCTCAGCATGCACCAGCTGCTCACGCTCGCCTCGATCATCGAGCGCGAGGCGATCGTCAAGGACGAGCAGCGTCTGGTCGCGGCCGTGTTCTGGAACCGGATGAAAATCGGCATGCCGCTGCAGGCCGATCCCACCGTGCAGTACGCGGTGGCCAAAGAGCGACGCGCGCTCAGCCGCGCGGATCTCGCCGTCGATCATCCGTACAACACGTACGTGCGTCCGGGGCTGCCGCCGGGACCGATCGCCAGTCCCGGGCTCGACGCGATTCACGCCGCGCTCGAGCCGGCGCCGGTCAAGTACCTCTACTTCGTCGCGCGCGACGATCGCCGCCACCACTTCTCGACGACCATGCAGGAGCACAACTCCGCGGTCACGCGTTACCGGCTCTCGCGCCGTCTCTCGCGTCGCTAGTCGGCGGTAGAACGGCCTCGGGGAGCGTGCTATAAATCCCGCAATGTCGCGCTCGACCGCGCTGCCCGCCAGCCCCCGCGTCGGCCGCGTGTGGTCCGAGTTTCCCTTCCTCTACCGTGCGCTGCGAGCGCCCGTGCGCGGCGTGCTCGCGCGGTGGTTCGGCCTGCACGTGGAGGGCACCGAGCACCTTCCCGACCGGGGCCCCTATCTCGTGGCGGCGAATCATCACAACTACCTCGACGCCATCGTGCTCGGCGTGAGTGTCCCGGCCCCCATCGCGTTCCTCGTCATGCCGCGCGTCTGGCGTGCGACGCCGCTGCATCCGGCCTTTCATCGGCACGTCGGCTCCATTCCGCTGCAGGTCGATCGTGCCGACGTCGGCGCGCTGCGCCGCGCCCTGGCCGCCCTCGAGCGGGGGCGCGTCGTCGGCATTTTTCCCGAAGGGCCCTTCAGCGTGCGCGGCCGGCTCGAGCGCGGGCTGCCCGGCGTCGCTCTGCTGGCGCTCCGCTCAGGCGCGCCGGTGGTGCCGGTGGGGATCCAGGGCACGTGGGAAGCGCTGCGCGCCCGCCGCTTCTATATCCCGCGTCCGACACCGATCACCGTGCGCTTCGGTCGTCCTCGACGGTTTTCGTCCAACGGCGGCTCGGCGCGCGCCGCCCGGCGCGACGTGACCGAGCACATCATGGCCGACATCGCCGCCCTGCTGCCGTGAGTAAGACCTGGGGCGGCCGGTTCTCGCAAGGGACCGACGCCGCCGCCGAGCGGTTCACGGCCTCCCTCGCCTTCGATCGTCGGCTCTGGCCGCAGGACGTCGCCGGCAGCATCGCGTGGACGCGCGCGCTGGCGCGGGCGCGCGTGCTGACCGACGCTGAGCGCGACGCGATCGTGAAAGGGCTCGAGGCCGTGCGCGGCGAGCTCGAGGCCGGCACGTTTTCGTTTCGGCCGGAGCTCGAGGACATCCACACCAACATCGAGCGTCGGCTCGTGGAGCTGATCGGCGAGGTGGGCGGCAAGCTCCACACCGGACGCTCTCGCAACGATCAGATCGCGCTGGACGAGCGGATGTACCTCAAGGACGCGGTCACGCGGGCTCGCGACGGCTTGCGCGCCGTGCAGGCAGCGCTCGTCGCGCGCGCGGGCGAGACGTCGGCGGCGCCGATGCCCGGCTACACGCACCTGCAGCGCGCGCAGCCGATCGTGCTCGCGCACCACCTGCTCGCCTACGTCTTCATGCTCGAGCGCGACCGCGAGCGGCTCGCCGGCTGCGCGGCCCGCGCCGACCGACTGCCACTCGGAGCCGCCGCGCTGGCCGGCACGGCGTTCCCGATCGATCGCGAGGCGCTCGCGCGCGAGCTGGGATTCGGCGGCGTGACGTCGAACAGCCTCGACGCGGTGAGCGACCGCGACTACGTCCTCGAATACCTGGCGGCCGCGGCCATCACAGGCATGCACTTCTCGCGTCTGGCCGCCGATCTCACGCTGTGGGCGACCGCGGAATTCGGGTTCGTCGAGTTCTCCGATGCGTTCGCCACCGGCTCGTCGATCATGCCGCAGAAGAAGAATCCCGACGTGGCCGAGCTCGTGCGCGGCAAGAGCGGGCGCCTGTACGGCAATCTCGTCGCGGTCCTCACGACGATGAAAGGCCTGCCCCTCGCGTACAACTCCGACATGCAGGAGGACAAGCAGCCGTTCTTCGACTCGGTGGACACGCTCGAGGCGGTCCTCGGCGTGCTGCCTCCGCTGCTGGCCTCGCTGACGTTTCGCACGGAGCGCATGCGCGCCGCCGCGGGCGAGCACTACGCGACGGCCACCGACCTCGCCGATTACCTCGTCCGCAAGGGGCTGCCGTTCAGGCAGGCGCACGAGATCGTCGGCAAGATCGTGCGCTTGGCACTGGAGCGCGGCGTGGCGCTCGAGGCGCTGCCGCTCGATGCACTTCGCGGCTTCTCGCCGCTCATCGAGGCCGACGTCCTCGAGGCGCTGACGGTCGACGCATCGCTCAGGGCGCGGGCCGTGACAGGCGGCACCGCGCCCGCCGCCGTCGCCCGGGCGCTGGCCGAGGCGCGCGCCCTCCTGGGCTCGTGAGCGGCGGCCGGCGCCAGCACGCCGTCGCCGTCGTCGCCGTCGTCGCCGTCGTCGTTCTCGGCGCCTGCGGCCGCCGCGGCAACCCCGTGCCGCCCGAGACGCGCTTCCCCCAGGCCGTCAACGATCTGACGGCCGTTGCGCGTGAGGGGGGCATCGAGCTCACCTGGACGGTGCCGCGTCGCCGCTTCGACAACTCGCGCATCCTCGAGCCGGGGGTCGCGCGTCTGTTTCGCGTGGACGACGCAGGCACGGGCGATCCGCGACCCGCGTTGCTGCACGGAGACCGCATCCGCGGCTACACCCAGATCGCGACCTTTCGGCTGCAAGAACCGCCCTCGCCATATCTGCGCGGCGGCCGCATCACGTACATCGACCGCAGCGGCCTCGTCTTCGGCCGCCGTTATACCTATGTGGTGCTGACGACCGACGCGCAGGGGCGCACCGGCCCCCCATCGGCGCGCGTGTCCGTGACCTATATCGCGCCGCCCGAGGCCCCCGGCGCGTTGCGCGGAGAGCCGACCGATCGCGGCGTGCGCCTGAGCTGGCAGGCGCCCGCGACGCTCGTGGATGGCTCGCCGGTGCGCGACCCGCTGACGTACGAGGTGCTGCGCGCGCCCGATCCGGTCGCCGCGCCGACGGTGATCGGGCGCACGAACCCGGGGGTCACGTCGTTCGAGGATCGTGGACTCGAGAACGACCGAACGTACTACTACGCCGTGCGCGCGGTGCGGTCGGCGGACAAGATGACCGCGGCCGGTGCGGCCAGCGAGCGCATCGCCGTGACGCCCGTGAAGACGACGGCGCCCGCGCCGGTGGCCGGGCTCGTCGCGGTGCCCTCGCGCGGTGAGGTCCGGCTATCGTGGCAGCCGAGCCGCGAGCCCGACGTCGCCACCTACATCCTCTATCGCGCCGCCGGCAGTGCGCCGCCGGCGCGCGTGGGCGCCGTGCGGCCGCCGGCCACGACCTTCGTCGACCGCAATCTGCGGCCCGGCACGTACCGCTACACGGTCACCGCACAGGACGCCAGCGCGCGCGCCAACGAGAGCCGTCCCTCGAACGAGGTGATCGTCACCGTACCTTGACTTCGCGCCCGCCGTGAGCAACGATTTCCTGCACATGACCCCCACCACCTACTACCCCTATCGTCACGGCCAGCTCTGCTGCGAGTCGGTGCCGCTGACGAAGCTCGCCGACGCCGTCGGCACGCCCGCGTACGTGTACTCGAAAGCCGCGCTGCTCGACAGCTATCGCGCGTACGACCACGCCTTCAAGGACGTGCCGCATCTCATCTGCTATTCGATCAAGGCCAATTCGAACCTGGCGGTGATCGCGACGCTCGCGCGCGCCGGGGCCGGCGCCGATATCGTCTCGGGCGGCGAGCTGCAGCGCGCGCTGCGCGCGGGCGTGCCGGCGAAGAAAATCATCTTCTCCGGCGTCGGCAAGACGCGCGACGAGATGCGCGACGCGCTGAAGGCGGAGATCCTACTCTTCAACGTGGAGTCGGTGGGCGAGCTGCGCGCGCTCGACGAGGTGGCGCGCGAGCTGGGCACGCGCGCGCCGGTCGCGCTGCGCGTGAATCCCGACGTGGACCCGCAGACGCACAAGTACATCGCCACCGGCCTCAAGAGCGCGAAGTTCGGCATCCCGCACACCCATGCGCTCGCCGCCTACGAGGAGGCCGCCGGCCTGCGCGGCCTCCAGGTCGTCGGCGCCGACATGCACATCGGCTCGCAGCTCACGAAGGCGCTGCCACTGGGCGACGCGGTGGCCCGCGTGGCCGCGCTCGTCAAGCAGCTGCGCGAGCGGGGCGTCGAGATCACGACCATCGACGTAGGCGGCGGTCTCGGCATCCGCTATCGCGACGAGACGCCGCCGACCCACGCCGAGTACGCCACGGTGCTGCTGCCCGCGCTCAAGGAGCTCGGCGTGACGGTACTGCTGGAGCCCGGGCGCTCGATCGTCGGCAACGCCGGCGCGCTGCTCACGCGCGTGCTCTACCACAAGCCGACCGACGCCAAGACGTTCGTCGTCGTCGACGCGGCGATGAACGATCTCGTGCGGCCCGCGTTCTACGACTCGTATCACGCCATCGTGCCGGTGGCGGAGGCGCGCGCCGCTGCACCGGTGGAAACCGCCGACGTCGTCGGACCGATCTGCGAGTCCGGCGACTTCTTCGCCAAGGATCGCGCGCTGCCGCGGCCGGAGGAGGGCGACCTGCTCGCCATTCTGAGCGCCGGCGCCTACGGCTTCGCGATGGCCTCCAACTACAACACGAGACCCCGCCCGGTCGAGGTGCTCGTGGACGGTGATCGCTACACCATCGTGCGCCGCCGGGAGACCTTCGAAGACCTGGTGGCCGGGGAGACGATCGTATGAACCCCATCTTCACCGGTTCGTTCGTCGCGCTGGTCACGCCGTTCAAGAACGGCAAGGTGGACGAGGCGAAGCTGCGCGAGCTCGTCGAGCTGCACGTGGCCAACGGCACCGACGGCTTGGTGCCATGCGGCACCACCGGCGAGTCGCCGACGCTCTCGCACGACGAGCACAAGCGCGTGGTCGAAGTCGTCGTGGAGGCCACACGCAAGCGCATCAAGGTGGTCGCCGGCACCGGCTCGAACTGCACGACCGA
>Ga0066652_100001902_pt1 | contig 11145 bp, 12 predicted proteins | sample GraSoiAngelo_101_FD_71413 | JGI IMG/M metagenome (GOLD analysis project Ga0066652, IMG submission 71413) | Grasslands soil microbial communities from the Angelo Coastal Reserve, California, USA - 14_0903_02_30cm | ecosystem: Environmental > Terrestrial > Soil > Grasslands | place: USA... | reverse complement strand
GAGGCCGCCGCGCTCGCCGACCAGGTCGGGCGATCGGAGGTGATGTTCCAGGCCCTGTTCGCGCTCGCCGCGGCGCTCCGCCAGCGCGAGGACTTCGGCGGCGCGGATTCCGAGCTCGCACGCGCGCTCGATGTGTGCGAGCGAGCGGGCCTCGTCGCCCAGTCGATCGAGGCGACGTCGGCCCGGGCGACCACCCTCGCGGTCGCCGGTCGGCTGGACCCGGCACGCGACGCCGCGGACGAGGCGAGGCGGCTGGCCGAGCGGCTGCGATATCCGGTCGGGAAGGCGGCGAGCCTCGAGGCCCAGGGCGTGACGGCCGAGGGCGCGACCGAGGCGGGTGCGCTCCTCGCCGCCGCGCGCGATGCCTGGGCCGAGCTCGGGCGGCCGATCGACGCCGGGCGCTGCGAGTACCTGCGCGGCCGCCGCCTGCTCGACGAGGACCCGGCGGCGGCGACGGAAGCGCTCGCCGCGGCCGCGGAGAGTGCCGACGCGCTCGGCATCTCCCACCTGGCGCGGAAGGCTCGTCAGCTCGCGCCCCGCTGAGGGCCGGCCTAGCCGGCGGCTGGGCCGTCGTACTCCCGCAGGAAGCCTTCGAACAGGCGCAGGTGGCCCTGCTCGTCGTGCAGGATCTCGATCACCATGTCCTGGGTCACCGGGTCGGCGTGCTCCGTCCGCTCGATGATCCGGCTGTAGTGGTCGATGGCCTGGCGCTCCGCCTCGATCACCCCGCGCACGACGTGGACGATGTCGGTCTGGTCCGCCGGCGGCTGCAGGAATGACTGCTCAGCCTGCAACCGCTGCGAGCCCGGGACCACGCCGTAGAGCTCCTTGATCCGGGCCGCGAAGCGCTGCGCGTGGCCAAGCTCCTCCGCGATGTCGGCTCGAAGCGAGGCCTTCACCTGCTCCGCCCGGACCCCGTCGGGATTCGTGGAGGCGGCGATATAGCTCATCACGGTCTCGATCTCCATCCAGTAGGCGCGCTCGAGCATCGCGAGGATCTCCTCACGGTCCTCGCGGCTCTCCTCGGCGAGGATGTTCGCGCTTGTCGCCTCGGCTGCGGTCATTGGCTTCGTCCTCCTCGTCTCGCGCTGGGACGTACCTACCCGACCGGGTCCCGTCAATACCCTTGCGGGCGCGCGTGATCCACGAGCGGCATTTCTCGCCGGACCAGGCGAACGCCCTCATCGACTGGGTGGAATCGCGGATCGTCGCGATCCGGGAGGCGCGCGACCGGCTCGCCGACCCCGCTGCTCACGGGGCCCTGGCGGAGGCCGGGCCGACGAACGGCGGCGGCAAGCCGGGCCGCGCCGTCGGCGAGGCGTTCCTCGAGCTGCGTGGTCGCCTGGTCGAGCTCCAGGAGGCGGGCATCGTCCTCCGCGACCTCGACCGCGGCCTCGTCGACTTTCCGGCTCTACGCGACCGCCGGGAGGTCTACCTCTGCTGGGAGCTCGGCGAGGATCGGGTTGGCTTCTGGCACGAGCTCGACACGGGCTTCGCCGGTCGCCACCCCCTCGACTGAACACACAGCTGCCCGCCGGCGGGGTCGGCGTCGCTCCGTGAGCTACCGTTGCCGCATGGGCGTAGCGACGACCGGCAGCGGGGCGGTCACCGCGGCCGGCATCGAGGAAGCCGCGCGCACGGTCGCCCCACACGTCATCCGGACGCCGATCCTCCGCTCGGGCGAGCTCTCCCGGCGATTCGGCGGCGAGGTGATGCTCAAGGCCGAATGCCTGCAGCGGACCGGCTCGTTCAAGGTCCGCGGCGCGACGAACGCGATCGAGCGCCTTCCGGACGCGGTGCTGAAGGCCGGCGTCTGCGCGGCGAGCGCCGGCAACCATGCGCAGGCGGTGGCCGTCGCGGCGGCGCGTCGCGGCGTCCGGGCCGAGTTCTTCATGCCAGCCTCGGCACCGCTCGCGAAGGTCGGGGCGGTGCGGGCAGCCGGTGGCGTCGTCCGGTTGGTGAGCGGCGCCTACGACGAGGCCAACGCGGCGGCGCGCGCGCATTCGGAGGCGACCGGGATGGCGCTCATCCACGCCTTCGACGATCCCTCCGTCGTCGCGGGACAGGGCACGATCGGGCTCGAGATCGCAGCCGATCGGCCGCGCACGCGTCTCATCGTCGTGCCGCTCGGGGGCGGCGGCCTCGCCGCCGGGATCGCGATCGCCGCGGCGAGCAAGCTCGACGCTGTGCGGATCGTCGGCGTCCAGGCGGAGGCGTGCGCCCCCTACCCCGCCTCCCTCGCCGCCAACCGCCCGATCGGTGCCCGCGGCGGCAGCACGATCTGCGACGGCATCGCCGTCAAGCAGCCGGGCGAGTTCACGCTGCCGCTGGTCGGGCGCTACGTCGACGCCATCGTCACCGTCTCCGACGACGAGGTGGCCGAGGCGATGGTCCTCCTGCTCGAGCGCTCGAAGCTGGTCGTCGAGGGAGCCGGCGCGGTGGCTGTGGCGGCCATCCTCCACCGGAAGGTCGAGCCGCCCGCCGACGGTGAGACCTGCGCGGTGCTCTCCGGCGGCAACGTCGACGCGGGCCGCCTCGTCGAGTGCATCCGGCTGGGCGAGACCGCCGCGGGTCGCCGCGCCGTGCTCGTCACGGTGGTCCCGGACCGCCCCGGGGCCCTGGCGGGCCTCCTGCGGATCGTCGCCGAGCAGGGGGCGAACGTGCTCGACGTGGCGCATCTCCGCGAGGGGGTCGACCTTCATGTTCGCGAGACCGCGATCCGCCTCGTCGTGCAGACCGACGGCCCCGAGCACCGCGATCGCATCCTGGAGGCAATCGAGACCGAGGGATTTCACGTCGCGATCGAGCGCACCGCGCTGCCGCCGTCGGCGCAGTGACCGGCTTACCCGCGATCGGCGACGAGCTTCGCGAGTTGCTCGGAGAGATCGCCGACCTCGAGAGCGCCGCGGCGCTCCTGGGCTGGGACGAGCGGACGAAGATGCCGCCCGCCGCGGGCGCGGCGAGAGCCGAGCACCAGGCGACGCTCGCCCGCGTCATCCACGACCGGCTCGCCTCGGATCGCCTCGGCCGCCTGCTCGCCGACGCGCGGGACCGGCTCGACGGCGAGCGCGACGGCGAGGCCGCGGGAGTCCTCGCGGTCGCGTTGCGCGAGTGGGAGAAGGCGCGCCGCGTGCCGGGCGAGCTGCGCGGGGAGCTCGCCCGCGCCCAGTCGCTCTCCGAGCAGGCGTGGATCGAGGCGCGCACCGCGTCGAGCTTCGAGATCCTGCGCCCCCACCTCGATCGCGTGGTGGACCTGAAACGCCGCTACATCGAGTGCTTCGACGTCGAGCACCCATACGACGCGCTTCTCGACGACTTCGAGCCCGAGGCGCGCACGGCCGACGTACGCGCGATCCTCGAACGGCTGCGCGAGGGGACCGTCCCGCTCGTCGAGCGGATCGGGGCCCGCCCGCAACTCGCCGAGGTGTGCCTTCATGGCGACTTCCCGCTGGACGCGCAGCGTCGGGCCGCGGGGGAGCTCGCGCGCATGCTGCCCCTCCCGGACGGCGGCTGGCGGCTCGACGAGAGCGCGCACCCGTTCTCCGAGAGCCTCGCCCCGACGGATATCAGGCTCACCACCCGCTACGACCGCGCCTACGTCGGGACGATGGTCTGGTCGGTCATCCACGAGGCCGGTCACGGCCTGTACGAGGCGGGAATGCCGCGCGATCTCGCTCGCACTCCCGCCGGTCGGCCCCGGTCGCTCTCGCTGCACGAGTCGCAGAGCCGGCTGTGGGAGAACTGGGTCGGCCGGCGGCGGCCGTTCCTCGGGCCGTTGCAGCGGCTTCTGGCGGCCCACCTTCCCGACCGCTTCTCGTCGGTGTCGGTCGAGGAGCTCTACCGCGCGGCGAACGTGGTGCGCCCGTCGCTGATCAGGGTCGAGGCCGACGAGGTCACCTACAACCTGCACATCGTCATCCGCTTCGAGCTCGAGCTGGAGCTCTTCGAGGAGCGGCTCGCCGTCGCGGAGCTCCCGGAGGCATGGCGCGACAGGTACGCGGCCTACCTCGGCCTCGAGGTTCCCGATGACGCCGCCGGCGTGCTGCAGGACGTCCACTGGCCGGGCGGCGCGTTCGGCTACTTCCCGACGTATTCGCTCGGCAACGTCATCGCGGCCCAGCTTTGGGAGCGCGCCCAGGCGGAGATCGCCGACCTCGACCGACATCTCGCTGCCGCCGAGTTCGAGCCGCTCTACGGCTGGCTCGCCGACAACCTCTTCCGCCACGCCGGCCGTCTTCCGGCCGCCGCGACCGTCGAGCGGGCGCTCGGGAGAGGGATCGACCCGACGCCGCTTCTCGCCCAGCTGACCGCGAAGTACGGCGAGCTCTACGGGATCGGGGGCTAAGAGGCTGGCTCAAAGCCCCCTCACTCGCCAGCCGCACGCGCGGGGGTTTCGAGACAGCCCCTAGTGGCGTCGGGGGTTCGGGCGCATGCGCTCGAGCTCGCGCCCGAACGCTCGCTCCACGGCGTCGCTCATCGCGAGCTGGAATACCGCCAGCACCGACTCGGCCGCGAGCGGGCGCATCCGCTCCAGCGCCTCGGCGACGTCCGGCCAGCGCTGGGGCGGGCGGCCGGCGGCCTCGAAGGGCTTCCACACCTCGTCGAGGAACAGCTTCACGAACAGCTTCGCGACCGCGTCACCATGCCGGCGAAGCTCGGCCGCGACCTCGAGGCCACGCTGCGGCGGGATTCCGAGGGCTCGTAGCTCGCGCGCCGCACGCGCGAGCCGGGGGCTTCGCTGCTCGAATCGCTCGCCCGACTTGTCGAGCGGCCGAAGCAGTCCCAGCTTCACGGCCCGCTCCAGCAGCTCCGGGCCGCCCCCCGGGCCGAACGCGCGGGCGAGCTGATCGAGCGTCACGGCCTCCGGCTCCTCGTCCTCGAACGGCTCCCGCACGGCCCGCGTGAACCGCAGCACGTCGGCGCTCGAGCCATTGCCGGCCTCGATCAGGCGCCTGATCGCCTCCAGGTTGAACCCCTCGGCCTGAAGCTCGCGGATCAGCTCCAGCCGGGCCAGGTGCTCCGGCCCGTAATAGCCGGTGCGGCCTCGTACCTCCGGCGGCGGCAGGAGCCCGCGCGACTGGTGCGCGCGGATGTTTCGCGCCGTCATCCCGGTTCGCCGGGCGAGCTCGTCGATCGTCAGGTCGGCTTGCGTGCTGGCCATGCCCGGAGAAAGCTTACGGTGCCGCTAGGCGGTGTTACATCGATCGTTGCAACGAGCTCGGCGCTTGCGCCTCGCTGCTCGCGAACGACTCCGGCGCCGATCGCTCCAGCGACTCCCACCCCACGTCCCGCGCCCGCATCGCCTCCTCGGCCGCCGGGCCGCCGCGAACCCCGAAGAGGCGCTTGGCGACGAGCAGGTAGACGACGATCGCGACGTTGATGACGAGCGCGATGACCTTGAGCGGCGACACGGTGATCGTGAGCTCGTAGATCTCGAGCGGCAGGAAGGCCGCGGTGACGACGAAGGTCAGGTACTCGGCCCAGCGACGCTGGTACCAGAGACCGGCCGCCTCCGCCCCCTCGACCAGGGCGAGCACCGCCACTGCTCCGCCGACGAGCCGGATCGTCCCGCTGTGGAGCGAAAGCAGCTTCTCGACCTCGCCGACGAGGCCGTGGTGCGGCCCGTGCGCGCGGTTGACGACGGTGCCCTGGATGTCGGCGAGGACGCGATAGAAGACCGCGCGGAGCTGGTCTCGGTGCGCGGCGAGGATGAAGATCGCGCCCGCGAGCAGCCCGAGGACCACGAAGTGGATCGCGCGGTCGATCGCGATCGCTCGCAGGACGATCTTGTCGCGGAGCGGACGCCCGCGGAGCGGCAGCTCGATATGGGCGCGGTCCGGCGGGTACCCGCGAGCCGGCCGCGCCGGCGGCGCGAGCGGCAACCAGGCGTCGCAGCGTAGGCACCGGTGCCAGCGGACGCCGTCGATCTCCCGGGCGACGATCGCGTCGGCGGGACGGAGCTCCGCCACATCGGTGCCGATCAGCTCGTGGCCGCGCAGGCCGCAGACCAGAAGCTCGTAGTGGAAGCGGGGCCGGAAGCGCCGCGGCCGCGCGAGCCCGGGGAGGGCGCGGTCAGCCGCCGCCTCGCCGGTCACGGTCCTGACCATAACGCGGCCGGCGCGCAGGCCCTCGCCGCCTTGTACGTGTTAGGCGGCCTGAGCCCAGCTAACTCGTACGACGGCGGCATACGACGGCGCTTTCATCGTGGTTTCATGAACGCGGGCCACCGTGGCCCGGGCTGTCATGCGAGTTCTGATCGTCGAAGACGAGGCGAAGATGGCCTCGCTCTTGCGGCGGGGCCTGCGGAACGAGGGCATCGCAGCCGACGTCGCGGACCGCGGCGCCGACGCGATCTGGATGGCGGGCTCGACCGACTATGACGCGATCGTCCTCGACTTGATGCTCCCCGGCATGGATGGCTTCGAGGTCTGCCGTCGCATTCGCGACGACGGGGTCCGCTCGCCGATCCTCATGCTGACCGCCCGCGACGCTATCCGCGACCGTGTCGCCGGGCTGGACGGGGGCGCTGACGATTACCTCACGAAGCCGTTCTCCTACGACGAGCTGCTCGCGCGCCTCCGCGCGCTCGCGCGCCGCGGCCCGGTCGAGCACCCCGCGGAGCTCGTGGTGGGCGAGCTGGCGCTCGACCCCGCTCGCCGCCGCGTCCGGCGCGGCGACACCGAGATCGTCCTGTCCGGACGCGAGTTCGCGGTGCTCGAGACCTTCATGCGCAACCCCGGCCGGGTGCTGTCGCGGTTCGAACTCCTCGAGCACGTGTGGGAGGGCGCCTACGAGAACCGCTCCAACGTCGTCGACTCGTACGTGCGGCTTCTGCGCCGGAAGATCGACCGGCCGTTCGGCACCGACTCCATCGAGACGGTCCGAGGCGCCGGTTACCGGCTCAAAGAAGCGGCGCCCTGAGGCCGGGCGCGATGTGGCGACTGCCGATCAAGCTGCGGATCGCGCTCGTCCTCGCGGCGGCGCTCGCGGTGCTTCTCGCCGGGCTCGGGCTGTTCATCTACCTGCGGTTCGAGGCGAGGCTCGACGAGACGATCAACCAGGACCTCCGGTCCCGCGTGGCGGCGATCTCGCGCGGAATGCAGCAGGCGGGCCTCCCCGGCCGCGAGCAGTCCGGCCCCTTCGTCGAGCAGCCCGAGAGCTTCGCGCAGGTGCTGGGTCCCGGCGGCACCGTGCTGGCGCCCGGCTCGGGCCCGGCCGCCACGCCGTTCATCGATAAAGCCTCGATCGCGGCCGCGAAGCGCTCGCCGACGTTCGTGAACAACGTCTCGGTGCCGGTGACGCACGATCCGGTTCGCCTGCTCGCTGCGGCGACGGTGACGGAAGCTGGCCGCCATGTGATCGTCGTCACCGGGACCCCGCTCGACGACCGCGCCGACGCGCTGACCAACCTTCGCGACCTGCTGGTCGGCGGCGGGATCGCGACCCTGCTCCTGGGGTCGCTTGCCGGCTACGCGGCGGTCGCGGCGGCGCTGCGGCCGGTCGAGGCGATGCGCCAGCGAGCGTCCGAGATCTCCGGCGCCGACGAGCGCGAGCTGCTGCCGGTCGGCCGCGCCCGCGACGAGCTCTCGCGCCTCGGTGAAACGCTGAACGCGATGCTCGGCCGGATCCACGAGGCGCTGGAGCGCGAGCGGCGGTTCCTCGACGACGCGAGCCACGAGCTGCGAACCCCGCTCGCGCTACAGCGAACCGAGCTCGAGATGGCGCTCCGCTACTCGCGCGACGCCCGCGAGCTACGGGAGGCGATCGCGTCGGCGATCGAGGAGGCGGACCGGCTGATCGCGCTCTCCGAGGACCTCCTCGTAACGGCTCGCGCGGCCGGAGGCGATGCGGAGCTTCGGCGCAGCCGCGTCGAGGTGGGAGCGCTGCTCGCTGAGCTTCGCGACCGGTTCGCCGCGCGGGCGGCGGCGGCCGGGCGTGAGCTCGCCGTCAGCGACGGAGCGGTCGCCGTGGACGCCGATCGCGAGCGCCTCGAGCGGGCGCTCGCGAACCTGGTCGAGAACGCCCTCCGCCACGGCGATGGTGAGATCGCGCTCAGCGCCCGCCTGACTGACGGGCGTGTCGAGATCCATGTCGCCGATCGCGGCCCCGGCTTTCCGCCCGACTTCCTGACCGCCGCGTTCGACCGCGGAGCGACGGCGAGCCCGGATGGCCGCCCGCCCGGCGCCGGCCTCGGCCTCGCGATCGTCGCGCGGATCGCCCGCGCGCACGGCGGCCGCGCAGCTGCTGCGAACCGAGCCGGCGGCGGCGCGGACGTGTGGATCGAGCTGCCTGCGGAGCGCCGCTGAGCCCGCGGCAGGGGCCCCTCGCAGGTACGCTCGCGGCCCGTGCCCGAGAACGAGCCGCAGGGCGACTCCGAAGCCGGCCGCGAAGGGTCCGCGGCCGAGCGGTTGGCGCGCATCCGATCGACCGCGATCCGGCTCGACACCGCGCCACCGGTCCTTCGCGCGGTGGTGGGCCTCCGCAAACGGCTGCCGGGCGATGAGCGGTTCGGCGACCGGCTCTCGACCGAGGGCAGCAGGGCGGTCGAGCGGATCGCCCGCGGGGTCTCAGCGCTCGACCCCGGGCGGCCGAGCGCGGCGCACGAGCTGGGACTGGGCGCGCTTCAGGTGTGGCAGGCGCTCTCGCGAAGCGCCGGCCGTGGCGCGGGAGAGCGCGAGGTCGCGATGCTGTTCACGGACCTCGTAGACTTCTCGCGCTGGGCGCTCGAGGCCGGCGATGCGCCCGCGATCGAGCTGCTGCGGGAGGTCGGCGACACGCTCGACGACGCCGTCCTCGCCCGCCGCGGCGAGATCGTCAAGCGCCTCGGCGATGGGCTGATGGCCGCCTTCGACCATCCGGCCGACGCCGTGGAGGCGGCGCTCGATGGCCTCGGAGAGGTCGCGACGATCGTTGTCGACGGCTACGTCCCGCGCATGCGGTGCGGCGTGCACTGGGGTCGCCCGCGGCGGCTCGGCGGCGACTACCTCGGGGTCGACGTGAACGTCGCCGCGCGTGTGGTGTCGGCGGCGAAGGCGCAGCAGCTGCTCGTCTCGGCGCCGGCGTGCGAGCTCCTCGAGGCCGAGCGCTACCGGATCGGGCGCGCGCGGCGCCTCCGCGAGAAGGGGGCGCCGACCGAGCTGCGCGTCCGCACGGTCGAGCGCGCCTGACGGTCGCGGGGGCGGGTCAGGCGCGCTCGACCTGCGAGCCGCCGACGACCGCGTCCTCGCCCGAGTCGGCGAAGCGGACCCACGCCTTGTGGCCGCCGTCGTAGTCGGGCGCCCACAGCACGAGCGTCGCTTTCCTGCCCCATACCGCGCAGCGCTCCGCGCTCTCCTGGTCGAGGCCGCGCCACACGCGGATGAACGGGTTCGCCTCCCACTCGGCGCCGACGCTGGTCGGCTCGCGATGCCCGGGATGAAGCACCGTCTGCGGGTCCAACGACATGACCCGCTCCATGATCGACGACCGAAGGTCGGTGAATCCGGTGGCGCCAGGCGCCATCGTCCCTCCCACCGTCCCCTTGAAGATCAGGTCCGCCGTGACGCAATCGGTGCGGTCGACGAGGAACGCCAGGTGCCCCGCCGCGTGGCCGGGCGTGTGGATCGCCTCGACCTCGAGCTCGCCGCTCCGCACCCGCTCGCCATCCCGGAGCGTGGCGTCGACCGGGTCGAGGATCTCGCGGGCGGTCACCTCATGTGCGAGCACCGGTGGCGAGCCGGCCCGCACGCGGACCTCGGCGAGGCCCGCGATGTGGTCGGCGTGGTGGTGCGTGAGGAGGATGTGGGTGATCGCGATGCGATCGCGCACGATCCGTTCGAACAGCGGGTTGGGGACGTCGTTGCAATCGACGAGCACGCCGCTCCCGCCCGGCCCCTCGGCGAACAGATATGCGTTCGACAGCCACTGCGGATGCTCCGTCCGCTCGACGATCATCGGTGGCGATCATCGCAGAGACCCAGGGGCCCGGCGAGCCGCTCTTTACACTCGGTTGAGGCGGGGGCGCTGAAATTGGACGCGCGAATGTCGAAGGTCTTGACCGGACTTGGCGCGACCACGATCGCGGCGCTGGTGGTCGGCCTCAGTGCCTGCGGCGGCTCATCCTCGGACTCCCCGAAGCCGAAGCTCGCCGGGCTCCAGGCGAAGCCCCAGGTGCCGGCCCCGCCCCTTCGCCTGCGCGACTCGCTGAGGAAGCCGGTGAACATCAGCAACTACCGCGGCAAGGCGGTGCTGGTCACCTTCATCTACACGCACTGCCCCGATGTCTGCCCGCTGATCGTCGGCCACCTCCATTCGGCGCTGGCGACGCTCGGGCCGGCCGCCTCGAAGCTCCAGATCATCGCCGTCTCCACCGACCCGATCGGCGACACGCCGAAGACGGTCAAGAAGTTCCTCGCCGCGCACGAGATGACCGGGAAGATGCAGTACCTGATCGGCTCGCGTCCGAACCTCGAGAGGGTGTGGAAGGCGTGGAACATCGTCGTCCATCCGCCCAAGGGTCCGAACGCCCCCGACGTCGTCGAGCACTCGGCCGAGGTCTACGGCATCGACGCGAGCGGCAAGATCACGACCGTGTACCCAGCCAACTTCCAACCGCGGACGATCGTCCACGACGTCCCGCTGCTGGCCTCCCAGTAGCGCCCTCCGATCAACCGCCGAATCGCGATAGCAGCCGTGGCCCTGCTGGTGGTGGCGGGCATCGCCGCGGCCGAGCTCCTCAGCGGCTCGGGCGGCGTCGCGCGCGCCGCCCCGCGCCTTCCGCGGCAGACGCTCGTGCCGCCGAGGGTCACCGTCGCGGATCTGCGCGGGAAGCCGGCCGCGATCAACTTCTGGGCCAGCTGGTGTGACCCCTGTCGCAACGAAGCTGCCGGCATCGCTGCCCTCGCACGGTCGTTTCACGGCCGCGCGAGGCTCGTCGGCGTCGACTGGAGCGACAGCGTGACCGGTGCCCGCGCGTTCGTCCGCCGCTACGGGTGGCGGTTTCCGGTCCTCCGCGACGCCAACGGCGCGGCCGGTGACGCCTACGGGATCCGGGGCCTGCCGACGACGTTCATCCTCGACGCCCGTGGGCGGATCGCCCAGGTCCTTCGCGGCCCGCAGAGCCCGGCGGCGATTCGCCGGGCGCTCGCCGGCGTGAGCTGACCTGCC
>Ga0066652_100001899_pt1 | contig 11150 bp, 8 predicted proteins | sample GraSoiAngelo_101_FD_71413 | JGI IMG/M metagenome (GOLD analysis project Ga0066652, IMG submission 71413) | Grasslands soil microbial communities from the Angelo Coastal Reserve, California, USA - 14_0903_02_30cm | ecosystem: Environmental > Terrestrial > Soil > Grasslands | place: USA... | reverse complement strand
GCGTTGGCGCCCCACACCGCCGACGCCGGACCGCGGATCACTTCGATCTGCTTGATCTCGTTCAGGTTCACCGGGAGGAAGTCCCACATGACGAAGCCGAAGAAGTCCTGGTAGAGACTGCGCCCGTCGAGCAGCGCCAGCGTGCCGGTGGAGAGCGTGCCGGTCGCGCCGCGCGAGGTCACGTTGATGTCGCGCGCCGACACCTGCGTGATGTTGACGCCCGGCACGGTGCGCAGGAGCTCGGCGAAGTTCTGGGTCGGCGCGCTCTCGATCGTTCCCGGTCCGATCACCGTCATCGTCGCGGGGGCGTTGATCAGCTTTTCTTCGGTGCGCGACGCGGAGACGACGACGGTTTCCTCGTACTTGGCCGGGTCCTGCGGGTCGCTCTTCGGATCGGGCTTCGGGGCCGGCTTGGGCGCCGTCTGCGGATCTTTCGCGGGCGCGGCCGGCTGCTGCGCGTTCGCGGCCGGGGCAACAGCGGCACACAGCACTGCGGCCAGGGCAAAACGACACAGAGCGTTCATGCGAGTCTCCTAAATCGCCCATCCGGGGCGGTAAGTCGTGAGGATGCTGGGGATTAGCACGTTGGATATAGCACATCCGCGAGCCAGGGGCCAGCGGCAGCGGGACGGGGGAGCTGGAGATAGACTGAGAGGATGTCCAAGGCGCCGTTGCTGCCGCCAGAGGAGTGGGCCGACTGGCCCGACGAGAAGCTCCTCGACCTGCGGATGTGCCAGCTCGGCGTGTCCATCGAACACAGCGTGCTCGCGGATCGGATCGCCGCGCTCCAGCGGGAGCTCGAGGAACGCGGCCTCGTGCACTTCAAGCCGCACTTCTGGCTTTCAGACGAGTGGTTCTCGCCCGACGGCGTACCCGGCGTCGCCATTCCGTTCTATCTCGCGCACCCGCGGCTCGAGCGCCTGGAGCGCGCCTACATGCTCGAGGTCGAAGGCGGCACCGAGCAGTGGTGCATGCGGATCCTCCGCCACGAAGCCGGACATGCGATCGACAACGCCTACAAGCTGCGGCAGCGGCGCCGCCGCCAGCAAGTCTTCGGTCCGTCCTACAAGGCGTATCCGCAGTTCTACGATCCCAAGCCGTACAGCAAGAGCTTCGTGCTGCATCTCGACAGCTGGTATGCGCAGAGCCATCCCGACGAGGACTTCGCCGAGACGTTCGCGGTCTGGATGAATCCGGAATCGGACTGGCGCCCGCGCTACGAGGGCTGGCCGGCGCTGAAGAAGCTCGAATACATGGACGCGCTGATGAAGGAGCTGGCGGGGAAGAAGCCGGCGGTGCGGACGCATCGCCGGGTCGATCCGCTGCCGTCGATCCGGAAGACCCTGCGCCTTCATTACGACAAGAAACGGCGGCACTACGGCCTGCTCCACCCCGATTTCTACGATCGCGATCTGCGCCGGCTGTTCTCCGACCGCCCCGAGCACGTCGCGAACATGAAGGCGGCGCGCTTTATCGCGCGGGCGCGCAAGGACGTGCGCCGCATGGTGGCGGGCTGGACGGGGGAATACCAGTACACGATCGATCAGGTCGTCGAAGCGATGATGAAGCGCGCCAACGAGCTGAACCTGCGCCTCGCGGCCCCGGAGGAGCGCGCGAAGATGGACTTCCTCGTCCTGCTCACGGTGCAGACGATGAACTACCTGCACAGCGGACGGCACCGCGCGGCCCTGTAACCCGTCCTTATGGGTTTCTGAGGACCGCGATCAGATCCTCCAGCGCGGTGCCGTGCAGCCGGGCGTAGGAGCGGCGCGCGGCCTTGTCGCGATCGATGCCCCACGCCTGCAGCATCGTACGGATCGACTCCGGCGGCTGCTGTGCGACGAACAGTAGATCGCCGGCTGGACCGGGGCGGCTGACCACGGCATGGAGCGGCGCCGTCGCCGCGGCGCCGAAGCCCCGCATCCAGCCCGCGACGCGGCCGTCGGTCACGTCCTCGGGCGAGTCGTCGCCTTCGACCGCGATGACGACGACATGCGGCTTGAGCCCGTCGTGCTCGGCGGCGAGATCCGCGAGGAGCGCGGCGAGCGACCACCGCGTCAGGTGCGTCCAGTCGCGCTTCAGCGCGTCTGGCCCCGAGGTCTTCCAGTACCACGTCAGGTCGGTCGCGAGCATCGCGTCGACACGATCGCGCGGGTCGCTGCCGAAGACGTCCGTGCCGTAGGCGATCGGACCGTTTTCGCGCAGGTAACATACGAGCGCCGGGCGCCCGGAGTTTCGTCGGCGAAACCGGCTCAGAAACCAGTCCACTCAGGCGTCCCTTACGCTACAATCCGGGCCATGCGCACACAGTCTACCGTCTGTTTCGGCTTTGCCGCGCTCGTTGTGCTGCCGCTCGTCACATCGTTGTCGGCGGCAGGACCCGAGCGCGCGGCGGCGAAGGCGGCGGTGCCGACGTTTGCGAAAGATGTGGCGCCCATCCTCTACAAGAACTGCACGACCTGCCATCGTCCCGGCGAGATCGCGCCGATGTCGCTGCTCACGTATGACGACGTCCGTCCGTACGCCAAGGCGATCCGCGACGAGGTCGGCGAGGGACACATGCCCCCCTGGCACGCCGATGCGCCGGCGGGCACGTTCGAGAACGAACGGCGGCTGAGCGACGAGGACCGGAAGACGCTGCTCGCCTGGGTGGCCGGCGGCTCGCCGAAAGGCAGCGCGAAGGACCTGCCCGCGATGCCGCAGTACCCCGAAGGCTGGACCATCGGCAAACCGGACGCGGTCTTCGAAATGGCGGAAACCTACAAGGTCCCCGCCGACGGCGTGATCGAGTACGAGTACTTCTACATGCCGACCAACTTCACGGAGCCCAAGTGGGTCAAGGCGATTGAAGTGCGCCCGGGCAACCGCAGCGTCGTCCATCACGTGCTGGTGCAGTACAAAGCCAGGCCGGACATGCAGCGCAGCCCAGTGCTGAAGCTGGACCCGGCAAAATCCCGTTTCCCGCCATCGACGCCGGGCCTTCACACCTCGCCGGCGCGCCGCGACGACGGACTGCCCTCCCGGCTGCTGGCCACTTACGCGCCGGGCACGAATGCGCAGGTCTTCCGCCCTGGCACCGCGCTCCGCCTCGAGCCTGGCGGCGTGATCCAGCTGCAGATTCACTACACCGCGACGGGCAAGCCCGAGACCGATCGAACGAAAGTCGGGCTCGTCTTCTCGACCGAGACGGCGCCGCGCGAAGTGCGTCCCGGCCAGTTCATCAACACGACGCTGCTGCTGCCGGCCGGCGTGGCGGATGCGCGAGTCGACGCCGAAGTCGGATTCGAGCAGGACACGACGATCTGGGCGCTCTTCCCGCACACGCACGTCCGCGGCATCAAGTGGGCCTACGAGCTGGTGCTGCCCGACGGCACGAAGAAGTCGATCCTCTCGGTGCCCCACTACGACTTCAATTGGCAGACCTACTACTTCTTCAAGGAGCCGCTCGAGGTGCCGAAGGGATCGAAGATCGTCTCGTCGGCGTGGTACGACAACTCGCCGGGCAACAAGGACAATCCCAATTCGAAAATCGACGTGAAGTGGGGCGACCAGACCTGGGAAGAGATGCAATACACGGGAGTGCTCTTCAGCCCGGTCGCGCCGCCGAAGCCGCTGACCGACACCAAGCCGGGCGGAGGACGCTGATCATGCGCGGACTCACGCTCGCAGCGCTCACCCTGACGGCGGCGGGATTCGGGGCCGCGGCGCCCGCGGCCAAGGGGCCGGCCCCGGCGACGGTGCCGACGTTCAGCAAGGACGTCGCCCCGATCCTCTACAAGAACTGCACGCACTGCCACCGCGACGGCGAGATCGCGCCGATGTCGCTCCTTTCCTACGGCGACGCGCGTCCGTATGCGAAGGCGATCGTGGAGGAAATCGAAGGCGGCTCGATGCCCCCCTGGCACGCCGACCCGAAGGTCGGGCATTTCAAGAACGATCGCCGTTTGAGCGATGCCGATCGGTCGACCCTCCTGGCGTGGGCGAAGAACGGCGCACCAAAGGGGAATCCGAAAGATCTGCCGCCGCTGCCGAAGTACGTCGAGGGCTGGCAGATCGGTGAGCCCGATGCCGTGCTGCAGATGCCCGTCGAGTACAAGGTGCCGGACAAGGGGCAGATCGAATACGAGTACTTCGAGCTGCCGACCAATTTCACCGAGGACAAGTGGGTGCAGGCGATCGAAGTGCGCGCCGGCAACCGCGCCGTCGTCCATCACGTGATCGTCTATACGCGCGCGCCGCAGGTCGAGCGCCGCCCCGCCGGCATCCGCTTCGCCGAGGGCATGGACATCCCGCGGCCCGATCCGGCGGCGCCGCCGGTAAAGGGCGTCAGTCTCTATCCGCGGCCGCAGCGCGTCGGCGCGATGATCGGCGGCTTCGCGCCGGGCACGAGCGCGATGCAGTACGAGCCCGGCTCCGCGATCCTCATCCGCGCCGGGTCGACGATCGTCCTGCAGATGCACTACACGGCGAACGGCGAGAGCGCGATCGACCGGAGCCGCGTCGGCATGCGCTTCGCGAAGCAGCCGCCGGATCGGGAACTGCGCTACGGCACGCTCGTCAACGGCGCCTTCACGATTCCCGCGGGGGCCGACAACCACGAGGTCACCGCCGAGATGACGACGACCGCCGACATCACCGTGCGGCAGATGCTGCCGCACACGCACTTGCGCGGCAAGAGCTGGGCCTACACGGCGACGTATCCCGACGGCCGGACCGAGCCGATTCTCGCGGTGCCGAAGTACGACTTCAACTGGCAGACCGACTACGTGTTCGCCGAGCCGCTGAAGCTGCCGAAGGGGACGACGATCCGGGCGGTCGCGCACTACGACAACTCGACGGCGAACCGCGCCAACCCGAACCCGAAGGCGGCCGTCCGCTGGGGCGATCAGACCTGGGAAGAGATGATGTTCACCTCCTTCGTCTACTCGATCGACGGCGCGGCTCCGGGCGCCGTCATTGCCGCGGGTCGAGGGGGGCAGCAGTAGCTCGCAAGGCAGAAGGCAAAAGGCCCCCGCTTCCGCCCGCCGTTCAATTCAGGCGGGCTATGGCGCGGCCTCGCCGTAGCCGCTTCGCAGCGAAGGCGGGGCTCGTCGCGGCGGTCGCGTCGATCCTGCTCCTGCTGTTCGGCGCCGCGCGGCCGTCGGCCCACGATCCGATCACCACCAAGATCACGTTCGCGCGCGAGATCCGGGCGATCCTGTCGGCGCGCTGCGTCACCTGCCACGGGCCCGGCGGCTCGGCGCCGATGCCGCTCACCACCTACGAGGAAGTGCGGCCCTGGGCGCGCGCGATCAAGGAACAGGTCCTGGCGCGGCGGATGCCGAAGTGGCACGCCGCGCGCGGGTTCGGCGCCTTCAGGAACGATCCGACGCTGACGCCGATCGAGGTCGGCATGATCGTGTCCTGGATCGACGGCGGCCTGCCGTATTCGACATCGTCGCCGCGCGTGCCTGCCGCCCCATCAACTCTCGTGGCTTCCGCCTTCCCTGCCCGCCGTAGCCTTGGCGAAGGCGGGAGGCGGAAGATCGGTGTCCCCGCCGTCAGGGTCCCCGCCGGCGGAGCCGAAGCGACCGGCCCCCTGCGCACGCGCTGGGTCTCGGGGTGGTCGTTCGAGCCGGGCGATCCGCTGATCACGTCCGCGACGTTCACGCTCGCCGACGGGACCCGGGCCGGCAGCTGGGTCGCCGGCGACGGGCCGGTGACGCTGCCGCCGGGCACCGCTATCCGCGTCTCGTCGCCGCTCAAGGTGACGGTGCAACGGCGCGAGGCCGCGGACTTCGAGCAGCCCTACCAGGCCCGGCCGTCGGTGCTGCGACTCGTCACGCGCGCCAAGGCGCCGGCGCGCCGCGCCTGGATCGCGCGAGAGTCGTGTGCGTCCCCTGGAGCGGCGGCAGGCGCGCAGCTGCTGGCGATCAGGCCGCTGCTCGGACCGGGCCTCTCCGCGCGCATGGCCGTCCAGCGCATCGGCGCGCCGGCGGCGATCCTCGGCTGGTTCCGCGATTTCGATCCGGCGCTCGCGCGGTGGTACTGGCTGTCGCGACCCACCGAGTTCGGTATCGACGCGCGCCTGTCGGCCGACGCGCCGTGTGACGTCGAGCTGCTGCTGTCGAAGTAGCGCACCGCCCGTGGCGCGCCGCCACGCAATCCCCATCGAAACCCCGCCGGCCCGCCAAGACTTCCCGAGAGCCGTCCGCTACCGTCGCACAACAGCAACTCTCAATCCATTACACAGGAGATCAGCATGTTGTCGAAAACCACTTCAAGGCGCGGGGCCGCGGCGGCCCGGCGATACGGGAGAATCATGTTAGGGCTGGCGGCCGGACTCGCGATGACGGCCGCCCACGCCCGTGCCGACGTCGTGAGCGACTGGAACGCCCAGGCGCTTCGCGTGCCGTTTGCCATCGGGCCGCCGCAGGCCCGGGTGCTCGCGATGGTCCATGTCGCGATGCACGACGCGATCAATTCGATCACCTGCAGCTATGACGCGTATGCAATCAAAGCGGAGGCACCGCGCGGCGCGTCGGCCACTGCCGCTGGCGCGGCGGCCGCACATGACGTGCTGGTCAGCCTCTTGCCTGCGATGGCCGGCGCCTACGACGAGGCGCTGACCGCATCGCTCGCGGGCATTCCCGAACCGTCCCGCGGCGATGGCGTCGCGGTGGGTGAGCAGGTCGCGGCATACATCCTGGCCCTGCGCGCGACCGACGGGTTCTCCCTGGCTGCGACGTCGTACACACCTGGAAGCGGCCCGGGCGCCTGGGTACCGACGGCGCCGGCCTTTGCCGGAGCGCTGCTTCCCGGACTCGGGCAGGTGGTCCCGTTCGCGCTCCGCCGAGGCGATCAGTTTCGTCCCGGCGGTCCACCGTCGCTGCTCAGCAAGCAGTGGGCCGAGGATCTGAACGAAGTGAAGCGCGTGGGCGCGAGTAACGCGGAACTGCTCGGCGAGCGGTCGCAGGCAGAATCGGCGACCGCCCGATTCTGGCTCGGCAACATGATTCCCATCATGCAGCAGATTGCGCAGCAGGCATCGGCGCGGCGAGGCCTGGACCTGGCGGAGAATGCGCGGTTCTACGCGCTGCTCAGCATCGCCGGCTTCGACGCCTATATCGCCGCCTGGGATGCGAAGTACGCCTATAACTTCTGGCGGCCGATTACCGCGATTCATGCCGGCACCGGCGGCAATCCCCCCACGGCGGCCGATCTGGCTTGGACGCCGCTCGGACTCACGCCGCCGTTCCCCGACTACGTCTCCGGCCACACCGCGTATACCCGCGCCTGCGTGCATGTCCTGGAGGACGTATTCGGAAAGGCCGCGCTGCCCTTCCAGGTGACGAACCCGAACCCGGTGCTGCCCGATGCCGAACACGTCCGCGACTACACCAGCTTTCGCCAGTTGTCGGAGGAGATGATCGAAGCGCGCGTGCTCGCCGGCATTCACTTCCGGACCGCCGATCGCGATGGCGACCGGCTGGGCCGTCAGGTCGCGCAGTTCGCCATCACGCACGTGCTGCGAGGCCGTGGCCCGGACGACCGGTAGGACCGCGACGGAGCGCCGCGACCAGATGGCGCGGGCGGGAGCACGGCGAGATTCGCGCCGGTCCCGCCCGCGCCCTATTTCCCCGGGCTGGAGCCCTGGCCCAGTCCGCTCAGCCCGGCGCCGAAGCTCCACGAGATGGTGGCGGCCAGGGCGCGGCTGCGATGCGCGCCGTCATGCCCCGACAGGGTGACGACCCAGAGCGCGGAGAGTTCCGTCGACCTGGTCAAGCCGATCGAGGCGCCGCCGCCGACGTTGTGGTAACTCGCGACGATGAAGCGATCGTGATGCTCCCAGTCCGCCTGCAAATCCTTAGGCCGCGGCCCCTGGTGACGGATCTGCCAACCGGTCAAGCCGCGAAGTGTGACGCGCCGCGTGACCTCGTATCCGCCTTCGATCTCGATATTGCTGTGCGTAGCCGGAAATCCATTCAGCGGCGGCGCCGCGCCATAGGAGTATCTCGTGCTCAGATACGCCCGCGGCGAGAGCGGATTGAGCTGGATCGTGGAGCTGGCGCCAAGCTGCAGTTCGACCCGGTGCCTCCCGGGGACGGCCTCACCCTTCGTGATATATGAGTGGGTGGGGACCGAGAGGCCGGCGAATGGCGTCACCGCCAGCGGTCCCCTGACGAACATCCGGCGCACTTCGACCCGCAGATCCTGCACGGCGCCGTGATACGAGCCGTTGTCGAGCGTCCCGGCAGACGTCGGGTAGACGCCGACGAGATACGACGGTGAACCGGTGTACCTCGACGCGACCACCGGGAGCGCGACGCTGAGGCCGATCGAGTCGGTCAGACCGTAATCGAGCTCGGTGATGAGGGCCTTGGAATGGGTGCCGCCGTTCCGGTTCTCCCCGCCTTGCACGTCGAAATGGCCGATGACGTAATAGTTCTGGTACGTGACGGACACCGTGCCCTCTCCCTTGGGAGGGACGATGGCCTGCGCACCGAGGGAGACGCCGCCGAAGCTACCCGCGAGGAGCGCCACCGCGGCGAGGAGACGCGTCACGCTCCGGTAGCAGCCGCCTTAAGTGCCAGGTCGATCACGTGATCGATTTGTTCCAGGGCGCCGGCCTTGTCGGTCTTGTCGGTGATGAGATGCGCGTATTCCTTTTTCGCGGCCGCGGCGACGTTCTTCGCGGGCTTGTAGAGGATCGGCAGCAGCCCCGGCTTCGACTGGAGCGGTCGCAACGCGTCGCGGATCTCCACCGCGTCGCCGTAGGCGGCGATGATGACATCGTACTTTGCGGCGGCGATCGCCCTGGACCACCCGGCGGTGTACTCCACGGCGCGAGCGGTGTGTCCGGCCTGGTTCAGCAGGGCCTCGAATTCGCCAACCCCTTTCGGCGTCCAGTTCGCGGACCGGTAGACGATCAGAACGGATGCCCGATGGACCGCCGCGTAGCGGTGCTGACGGCCGCTGCGGCCGACGCGGAGAAACTTGTCGCCGCACGCGTCGATGTCCACTGAGCCGAACGTCCAGATCGCGAGCACGATACCGATCGCAGAGAGACGTCTGAACATACGGGGCCCCCTTGGTAACTGGCTTGAACGGTATGCCTGCGGCATCGACGTGTCAAGCCGACGCCGCCCTGTGTTGTATGGGAATTGCGTGGGTTTTCTATGGGTGACGCCACAACCGGCGCCACCAGGGTGCCGGTTCGCGCCAGTGCACCCCCTCGAGGACGTAGAGGTCGCCTTTCAGGCGCGCCACGGACGTCGCGATCGTCTTCCCGTCGGCGCTGACCGCCAGCCCTTTCACGGGGTTGTTGACCGGCGGCGACGGCCCGAGGTCCGCCAGCACGCGATCCGCCCCTGTGCGAGCGTCGACGGCGATCAGTGACAGCCGCAGAGCGTCGGTCTCGCGAATGCCGAACAGCAGCGATCCGTCCGGTGACCACGCGTGCACGAGCCACTGGTCGTGTGACAGGGCCTGCTGTTTGACGCCATCGACGGGCGATACCAGGATGTAACCGTCCTCGGTTTCCCACGTGATCCAGTCCCCCTTCGGCGACCAGTGCGGCGTCGCCTGCGGGACGCCATCAGTGCGCAGGACGATCGGTGGCTCGCCGCTGCCGACGCGCACCTTGGCGAGCGTCCACTCCCGCTCGGTCCACGCGGTGTACGCGATCCACTCGCCGTCCGGCGACCAGGTCGGCGCGCCCTGGTAGCCCTCCTGCGTCGCCGGCAGCAGCGGAACCGGCGTCGCGCCGCCGACGGTCAGCGTCGTCCAGATCCGCAGCGGCCAGATCGGCTTGCTCGCATTGCGCTGGTAGGCGATGCGCCGGCCGTCGGGCGAGAACGCCGGCGAGCCCAGCATGATCGTCTGATCATCGCCGAACTCGCGGCCGCTGATGAGCTGTCGATCGATGCGGTCAGGCGTTCGCAACCAGATTTCGTCCGCGCCGCTGCGGTCGGTCACATAGGCGAGCGTGCCGTCGACGGACCATGCCGGATCGGATTCGTTACGGGGCGTGGCGAGCGATGAACCGGGCGTTCGCCCCTGAAGCGACACTTCGACGAGGTCGTAATCAGGCTCGTCACGGGTGAAGACGATCTGCTCGCCGGTGGGCGACGCCGACGGGTAGTATTCGCTGTCGGCGCTCCTCGTCAGCGGCCACGTGCGTTCGCGCTCGAGGTCGGCCATCCAGAGATCCCAGCCCGGTGAAGAGATGGACGTCACCGCCAGGACGGCGTGGCGGCTGTCGGGCAGCCAGCTGAAGTTGCTGACACGCGGCGCGACATCGGACCACGCCCGCAGGATCCGGCGGGCCTCGCCTCCCGGGAGCGGGACGATCCAGAACTGCCAGCCCCGGTCCTCAGGTGAAGCGTGGAGCGACCTTCGCACCGCGCACAGCCCCAGCTTGCGTCCGTCGGGCGAGAACGACAGCGCCGCCTCGACGAACCGCAAGCCGCTGAGCGATGGGGCGCGTATCGCCGCGGCTTCGACGGTATCGCGGGACCACGGCGCGATCCCTTCCGGCGTCGACAGCCAGAGGCCGGCGCCGCCAACGACGTCCGCCGGCTGGTCGTCGCGCAAGAAGGCCAGGGTCCGGCCGTCCGGCGACATCGCGCCGCGGCTTGCGTTCTCGACCACGACCTGCGGCGTGCCGCCGGCCGCGCCGACGGACCAGAGGCCCTCGACCTCCCCGGCGAGCGACACATAGTAGATGCGCTGGCCGTCGTGCGACCAGAACGGATACTTGCAGTCGTACCGTTCATGGGTCACTTGCGCCGCCGTGGGAGACGACAAGCGGCGGGTGAAGAGCTGAAGCACGCCATCCACGTCGGCGGAAAAGGCGATCGTCTGGCCGTCAGGTGCCGGCGACCACGCGGGAAAGCCTTCGTAGCCGGCGCTGGTCGCCAGCGGCGTGAAGCGAAGGGTCGAGGTCGAGGCATCGCCCGGAGCCGGTTCGACGAGAGAGCCCCATAGCGCCGCGCCGATTGCGGCGGCCCCCAGAAAGGCCAACCCCAGCACGGCGCGCTTCGCGATGGTCCATGGCCGGAAGCCGGCTGTTTCCCGCGCGAGCACTTCGGCAAGGCGGTCGCGAACCGTCCGGCAATCCCGATAAAGATCCGCGGTGGCACCGTACCGTTCGTGCGGTTCCTTCGCCA
>Ga0066652_100001897_pt1 | contig 11153 bp, 6 predicted proteins | sample GraSoiAngelo_101_FD_71413 | JGI IMG/M metagenome (GOLD analysis project Ga0066652, IMG submission 71413) | Grasslands soil microbial communities from the Angelo Coastal Reserve, California, USA - 14_0903_02_30cm | ecosystem: Environmental > Terrestrial > Soil > Grasslands | place: USA... | reverse complement strand
TAGATACTAGTCACTGGATGCTGGATACTGGTATATGGGGAATGCTACATAATTGTTGACCGTTTATGCAGGTCTGCATCCAGCATCGGGCATCTAGCATCCTGCATCCAGCAGTCTCGGCAGAATTTTTGAAGTATATCCAATAGGAAAAAACGGACAACTTTTAAAAATAATAGGAAGGATGCATAAAAAATCGGAACAAAGTTGTCTATCATAAATGGACGCAAGACGGAGGCAGGATAACCTGGTATTTTGATCCGGAAATAGGAATGCTCTATACAATTGCGCGGAATGATAAAAAGCAACTGTCATTACCGGCCTTTCGAAGAGATAGGACATTGATTGTAAAGGATTGATACTGGCAAGGTAGATTTACTACTGTAAAATTCCCTGTTGATGTTTGCAGATAACACGGTAGCGACATACATTTATACTCGAACCGTACGCTATGCAGGGACTCTTTCAAAAATTTAACAGCTTCTTTTCCAGCCGTGTGACTACACCGGCCGAGCCTCTGCATCACCCCGAAGTATTGGAAATCAGCGATACCGTATTTTCCCAATATTCAGTGGTCATCGGCAGCGTATTTTCCTATTTCAATGACCTCCCGCCTGACTCCCAGCTCAAATTTGTCAATAGGACTTACCAGTTCAAGGCCAGCAAGAAATTCCATTTTGTAGGTCTGGAAAATAGTGAAGATGCAGCCATCCTGGTAAGTGCTTCTGCCATACAGGTGACTTTTGGGCTGAAAAATTATATGATGTCTTATTTTAAGGACATTTATATACTTTCTGATGCTTACCAGATAGACAACGAGGATGAGTTATATATAGGACATGTGGCGCCGGAGGGCATCTATCTTTCATTCAAGCATTTCTTATACGGCTATTCGAATAAGAATGATAATGTCAATGTTGCCGTTCATGAAATGGCGCATGCTTTACTTTACAATAACTTTTTTGCACAATACGGCACGGATTCTCATTTCAGGCTGAATTACGAGAAGTTCTCGAGCAGCACAGGACCGATACTGGCCAATGTGATCACTAACCGTCGTAGCTACCTGCGCAGCTATGCCTTTAGCAACCTGCATGAATTTTGGGCGGTAAGCGCGGAGGCGTTTTTTGAGAACCCGGCAGGATTGAAATCAAATATGCCTGAGCTGTATGAGGCATTATGCCGTGTATTAAACCAGGACCCTATAACCAATCATAAAATTCTAAAATCCGAACCATGATTACAATTACACTTATCTATCTCGTCAAACGTTATGTACTGCCCGTCAAGAAGAAGGATGAAACTTCTCTTACATAGTCACTACAGCTTTTTCCCTTAATTCCTTTGGCCGCTGGATCGCATAATAATATAACAGGATCAATGCGCCTGCTATAAATGGTACCAGTGCCAGGTGTTTCCCGGTGAAATCTTTCCAGATGATCATTGAATCAAAATGAAAGAATTCAGAGATCATCCATAACGAGTTGGCGCTTATCCAAAAGGCAATAGCCAGGTTATGCGCCAGCTCTGATTTCATTTGGCGGGTGCGCCACGCTATAATGATAGCAACTGTCAGCGTGGGAACGATCATGGTAATGCCAAGGACTTTCCAGATCATACACCAGCTTATGTCTTTCATTAACCAGAACGCGATATGCATATTTTCCATGCGCCGGAAGCGGGCAGGGATGATGTAAGAACCTTCTTCTTTTGGTTGGCTCATCTGAGATCTGCTGATGGGTTTATCACCAGCGAAATAAAAATAATGATTTGTGATTGATCAGCCATAGGTGTTAATTGCCACGGATACCCGGATAATACAGGCGGTTATATTACCCGTTGCGTTGCCGTTCCGCACAATGCGGGATCGCGTGGAATTAATTTTCCTTTGAAAGTATTTTTTGAAAACGGGACACACTGGCTTCAGGTGTTATAGGTTGGTGATGCAATAGGTGATCCACCAGCTGCTTTGCAAAGAAAGGAGCGAGGGAACATCCTTTGGTCCCCATACCGTTTAGTATGCCGATGTTGGGTTGGTGCGGATGCAAGCCAACAAAGGGCCTTCTCTCCAGGGTAGCTGGCCGGATACCTGCATAATGATCGACAATTTTAAAAGGGATCTTCAACCACTCTTTTAAGGCCGCTTCGGTAGTATCACGGAACGCAGAGCTGGGATCAGCATTATCAAATTCCCAATTATAGCTTGACCCGACCCAGTATAAATGATTTTCCCCGGCCAGCGGCGCCAGCAGGTTGGATTTTTTGTAAACATTGTCACCGGGTAATCCCGGGATCTCTGCTATCAGGGCTTCACCTTTGTTGGGTGCAAAAGGCAGTTGCTTAAACCAGGGATTGTCAAAACTGTTGTTACCATCACAGAAGATCACTTTATCAGATGAAAAAGATTTGCCATCAACGCTGGTCCAAGTCACTGATTGCCCTTCGCCAGGCTCAGGGCTAACTGATAATTTTTCTAATTCAAAATTTTCTTCCAGCAGGAGGTTTTCGCTAAGCAGCTTTTTTCTCCAGGCAGGCAATAATGTTTCGAGATGTGCAGTATAAACAGGGACTATTTCGCCGCAACCAAAATCATAGTTGAAGTAAGACCGATATTTCTCCTGATCATTTGCAGGCTGGATATAATCATTTCCTTCGTTCAGTCTTTTTAAGAAATTCTCCCGCATGAATGGATTTGGGAAAAAATCAATAATGTTTTTTTGAGAGATCGCTGTGATACCTAATTCATTTCCTATTGACTGATAGGCATTCCAGGCAAAAGGAAGTATTTGGTCCGCCATCCAAACGGTTACCATTCTCCGGCCGGTGACAGGATTTATGATACCGGCTGCAATTCGCGAAGGAGAATTAGGGTTACCATTATCAATGACAATAAAGCTTCTTTTTTCTTTGTGCAGGTAATAAGACAAGAATGTACCCGAAACTCCCTGGCCAATAATTAAGAACTCAACATGGCCCTGAGCCCTGAGCCTGACGAAGGGCGTCTCTTCGTCAGGCTCAGGATCCTGTTTTTTTGTATTGGACAACCGTTTTAACTCAGAGATGTCTTCATTGATTAATGCCTCCTTTTTTTTTCTGGACCAACCTTTGATTTGTTTTTCGAGGGTCATTGCTTCTTCAATGTTTTCGACAAATTTGCGCCACACTAGCTTGACGGGCCTTCTTTTATAGGTATAACATTTTGGGAAAAAGCCTGTTTCATGCTGCCAGAGTCTTCGATCGAGATCATTGGACAAACCTGTATAATAGCTGCCATCGGAACATTGTAAAATATATACTACGTACATAAAATTAACCCTGAGCCTGGCGAAGGGCCATTTTAATTGAAAGATGTCTTCATTTGTTACCTCGATGAAGCTCCCTTCGCCGGGCCCTTTCGGTAAATATAGCTGTTTGATAAATGCTTTATTGCCCCCCAGAGATGTCTCCATTTATTACTCCGATAAAGCACCTTTCTTCGACCACCCTTTGCCAGGCTCAGGGTTCAACATTGATCCGAATTCCTTCGCTATGCGCACTAAACTCTGGCGCATACATGCATTGAATAGTGGTTACGCCATTGCTGAAATTTCCTGTATTTGTCACAAACAATGCGTATTCGAAAATATAGGTCCCTTTGCGAAGATTGCTAAAGAAGAAATTCGTGCTGGCATCTTTAGTACTTTCGTAATACCCCAGCCCATCCTGCCATTTATAGCCGCTCAATACATTTACCGGTTCCATGGCGGATGCCCGCATATCTTTCATATGCACATATTCCATATCGCGATCGACTCTTAGTTCAATCCGTACTTTTATTTTATCGCCAACTTTCAACGCGTCACCGTCATTTATAGGATTGAGAACAGGTCCGGTATCGGAGTTGGTTTCCACAAACAATTTCTTTTCCAGTTTTAATGGCGTGGCTGAGCTGGTGATCTTGTCAAGATCTTCGAAATACTGCCAGTAGACACCACCCCAGGCCCCCCCGCCCCCCGATGGGGGGATTTGTGAGGATTCAGTTGTAATAATGATATTACCCATATTGGGACTTATTCTCTCACCTTCTATACTCCTTTTGAAATAGCCAGTGCCGGCTTCCTGTTTGTTATCAGACGAATTGATCGTTGTGTTACCCAACCGAATTTGAACAACCGGTTCGTTGCTCAGCCATTGGCTTCCCTGGAGCAACAGGGCATAACAGGCTTCAGCAGTAGCCCTGGTTGATTCCCAGTTATTGGTTTGTTTGTTTTTCAATAGCCAGGTCTTCATGTCATCAACTGTCTTCATGTCTTTACCAATCTCCTGGAAAGCTTCGATCAGCAAGGCCTGTCTTTCCAGTGGAGCTTCAAACCACCACCAGCCACGATTGGCATCTTTCCAATACATCCCAAGCTCGTCATTATTGATCGAAGTTTCTTTTAGTGACTTTAGCATAGCTGCTGGTGTTACCGCATCGCCGGTTCTGCCCAATGCCAGTACCAGCATCCCCTGCATGTATTTGCTTTGCTGGGTCCAGGTCTTCTGTGCCCGGGTCCTGAAATAATCATAAGCTGCCTGGGAGGCCGCAGGCATTTTATATTCAGGAAAAAAACTGCGCATATACAGATACTGAACTATGAAGTGTCCCGGGACATATGTTTTCAGATCATATTTGTGTTTGACAAGTTCTGCATAATCCTCGACCATCTTCCGGTCAAGGTATGGGATCGCTGTATTCAGGACTGCTTTTAGTTTAGAGTCCTGTCCATCCGCGATCGCTTTTAATTTTTTCAGGTGACCTATAGCGCTGACGATATACTGCGTGATATAACGATCATCGGGGCCGCCTTTAAACCATACAAAACCTCCGTTGCTAAGTTGCATTTGTTTGAGTTGCTCATAAGTACTGGTCAGTTGGCCACTCATCTTGACCATGTCAAACAATAAAGCGATATTCCTTTTCTGTTCTGCTTCTGTTTTAGCTTCGAGTACCCAGGGAGTTTCTTCAAGCAATACGGATTTCAGTTCTTCATTTTTTTGCAGGTTGGAAAGAAGCGCTGAACTGTCTGTCGTTTTCCATTGTTCAAATATTTGTTTGACGCGCGGTGATGAATTAGAGATCATCATGGCTAATGAATTCGCATAGTAACGGTTCCAGGTTTGCTCGGCACATTCGTAAGGGTATTCAATCAGGTAGGGGAGAGCCTGCACTGCGTACCAGCTCGGATTGGACGTGTATTCAACCACCAGCGAATGATTCTGTAGTGACTCGGAATTACCTGAATTGATCAGCTTATCGAATTTGAAACTCTTTGTGGCAGTGCCACGCATGTTCAATGGCATAGTTTCGGTAACGAGCATCCTGTTCGTAAGAACGGGAAGTGCATTTTCTTCTCCATCACTCATGGCCCCCTCCAAACCTCCCCCAGCGGGGGAGGCTTTGGCGACTATTTTCCATGTCAATGGTTTGTTGAATTGGAACGGAACTTCAATAGGAAATTTGATCGCTTCGCTTTGTCCCGGAGCAACAGTGAAGTATTGGTTGGGAATAGTGTTTTTAAAACGACCGTCAACGGGTTGATTGGTGGTTGCATCGAACAATTGCAGCTCAGCCTGCCCGGTAATTTCATTTTCGGTAAGGTTGACAACCTTTGCGCTTAATTCCAGTTTATCACCTTCTCTCAAAAAACGCGGTGCATTGGGTTGCACCATTAATTGTTTTTGTGTGACAATATCTTTTGTGGAATAACCGAAAGCCAGGTCCTTTGTATGTGCGAATGCCATGAACCTCCATTTTGTCAATGCTTCCGGCATAGTAAAGGAAAATTCAATGGCGCCGGAGCTATCAGTTCTCAGGTCTGGGAAAAAGAAAGCGGTTTCATTAAAGTTTTTTCGTACCTGTACTTCTTTACCCTGCGGTTGAGGAGAGGTTGTATAGCTGGAGCTGATGCCTACAGAAGGAGTTGCTGCCAGGCTAAATGTACCTATACCCTGGTTGATTTCTAAACCAGATACTTTTCCGTATAACATATTATTATCACCATTGCCTGCGATCTTCTTCACCTGGGCCGCTGACACATTCAAATCACCGTAATAATAGGTAACATTACCTCTCCTATAATTACCGAAATCTTGCCACGACCCTGCTCTTAAAATTTTTCGGTTGCGATCGCCTTGTTCGTTTAATTCGTCATATTCTTTATAAACATATTTCCATCCCGTATCGACCATTTCCTTCGGTCTTGACTCCAGCGGCGCAAAATTCTGTTCGCCGTTCCAGGTGCGGTTGCTATAAAAACTGGGCCAGATGCCCGGTGTGTACCAGTAATGCGGGTAAAACTGTTCCAGCGAAGCATCATACATACCAGCAAGCATTTCGGCTGCAACTTTTTCGTTTTTGTAACCGGTCAACTTTATTTTCCATTTTTCTTCGCTACCAGGAAGGGTCTTGTCCCGGAAGCTTTCATATTCGATCCTAAGGTCTTTGTTTGTCCAGGGAACAATGATTGTGTGAGTAGATTGATAAACGCCATTGTGCTTTACAAACAGGTAAGTAACACCAAAGCCACCACGATCGGCTTCCGTAGCCGTAAAATCGATAACCTTTTTTTCGTTATTCAATTTCATGAAACTGTATGAAATGACACCCAGCTGCGTACTCCCGGCTCCGGACTGTTTCTCAGTCTGCTGGATTACAAACAGATCATCTGCCGCCGACCCAATTTTTATATTGGTAGTTTCTCCCGGTTCGATGGCTTTCGGGGCTTCAGTCCAGATATAGTTGCCAGGATTGACCTGCATGCTTTTTTCATCAATGAGCTCTACATATTTTATATCCTTTACTTCTTCTCCATTCTTATCCCTTGTAGATATCTCGACCATGTACACTCCCGGTTCCAATTTCGTCCCATTCGTTATCGGGTTTCCAATTTCAAACTTCGAGTTTTCTCTTGTAGAATCTGTCTTTTCCAAAACCTTTCCCTCTTTTTCCAGGTTTTCCCACTCACCTTCATTATCATATTTATCGTGTGGAAAATTCCGGATGTATTCTTCTTTGCTCATGATAAACTGATCAGGTCTTTCCCAGTAGCGACCACGGATAAGTCTTTTTTCCTCTTTGAGCTTTGTTAGGGAAACGGTGACCCTGGCAGGCTCGAACTCATGGTTCATATTTTCCGTTCTTACAGAAATGTTTTTCAAACTATCGAGAGATAAACTTCGCGGAATATCTACGGTGAGGATTAGCGCCTTGTAACTTACAGATACCGTTTGTTCACCGCTTCTTGTTTCCCCATTGATGTCGGTAACATCGCCATATACCATATAATCAAATACAGGGTCGAATTTTTTATCAATTGCCAGGTCTGGAATGGCGGTGAACTCGACGATAAATTTGCCTTCCTTATCAGTCTTTGTGGTGCCATGAGCAATTTCCATTTGTGGGGATGCGGGTTGCCACCATTTCCAGGAAACCCATGAATATAAAAATCTTGCGTAACGAACTACCCGGTATTGCACTGTCGCGCCATCTATATTGTTGCCGGCGTAGGCTTTTGCGACGCCAGTGATTTTTATTTTATCATTGAACCTGTAAGTTCCTTTCAGGGGCTCATAGTCTACGTAAAACTTGGGCCGTTTATATTCCTCTACACGGATGGATTGCATGCCCCGGTTGTATTTCATTTGAAGCATGAACTGTCCATTTAATACACCACTTGGAAGCTGGAACTTTCCGGAGAAGGTTCCGTATTCATTCGTTTGTACCTGGAGGGAATCCTGTTTCTCGGAGTTCGCGTTTAACAGGTAGATCCAGGTTTTATAATCATCCCTGATCGACCGTTTGTTTTCTTTGCTGGTGACAATGGAAATGCCTTTAAAGAAAAGCGTTTGTCCGGGGCGATAGATACTTCTGTCCGTAAATAAATAGGTCGCTGTATTCCGGTCGATCTCTTTTTCACCGTTAGGCAGCGGCGGCGGTGGAGGGGATTCCTCATTATAGCCATAGTAATATCCTACCTGATCATCGAGGAAAAGATGATCATTGTTATAGGTGATATCAAGGAAAACATTGTTGTAATTCTCATTATCTTTCTTCTTTTCCATGCGGAAAAAACCGTTGTTATCCGTTTTATACAAACGATTTTTGACTTTTATTTCAGAAGATGTTTTCGGATCATACACATTTTCCCAGACCTGTACCTTCGCATTTGCCAGGGGTTGCCCATTATCACGATTGAGTACGAAAAAATCTTGATTATTATTTACAAAACTGATCGAAGAAACATAAAACAATCTCGCTGCGGCTTTCGCGTAGATATTAGAAAAATCTTTATCAGTTGAAGCTACCAGCATGTATTCGCCAACCGGTAGGGCCTCTACTTTTATTTCTACCAGGTGATCCTGCATATCATTCGTGACAGGTAAAGATTGTTCCCAGCTACGGAATGTTTTTGCGGCAAAGATCTTTTTCCAGTAATCCTCGTTGTCCTCATTTTCCAGTTCTTTTGTCAATTTGCTATCCGCTTTGACCAGTCGCAGGTAAACTTTATTAAAGTTTCGATAGCTCACAGCTGCCCGGAATGGTTGTTCTGGCAGGTTTACTTTTTCGATGGTGAACCTTAGTGAAAGGCTACTGATCTGCCTAAGGAGGTTGTAGCAGTTTATTTTTCCTTCGGAAGAATCTTTGACACCCCTTCGGGCAATTATTCTTTCACAGATCTCTTTTGCCTTAACCCTGTCTAGCCGGTGAGTAGAATCGCCGTACGGTTTATATTCCCTGGATTTTTCTTCGTAATAGTTCGCTACAAGATACCAGGCCTGGTCTGCTGCTGGCAAATTATCATATTGATGCGCGACATGATTTATTGCGTTGAAATAAAGTTTGTTCTTGTCGGGGTGAACGGACTTCTCGTTTACAAACGCTAAGCGCTGAAGATCTACATCTATCAGTGCATCGGGTTTTGAATCTTTGAGATGAAAAGCGATCAATTTTTGATAAATGAGAAGGGCTTTGTGTTGCAGCGACAAAGAATCCTTTGTTATAAATTTTACCGTGACAAAATCAGCGGCCGGGTCGAATGCGGAAGCCTGGTCGATCTCGAAGGCATAAGCCGGTTTTTTCAGATCCCGCTCGTCGTTCTCAAAATAGGGCAGGGCACGATGTGCAAGCAGATCGTAGAGGGTAGGACGGAGATGGCGGACATTTCCTTTTTCGATAATTGCATCGAATGGTTGAAGCCTGGTTTGTTGCAACAGCTTCTCGTTTTTTATTGAGCGCAGGTAAAGCTCAGCTATCTTTTTATGAAAATCTTCGGTGCCCCACGTCGCTATATCATTCTTCTTAAAGTTGACGGTCTGGGTTCGGCTATACAGCGTCCATCGTACATTTTGATAATAATTAAGATAAAGATCTGCCAGCAGGCTGCTTAGTATCGATGTGGCGGGTTCCTGGCTGATGGCAAGTTCTTTTTCCATTTCACGAATGGAAGAATCTTTAGCGGATTCCCGGTTCTGATCCTGCAGCCGGATCATGTATAGAAGCGATTTGATTACCTGTACATCGAGTTTCTCCTTTTTTGCCAGTGTATATATTTTCCTGACCTCTACCAGGGCAGATTTTGGGAGACCTTTATCAACCAACTGGTCCACTTTCATCCAACGCTTGTCTATCTGGCCAGGCTGCTGACCCGTAGCATTGGTGAGTAAAGCAAATAAAATAGTAAAAAGTAAAGAGAATTTAAGGATAGGCTTGTTCATGCGGATAAAATTTGTTGACAGGGTAAATATATTGATGTAAGGATAAGATGCCAAACTGTAGACTATTTCATAAATTGGATGCACTCGCTTTCACTCTTCGCTCCCGCTCTACCCGAAGGGGTTTAATGGTTGAAGGTTTAAAGGTTTAATGGAGATAGGAGTATTTATTTTTAATTAACAACTCACAAGATCGTTGACCAGTATTTTCAATTACCGCCTGGCAGGCATCGTTTTCATTAACCTTAAATAACGTTGGCTGGAATGCTTGCTGGCATTGAGTTGTGCGAGATTTTAAAAGTATCTAAATTCCGTTTAACATTTCCCTGCAACAAATTTGGCACCATGGCATATGCTTTGAAACTATTATGCGAATTCAATTTTGAATCAAAACAAAAACAAAATGTATGAAAACAATTTTTACACTCTTTGCCTCTTTATTATTAAGCGTAGCTCTTTTTGCGGCCGATGCCAAACCAAAGAGTATGCTCATTGTTAAGTCCGCTGACCAGGGCGACGTCAGGGTAGTTCTCGACGGGAAACGATTCGAGTCAAATACCAACATGGTAACGGTGCAGGACCTCAATGCTGGTTATCATTCTATCAAAGTTTATCGCCAGAAAAGCAACGGTCTTTTTACCATCTTCAATAAAAGATATGAAGTAGTATATAACACTTCATTGAAAGTAAAGGCCGGTACCAGCATCAGCATTACCATCGACCGTCTTGGAAGAACAAGCATGCAGGAATCAAAGATCTCCCGTGGCAGGGGGCGTGGATGGGAAAATGATTATGACCGTGGCAACGATCACGTCTTCGATTATGACCAGGATGGTAAACTCGGGGATTATGACAACAACTATGGCTATTCCAAAGGAATGAATGACCGCGAATTCAGCCAGGTATTGCAGGCGATCGGCAAAGAGTGGCTTGAAACCAACAAGCTGAAATCAGCGGCGCAGATCGTAAAGTCAAACAGCTTGACGTCTGCCCAGGTAAAACAACTGGTATTGATGTTCAATTTTGAAAGCAACAAACTGGAACTGGCCAAACTGGCTTACCTAAATACCGTCGATAAGAAAAACTATTTTATGATCAATGATGTATTCAGTTTCAATAGCAGCAGGGAAGACCTGGCACGTTTTATCCGTAGTTCTCAGTAAATTAAAAAAAACCTGCGAAAGCGGGTTTTTTTATTTAACGTTTGAGCGTTTAAGGGTTGAAGGGTTTAACGGTTTAAAGGTTAGGGGAAGATTCATTATTATAGTAAACTTCCTTGTGTACGTGATGCCAACCGTTAAACCATTAAACCTTTAAGCTTTTAAAAGTTTGAGCCATTTGCTTTCCAATATCAGCCGGGCTCTTTACAACATAGATACCGCATTCTTCCATGATCTTCATTTTAGCGGCTGCAGTATCATCTG